>Ga0315322_10000237_pt1 | contig 39214 bp, 30 predicted proteins | sample M110021515metaG_FD_203461 | JGI IMG/M metagenome (GOLD analysis project Ga0315322, IMG submission 203461) | Ammonia-oxidizing marine archaeal communities from Monterey Bay, California, United States - M1 100m 21515 | ecosystem: Environmental > Aquatic > Marine > Intertidal zone | place: USA... | reverse complement strand
TGCCTGCGGCAAACGCGCTAATCCGTGCGCTGGGCTGTGACTGGACTACCGAAACACTCACAAACGATTCGGTTAGTGTCACATCCTTGTGATCCGACTCTCCTCAGCGGGATGGTCTATCAATTGAACAGCTCGCAAAGTTGGCTCGCTGGAAAGGTTTGATTGAAAACGCAACCACTTGGTTAACGTTCGTCGAAGCCTAGCTTCGACTGTGATTTGATTAACATAACATATTTGGCTATGCGACCAAACGCAGATCTTGGTCAATCCGTTGATTTACTCCATCAACAAATTCTTCAAAGATACGGATGTCCAAAGCGGATGCTGCACCGCACTCTGGATGGAACTGAGTTCCCACTGCGAACCAATCCATCATTTCACTTTCGATGGCTTCGATCACTCCGTCCGGGCACTTTGCAGTGACACGAAAACCAGGAGCAACTTCATCGATTGCCATATGATGTCGGCTGCTGACACGAATCTCGCCATCACCATAAACTCGACCGATCAAGGAATCACTAACGACATCCAAAGTATGTCGGTGACTTGCATCTTGTGGGTCATGATGCGGAACAGCGTTGGGAAGATCTTCTTTGATATGCAGGAACAGGTTTCCCCCTTGCTGCACATTGATGAGCTGCATTCCGGTTCCAATCCCGAGGACTGGCATCCGTCGTTCAGCGATATCTGCCATGAGCAGCCGATCACAGGCTTCCCTGACAGGATCGAGAGGTCGCACGCTTGGGTGAAGCATGAAACCATCATTTCGTGGGTCAAGGTCGGCACCGCCGATCATGACAAAACCATTGAGCTGATCCAACACCTGCGAAATCGCAGCGGAATCATCCATGGGTGGTAACACTACCGGAATTCCCCCAGCCGAAATGATCGACTGAAAATACCCTGCCGCAACATAACTGTAAGCGGGCATGCTACGTGCAGCAGCCCGATAATCGGCGTTCATTCCGATCAGTGGTTTATTCGACATCCGAAAGGTCCTCTTCGAATTCGCGAATGAAATTTTGATGCAGACTCGTCCCGCATCGCCAAACTTAACCTCAGCTTGCTCAAAGCTCCGTTCCCCGTTCAAAGGGCTCAGACTCCATTCTTGGTGCTCCGAAGAAAGATTCAGCGGCGGTTGCAATCGTGATCAACACGGAAACACCCCCACAAATCAACCGATTTCTTCAGCTCACCCAGCCTCTTGCAATCACCGTGGAAACGTCTGGTCGGGTAAAGCAACGTCGCCTAACCCTTCATGGTGCGGAAATTTAGCCTCCCATCTTCTCTTATCCAAACCTTTTCTACATATTCACGTGAAGACCATCGCTAGCACTACAGGCAGTGATAGCATTGGCTTTTTTTGATAGCAACCTGTGGGTTTATGCCGATTAAGGTACGATACGGGCGCTGAATTCAGACGGCTTCACGTCAGCTGCCTTGAAACGAACCCAACAACACCTCAGGCGATCAGTGCGATTCGAAAATGTTTATCTGGAGTCGATTGGCGCAGAGATTCCAACCGAGATCTGGACCAGTCAGGGGATCGAAGATCGCTTGGAGCCTCTTTACTCACGTCTGAAGCTGCCTCAGGGTCGACTAGAGTTGATGAGTGGGATCGCAGAGCGACGAGTTTGGTCTGCGGGCACGGTCCCCAGTGGGCCTAGCATTCGCAGCGGGAATCACGCGATTGAGGCTGCAGGAATCGATCGTCAACGGATTGGATGCTTGATCCACGCGAGCGTGTGCCGCGACTTTCTTGAGCCGGCTACTGCTTCGCGTGTGCACCATGGACTGGGGCTGCCTCAACAGTGCTGGGTTTACGATGTTTCCAATGCGTGCCTGGGCCTGATCAATGGCGCGGTGCAAATTGCGATGTTAATCGAAGCAGGGGTGATTGATGCGGGAATCGTCGTCGGCACCGAGAACAGCCGGCCTTTGCTGACCCAAACCATCGAAAGCTTAAACCAAGACCAGTCATTAACCCGCAAAACAGTCAAACCAGCCTTTGCATCGCTGACCATTGGATCGGGTAGCTGTGCCTGGCTATTGACTCATCGCAAACATTCACAAAGTGGAACTCCGATCCAAGCAGCGATTGCGGAAGCCAGAACCGAATTTCATGACCTCTGCATGAGCGACGATGACGCAGCAGGAGCAGGGATGCAGCCCTTGATGGATACAGATTCCGAGCGACTGATGTCCGAGGGTATCCGAACTGGGATCGCTGCTTTCGAACGTCTTCTCGAAACGACGGGGTGGACCCGGGAACAAATTGATCGCTCGATCTGCCATCAGGTTGGCTCTCGACATCGCGCTGGGATGCTGGAGGCGATGGGTTTGGATCCTCAACGCGACAGCATTACGTTCCCCAAGCTTGGCAATACGGGTTCGGTAGCACTGCCCCTGTCCGTGGCATGGGCTGCCCAATCAGGCGAGCTTGCCACCCATGATCGCACCGCTTTGCTGGGCATTGGATCGGGGATCAACAGTGTGATGCTTGCTGCAAATTGGCAGGGCGTTGCGGTGGGTGGGAATCTTGATCTGCTTCAGACAGACACGCCTACTGACTGAGCCTGCCTTGGCTCGCGGTTTGGACCTGAAATCCCCGAAAAGGGGGCTACCCTGCCAGCTAATCCAAGTCAAATGTTCCCTGACGAGCCAACTCAAGACAATGCCTTTGCAGGAGTTGAAGTTGCAACCGTGAACGTTCAGCCTTCTGCAATCATGGCTGTCGCTGGAACTTGCCAGCTGGCTCAACTAACTGCAGCTGATTCCTCGGCTCGATTCAAAGCCTGCTGAACACGATCCATCAGAGGATCCGACGACGCGAAGTCATCTGCTGTTTGCGACGGACTTGGGCGTTGTGCTGCGTCTTGATGGGTAGAATCTTGATGAGAATCCTCTAGGTGCGCCACGAAAACCGCATGGCAATGTTGGCAACAAACATCGCATCCCATGAGTGAGGCGCGGACCTGGATTCGGCGGCCGCAGGTCGGACAAGATTGTGTGAAACGTACTGACATGAAAAGAACTCCGTTGGTCATTTGATAAGCAACTGACTTCCGAGATGGCAAGATAGTAACCCTTAGCAGCCCACAAAGCAAGCTGTTGTGCCTGTAGGGGGTTAGTTGGGAATAGCCTTCCAGAGCTACCCAAAGCAGTATTCACGGCAATTCAGCCATAAAACGGCCCCCAAAAGCAGCCCCCCATCCGCCAGAAGCGAGGGAAATTATCGAAAAATCCGTTACTTTCCGCAAATTCACCCCGAACAATTGATTCCAAATCACCGGAAACGGGGGCGAAATCGTCTTTCCTTCACTGATCTGGAACGGTTTCGCAACGGGCAGGTTCGCGTCCGAGACTCACTTTGCTAAAAACCGCAAGCAATCTTCAAAGCGGTTCATTCACCACGACGATCGAATGCATGGCTTTTTCAGCCCCAGTAGCCTCCGATGCAGCAACCTTCACCCTGCAGACTTTGAGACTTTGAATGTAGGGCTCCGTATCCGCTGTTCGCTTTCCAGTCGACACTGTTAGCGTGCCTATTGATTACCGACGACTTGAATAGCGGCGACAATCAGGACACTGCCTGCAAGACAACCCAGCGTCGCGGCAAAGAGGCTAGCAATGGACCCGTGAAGGCAGCTGTCCGCTGCAAGCCGCGCCCTTGCTACACTTGCCCTCAAGTTCAACCGTGGTTTTACCATGGTGTGACTTGCCGTCGATATCGCAAGTTCTTTCCGGTGGAATGACCTGGCGTCACCATTTGCAAAAAATCGACGTTAGCAGGCAGCAACCACTGAGCCTGCGGTGACGAATGGCCTAAAATCGCTTACCTTAGAGTTGAGTCGATCGGGCAAACACTTTCAGCTCGAGATGACCACAAACCACGTTTGCGCCTGATCGAGTGCACCTGCTAGGCTCTATCATGTGTTCAATGCCTGCCAGCCCCAAGCGAAAGTGCTGGAGTGAAAGTGAAGGAACGCTGCGATGACCAAGAAAATCCTATTTGTTTGCATGGGCAACATTTGCCGCTCACCCGCCGGCGAAGCTGTGATGCAAAGGTTTGCGGAAGAATTCCGTGTTGATGCTGAAGTCGAATCAGCAGGCACCCATGGCTATCATATTGGCGAGGGTGCCGATGCTCGAATGATGGCGGCTGCTGAGGCGCGTGGCTATGAATTGACGAGCCGCGCACGCAAGGTCACACCCGAGGACCTCAACCCTGAACGTTTTGATTTAGTTCTAGCGATGGATGCTGAGAACCATGCAATCTTGCTCGAAACTGCGGGCGGCTTGATGCCTCACATTCGAATGTTCAGTGATTACCTCGATGACAACTGGCCAAGCGACGTACCAGATCCGTATTACGGAGAGGAAGATGGCTTCGATCAGGTCTTGGACATGCTCGAGGAAGGTTGCCCGGTGATCCTGCAGACACTTATGGGTGAAGGCATCTTCGATGGCATGTTCGAAGAAGAGCAGTGACCAAACAGAGCAGTGACGCCATCACTCGGTGACTTCAATCCCAGCGATGATGAGCCGTTGGCAACTTCCAGCTCCCAACGTCGTCACAGCGGTGATTTGCAGGGCGAGCACTGGCTGACCAAGCACCTACTTTTCACGCACTCGTCTGGTTCGTCGAGTGCGTTCAAGCCGCACAGCACAGCCGACAGGAATGGTTTCTGCGATTTCGATTTTTTCGCCGGCGAGCGTTCTATCGACTGCTGCTTCGACGTACCGCTTGGATACTTTTTTTCCCTCAGGACTATCGTCCAGCGCCCCCATATAGACGATCTTTCTTTCTTGATTGAGCACAAAGAATTCAGGTGTGCGTTTTGCGCCGTAGTCTTTTGCAATCTTCTGTGTTTCATCAAACAGATAAGGAAATTGAAATGCCTTTTCTTTGGCCTTTTCTTTCATTGCGGGCATCAGGTCAGCTTCCACCTTGTTGACATTGATGGCCACCAAAGCCACGCCTCGTTTGCCGTACTTTTGCTGGAAGGCCAGCAATCGGTCTTCAATATCAACCGCGTAGGGGCAACTGTTGCAGGTAAAGACAACCACAATGGCTTTGGACGACTCAAAGTCCGAGAGGGAATACTTTTTTCCATCAACTGCCGGCAGATTTTTCCAAGCAGGAGCCGCATCACCGGGGCTTAAGGTTGAGTTGTATTTCCCCGCGGACAGGCTACTCACCTGCGTGACAAGCGTCATTAACATCGCGAGCAGAAATAATCGGATCGTAGCCATGGTCGACTCTGGTGCCGGGACGAGTGGTTTTGTAATGAACGATGGCACACAGTTTATCGCTTCAGGGCCCCGGATTCGACACCAGCTAAGGCGGGTATTGAACGAGGATGAGTGATTTGGGGTTTTGGATTTTGGATTTTGGATTTTGGTCAGGACCAGTGATTGAGGCCGCTACAACCGCCGGAAACACCTTGGGATAAGCCGCAGCTGTGTCCCACGCCAGCCTTTCTTCTTGCCGCGATCGTCGTGTTGCCGATGATCTCATGATCTCATGATCATCATGGAAATCAGGGCTAGCACTGATTTACGATTTACTTTTTTGCTAATTCTCGCAGCAATTCAATCCCACGGTGCAAGGTTTCGTCGGGTGCTGCAAAACTGATTCGAAAGTGCGAATCGCGATGGCTGAAAATATTGCCGGGAATGATCAGCAAGCCGCGGGAGATAGCGTCCTCAACAAAGGCAGCGCCACTTGCCGCGGGAGCTTTGGGAAAGACATAGAAAGCTCCGCCTGGTTTTACCACGTCGTAACAATCGCTTAGCCCTGTAACCAGCAGATCACGTTTCCGTCGATAATCTTCCAGGTAGCCATCGAGACTGACTTCCATCGCCCGGATGGCTCCCCACTGTGCCGGCTGCGGTGCACAAACAAACGAGTACTGCTGCAACTTCAGCATCGCAGACATGACCTCAGACGGCCCGTGCACATACCCAACTCTCCAGCCAGTCATCGCGTGGCTCTTGCTGAATCCATCAATCACAATGGTCTGATCGTTATAGGTAGCTGGTGACACAAACTCGTCGTCATAATGAAAATTGCTGTAAATTTCATCTGATACCAACGCGATATTTTTCTCTGCCGCCAACTCCGCCACCTGCTTCAAGTCGTCTGCCGCGGCGGTTACTCCTGTAGGATTAGCGGGGCTATTGAGCAAAATCATCTTGGTCTGGGGCGTGATGGCCGCCTCGATTTTTGCGGGATCAAGTCGAAAATCCGGATAGGAATCAACTGGCACCGGAACTCCTCCGCACATCTGCACCAATGCAGGATACATCACGAAAAACGGATCCAGATAAATCACTTCATCACCCGGATTGATCATCGATAGCATCGACAGCATCAAGCCGCCACTGGTTCCACTGCTGACGAACACATCACGGTCACCGTGATTGGGATACTGCTCGCCCACTTGCTGTTGCAGCCGTTCTCGCAGCGGCCCAATCCCCTGCGTTGGCGAGTAAGCATTCTTTCCAGACTCAATCGCTTCGATGGCCGCCTGTTTGACTTCACCGGGAACGTCAAAGTCCGGCTGTCCAATCGAAAGATTGATCGGATCCTTCAGATTGGCTGCCAAATCAAAAACACGACGTATGCCACTGCTGTCGAACGAATCAGCGCGGTCAGAAATCCAAGGATGCATAAGGAATACCAAAGTTCATGTACAAAAGGGAATACTACCCATCAGCGGCAGGTGATTTTTGCAGCGGCAACAGCATTTTGCAAAGGACCAATACCATGGGGTCAAGACGAAACGCCATCAGGATGGTTATCATCACCCTCACTTGCTGTTCCGTCAGTTTACCAAGCCCAGAACGATTCGCAGAGGAGGTCCCACTCATGTCAGCCACTCGATTAATCGAACCGGTCGTGCGTTTCTGCGCTGTGATCACGCGTCACGATGCCGCACGTCAGTGGGCCATCGCGCGTCTGGCCGACCAATGGGGGCACGCGACGATTGAATCCCCGGAAATTCCTTTTGAAGCGGGTGGTTATTACACACCATCGATGGGATCCGGTCTGCAGAAATCATTGATTGCCTTCGCCGGTTTCACCGATCCCGGGGGGCTTGCAGACTGGAAAAATGAAACCAATCAATGGGAACAGGACTACACAGAATCATCTCAACACGAAGAGGAACGTCCCCTCAACCTCGACCCAGGCTACATGACGCAAGCAAAATTGGTACTCGCGACCACCAAGGACCGCGACCATCGCCTGTATCTCCGTGATGGCATGTTTGCGGAGGTCACCCTGACCTATGTGGGGAAAGCATGGCAGCATCACCGCTGGACCTATCCCTCTTATCGCACCACTGCAGTCGCGGAATTCGCCAATCAGTGCCGAGCGGACCTGAGGCAACATCTCAAGGAAACGAGGCAGTTTCGCAGCCACCCTTAATCACAGGCCAATCGCTTCGCGAAGTGCAATTTAAATCCGAAACAGAGCTGCGAAGTCACCACGAGAGACACCAGACCAAGCAGCATCGGCAGGCCGAGGCTGAATCGCGAGTCGCTTTCTGGTCGTGTTGTTGCTGCTGGACTCTGCTACACTCCTTTTTTTGTAAAGAACTCGCATATGAGGACGTCTCAGAGTGAATCAGTTAGCAGGTAAAGTCGTCGCGATCACAGGTGGTGGAACGGGCATTGGAGCAGGAATCGCGAGGGGACTTGCCGAGGCTGGCTGCAAGGTCACCGTTGGAGGCCGACGGGTCGATCCACTACAGGCTCTGTCAGATCAAGTCAAAAGCGAGCACCCGATCCGCGCTCATGCAATTGATGTCGCTGAAACAGAAAGCGTGAAAACATTCTTTGCAGATATCCATGCAAATGTTGGTGAGGTCGATATTCTGGTCAACAGTGCTGGCATCAATATTCAAAAACGTACCATGGCAGAGATGTCACCCGAAGACTGGGAACGCGTATTGTCCATCAATGCGAGCGGTGCCTACCGTTGCATGTACGAAGTGCTACCCTCCATGCGTCAACGCAAAGACGGTCTGGTGGTCAATATTTCATCTGTCGCCGGCAAACGCGCGATCACGCTGGGTGGTGTGGTGTACTGTGCAAGCAAGTTTGCGATGACCGCTCTCGGCACCGCAGTCTCCAATGAACTCCGCGAAGAGGGCGTTCGGATTACGAATGTGTATCCCGGTGAGGTCAACACGCCGATCCTTGACAATCGCCCGACACCCGTTTCGCAAGAACACAAAGATGCCATCCTACAGCCCGAGGACATCGCGTCGGTGGTGGTGACGATCTGTGCCCTGCCACCTCGTGCGAACGTACCTGAAGTCGTCATCAAACCCACAATTCAGGAATGGGTCTGAACAACCAAACAGCGTCCCCTCATGAACAGCTTCCCCTCATGAACGGGTGGCTGCCTGTCGCTTCAAGCATCATGCAGCCTTTCGTCTCGAGTCAAGCGTGTGATTTCAGACTTTTTAAGACCGTCATAGCGCAGGATAAGGAGTCCAAAATGAATGACGACGAACAACCGGAACAGAACGCCCCAGGTGAACTGAATGATTCGGATGAGGCTGCATTGGAATCCAACGATGAACTCGCAGATGAGTTCACAGAAGACATGGACGGACTTTCGATGGATGACCTCGGCGCGGCTTATGCTCGTGTCGCTGCCGAGCATGACCCCGAAGCTTTTGCACAACCTGCCGAAGCCGCCCCAGAGGATGAGACTGCTGAATCGGACGTCGCAGACGAGGAACAGCAAGAAACGGACCAACACGAAGCCCTCGTCACGCCCGAGGCAATCGTTGAAGCGGCTCTTTTTGTCGGGCACCCAGAAAACAAACGATTTACCGAGCAACGCCTTGCATCACTGATGCGAGACGTTTCCCCCGAGGAAGTCGTCCAGTTGATTGACCAACTCAATGAATCCTACAAGGAAGCCGATCAGGGCCTGCGGATCATGCGAGATGAGCAAGGTTATCGGATGTCAATCGCACCCGAGGTCGAAGCAGTACGTCGATCGTTTTTAGGAAAGGTCCGAGAGACTCGCCTCAGCCAAACGGCAATTGAGGTGCTTTCGCTGGTGGCGTATCAACCCGGCATCACGGCCCAGAAAGTTCAGGATCAACGAGGACGCGAAAGTGGCCCCCTGCTGAACCAACTTGTGAGACGTCAGTTGTTAAGAATGGAACGGATCAAGCCAGCCGAGGGTGGACGTGCCGTCCCTCACTATCACCCCACCGAAAGATTTTTGGTTCTGTTTGGGCTCGAGACGATTGAAGATTTACCTCAGGTCGACGAAGCCATCCGCGAGGCCTAGCGGGGAAAACAACAGTCTCAAAAAGCACCGGTCTCAACAAACACTGGCTTCGCATCGATTGACCAACAACCAACGGTAGCTCAATCGCACATAAACTTGCGAAGGTTCTCGCATCGAGCGAATTTTCGACATTCCAGGACTGCCTGCTCTCGTTTGATCCCATCGCCCAAGCTCATGAGAGCGATTCAAGGGGTGCCAAACGCCATCGTTTCCCATCACTCAGTGCACCATGCATCTCCTGCAGGGACCGAAGCACACGTTCAATCTGAAAGTCGATCTCGACGCCAACAGCCTCTCTAAGAATTCGTTCACATCGACGACGCAGACGTCGTGGGCTGAGTGGTTCGTCAGCCGTTTGCAGCGCATAGCAAGCGACGACCAACTCGCATGTTCTCTGCCGGTGTGCTTGTTGAATGACGCGATGCCCAACCCCTGCGTTGGTATCCAGTTTCTGGAAGTAAAGATTTCTTGTCAGTTTCAGTTCTCTTTTCTTTTTGGCTTCGAAGTAACCCAGCGTACTTTTGATCAAATACCCAATCAGCAGTCCGATCAGGATCAACGACCAATGCAATGCGATTACAGCAAAGAGAATTGCGTACTGTGCTATTTTGCGAAGCGACATCAGAAACCCTCCCAGACTTGGAACGATGATCTTCACATGATCCAGTCCTGAAATTCGCACCCGAGCACCGGGTAACAAGGTATCCACATCCTCCTTGGGAATATTCTTGAACATTCGCAAATGCATCTTACCAGTGCCCAATGCCTCATCGCCCTGCAATTCAGATTCGAGCTGGAAGGCGACAACCATGCGCTGATAGACAGGAATTTCGAATGCTTCCATGCGATACAGTTTTCGCAGGCGGCGTCGAAAGCGAGTTCCCATGATGTCCCCGCGTGCGTAGACCACGAGTTGCTCGAACAAACCAAGATCGACATGCAAAGGAACGCCCCATTGGCTGGCCACTCCAACGCACTTCTCAATGTCCGCACGTTCCACGTTTTTGTATCCCGCATCCTCCATGGTCTGCCCCAACAGTTCGATGACCTGCTGCATTTGCTGTTTCGTGTCTGTTTTTTCCGATGCGATGGAGGTGGTTTTCTCCGCCCCCACTGTCGCGGCGGGGGAGTTGCCACTGCCTTTGCCGCCCGCTGTAGAAGTTTGCGGGGAAGATTCCGAGACGGCCAAATGAGTTGATGACGGTTCCAGATCCGTCATTGCCCGCGGGATGCCCTGGAATGCCGCGTCTGAAACACCGACAGAGTCGGTGAGCAGAGGCTTGCAGTCGCTGTCCGGGTCGACCGAGGCGTACAGCGAGGTGAACTGGCGGTGATACGCTCCGGTGTGCTCATGGTGTAACCTATCGATCACGTTGCACCGTGTCCGAAATTCCGCGTGCAAGGCTTCCGATAATTCACCTCGCTGAACCAGATAATCAGCAAGCGAATCAGTCTTCAACGGAATGTATGGCTCAATGGACCAATGTCCGGCATCTTCCTGAATCATCCCATCGGTCGTGGCATTAAAAAATGACCGACCCACCGTGCTACCACCTTCGATTGTGAAACCCGATAGCAAACCATTCATGAATCACCCCAATTCCCACTCATACGACAGTTCTACTCCTGATCCTGAAAAAACCCCGCAGCATCCTGAAAAAAACCTGCAGCATCCGGCAGACTCATCAACCCAATCTTCCCCGGACACCTCATCATCACCCAAAATCTGCGGTGTCGCACTGGACATGGACGGACTTCTGTTCGACACGGAAGGATTGTACTGGGAAGTTGGCGACACGGTGTTGCAGAGAAGAGGACTCCGGTACAGCAAAGCATTGCAGTCACGGATGATGGGACGTGTGGGCGTAGCAGCGTTGCAGCAAATGGTTGACTTTCATTCGCTTGAAGATAGCCCTGAAAGCTTACTAGCGGAATCAGATGAACTATTCGCAGACAAGCTTGCCGAGGGAGTACCGCCAATCACTGGGGTCCCTGAGTGGATTGAGCATCTAAAAACCCATCAAATACCGTTTGGTCTGGCAACCAGCAGTCGTCGCAAATTTGTCGACATTCTGTTTGAGCCTATCGCCTGGAAGCAGGACCTCGCCTTCATCCTGACGGGAGATGACGTGAAGCACGGTAAGCCACACCCAGAGATGTACCTACGAGCTGCGACAAAACTCGATCTTTCACCTGAACAGATGCTTGTGCTTGAAGATAGTGGCAACGGGTGTGCTGCCGCGATTGCGGCCCGAGCCTGTACCGTGGCAATCCCCAGCATCCACACTCAAGATCAGAACTTCGAGGGCGCCTACTTGATTGCTGACCATATCAGTGACCCTCGTTTATGGGCGATGATAGAACACGCTGGATGAATGAAAATGCAGCAAAGCACCCCAGTGTCACGAAAAGAGGCAGTGTCACGAAAAGGGTGTGAAGCACGATACAAACTCGTTGAGGACTGCTCTTGGTAGCCAAGGCTGTGTCCAACACTGCGTCACAGATCACTCACCCACCCACCCACCCAGCGGACACGACCTCTGTTGAGACTGGCTCGCTTGACGCGTCGGTCAGAAACCAACCTTCCGGTGGATCCGGGAGGGCAAAAGCTTGATGGTAGGCCCGCTGCTTCAATTCGATCCACACCAATGTCTTTTTGTGCAATTGACTTGGATTGTAGCGCATGGCCTTCCGGGCCAACTTTTTAGCTCGTGAAAAGTCCTGCCCTGCGGCTGCTGCGAGAGCCAAATTGTGCAAGGCAGCAAGTTGGGTTGGGTGTCGTTCCCGAACGTCGGACCACAGCTTCTCGGCCTCGCCCCACCGCCCCTCGCGGGCAGCTCGATTTCCTCTTCTGATCTTGGCACTGCCGGGCAACAGGTACGGAATCTCCAACGCGACTTGATACCGATCGACCGATGGCGTGATCAGCCGAAAGGTTTCTCTTACCATCGCCTGCGTTAGCACCTCGTTGAGGTCTGAAACATACGCAAGGTCGGGATAAAGTTCCCGTGCTGATTTGACATCCAGGATGATCGGATTTCCACCCCCTGGGTACTCAGCTTCGAGTCCGGTCAACCGCCATGAAACGTTGAGCGTCCCCGGATCGGCCTGATTTTGCTGCGAAGCATGTCGCTTCTGAATCACTTCGCCCCGGAGCACATAATCAATACCCTGATGTCGCGCTACGCTTGCGACCGCAAGGTCATTGGGATTTTCGTCGAGAGCAGAAACAAGCTTGATTTTGGAATCTGAGCCCGCAGGATCGCATGACTCGTAGGCCACCATTTCCTCCAGGCTGACCATCGTCAGCTGCCGCCCGGGATCTTTCGGCACCTGACTGAGCAACTGCCGTTGCAAAGGCCCAGCCAGCTCCCTCGGTCCCTGAACCCCTGACAAAGCGACCTGCTTGCCGACAGCCGAACCCAATTGCGGAGGTGCCCACGCATGGATTGGGGCTGCCATTCGACAGCCACTGGTCAATGCCAGAATGCTGCAGACGAGCAAAGTCATAAGAGGGACATAGCACTTCATGCTCTGCCCTCTAAAGTTTGCGATTCGTGAGAGTCAAGTTCGATCGGTAATTTTTGCCGTCAAGCAGAGACGGCAGCCGGTTCCTTGACCGCAACATGCAAGCTTTCGCGCCGAATTCCATCACTGCCGTAAAAAATCACGGTATTTTTTGAGAAGTCACAGATGGCGGTGAGTTTCACACTTCTGGGCCCATGGACACAAAAGTAAACACCAACGGTCTCTCCACTTCGAATCACTTCCCGCTGCGTCATCGGGAATTGGTGGGGCACGAGATGCCCGAGTTCACAGAGTTTTTTTTCGACGGTGACACAAAGGGTCGAAAAGTCAATCTTGCGAGGCGATAAGCCGATCATCTGCATCCATTTGGCTGGCGGAGCAATCAGTTCAAGCCGCAGGGACGAGTTGATTCGTTTCCCCGGCAGCGTTGGTATCGGCGACCCAGACGCTGAAATTTAGCTCCCAAAAAAGTCTATAGTCTCAACGGCACGAAGTCAGGCAATGCGTATGGATTGTGCGGTTTCGACGACCACCCTACGAATTCCCAATGTCCATTCAGTGATGAAGTAATCCTTCCGTGTCCTTCTGAGTGATACGACCGAAAATGTCGCTCAAGATTACCTGTTCTAACGAAGAGTCCCTACCCAGAGGGATCCACCCCAGAGTTTCGGCAGTACCGTCCACCAACCGACCACGTCTCTCAATGCTGGAATCGTAACGGATTCCGACAGATGACTGCGTTCCGGATATAGCACGCCCCACATCTTCGAGATCTTTTTGAACCACCACCTCAATGGTGTATCCGGGACCTCGAGGCCTCACAGTCACAATGGCCCTTCTGCGAATTGACTGCAATGTTCCTTGCCAACGCTCAAAACCAGGCGTGCTGTCTTTCCGCCATGGCTCAAAGCACGAGGCACCAATCGAATAAGCTGTCTCCACCCGCCCATCCAAAATGAATCCATCTGCGTTTTGGACAGGAGTTTCTCGGATGATGCGAAAATAATCATCCACCGCATCAATGACCTGCGACCACACAAAGGCATCAGGCGCAGCAGGCAAGTCGAGAGGATTGGGAACAAATTGCTCTGGCGGAGCATTCCGGAAACGATAGCGAAACTGTCGACAGCCAATTCCAGAAAAAATCGCCAAAACCAGAGAAATAACAACCAGCAGACACAGCATGCGAGCGCCGGCAGGGATAGCCCCCTTTTGATGCTTTGCTGGTTGTGGCCGTGAATCACTTCCGTCCATTATCGATTCGCTGGGGTATTTCGTCGAGCAATGCTGACCGGCAATGGCTTCGAACCAGGAATGTCATCTGGAAATAAAGTCCAGACCGGGATTTTCTCCCGCATTCGATCCAAGGCGACCCGCTGCGACTCTTCTATCTTCCGTTCGCGAATCTTGCTCCGGAGTTCATCTTGCAATTCGCTGCGGGGCGTGTAGCCGGCAGCCTCACGCTCCAATACGCGAATGATATGAAATCCAAGTCTGTCCTGAATCACTCCACTGATTTTGTTCAGCGGCAGTGTGAAAATCTGCTTATCCAACGACTCGGAAGCGAGCGACCCACGGGACGTCCAGTCGTGAACGCCACCTTTGCTTGCAAACGCTTCCTGACTTCTGGCTCGGGCTACCGCCTGCATGCTACCGCCGAACACCGCTTCGCGGCCCATTTCCTGGATCGCTGCACGCGCGGCCTGCTCATTGGGAAACTTGCTATTCAATACCGTCAACTGCTCCCAACGAGCCCGCTCGGCTCTGAAGTAAAGTTCTTTATCCGCTTCGTATTCAGTGATGATCTCCGACAGTGAAACCTCTGGCTTACGATTTACATTGCCACGCAAGTAAAGGTGTCCCAGCATCTGATCAACGAAGTCCCGCTGCCTCGCCAGCAGTGAGCTTCCTTTCTCTCGCAGCAGGCCATCCAATTCTCGAAGATCCTCGGTGCCGTATTGTTTTTTTAATTCCGGCAATTCAGCTTCGTGAAACATCTGACGTGCGCGTCCGGAAAGCTTTGCGTCTGCTTCTTCCCGCTTATCCGCATTCTCAATGCCAACCTGCTCCAGAAGAAACGACTCACGCATCATCTTGGCTTGGATAGTTTTCCCCAACAGCCCTCGCACGAGCGATAACCTCGCTGTACGCAGTTGTTCTGGTGGAATTTTCTGGCCCGATTTTTCCTCTACATCAGCGATCCTCGCTTCAACCTGTGGCAGCAGATCACCCAGCAAAACGTTGGATTTCCCCACCACAGCAATGACGGCCGCTGGGTCATCCGGAAGCGTCACCTCGAGGCGTTGCGCGTAACTCAATGCGGAGCCCATCGTGCAGCCGATGAGCAGGACAATTGTCTGGAATAGCTTGCGTGACCGCATTCCTAAACCTGAGGCGTGTGGAAAAATGAAAATTTCAGAGTCGCTTTTAGCCCGCAAAGGGGGACCGGCACAAGATCGAAAAAGTAACGACGCAAAAGGATCAGAGCTGAGGTCAGAGAAGCCCCCTCTATCGCCATTGACTTTCAGCACACTGCTGACCTGTTTCCATGTTGCCATTCCCTCATGTTTCGCCAGCAAGCAGACGCCAAGCCAGATCAATGGTGGCTCCTGCCCTGTATCTACAGATGGCAGTCAACCTTCATAGAATGCAGCCAACCAACTTTTCTTCTATTTCCTTCAACACGGAATTTTTACTAGCCTCCCAAAGTCGTCGAGATCATCAGCTCAATCCACAACTCAGGCGATGTCTGTTTTTAGGCACAGACATCCTGTGTCAAGCAAATCGCACTGCTTGGCAGAACACGTGCCTTGTTATGAGTGAAGCCTGCTTTGTTGGAGTGAAGATGGTCGCGTGGCAGAAACATGTGAACGAAGCACAGATCACATCCGTGCCGCCTAGCAAGGCAACACCTTAACGAGGCGTTACTCGCGACGGATTGTACTGTTTCGGACTGAAATCCGAAGCAGACAACAAGAGTGACCAGCTAGCACTACTAACAGATTGGTTTGTGAGCTATGTCCAGCTCGAGAAAATCAACCGATACGAACACGACCGCCAGCCATTCGATCCCAAAAGAGGTTCAGATGGCAAGCGATGTACGTGTGGACCGCAGCGACCGCGGCGATCGAACAGTGAGCAGGCCTCATTACTCACGTCTAGATGGTGATCAACGAAACAGACCGCCTCGCGAAGAGACCAAGAAATTTCATCTTGCAGCTCTGCTGTGGCTGTCTGTCATTTCTTTGCTGCTGGTACCAATGGCGACCCTTCTGGATATACCCATCGCCCGTTGGTGCCGAGACGACGTGTTGCCGCAAGAAGTCGGCAAGATGCTTGACCTGTCACTGATCTATGCTCATGGAAGCGGTATTTTCCTGATCCTTGTTGCCATTCTGATGATGGCTCCAACAAAACGCTGGAAGATGCCACGACTTGCAACGTTAGCTTTGGGAAGCGGTGCCGTCGCAACTCTGGTCAAGATGTTCGTTCTGCGACCACGTCCCAATTCATTGAGACTCGACCTGGCAACGAACGAGCACGCTTGGATCTGGTCGTTCGATTGGACTTTGTCAAGAATTGCGGAATACGATGCAGGCATGCGAGCCTTTCCCAGTGGTTACCTTGCCACAGCGACTGCACTGACGGTTGGATTGTGGATTGTCGTTCCTCGCGGTCGCCCCCTGTTCCTCGCGTTTTGCATCGGCACCATGCTGCAAAGGATGTACTGCGGGTCTCACTTTCTGAGTGATTTGTTTGGCTCCGCCGCAGTCGGACTGGGCTGGTGCTACATCTGCTACCACCCCAAGTTGATTGGAAACGTCTTCGACAAAATGGAAGCCGTGCAGCGTCCCAAGCGGCGAACGGAGAGCATGGACGAATCTACGTTCTCGCTTCCTTCATCCCAGCTGACCGCAAACACCACCACCCCAGAGCGCGCTTCCTCAGCCTCACCCTCCCCCTCTTTCACCAAAGATCCACTTCCCTCCGGCCTGACTGGTCCAAGGGCAATACCGCCGTCAAACACAGTGACGTCCGCTGGCCAAACCCAGCAAAACATCAATCAACACATCGACAAATCGAAAACGACGACCGTCCCAGTGGATTACTCACGTCCCTTACCAAACGATGCGAGCAAGGTTCCCCAAACTCGTCCCTCAGATGACGGCGAACCGAAAGCGGCTTGATCAACACCGAGCCTTGGCATTGAGGGAAACCTGCTGACCTGAGGCATCTGTTCTCACACAAACTCTCACACAGAGAGGGACTGCTACGAAAGTCCCTCTTTCTTAGCCGTACAGCTTCAGCAATTCTTCGGGCACACGCTGAGGGCTACCTTGCTTGTCAATCACAACGAGGGTGACCGAAGCAGTTACAAGTTTTTCATCATTACACGTGATTTCGTAGGCGTGCACAATTTTCCCCACGGTGACCTTTTCGATACGGGTTCGCACCGTAATCACGTCATCGTATCGAGCAGGCTTTCGGTACCTGCAGTCGACATGCACGACGACAACCCATTGCCCAGCCGCCTCCATATCGCGGTAACACCCCCCCGACGCTCTCAGCAATTCGGTTCTACCAATTTCAAAGTACCGAAGATAATTGGAATGGTGCACCAAGCCCATTGCATCAACCTCGTCGTAACGAACACGCAATTCGATCTCGTGCTCTCTCATTCCGTTCCATCTCAGTTTGAATGCCCAAAAAACGCTTATCAACGAACAAGCGACCTCACTGTCTTAAGATAGCCCTTCTCATCAGGCATGCCGAGTCCCTCCGATCATCGCAGGCTAGCAACCCCCGAATGCTGCGAGCACATCACCAGATCGTCAACCAAAAACATCACTAACGAAACCCATGGACTCCTGACCTTACCATTTGTGTAATCACTTGCCATTTGTGCAATCAAGCGTCTTTCCCGGAAGTGCCCCAAGCGGATTCTAAACCAGCATGCACTGGCGTGACCGACCTTAGGTCACAGTCAGTGATTGAATCGATTGTCGAGAGCACTTTTGAGCGGATGACTGAATTGGCATGCATGCCCCAGAACGCCCCAACAGAAAAGCGTTACAATCATGTCCAGTAAGTCGCTGCAATGATTGCGTGATCAACACGCGATGGGGCGCGAACAAACCCTGTCCATCTCGCACCATCTCGCACCATTGCACAGCTCATTGACGATCGTGTCATCACCGTCTGGCATTCTCTGAACGAGGAAAATCGAGTGCGGCACATAAGCGATGCTGGATGCTTTTCATCCGACGGCGAAACCGAGGTTTTGCACCTGATCGATATCAGCGGCCGCGCAGGGCAACATGGCAAAGCAGGCCTGAACCATCACATGCCACCGTCGCGGTCCGGCGGTCACGGTCAACGCGGTGGTAACGCGGGTCCCTCCCAACGCGGGCATGACGCAGGTTCGATCAACCTGCATCTTCAGCAGACAGGTGGACCGAGCGCTCGTCTGCTGAAGGTCTCAGGTACGCTGCGCACTGATCAGACACAACGCGAGTTGAACATCCAGAACCTTGCCATCAAGACGGCTGGCTATCTGTTCATTGAGGCTGTGGGGGGACGTGGCGGAAACGGGGGACGTGGCGGCAATGGACAACCTGGTGCCACGGGTTCCCGTGGTAGCAATGCGTCCCGCTACCGAAGTGGTAGCAATGGAGGACCTGGCGGAAACGGTGGCCATGCAGGGGATGCAAGCGACGGATCTAACGGTGGCAGCGGCGGAAAAATTCAAATCACGCTTAGCGATCAAGAACTCGGCCTGTTGATGCTGGTCAAAGGAAACTTGACGGGGGGATCCATTGGATTCGCCGGCCGGCCCGGACATCCCGGCACCGGTGGAAGAGGTGGTAAAGGAGGTGACTCTCATTCATGGACCGAAACGCAAAGCTACAGAAGCCATGATGGCAAGATGGCAAGACGTTCCGTTCGACGCACCAAACCTGGTGGTCACAATGGCCCGCGTGGCCACAGCGGACTACCATCATTCTACCGAGCCCAAGATGGCTACCAGGGAGACGCTGGAAAGCTGCAGATTCTAGTCACTGACGCAGCGGGAAAACGCAACTTCTACCCGTCACCTTTCGACCTCGAACTGACCACTTTTGACGTGGCAGCTGAAGCCAATATCATCGAACCCGATAGCCTGATTTCGATTGACCAAATTGAGGTAAGGAACTCAGGCGGCATGCCGTTGCCTCACAATTACCCCATCCGCATTCTGATAGAAACAGATCGCTGGCTACACTCTGCTGGAACCGGGTTAAAGATGCAGCAACCGCTGCAACCAGATCAGACCACGGTTTTCACCACGGAAGGAATTACGTTACGGGTGAGTGACTATGCGGTGGAACAACCACGCAACCGCCCCTTCCGACTCAGGCACCCAGTCAGTCCAGTGGCGTGGATGGAGGGAGGAATCGGGCGACCATTTCGGCAGTTCCCCAATGGTGAAGACATCGAAGTCAGATTCCCAGTCGAAATTTCAAGCGTGCGTTCATTAACAAGTCTCACACCGGGGGAATCCACCATTCTGACATGGTCGATTAAAAACACGAGTGACGAAACGTTCGACCAAACCCATCTGGCTCGGGCCGTCAAGTCTGCAATTCGCATCTACCCCAGCGACGAACTGCCCAGCGACGAACTGCCCAGCGACGAACTGCCCAGCGATGAACAGCCCAGCGATGAAACAACTCAAGACGAGTCGAGCCATAGCCCCATCGTCTTCTTCGATCCCACGGACCAGGAACACGACTTACACCGATCGCCCTTCCAGCAACCTGTTCGACAATTCTGCCCCGGAGACACCCATACGATACGTACCCGTGTCGGCATCAGCTCACATACCGATGTGAATTCATACACAGAGCTTTCACTTGCCATAGACCTGCACCTGCAAAGACCGATTTCAAGTGAGCGAAGTGACCAGCATCGGATCGTCGACTGCCGAAAAATCCAAATCCGCGTGTCAGAAAGTTATCGTCGTGATGCCGACGCCAGATTCCTGCTGATTGCCAACGAGAGAACCACTTCAAACGAAATCAAAAAATGGACCAAGCTTGCTGATTACTTTGGCAGCGGGATCGACGTCTGGGACATTTCTTACTATGGCTTTTTGGATCTTGCAAAAAAACTGGAACGCGGAGAATCTTTGCTTGAACAATGGAGGGGGATGACAATTATCATCCCCAACAATTACTTCACAACCCCTAACGGCACCACATCAGCTTTCGTGCAATTGTGCAAGACCCAATTCCTTCACGCTGCCGCAGACTTTGACATCAACTTCTACATTGTTGGCGACTCTCAAACGAGTGACTCTGAACAACTTGCCACAGCGTTGATCCCAGTTGAAGAAACCACACGACAGCGCACCTTCTCTTCCACGCAGGCATTTTGCAAAGAAGTTTCGCGTTGGAACCGATTCACCGCCGAAAGCCAACAGGTGGTTGGTGGTGACAACCCAGAGATCCGCGACTTTGCCGACATTTCGTTGGGTTCCCTCCATGAGTTGCAGATCACCAAACGGACATTTCTGTTTCAGCCCAAAAAACGCGTATTGATACGCAAGGCTGAAGCACTCGTTAGAAAGCTGAAGCGAGACGATCCTTTGCATCGCTGGATTGTGATTCATCGCCACGACACCGGCGCAACGGACACATCATGGGGTTTCTTTCGCATCAGGCAACTTGGCACTCTTGAACTGCGCCGCACTCTCGATTCCACCAAAGGATCCATCGTCCACTACAAAGTTAAAAGCATCGATGCAATTGATCGCGACTTCATTGAGAGCCCAGCGAACAAGCACGGTGTATTTCTGGCTTTAAAATTCGAAGACAAAGTGGACCGTTTCATCCGCCTCGTCAGCGAACGGGCATTCCCACGCTACAACGAACATTACATTGACCGACCGCTTGATGACATTGAAACCGAACAAATCGGCAACGAACTCGTCGACTCCCTTCTAAACGACATCTACAACGAACAGGCGATTGCACGCAATGCAAAGACATGGGGGAGGTCAAGAGTCGAAACGCTGATGCCCAAGCTGAACTATTTGGCCAACCGTGCCATGAACTATGGGGTCACCTTTGACCAGATGCAGGAAAACAAGGTTAGCATGAAACTGCTATTCGAATTACTGGGCAGCATGCAAGCTTTGGCAGAATCCGCCAAGTCGGTATGGGATTCAAACTGGTTTCCAACTTCGCACCTCAAACGCAGCCGCGCGGTATCGAACCACATGCGTCACCAAACTGACAGTATCATGACTAGCATTTTCGGCCGCGAGTTGACCCGCTGGGAAAAAATGACGCGTGGCGATAACGACGATGATCACGCGGGCAGGTCCCACAATAAATCAGTCCAAAGGGCCGCCCGACAAACGGCAGAACAGCAAACAAACCTGATCGCAAAAAAGCGAAAACGGGGAAAGCGATTCAGTCGTTACGTCCGTGCCCAGCAGCAACCGGGCATCACGTATGACCCCGAAATACTACTACCAGAATCACGCGTAATCTCGGGGCAAGCATTCGATCAACTTTTGGCGGCAGAAAGGTCAGACGCACAACAGCGGTTGCAGACCCAGAAAGCAGTTCTCGCCAACAGGTCCGAACTGCTTGTGCCGCTTGAGGCAGAAGAAACGACAAGCAGTCTTTACGAACAACCTGAAAGCCTGCTTTAAAAACAGCCGCAACCTGCAGAAACCGCGACCATGACGGCACAAACCGCGATCTCATCGCCATCGCCGTCATGAAGCTGTCCCTCCATTTCCGAAACCTGGTTTCGGCGTCTGTTTTCCCCGACTATTTCCCTCGTCCATCTAACGGCTTGAGTGGGAACATTTCCGAAGGCGTGCGCACCTCGCTCATCATTTTTTCTAACCTGACAACCACCGCAGGATTGTCCTCGGCAACATCATTTTTCTCGCTAATATCATCTGCGATATTGTAGAGTTCGATCTCCAGATTGCCTTTACTCATGTTCTGACGGACTGCTTTCCAGTCGCCCACCCGAATCGTTTGCTGCCCACCATAACTGGGAAACTCGCGATACAGATACTCACGCTCTGCCTGTTCTTGGCCTTCCAGAGTCCCAAGCATTGAAATGCCATCCACCTCATCGGAGACGTCATCCCCACCGCCAACAGCTTCCATCAATGTTGGCAACCAGTCTTCGAATCCGCTTACCCGATCACTCACCGTTCCAGGTTGAACATGTCCGGGCCAACGTACGATCGTCGGAACACGCACACCACCCTCGTAAAGCGATCCCTTGAGACCACGCAATTCACCCACACTGTTGAAGAACGTGTAATCGACTTCCAAATCGAGGTGCGTTGTTCCGTTATCACTTGTGAACACAACCAGCGTGTTGTCACTTAGCTTCAGCTCATCCAGAAGATCCAGCAAATTTCCTACGTAACGATCCAAACGGGTGATCATCGCAGCGTATGCGGCGCGTGGGGTAAAGTGTGGTGTATAGCCGTAACCTTTACCACGTGTGAAAGGCGGATCTTTCCAACCAAGATCCCAATATGGTTTCAAATCTTCATCGGGCACATGCAATGCGACATGCGGGATAACGGTGGGGTAGTAGAGAAAAAAGGGTCGATCTTTGTTCTCCCTTACAAACTCCATAGCCGCTGCGTTGATTCGATCGGGTGCGTAATCCTGCCCCTTAAAAACATCGTAACTCGCGGGATTCGATTTATCCGCACCTTTTGCAAGTGACGCGTGCCCGGGAACTGGTGGATTATTATTGAGCACGACGTGCTGATCATCATCCCAAAGATATGACGGGTAGTAGCTATGTGCATGTGCTTGGCAGTTGTAACCAAAAAAACGATCAACGCCCTGTCGTAAGGGAGCACCGGTTGAATCTGGACCTCCAAGCCCCCATTTTCCAAAGGCACCAGTGACGTACCCTTGCTGCCGCATCAACTCTGCCAGTGTGATTTCATCAGCGGGAATTTCCTGCTGCCCCTCAGGCGGTGTCGACTTATTGGCTCTTACGAATGCGTGACCAGGATGCTTCCCCGTCATCAGCACACAACGAGATGGTGCGCACACAGCATTACCGCTGTAATGCTGCGTCAAACGCATCCCCTGCTTTGCCAATGCATCAAGATTGGGTGTGCGAATCAACTGCTGGCCATAACTACCGAGCTCCCGATACCCAAGATCGTCAGCGAGTATGAAAACCACATTCGGCTTTCCTTGCTCAGCCGCAGAAGCCTGCTGCGTCCCATCAAACAGAGGAAAAACGCAAAGAAGAAAAACTGTCGCTTGAATACGTCGCATGCTCAACATCATCCAATTGTAGGTTTAGAGGAATAGGATTTCAGATTAACGTGACCAGAGTTTGCGTGGAAAGGGTTTGCGTAGTGGCTCGAAATCACTGGTCATCAAAAAGGATGCACCCGCCACGCTTGCCTCATCGCTTATCCGCTCGCCAACGGCTTGCTGGGCGTTACACATGCCCAGCCACACGCCCCCCAACACGCCCCCGTCCGCGAGTGAACGGCACATCGTTACCCAAGCCAGTGTGCCGGCCTTGCTTACCCAACAAAGCTGCTTCGAACGACAAAGCCGAGAACGAAGCCCTATCTGTTTGCGGCAGTCACACTGACTCGGCAGCGAAAACCACCCCGTCGCGAGTGCTTATCTTACCGCGCCAAGCCTTACAGTACGCTCCCCTGCTGCGATCAATCTGATACCGCAGCGGTGGCCATTTTTCTGCCGATCCGGGCACAAATCCAGTGAAAAAAGCTCGGAATCATGGAACATTGTACACTCACGCACCGTCCTAATCACGGTTGCGCGTGCCCGCATTCAAACGCTCGCAACTACAACAAGGTCCACAAAGCCTGCACCTTGTCCACGCGCAACCCAGATCGTCACTGACATTATTTGACCTATGCCGAGACGCAATCGCCCCCATCGTACCCGCCGACAGCGTCAGCAACGCCATGTAAAAAAGCTTGGCATGGAACGAGCCTCTCGCCAGCGATTACTGAGAGCTGAAAAACTTGAAGACCGTAGACTGCTGGCTGTTTCCTTCGAGTTGAATTTTCTTGGAGGCAACGCTCTGGGCTTCAATGACCCCATCTTGGGCGCTGAGTACCGTGCAGCGATGGAATCGGCTGCGAGCCGTTTGGGCAATGAGATCCTTCACGACGCCACCATTTCACTCAATGTGACATCTGAACCGTTCAATGGTACCAGCATCGCGGAGGCCGCGTCCGCGGTTGGGCCCGCCGTTCCGGGAGGCGGCTTTGTGCATCGTGTCGTACCTTCGAAAATTCTGGGTGAGGGAGATCTGAACGGTCCGGACGTCGATGGCACGGTTGAGGTTTTCTTTTTTGGCAGCAGTGATCCTTTCACCTACGCCACTGACCCCGCTGATGCGGATGGCGTGGGGGAGATTGATCTTCAGGCAGTCATCCAGCATGAACTGGTGCACATGCTAGGTTTCACCAGTAACACACGTAGCAACGGATCAGATGACGCAGGCAACGGAATAATCACACCAGGGACATGGGCGCCCTACGACCGTTTCGTCTCGGACCTGAATGGCAATCGCTTCATTAATACCGACACCAATTCGCCTTTTGTTTACCGAATGGATGTGACTCAGTGGAACGCACATAGCACCGGTGGTGCAGGCCCCAACGCGGGATTGTTTTTCGATGGCCCCACCGCCACCGCGATCTACGGCGATCGAGTTCCACTGTACTCGCCCGCCACTTTCTCATTGGCCTCCAGTGTTTCCCATTTGGATAGCGAGAACTTTCCCAACGGAGTATTTACACCCGTCACTCACCTAATGTGCCATGCAACGATTACCGGTGGATCACCCCAGGAATTGACACTGCTTGAAAAGGCTATTCTTGCTGACACTGGACTGATGATGCGGGAAGACGTTCCGCCCACGGTGACCACACCGCGGAATATTTCCACCGAAGCGAACACGACCAATGGCTTCAGCGGCACCAACCAAGCCATCCTGGATTTTTTGGCCGAGGCCATTGCCGACGACGTGTTCGACCCAAACCCCACACTGTCGAACGACAAACCAGAAATCCTATCGATGGGTGACAATGTCATTACCTTCACCGCAACAGACCTTTCAGGAAACGTGGCGCAAACCTCGGCTATCATCACCATTGTGGACACAACGTCTCCCACATTCAGTCTACCGCCGACATTGGCTATTCATGCCAACACACCATCAGGTGCCAACCTCGATCACCCTGATCTGATTGAATTGATTCTTGCCAATTCAAGTGACATTGCCGACGACACGTTGACAGTTTCCGCGGACATTCCTTTCTTTCCGCTTGGTGACACCACCGTAACGTTCACCGTAACGGATGACTCCGGCAATTCCGCTCTGTCATCGACAACATTGACCGTGAATGACAACAGTTTGCTCATCACAACGCTCGACGATGAACTCGACAACGACCCCGCCAGCACACCGGGTGACCTGAGTTTACGTGAAGCAATTGCACTAGCGAACCAAAACACTGACTTTACCCTGCTTCAATTCAGCGCAGGATTGAGTGGCACGATTGCAATGGATGGGCTACTGGGCTCGCTGCAAGTTACCCAAGCGTTAGGCATTTACGGTTTGGGCGTTAGCAGTACGGTCATTGACGGACAAGGCAACTCACGTGTTTTCAACATCGTCGGCACTGACATGGATACTGTTATCGATGGCCTGACGATTAGCGGGGGTGACACACAAAATGCGTTCGAGGGGGGTGCGGGCATACGATTCAACAGCTCCGGAAAGCTATCCCTCAATGCAACCAGCATCATCGACAATACAACATCGGGAACTGGAGCTTCGGGTGCTGGCGTACAGATGCTGCTTGGTGACTTATCGGTCGTTGATTCGTGGATCAACTCGAACGTCACGGCGGGAGAGACAGCAGGCGGAGGTGGCATTTGGTCACAAGCGGATGTGCAAATCAGATCGAGCACCATTTCTGGTAACTCAAGCGAAGGAACAAACGCCCCGGGAGGCGGCCTGCAAATGACAGGTGGCTCGCTCCAGATCATCAACACTACGATTTCTGGCAACGACACCTTGGAAGGTGACGGCGCTGGCGTCCACGGCAACGACACCACAATTTCCATTCACAACTCCACCATTGTCAGCAACTCAGCAAGCGGTGTGGGTGGAGGAATTGCATTTACCTCTGCGGGTACATCAACCCTCACCATCCAGAACTCGGTCATCGCGAATAATTCTGACAGCGGAACTGCTCCCGACTTCACAGGCACCGGCGTACTGGTTTCGGCGGATGCCGTACGCTACAGCTTGATCGGCGATAACGCAGGCACCAGTTTGGCCGAATCACAAACCGCCGATCCCACGCATGGCAATCTTGTAGGAGACGCTAACGCAACTGGAGTGATTGACCCCATGTTGTTGGCCTTGAGTGACTACGGCGGACCGACGCCGAGCCACCGCCCTGTAGAGGGCAGCCCACTGATTGATGCCGGCGATCCTGCATTTGATCCACAGAACTTCACCCCCGCCCTGCATTTTGACCAGCGAGGTTTACCCCACGATCGAGTCGTCAGCAGGTTGGACATCGGCGCAATTGAAACACTTCCTCCCCTTCAACTCGACTGGGCAAATCCGCAAGACATTGCCGTGGGAACAGCCTTGAGTTCGACACAACTCAACGCCACAGCCAACATCGCAGGAAGCTTTTCCTACTCTCCTGATGTCGGAACGGTGCTCAGCCTTGGCCAAGGGCAAACTCTGACAACCACCTTCACCCCTGACAACTTGGAACTTTACAGCGTTACCGACACGACGGTAACAATCAATGTGACTACCAGCACCCCCACGTTGACGTGGGACACACCGGCCAACATTGTGTACGGCACCCCCTTGAGCACCACTCAACTCAATGCCTCAGCCAACGTGTCTGGCGACTTCACTTATACCCCCGCGTTAGGGGCACTCTTGAATGCCAATCCCAACCAACAATTGCAGGTTCTTTTTAATCCCACCACGCCAGGCTTTGACCCCGTCTCAACGAGCGTGACCATCAATGTTCTCAAAGCCACCCCGACCATCAACTGGAACAACCCCGCGGCAATTGGCGTTGGAACGCCCTTGACCGCCTTGCAACTGAACGCGACGAGTGCCGTTCCTGGATCATTCTCTTACACACCGGATACCGGAACCGTGCTTGGCATTGGCAACAACCAAACACTCTCCACGAACTTTACCCCTGACGCTTCCAACAATTACGAGAACAACACTGCTCAAGTGAACATTGATGTGTTGCAGGACCAGGATTTTGGTGATGCGCCCGCAATCTACCCTGTCACCCTCGCCGATAACGGAGCACGGCACATAGCGGGCACACTCACCTTGGGAGTGAGCATTGACGAAGAAAATGACGGACAAACATCATCCGATGCTTCTGGCGACGGAATTGACGAGGATGGCGTTCTGCAAATCGCCGATGCAATCACTTTGGCGACCGCCAATACCACGTCAAGTTTCGAAATCATTGCATCTCAACCGGGCAAAGTGGATGCATGGATCGACTTCAACGCTGATGGCGACTGGTCTGACCCGGGAGAGCAAATCGCAGACACGCTTGACGCCACGACTGGCAGCAACCTGATTTCGTATCAGATTCCCGCAGGATCAAACGTCGGTCCCACCGCCGCAAGATTCCGAATTAGCTCTGCCGGTGGGCTCGATCCAACTGGCGGAGCGTCTGACGGTGAAGTCGAGGATTACCTGATCACTCTTTTTGACGGCGCAAACCTACAGGACGTCAACGTTGAACTCACGAACCATGAAACAAGCGTCTTCATTGACAGCGAACAACTGGTTGCCCAGACGGGCAGCACCGAACTACTGAGACTAAGCATAGCTAGCATCGGTTCGCTGACTTTAACCGGTCGCAACATCGATCAATTGCTGACCATCGACCTTGACAACGCTGCCGTCTTCCCCGCTTCTGGACTGAGCCTCCGCGGTGGCGGTGGTAACAACACCGTGCGACTTGTCGGAGACGACGCAACGCTGGACCTCACCAACCCAGCTGTCTCGCTCGAGAACTTTCAAACACTGGACCTGACCCTCTCGGTCAATCAAAACATCACTCTTGATGCTGCCACAATCAACAACATGTCGCCGGTTGGGAATCAACTGCTGGTAATTTTGAACGATGACGACCAGCTCAACTTCGGCGATCTCGGGAACTGGAACCTAGGGCCTTCCACCCTCATTGATAATGCTTTTACGCAAACGGCAACTCATCAGCTAGCCAATTCAACCATTCATGTCCGCCCCGCCAGTCCTTGGCAGAACTTTCTCCGCACGAGCGATGTCAATGGTGACAGTGCAGTGACAACGCTGGATGCACTGCTCGTCCTCAACGAATTGGCGCAGCATGCGTATTCAGACCCAGTCACCTCTCAACTTGACGATCCCCTCGCTACTGGTACGTTTCCCGGGCTTTACTTTGATCAAAACGGCAGTGACGCTGTGACAACGCTTGATGCTCTGCTGGTTCTGAATGAGCTAGCTGCAGCCTCAGCGGAAGGGGAAGGCGAAGAATTTTTAGAACAGAGCTACCAGCACTCGGTAAGTACCGTGAATCTCACCACGGACGGGCCACAAGTTTCACAACTGACATTTGGTGTAAATGATACTCCCCAACGCCCAGTCGTTCAGGCATTTCCCCAACAAAACCCGGTGTTTAAGCGTAATTTCACGATGGCAGCAGGCGTTGACCAGTTGCTGTCAGATTCCTGTTTCATGGAAGAACTGAAGCGTCGCTAGCTGATGCGACCCTTTTTTTAGATGGTGCCCCCCAGCTGCCCGACGAACTAGAGAGCCTAGTCGGGATTGCGTCAGCCACGGGATTTGGGGTATTTGCAAGACATCCTCGGGCGGATTCCACCCGTGGGTTCCGTTCGTGCTGTTATCACACCAACGGCTCGGCTCAGTAGGCTCGGCTCATCAGGCTCACGGAAGATGCCCTCGAGAACCATTCGTTTCATTTTCACCGTCGCTCTTTTCACACTGCTGCTCATCCCTGCAAGGGAAGGTCAGACAGCTGAGGGCGATGCGGCCAAGCTTGATCAACTCACCTCTCAGCAAAGCTGGGAGGCTGCGGTTGAACTTGCGCGAACGATCACATCAGATACCGCGCAAGATGAAGACCTGACATTCGCCCTCGCGCGACTTGCACGCGGCTTACAAAATACAGGCGGCTTGAAAAATGATGAACAAGCCAAGGAAGCTATTGAGTTTTACCAACTGGCAGTAAATGCATCAGAGTCACCGCTAGCCTCCAACCTGTCCGATAGCGACAAGGTGCTTATCCGGCTCGCTGCAAGTGAGGTGATGGTACAAACTCAAAATATTTCGCAAGCCATTGCAACACTTGAACCTATTTTAGGGGATCACACCGCTGCACCTGATTCAGCAGGTCCATCCGCCCCCTCTACCAGCACCGCGCTGAAGCTAACCGAGCAGCAGAAGAAAATTGCTGTTTGGATTCTTCTTCGCGCGGGTTCCGCATCCCTTAGTCGCGGTGCGTACCTGAATGCAACAACCGCCTATGCAATGGCCCTGAGCCATGCGGATCAGGAACAACGTCCGCTGGCACTTCTTGGCGATGCCTGGGCTACTGCAGTTCGAAACGAAAGGTCACCCGACGCCGTCCGTAAATTGTCCAATTTTGTTGATCAGTACCCCGGTCATAAAGACGCGCCCAATGCAGCGAGAGGATGCGCCCAATGCTTAAAGCACCTGGGACGCGACGCCGACTCCACGGCCATGCTGTCAGACCTTTTGAATCGCTGGCCTGATTCATCAGCTGCACTCGCCGTCGTACGCACACACTGCGGGCTATCACCCGCTCTGATACCGAGTGCGGTGAAGCACTGGATCATGGTAAAAGCAAATGCAAATGACTTGGAATCGTTTGACCTCAACACAACCATGCTTGGCTTGATCATTGCCTCAGAGGAATCAGAGCTGATTGCGTGGTCCAACTTGTCTGAGCATTTAGCAATCACGGATACCACCGGCCAAACCACTTCCGACACGCTCCGGCAACTGCATACCGAGAAACAAGAATCAGACGCTGAGCAATTAGCGGTCAAACTGATCACTTCTGCTTCTGATCGGAAAGTCGCTCCTGCAGCGCGCGAGGCAGCGTGCCGATGGGCAGGACGTACCTCTCGATGGTCGATGCTCGCAATCGCGTCTGAGACAGAAGACTTGAACACCGCTGATCCAACGAGGACACTCGCGGTTGAGCGACTATTCGCCGAAGCACTCACCCAAACCGGCCAAACCCAACAGGCCCATGCATGGTGGGTTCACCTGGCAGATGTCAGATCAGCAGATGACTTCCGCATTTTGATTCGCTGTGCTGAAACGGAAACAGCATTCGGCAATGATGCGGACAAAGCAGAAGAGCGGATCGCCGCTGCCCGCAAGGCTGCCGGCGAAAATGCCGCCAGCATTGCTTTGACCGAGATGTTGGAGTCCGAACTTGCGATCCGCAGATCGAACTTTGACGAGGCGCGCAGGATTCTTGAGCAGGTGGTCCGATCGCCCGAGACCGCCGCCGAATTGCGTGGCAGGGCACAGTGGCTGATTGGTGAAACCTGGTATATGCAGCGTCGGCACAAAGATGCCATCGAGGCGTACCGCAAGGTAGAAGCGATGGACACCACAGGCACTTGGGTAGCGGCTTCTTATCTGCAGGCCGGCAAATCGTTTGAACGCATGGGCCGTGTCAAAGAAGCGACGCTCTGCTACGGCGCCATCCTGAGCCGTTTTGCAGACACCTCTTATGCCGCTCCGGCGAGTAACCGTATGGCGGCTTTGTCATCCGACAGAAATCTTTCACCCACTTCTTCATCCCAACCGACGATCCGACGATGAACCCACAACATCGCCAACCTACCCACGGTCGGCTGCTACCCATCAACGGGAAGCCGAACCGTCATCAATGGCAACTTTTAAGCCGGGTATTGCCATTGATCGTTCTATCCATCGGCGCAAGCTGGTGGATGATCCAGATGCGACCTGCGATGGCGCAGTTCCCCAATCAGCCAACCACGTCGGCACCACCCTTTCAGCCCATCAATCAGAACTTCAACACGGGAACGGCCCCCTCCATTCCGGCATCTGCCATTCCATCGACAGAATTTCGGCCCAACACGGCTGCGGCACCCACGGAATCTGCCGACGAAGCAGGTTGGGAGCTACCTGGATTCTTCGCAAAAATATCGGAGGGTGGCTGGCTAATGCTGCCACTGGCGATTTGTTGCTTGGTAGTAATTTCGCTATCGATCGAAAGAACCATTGCACTGCGTCGAGCACGCGTCATTCCAAGACCGTTTGTGCGTCGGTTCACGGAGTGTGTTGAAGATGGCCAACTGAGTTACGAAGAAGCAACTGAGCTTTGCGAGGAATACGATTGCCCGGTCGCCGAGGTTTTCCGCGCCGCCGTCCGCCGCTGGGGACGCCCCATGTTCGAAGTCGAGCAGGCCGTGATGGACGCAGGTGATCGCGTTGCAGATGGCTTGCGTCGTTTCTTGCGAGTCTTTCACGCGATTAGCAACGTCGCACCTCTGATTGGCCTGCTGGGAACCGTCTTGGGAATGATCGATTCATTTGAAACCATCAGCTCCCAAGCTTCCCTTGGTCAACCTGAATCACTGGCCTCAGGAATCAGCGTCGCCCTGATGACCACCGCCGGTGGACTGACAGTGGCGATCCCCGCTTACCTCGCTTACATGTATTTCAGCAGCAAATCAGACAACTACCTGAACGAGATTGACAAACTCTGCCAACGAGTCGTGGACTGCATCTCAGCCGAAGGGCTTGAAAGTGCCGGTGGAAATCGCTCGAACCGGAAGCGAAGAGCAGCCTGATCACGGCCATCAATTGGCACCTGAATCCAGGCAATCAAACGCCTCAACGCCGCTCGGCTATTCAGGATACCGCCCTTTGAAATCCAAGCTACAAACCCAAAATCCGAAACCCAAAACACACCCTCTTTTCTTGGTGATGATCTGATGACGACCGGTCGACAAAAGACTGAAGACGCAACGATCAACCTGACTCCAATGATCGACGTTGTATTCCTCCTGGTAATTTTCTTCATGGTTGGAAGCGAATTCAGCGAGGCAGAAAGCAAAATTCCGGTGAATGTCCCAACAGCCGGCCAAATGCAAGCAATCACGCGGGGACCCGATGAATTGCTCGTCGAAATCGCAGTCGATGACAGTGTCTCGCTGAACGGAGAAACAATGTCACTGGACAGGTTGAATGCAGGTCTGAAACAGTACCACGCCAATTACCCTGACGCGAAAGCCATCGTGCGAGGTGAAGCATCTGGCTCACTGCAACGAACCGTCGAGGTGTTGCAGGTCGTGCGCCGAAGTGGAATCGAAAAAATTGGCATTTCAACGAAAAGGATGAATCGTTGATAGATCAGGCTCCTTTATGGGCAGATCCTCGACTCACCTACACGGTTGCGGCGTTAGCCGTTTTGCTGCTGCTTGCCGCTGTCTGGTTATTTGGAAGAAGGAAACGACAAGGGCGACAAGCGGGCGTCATTTGCCTGACGCTTTCCATCGCACTTCACTTGGCACTGATCATCCTGGTTCCCAAGTTGCCCATGTTCCGAGGGCAAGCCACCCTTCCCAACGACTCTGCAACGTCAACGGCAGAGTCGATCGCTTCTTTTCAATTTTTTGATCCCGACGCGGGTGTTTCCTCTGACAGCGAGGAAATCGATACACCGATAAGCCCGTTGCCGATATCCAATTTAACGGACCCACTGGATCCGCCCCAGACACAAACAATTCCTGCAGAAAATACGATCGCGGAGGACAGCGATACATCCGCTGATGCGATGCAACCATCAGCCACTGCGGAGTCAGCTCCCAACTCAAAGACCAACTCCACGCCGCCGCTTGGAACCCTTGCAATCGAATCATTGATCCCAGAACTGTTAACGACGGAATCTATCCCAGCATCAACGGATACAAGCTCAGAGGTAGCAAGCGTTGCTTCCAGCATGACTTTACAACTGGAGTCTTTACTGGAGTCCGCTTTCTCTGAAAATCAATCGACAACGCCTCTGATTCCAGCGAACTCGTCAAACTCGGCGGTTGCTAGCAGGCACAACAACCCAGCACCGGTGACCGAGACTATTCCGCAACGGAAAGCCTCCCAGACACCGTCCCAGCTTGCCTATGCCAAGACTTCGCCGGTGGTTGCCTCAAGCCAGCCCACCCAAGATGACTTTGCCAATCGTAACGGCGATGCGAAGATCACTGCACTAGCACAGACAGGCGGCAGTGAGAAAACAGAAGCGGCAGTTGCTTCGGCCTTACGTTTTTTGGCTCAGACCCAACAACCCAATGGCTCATGGAATCCGCAAACCACGGGTGCCGGTGTGGAGCGTGCGCCGCTGGGCGTGAACCGGCATGGTGCGGGTGGAAGGTCAGAAACTGCGATCACGGGCCTTGCTCTGCTAGCGATGATTGGGGCAGGGAACACGCACCATCAAGGCCCCTATGCTGATCATGTTTATCGAGGGCTGGCATTTTTAATCAATTCGCAAAGCCGCGTTCCCCAAAACCTGGGATCTTTGGCTGGTCCCACTACATCCGTCTATTCGGCAACCTACAGCCACGGCATCGCTGCGTTGGCAATGTGCGAAGCCGCCGCAATCACCCAAGATGCGTCAGCCCTTGTTTCTGCAAAACGCGCGATGGCGTACACCCGACAGATTCAGATTCCAACCACAGGTGGCTGGCGATACACGCGATATGACCGCGATGGAGACCTCAGCCAACTGGGCTGGCAGGCGATGGTTCTGGATGCTGGACACCGTGCAAAAATCCCCGTGAACCCGCAAGCGGTCAATGGGATCCAGCGGTTCCTCAAGAGCGTGCGTGCCGGTCGTGGCGGTTTGGCTTCTTACCGGCCCCGCGAAGCTCCCACACGAACCATGACAGCCGAGGCCCTGGCAACCCGCCTGCTCATTGGTGAAATCGTACCCAAAACCGAGATTGCCGAAGCCGAAAGGTTTCTGATGCAACAACCGCCGGGCATTGGTGTCGATAATTATTACTACTGGTATTACGCGACCCTCGCGTTGCATCAGTTGCAAGACGATGCATGGCGTCAATGGAACGCTGCCTTGCAGCGTCAATTACTATCGACACAACAGCCCAACGGCCGCTGGTCTTCCAATACTGTCTGGGGTGGCTATGGTGGTGAAATCTACACAACTTCCATGGCTGCCTTGTGTCTTGAAACCTATTACCGCCATGCGATACGGGACAACAAGGCCCGAATTGCCACGCGTCCGGCATCGCAGAACTTTCAACGTTGAATAATCCAACCCAACTCGTCGAGACACTGCGTCAAGCGGCGGCCGATATGGGGTTTTCACAGTTCGGAATCACCCCCGCTGTGTCACTTTCGGGCTACTCCGACCTGGTTGCCTGGATCCATTCTGGATACGCAGGCGAGATGGGATATTTCTCACAACGACAACAAGCTTACCAACATCCTGATGGTGTCCTGGAAGGCGCCAAGTCAATCATTGCGTTGGCATATCCCTACGATACTGCCCAGGCGGCTCCCTGCTCAAACGGTCTGGGACGGATAGCCAAATATGTCTGGTCAGGTGTTGACTACCACGACATCATCCACCCAAAGCTGAAACAGCTCTGCAAACTCATCACGCACGAATCACCGACATCCAAGGCACGCGGAGTGGTCGACACCGCACCTTTGATGGAACGTGAAATTGCAAAACAAGCCGGCCTGGGCTGGCAAGGCAAGAACACCTTACTATTGAACAAACATAAAGGCAGCTACTTCTTTTTGGCATGTGTTCTTTGCAACACCGATCTACCACACAACAACAGCCACGATGCCACCCACTGCGGAACCTGCCGAGCCTGTCTCGACGCCTGTCCTACCGATGCATTTCCGACACCGGGAGTGCTCGACGCATCGCGGTGCATCAGCTACCTGACCATTGAGCACAGGAGTCCGATCCCAGTCGAACTGCGAGAAGGAATTGGCAATTGGCTGTATGGGTGCGACGTTTGCCAGGAAGTGTGCCCTTGGAACCGAAAACCCACTCGCGATGCGTCCCACATTACCCCGAACAATCAGCCACAAGCATCAGTAGATCAGCAGTCTGCCGAACTCGAACCAACCGAACTCGAACCGGAAAGCCAGCGATTCGAGCATATTGAATTGACGGCACTATTCAAAATCAATGATGAACAGTTTCGACAACGTTTTCGGAAAACACCGTTGTGGCGTGCCCGCCGCAGAGGCGTGCTACGCAATGCGGCCATTGTCTTGGGCAACCAAATGCAGACAGACTCGATACCAGCTCTGACTCGAGGGCTCGTCGACACGGAACCTTTGGTGCGAGGAGCATCCGCGTGGGCCCTTGGCAAAATTGGAGGCGCTGCTGCAACGTTAGCGTTAGAAATGCAACTGAAACGCGAGCATGACCCTGTCGTCACCAGCGAACTAGACGATGCGTTGTCCATTCTAAAACGCTGAACTCTGCAAGCGTTTTCGCCAACGCAAATCGTCAACCTGTATTCAGACCAAGCACGAGCGACGACGCCTATCACTCTTAAGAATTGGAACCTCAGTTCATGAAGATCCGCGATCATTGGCAACTCAACCCTGACATTGATTTCCTAAACCATGGTTCATTCGGGGCATGCCCGCGGATCGTCTTGCAAAAGCAAGAAGCCCTCATCTCCGAACTCGAACAGGACCCGATTAAATTCCTCGCACCGGAACGGGACCTGCTACCCAAATTGGATGCAGTGCGACGCACCATTGCTGATTTAGTCAACGCCCCTGCGTCTGACCTCGCATTTGTTCGCAACGCCACCGACGGGGTCAACGCGGTACTGGGCTCCTTTCCGCTCAAAGAAGATGACCAAATTCTGATCACGAACCATGGCTATAACGCATGCAGCAATGCGGCTCGCCATGTCGCTGAAAAGGCAGGAGCTGAAATTGTGGTCGCTGACATCCCGTTTCCGCTGGAATCTGATACAGATGTGATGGCCGCGATTGAGAACAAAATCACATCACGCACACGACTGATCTTGATCGACCATGTGACGAGCCCCACTGGATTGATACTCCCGGTCGAACAGGTCATTTCGTTGGCGCGTGCGAAAGACATACGAGTACTCATCGATGGGGCTCACACGCCAGGAATGATTCCACTGAACCTGACAACACTCGCCCCAGACTACTACACAGCGAATCACCACAAATGGCTCTGCGGCCCAAAAAGCTCTGGCTTCCTGTTCGTCCAACCCGAGTGGCAGACACAGGTTCGACCCAATGTGATCAGCCACGGAGCGAACCAGGACTGTTCCACGCGTACGCGCTTTCTCACAGAATTTGACTGGATCGGAACGTACGACCCCACGCCACTTCTGGCCGTCCCAACTGCGATCGCGTTTCTTAAGTCCCTTTACCCAGAAGGTCTTGACCAACTCTATCAGCGGAACCACGAAGCGGTAGTGAAGGCGAGACAAGTCATTTGCAACACACTGCAAACTGAGTTTCCCTGCAGCAACGAGATGCTCGGTTCCATGGCCTCCGTGCCCCTCAATGCGACCCGCTTGACCGAACACGACAAGTCAACGGCAACACTTCAGCAAAGGCTCTATCAAGAGCATTCCTTAGAGCTTCCTGTGTTTCAACTCCGGGATTCTGGTCGATGGTGCCTTCGAATCTCGATGCAGGCCTATAACGAAGCGTGCCAAATCGACCGCCTCGCATCTGCTTTGAGTCACCTCACTGACGGGGCAATCCATCGCACCTAGCAGATTCTAAAGCAAAAGAATCAGCATCACTGGCTCGATCACTCGCATCCGCACGCCCCGCAACGATTCCACAATTTCGCAATCCTTTTTTTCTGCATGTGTTTTTCATCAAAGCTCACTCTGGCTGTTCGTTGCAGCTAGACTGAAAGGAGACAGATTTTGCAGATCAGCCATCGTCCGCAGCAGATGAACACAAACCAAGTGCAAACGGGCTGTTGTTACAGGCAGGATGAGTTAGTCGCCAAAACTCCGACACCCACCTTGAAAAGTTGCTACGCTTGCAACTTGAGGCCCTTCCATCGGGTTGGGCAACCATTCCACCAAAAGCGTCAGCGATCACGATTTACACTGCTCAGTAGCAGTCAACCCAGTCATCTACAACACACCGAGCTGACATTGAAAGACATGCACGAACTGTCGCAGCCCAGTGAGATACATCACGCAAACGTTAAGATAATACGAGTTGCTGGTTTTTAAACACGGGCCAACAACCTGCTAAGTGGGCAAGTTAAATGAGTAATCCATCCAGCTCCAATATACCTGAACTCGGGAAAGCCCAGCAAAATCCGGACAACGACGCATCGCTTGCACGACTCAAAACAATCATGGAGTCAGAACCGGAGTGTGTAAAGACAGTCAACCGCAATGGAGAGCTCATTGATCTGAATCCTGCTGGACTGAGAATGCTCGGTGCGACTGACGTGGAACAGGTACGTGGCACCCACTTATCCATGATGGTTGATGCCAAGGATTGGGCGATGTACCAGAAGAACCTGGAAGCCGTTTTCCAAGGCGAAACACTTCAGTGGCAGTTCCGATGCAATTCCCCCTGCGGCGGGCAACGCTGGATGGAGCAAACGGCGGGTCCAGTGCGTGGTGATGCCGATCCAGATGTCGTCACCGAAATGGTAGCAATCACTCGCGACATTACGGACAAAAAACATGACGAGGGGCAACTACTCACGGCGAAAGAGAATGCTGAACGAGCCAGTGCCGCTAAAACAAACTTTCTGGCAAACATGAGCCACGAAATCAGGACTCCCATGAACGGGATTCTGGGCATGGTCAACATGCTAACTGACACAACATTGACCCAAGAGCAAGAAGAGTGTGTCTCAGTGATTCAGCAGTCAAGTGAGTCACTACTCCGAATCCTCAACGACATCCTTGATTTGTCAAAGGTCGAAGCTGGACGCATCGACCTTGAGAAAAACGCATTCCGCATCCGCGATCAGATGCAAGAACTTCAACGCCTACATTCTGCAAATGCGTCAAAGAAGGGTCTAGTGTTCGAGATCAAAGGATGCGAGCACATGGACGCGGAGAGATTTGGTGATCCGATCAGAGTCACTCAGATTCTTAACAACTTGCTGGACAATGCGATCAAATTCACAAAGCATGGCAGCGTCACTGGAACATTTCAATGCAACAGGTGCTACGCCGGAACGGACGACCAACCCGAAGAGGATCCCGCTCGCGTACACTTTGTCATCACCGACACTGGAATTGGCATGACGGAAGAACAAACCAACCGTGTGTTCGACCCATTCAGCCAAGCTGATTCGACAACGACACGGCGATATGGCGGAACCGGACTCGGTCTTACGATTGCGAAAACGCTGACAGAACTGATGCAGGGCACAATCAAACTGGAGAGTGAATTTGGCAAGGGAACACGATTTGACGTCGCACTCACATTGCCCCAGTTAGAGGCAACGCACAATTCAACACAGAAAGTAAGCAACAACGATGCTTCGACAGCGTCCATCGAGAACAATTCGCCCCCGATCCGCATACTCGCGGTAGAGGATGGCGAGGTCAATCGACTTGTCCTCGTCCACATTCTTAAGAAACTGAATACTTACGTGGTAATGGTGCACAATGGTGAACAGGCAATCGAGGCATTCCAGCAAGAAAACTTCGACCTCGTTCTGATGGACATCCATATGCCCGTGATGGATGGAATCGCTGCCACGGAAAAAATACGTAGCATTGAAAAACAACGTGGGTCCAAGGAAACTCCGATCGCCGCAGTTACCGCCAGCGTGACCGATGCCGAGGTTGATCGCTACAAGACGCTTGGCTTCACCCACTGCATTGCAAAGCCAACTGAACCAGCCAGGATCAGGGAAGTAATCAATTCGATTCGGGTTTGACCACATTACTTGTTCAGGGACTACCCACTGGCAAGCCACTCGGCAGCAGACCTCCCAATCTGCTCGTCAAAAGCCACACCGTTGCCCTGATTTGCTTGCTTGATTCTGAACGGTAGAATCTTGGGAATGTGACGTTCAACTATTCCCAGCCAATTGAACCTCCACACGCAGTCTGCAATCGCCGTATTCAGAAGCCGTATTCAGAAGCCGTATTCAGAAGCCGTATTCAGAAGCCGTATTCAGAAGCCGTATTCAGAAGCCGTATTCAGAAGCCGTAT
>Ga0315322_10000232_pt1 | contig 39978 bp, 26 predicted proteins | sample M110021515metaG_FD_203461 | JGI IMG/M metagenome (GOLD analysis project Ga0315322, IMG submission 203461) | Ammonia-oxidizing marine archaeal communities from Monterey Bay, California, United States - M1 100m 21515 | ecosystem: Environmental > Aquatic > Marine > Intertidal zone | place: USA... | reverse complement strand
GTGGCACTCAAGATGCCGCCGAGCAACCCTTGGTGAATGTCGTCACGCCACCGATGACAACCAAGGAGCTCTATGCGCAAGAGGCGCGGCTGGCCTCGGAGGCCAAAGCCGCTCGCGTCGCCGCTGCGGAGCGCAAGGCAGCTGTTGAGCGCGCAGACGTGCAACGGCGCCAGCGCGCCCAAAAGCTGTTTGGAGAAGTGATGGAGCCTTTGGCTGAAGCGGCTGAGGCATACTCCGAGCACGACTCCCTCGACGAGAGCTCTTGGATCGGGCGCGATCAAGAGGACAACCAAGAGGACATCAACACCCTGCTCGACGACGCAATCGCGGTGCTCGGCGTTTCAGATATTGCGACGACGCGCCAGATGTTGCGTCAGCTTCAGAACGAGATTCTCGAACTTCAAGCGGGCCTAGTGATCGATCGCGAGGTGCGCTTGAGCGCGCCCGCCGAAGAAGATCTCAACAAGGTTCAAAAGACCTACACGGATAGCCGCGAAGACATCTCGCTTCGCATTCAAGAAGCGGAAGAAGGGATTGTCGAACGCGAAGCAGATATCGCCGATCTCGAACGCGACTTCGTGATCCAGATGCGCGCGATCGGAGTGGAGCTGACGGTCGACTCGGCACGCAGCCTACTGTCTACCGTCACGGGCGACGATTTCATCGAGATGTGCGTCGTGTTTGACAATGTGCGCGGAGTCACGGTGCAACTGCAAGAGCTCACCGAGGAGTCCGGTGAATCGCTCGACGCCGCGAAGCGCTATTACGGCTCGTACGTTGTCCTAATCCACATGATGGATCGCATTCAGCTCGACCTAGTTCGTCGTATCAACGAGGACATGCTCCCGCGACTTAAGAAGTTCGCGCAAGAGGCAGAAGTTCTTATTCGCGACGCAGAGGAGAACATGGCCGAAGGCGGCGACCGCGGGATTGGCGAGCAGAACATTGCCTCGAACAGCCTGACCATTCGCGCTACTGAGTTTTACTCTTCCTATCTAGGGCAGCAGGCCGCCGAAGTCATGGCTCGCAACAAAGCACTGCAGGTCACCTTACGCGATGCTCAAAACACCCTAGACACCGTCGCGCTGTCCAGTGAAGTTGCCGCGCTCATGAAAGAGGGCTCACGCAACTTCGCGGCGCTCCTGAAGCTCGACCTACCCGATTTGAAGGGCTTCGAGAACGCAGAGTTGAAGGCCGAATTCGAACGGCTCACCCAGAAGATGAACGGCGTAAACTGAGGAGATAGCTGCTAGAATAGTCCCGTAATGCACGGGACTTCCTCCTCTAATCGAACTGCCTTGACCGGAAGCAAGCTACTGCTTTTCCCGGCCCTCATCTTGCTGGTGACAGGACTCTGGAGCGCTGCGCGCGGCGTGGGAGAACTCGCTGGCTGGTCTCCATCGCGAGTCGCGGAAGCTCTCACTCTCGGTGGCGAGGAACGCTTGGAAAACCACGTCAAGAACACTCGAGAAGGAGCCTACCCATTAGTTCGCGAGCTCCAACGCCTGCTACCTGACGATGCCGTCCTGTTTGGATTTTATCCCGATCTGGCGGACGCTCAATCGGATGAAACCCTTGCTCGACACCGCACCGAAGCGATGACACTCTTGGGAGAGCTCCAGCTCCTGCTCTACCCCACCAACGTTCAAATCATGCCAGCGCGCATCGCTCTTCCTGACGGGGCTCCAAGGGATCGCATCTTCATCTTGGATATGAACTTTCCCCGCCGCGAGCAGTTGGACCTTTTACTGGAGCCGATCATTGAGCACCCCGCCGGCACCCTGCTCGGCGTGCGCGGCGTTGAGCACTCGCTTCTAGCGGAGCCCTCACTTTGACCCCTTACTCTCCACTCGTACCACTTTGGATGGCAGCAATCTTGTTGCTCTCTGGGCACTTTTGGTTGCGCGCACTCTGTGGCAATGGCGAAGGCAAACTCTCCTGGCGTAGCGACGCGATCGCTTGGGCAAGCTGGAGTCTCGCAAGTGGCGCGGTCCTGACATCCATACTCCTCTTTACCTGGCTATGGGCACTCCCCGGCACGATGACTAGCCTGGGTTTCGCAACTCTCCAGCTCGCCGTCTTAGCTAGCCTTTGGCTCTGGACAAGGCGTGCAAACAGCGACGGAGAACCCGTGCCGAGCGGACCAAGGACGTCCTTTCAAAGAGCATCTACATTCGAGCGATCAACATTTTGGCTCGCTCTTGGGGTCGCCCTCTTGATCACGGTTGTCCGCATATTGGACACAAACCTGTCTGCCGCCCTCACGGGAGATAGCGCCCTCTTGTGGACTTTCAAGGCCCGGGTCATCCACGAGACCGGCGGCCTTGGCGGCTCCTATGTCGAAGCTATGAGCGACCCTCGCCTCCGACACGAGAACTATCCCCTGTTCAATCCGCTCCTACAGATGTGGATGTTTCAACTGAGGGATGCTTCGGTGTTTGTCGCCCAGCGATTCCCCATTCAGCTTCTCAACATCGCCTTGGTTCTTGGCCTAGCGGCAGCGCTGCGGCGGTCCGCCCGGCCCGTCATCGCCGCGGTCTTGCTGACAATTTTCGCCGTGTCTCCCGTCACGAGGCATGCACTTTCTTTCGCCGGCGCGGACGCGATGGTTTCCTTTGGCTTGCTCGTCGCGACAGATGCATGGCTGCGCTGGCGAGCCGATCGGAATACCTCATATCTTAGAGTCATGGCTATAGGCCTAACACTCATGATCGGCTCGAAAGCCGAGGCGTCCATCTTCCTTCTCACATTCGCGGGAGGCCTCTTCCTCCTCTATCTTGTCGAACGCTTCGGATTAGCTCGGAAGTCCGCATCAAATCGGCGCGGGCTACTTGCTTTCTCTCTACCCCTGGCCGTATTCCTCGCTGGGACAGCCTTCAACGTATTCGCTGGGTTCGAAAACGACTTGGCGACGGGTAAGGGGACCGGGATCGGGTTTACATCTCGCTTGATCGATCAATGGCAAGAGTATCTAGGCACGGTTGGAAGTTACTTCTTCGAGAGCGCTTTGCTCTCGCCCCGTTTTGATGGCCTAATTTTCGCGTGCCTCTTCATCGCAACACTACTTTCGATTAAGAACCTCATGCGCGGCCCCCGCGCCACCCGAGACCTCATCGTTCCGATCACACTCTGCGCCGGGCTGTGGGCTGGGCTCTTCCTCATCTACCTCGCTACGCCGCAGCCACTTGTCTGGCACCTCGAATCTTCGGCCTTGCGCGTTCTCTGGCAGGTAATCCCCGTCGCAGCAGTTGCGCTTGCTGGCCTTCTTGAATCCGCACCGTATCTCGGGAGCGGCCCTACACCATGAGCACCCCCCTTCCACCCGACGCCGCCGCACACCTCGCGGATTCATACCCTCGCAATCACAACTATCGCATTCGCTCGGGAAAGCTCAAGCCGAGTTGGAAGCTATGGACTCGATGGCGACAATTCCGAAAGCACTACACACCTGGCGGCACAAGCCTGTTGGACCTCTCTAGCTGCAAAGGATTCTTCCTCTTCGATGCCACCCTCCGCATAGGCATGCAACGCGTACGGGGTATTGACGTACACGGACCCGACATTGCTGCAAGCCGCGCGGCAATGGAGCATCTTGGCGTTGCCGACAAAGTTCAGATCGACCAACTGCATCTTCACCAGGTCGCCGCGGAAGTCCTAGTGGGCAGTACTGCCCCCTTTGACACCGCACTCTTGATCAACACCTATCAGTATCTATTCTTCGGGAGTCGGCGCGAGGAGCATCACTACGAGAGCCACGCCGAAATCTTCGAGTACCTCGCTGCCCTGACATCGAAAGGTGGCCGCCTGATTTTCAGTAATCGTGTGGAAGTCGCGCTTTGCCCCAAGCACATCCAAGAACGAGCAAGAGAGATGGGCATAGCGTCGCGCTACGACGAAGTGCAAATACGTTCCGCCATCGATCCTTTTTTTAGGATTGAGCCGCGCGGCAAGCTTGGCAAAATCCCCTTGTGGATCTTGCATCGCCGCTAAGGCACAAGGTACTCCACTCGAACCAGCATGCCCATGGCTTGTGGAGAGTCAAAGGACGACCCTCGCGAGAGGGCCCATGGCAGTTCGAGTGATGTCAATGGCGGCGTCCTTGAGGTCCAAGAAGAACGCTCCACTTTTACGGCCTCTACCTAGCGCGCCTTGGTGACTAGAGAGGAAAAGACGGCCAAAGTGGAACGGATGGCCGGTGGTGCTTTGCCCTTTGATCCGATAGCATGCGTCTGTCCTCTCCATCCCTCATAAGAACCGAAGCGCCATGACCAGCCAGCCCTCGAACTCCCGTCGCACCTTTCTCAAGTCAGCGCTTAGCGCCAGCGCGGCAGCGTCGGGACTTGCCGCTTGTCAGACCGTAGGGCCCTATGGCCGCACGCCTCGTTCCGGTGCCAGCGCAACCTATATGGGCGACTTCGCCGCGCCCGCGATAGACCGAATACGCATGGGCTTCATCGGTGTAGGAGGTCGTGGCACTGGGCACGTCGCGCAGATGCTCTTGATGGAAGGCGTGGACGTTGTCGCGATCTGCGATGATTACGCGCCCGCCGCCGAGGCCGCTGCAAAGCGCTGCGAAGATGCGGAGCGCCGGCGCCCCGCCGTCTACAGCGACCACGAGTTGTCGTTCGAGGACATGATCGCCGACATGGACCTAGACGCGGTCATCATCGCAACACCTTGGGAGTGGCACGCGCCGATGGGTGTTGCCGCGATGCGCGGTGGAGCACACGCTTTCATCGAGGTGCCCATCACGACGACGGTCGAAGAGATGTGGGACCTGGTCAATGCAAGTGAAGAGACCGGCCGCCACTGCATGATGATGGAGAACGTCAACTACGGCCGCGACGAGCTGCTTTTTCTCAACATGGTCCGCCTGGGGATCGTGGGCGAGCTCACACACGGTGAGGCCTCCTACATTCACGACTTGCGCTGGCAGATGAAAGAGCTCGAGCGTGGCGAGGGTTCCTGGCGGCTTGCCTATCACGTCGCGACCGATGGCAACCTGTACCCCACCCACGGCTTGGGACCCGTCGCGCAGTACATGAACTGTGAACGCGGCGACGATCGCTTCGAGCGACTCGTCTCGTTTAGCTCCCCCGCTTTCGGACGCCAACTCGCAGCTGCGCGCGACTTTCCGGCCGAACATCAGCGCAACCAGCAGACGTACCGCTGTGGCGACATGAACACGAGCATCATCAAGACCGAGCTAGGCCGTACGATTCTAGTGCAGCACGACACGACCTCGCCAAGGCCGTATACGCGCTTGAACATGGTTTCGGGTACGACGGGGACGCTTGCAGGCTTCCCCACTCGCATCGCATTGGATCCAGAGGGCAAAGGCGCCCACGGCTGGAAGCAAGGCGCCGACTTAGCTGAGTACTACGCCAAGTACGAGCACCCTCTGTACACGCGCGTCGGCGAAGAGGCCGTCAAGGCTGGTGGGCACGGCGGTATGGACTTCATCATGCTTTGGCGCATGGTCTATTGCCTGCGCAACGGTCTACCCCTTGACCAGAATGTCTACGAGGGTTGCGCGTGGAGCGCGGTCTCTCCGCTTAGCGAGTGGTCGGTCGCGAACGGAGGCATGCCTGCTGCTTTCCCCGACTTCACGCGCGGGCGCTGGAGCTCCACGAAGCCTTTGGACATCGTGAGCTAAGTTGATGCCAACCTATAAATCAGCAGCGCTATTCCTTGCGTGCTTGGCGTTCCCGCTTGCTTGCACGGCTCCCGTAACTCCAAAGAGCGACAATCTTGTCGACGGCTGGTCGCAGCTCTTCAACGGACAAGACTTGGACGGCTGGCGGGTCAAGATTGCGGGCTACCAGCTCGACGATAACTCGCGCGGGATCTTCCGCGTCGAGGATGGTGTGATTCGCGTCGGGTACGAAGACTTCGAGTCCTTCGATGGCGAATTCGGGCACTTGTTCTTTGACACGCCGATGGACTACTACCGCTTGCGAGTCGAGTATCGATTCCTGGGCGAGCAAGTGCCCGCGGGGCCCGGCTGGGCTTGGCGAAACAGCGGCGTCATGCTGCACGGGCAAGCTCCAGAGACGATGACCTTGGACCAGAGTTTCCCGGTCTCTATCGAGGCGCAGATGCTCGGCGGGCCCGCAACCGAGGCCGATGGCCAGCGCACGACAGCAAATCTGTGCACTCCCGGCACACATGTAGAGATGGGTGGCGAGCTGATTCGGACGCACTGTATCAACTCGAATTCCGCGACTTACTACGGCGATGAGTGGGTGACGATTGAACTCGAGGTTCGCGGTGGTGAGCAAATCCGACATTGGATGAACGGCGAGATCGTACTCTCCTACGAAGCCCCTCAGCTCGACCCCAACGATGCGGATGCAAAGCGCCTCATTGAAGCGGGCGCTGAGCTTCCACTTACAGGTGGGTACTTTTCACTACAAGCCGAAAGCCACCCGCTCGAGATTCGCAAGGTCGAACTCAAGCTCCTTCAGCCCGAGCAGAAATGAAACGATTCACAATCCTGGGGGCCTCGATCTCCTTAGCGCTACTCGGCTCATGTGAAGCGCCTGAGCCGCCTCCCTCTCAACGCGCCGAGGTCTTGATTTTCAGCAAAACGGCAGGCTTTCGGCACGGCTCGATCCCGACAGGGGTCACATGCCTGACAGATTTAGCGGCAAATCTTGAACTCGCTGCAGTCCCCTCGGAGGACTCGGCAGATTTCAACGATACAAACCTGGAGCGCTTCGCCGCGGTCATCTTCCTATCCACAACGATGGACGTTTTGAACGAGGACGAGCAGGCGTCCTTCGAGCGCTACATCCAGGCCGGTGGTGGATACGTAGGCATTCACGCTGCGACCGATACGGAGTACGACTGGCCCTGGTATACGGGCCTTGCCGGTGCGCAGTTCTCTAGCCACCCGAAGATACAACCCGCAGTCATCACAAAGACAGACGAGCAGTTTGCCGCGACAAGCTTCTTGCCTGAACGCTGGGAGCGAACGGACGAGTGGTACAACTTCAAAGAGATCTCACCGGACGTAACCAACCTGTTGATGCTCGATGAGAGCTCGTACGAGGGTGGGGAAAACGGCGACCATCATCCTGCTGCTTGGTACCACGAATACGATGGTGGCCGCGCGTTCTACACCGCGGGTGGACACACCAAAGCGAGCTACGCAGAGCCGCTATTTAGGCGTCACGTCCAAGCTGGGCTAGCTTGGGCCGCCAGTCGCTAGGACTTAGGGTCCGCACGGGAAGCGCTCTACTCGATTTTCGGGATGCGATTGAGAGTGTAGTAGGAGTCCGCGTGCAGCAGGGGCGCGCTCGTCGCGGCGTCGCGTAAACCGTCAGCAATAAGCTCGTGCACGTATCCTTCCCGCAATGCTGGAGAGGCCAAGAGTGGAGCACCTTCCGGGACATCTAGAGTGCCTCTGCCAACTTGAAGATCGATGGACAGGCCATCTGCACTAACGGTCGCAGACGAAATCGCCAAAGTTGCGTTGTCCATTTCGGCGGACCCGTACGCCTCGTGAAACTCATAGGTATAGCTCGTCATGCGGAATGCCTCAGGAGTCACGCTGGCCGAGTCGCAAGGCCGCGTCAGGCTTAGCCGGAAGCCGTCGGGACGGGCTTGGATTGAGTGAATCTCGAACGGAGTCTTGCCCGTCCATGCGATCCTCTGCAGCCCGTCGCGCCGCGAGCCAAGCGAAGCCCAGCCGCGGTCACTCATGCCAACCACAAGGCCATTGCCCTCGGCTCCCTTGTCGAAACGCGCTCGAATCACGCCCGATACAAGCCCCCGACGAAACGGAAAAGCCGCTCCCTGCCAGACACCCTCTACCTTCTCGAGCGCGACACGATTCACAGAAGCTTCATACTGGTCCCCAACGAATAACTGTCCTGAAAAAGGCCCAAAGGCCCCTTTGGATTCGTCCCAGTCAAAACCAGATGAAGAGCGTCCCAGCTTGTCATAGGGAAACCAGATGGCGGGTAGCATCAAGTTGGGGATCTTGGCCGTCACTTTGGGAATCAGCTCACCATCTCGAAAACGCGGCTCAAAGTCACGTGTATCGATTGGATAGGGCACCCTCGACATCGAAAGCTCACTCGACTCGATTCCCCAGGGGTGTCCGTAGAACTTGCCCTCTTGCAACAAGCTCAACTTGTTCGCCGGGCACCACTCGCCCTGGTTGTCGGTGTAAAACAGCTCGCCCCAAGGTGAGCGGCCCACGCCTGCGGGTGAGCGTAGACCCGACGCGACCATTTCGCACGTTTTGCCGTCCGGCGAAATCTTGGCGGCCCATCCGCGGAAGTCTGCAACTTCGAAAGCGCCGCCGCCAAACGGTCGATTCAACGTAACCCAGAAATTCCCGTCCACATCAAGGCATGGGCCGAACGCGTACTCGTGATAATTACCACTGATGAACCAAGCCTCGTTGACGACTTCGAACTCGTCAGCACGCCCGTCTCCATTCGAATCACGCATACGGCTGAGCTCTCCGCGCTGTGCGAAGTAGATCCAGCCATTCAGCGGTAACAGGCCAAGAGGCTCATGCAAACCGTCCGCCCAAAGCGTGTACTTCGGCGTCGATGCATAATCCGAAACGTGCCACACCTCGCCCCGTCGAGTGGCCGCCAACAGCGAGCCATCTCCCAAGAAGCAGAGCCCACCAACCTCTAAAGCAAGATCCCCAAGCGGGCTCGCTAAACCGGCCTGTGGGGCGATCTCGATCAGCTCGTAATAGTCGCTTTCAGCAGGTATTGCCGGTTCATTCGCGGCCTGCTCGGCGTCCTGGAAAGCCAAGGTCACCAATATCGCGGGCACAAACATAAGCCGCTTAGGACGGCTACTTATTCGCTTTACCATTGCATCTCCACAGTCAATTCAAACACGCCATGTTCGTCGCCATCGATAGCGACAAGTAGCTCCGCCTGCTCATCGATGGAGTCGTGTGCCCCAAGCGGAACGCCACTCTTCGCTAGAACGAAGCGCGCGCGATCCCTATCCACCTCGGCAAACTTCGGCCAGACGGAGTCGCCTGCAATACGCATGCTCACTACCGCACCTGGTTCATCAGCTACAAGATTCGAGCCGGTTAGGACAATCTCATTCGCTCCAAACCTGATTCTGTCGGCGACGCCGAGGCGCAGGTACCAGTTCTTTCCCGTGACTCCAGTGACCCTAAAAGATCGTCGAAAGTGGCCGCCACTACCGAGTACCGGGGCGATAGTCTCCTCGACAATGACATCCCCCTTCCCATAACGGAAAGTAGGGAGCCCATCAGCTGAGCGGGTGTGGCCAAGCAGGTTCCACTCCGCTGCACGCGCTTTCGAGACCGGCCACGCGGCGGACTTGCTCGTCAGCTCTGCGATGGCGAGCCCTGCGGGTAGCTCGAGAACGCCCTGCCCCGCCGCCATGGCCAAGCCACCGGCGCGCCCGTCCCAAGTTGCAGCCGCGTTCACGAAATCCCCGTACCACAAGCTATGCAGCCGCAGGTGCTCGAAATCGAACGCTGCGTGCTTGCGCTCCGGAAACCCAACAGCCATCGTTCGCGCGCTTGCGTTTAGGAAGAAGCATGCGTGATAGATCGGCGCGTTGGACGGCTCAAGAACGAAGGCCCCCGGATCGAACACAAGCCCTGCCGGTAGTGGCAAGGTAGGTCCCAAAGAGAGATAGGTCCAGATCGCGTCGATTTGCTCCTTTGCATCGCCGTCGTAAATGTCGGTGCGGGCGGACTTTCCATTGACCCAATAGCCCGCCATGCGCGTGCCCGGCCGGAGTGCCGTGGGGTGCTCGACCCACTCTCGAAACCAGTCGTATCTAAGCCGCTCTGGCGTCGTCGCCAAGTCGATCATAGGGAATCCCAAACTAGGCTTGCCGGCCACCACGTGGCACGTGATGCAAGAAAAGCCCTTCGTTCCCACGAGCTCTTGACCAACATGGATTGCCTCATCGGAGACGTCGGGCGGCGACTGATTGGCGTACGCCGCTTCCCATGCAGGAGTGTCCACAGCGGCAAAGGCAACAGCAAGGCGCTCAGCGACGTCCACCGGAAATGCCGGCATCTCGACTTCAACGTAAGGCCGCACGCCAGTACCGCCACTCGTCCCCATCCCGATCACTTCGCTCATCCAACCGGCGTTTAGTTTTGCACCCACCGATGTCAAAGAGGGTGGAAAGTGTCCCTCCGCTCCAAGGTCATCGCCCTCATAAGTTTGCCCGAAAAAGCGAGCGGTATCAGCCGCCGGCCCGCCGACTCCATCCCGAGTGTGGCACGCTAGGCAGTTCAGTCTCGCAAGCTCTCGCGCCAGAAAATCCGCTGAGTCCAAAGGACCCTTTGGGCGAGACTCTGCGTTTAGATAGGCTCGAATTTGAGCGACCTCCGCCCCGGAATCCTCGCGCGCGCTGTCCTGGAAAGCAAAGCGAGGTAGGGAGTCCTCAACACTCACACCTACCGCAAGACAGCCACGCGTTGCGTTCAAATCAGCAAGGGGTATGGATGTCGTTGGCGCCGAAACGGTACGGCTGCGAAGCTCGTGGCAGCTCGCACAGCCCTTTGACGTAAAGTCCGTCGCGCTTTCGGTGTAATGAGGGGCTCCTTCAAGTCCACCGACCAGAACAGCGGAAGGCACTGCGGTCATGTCGGACAAACGCTTACCGGGAAAAGTATCGGGCGCTTTGTAAGTCGAAGCCGTGGAGTAGAGCTCAGACTCCTTAAAGCTCCTTCGCTCTTTGCCAGGCGCTGCGAATTCAAGCCTTAGCTCTTCCCCGCCGTCGCGCTCGAACATACCCACGACGATCGAGTGCAAACCCGCTTCAAGTTTAACAGTCGCCGACTTCTCATCTGGCCCGTGCATGCCTAAATGGGAGATCACCAACTCGCCGTCGATCTCTAAAATAGACCCGTCATCACTGGTCAGAAAAAACTCAAAGAGCCCCTCCTCTTGGAAGGACACCTCCCCGCTAAACCGCAGCGCGAACCTGTCATCCCTTTCGATGACGGCCAGATCGATTGCGCTCGCAATACCAACGGTTACGGGCTCCATCTCGGCCCAGAGAGGCTCATCTCCATTGAAATCATCCTCCTCGTAATACTCGTAGACCAGCCCTTGGGTTGTCGTGGACTCGGGGGCCTCCCTCACAAGTAAATAGGTTGAAAGCGCTTCCGCATCGCGGTCATCCAATCCGAACGACGGGTGCCGCCCACTGGGCCAGGCTTCAAAAGGGTGTGCCAAGAAAGAGGCGAGTGAAGTGATGCTGTAGTCCCCTTGAAAGCTGTCGGGATCCCATCCATTTGACTCCGTATGGCACGCGTAGCATCCCACCGAATCAAACAAGCGGCGCCCCCTCGCAATGGCAGAATTCTGCACGGGAACCGGGCCAATATCGACGGCGTTTTCTCCGGCTATCCACTGCTGAAGCTTCAAAGCGGTAGCAACGCTAACGTTGGAAGCGCAGGCGAAGTCACCCTGTGCGTTCGACTTGGGACGGATAAGTTGCGAGGCTAATCCGGCGCGGGTCAAGCGACTCCCGACCCGCGTCAAGTCCGGTGCGGGCGCCGCAGTAAGCCGAGCACGTCGATCCTCCGTGGCCGCGTGGCAGTTTGTGCAGCCGTAGTGCGCAACCAGTGCTTCGCCCTTCTTCGCCTCCGGACTTAGCGGATCGGCCCCACAACTGGCCAATAGGATCGACGCGAAAATAGGTATGTACTTCAACGGAGCTACTCCTTTTGTTGAGCCAGAAATCCGACAAGCGACGCGAAGTCCTGCAGGCTTAGTGCACTTGCCAGGCCGGGTGGCATCATCGATGTCTCGGCCTCTGCGCGTTTTTTAATGTCATCCGTCGAGACGACCGTAACGTTGCCCGTAATGTCGCGCAGGGTCACGGATGTCGGTGACTCCTCGGAGATAAATCCAAATAGCACTTTGCCATCCGCCAAAGTCAATGCCACCGTCGCGAACCCCTGCGAAATCGAGGCACCTGGCTTCAAGATGGACTCTGCGATCTGCTCGGCCTTCATGATCGATCCAATCTGACCCATGAACGGCCCCTTCGGTGTTTCGCTTGCCGTTAGCGTGTGGCACGCGGAGCAGGCTTGAGTTTCAAAGAGCGCGCGCCCTCTGTTCAAATCCGGTTTGAGTCTCCCTACAGCAGCGATCGCATCCTCGATCGCCGAAGCGCCGACCTCGCCAGCCGTACCCCGGATCGCATCCAGGTCGACCGCGACCTCTTCGATGCCTACGGGCTCGGGTGCGTCCGCGAGCGCTTCGATTCCCAAGCGGTGCTTCGCGTCGAGAGCGCTCATAAATATCTTGAGCTCAGTATTCCCCGACTCCCATGTCGCCAGTAGAAACTGCTCGATGGCAGGGGTCCCCTGCCAAGGGATCGCCTTGTAGTAAGGCCCGTGCGTATCGGGCCGCGTATTCCACCACCACGAACCGTCATAGGGCGCCTCCTTATGATAGAGCCGTGCCAGAGTCTCGAGGATTGCCGATCGAGAGGCCCGTGATTCTGCGCCTTGCACACGCGCGAAAGCGGCAATCAGGGTACCTACTGCACTCTCTTGGTGCATATAGCGAAGGCTCCACAGAGCTAGAGTTGGAGTCTCACCGGCCTCGAGATCCGCTGCGGTGACGCAAGAGCTAGCCTCGCTGGAAGCGCCCCTCGCAACTAAAGCGCGAACCGCTAGGTGCGGCAATAATAGAGCTGCATTGGGGGTCGCGTGAGGGCCCTCGATATCCTTTTCCGGCGCGATGAATGAAGCCGGAACCGGAACCGAGAGCAGCGCTTCGGCGCTTTCGGAATTCAGCTCCAAACGGCCAAGCCCCACAGTTGCCGCAGCCCGAACCCGCTGCGACGGATCGCTCATCGCCTTGACGAAAGGGTCACTCGAGAGCGTTTGGCAAACGGCCAATCGATCGCCAAGTGCACGCAGAGCGAACTCGCGAACGATGCCCTCATCCGCCAAACGAATTAGCGCATCGCTAGCCTCTGCGCCTTCTATTTGTGCATAGGTAAAGATACCCGCTACGCGCACGTACAGCGCTGCGGAGACGTCCTGCGCAACGCGCAGCGCAAGCTCGGCTGCCCCCTCTCTCTGGAGCAGCTCTTGACTCGCATCCAATCGCGCTACAGCGCTATCTGAGCGCAAGCGACTCTCCAGGGCCGCCAAGTCCAACGAGCTAGCTTTCGCGTACGCCTCGTGCGTCCAATTTGGAGGCGTAGCTCGGACCACGTAGCCTTTCTTCTCACTTCCAGAATAGCCCGCACCGTCCCATGCTGACATGTACAAACGCCCTACGCCATCGACGTCGACATCGGTGATTTGGGATACGTCTAAGAACTCCTCTTCGGTTTGCGTGAAGCTTGCGCCATCGGGCGTTACGCGGTGTATGAAGAGCTCGCTACGGCCCCAGTCCGCCATCAGCGGGACGTGGTTCAAGCTATCAGGCCAACGCGGATCGTGTAAGAAGAGCGACCCCGTACCTGAGCCCCCGCCGACGTCGGCGAGCGCCGGGGCGATCTCCTCCGTAAAGTGCTTGAACAGAACCGGATAGCCATATTCGGCGCTTTGAATATGGTGGATGAAGCGCATGTTCCAACCGCCCCCATCGTTCGTATTCCCGCGCGTGAAGATGTTCATGTAGGGATCGATCGCGACGTCGTAAATATTCCGAAGACCGTGTGTATAGACCTCGGTTTCCGTCCCGTCGGGGCGCACGCGCAAGACGCCACCGCCAAGCTGCGTGAAGGTCCTGCCAGAGGCGTCCACCGCGTCGTGAAAGCCAAAGTCGCCAACGGCGATATAGATCCAACCATCGATCCCCATGCGTATTCCGTTGGTCGCATGGTCGGTGCCGCGATCCGCAACAAACTTGGCAGAGGAGATATTAGAGATCAGGGGCGTCGACTCCCCATCGGCGACTCCATCCCCATCTTTGTCGGTAAAGACAACAAGGTCCATTCCGTCCGCAGCCTCGGTCACTTCCGAAAACGTGGTGTGTAGGACGAAGACTTGATCGCCAATCGGGAAGATCCCGCGCGGGTTGTTTACGACTGCGAACGTCGTGTGCTCATCTGCAACGCCATCGCCATCCGTATCGAGCAAGCGAACAATGCGTCCTTTGCCTCTCTCCTTTCCAAGCGAGCCAATCTGGTCTACACCAACGAAGACCTCCCCGGTTGCGGCAACAGCTAAGCAAGCTGGACTTGGTGTCACCTCGTGGCTGCTAAAACGCACCTGCGTGATGGCTGCGAGTTGCTTCGCGTGTTCAGCACTTTTGGCTGGTGATCCCATCGGGCCGTCCTCGGGCTCGACCGGAGTCCGCTCGGCTTTGGCCGTGGAATTCTCAAGGGGATCCGCGTCGCCACAAGACGTGATTAGAAGAAACCCGAGTCCACCAATCGCTACGCCCACTTTCCATTGCTTTGCACTCATGCCCACCGTTGTAGCGAGTACGAATGGCTAGGACCAAGCACAAATGACTTCCCTCGACTCAACACTGCATGAGAGCCTGTTTCACCTGTGCCGCTTCAACCGTCCGCAAGGACCAACTCGATCTCACTAAACCCGGAATTCCGCACCCCGGTAAAGCCAAGTAAGAAGATCTCTACGGTCTTGACGCGAACATCTGGCCCAAGCTCGACGACCGTCTTCTTCATCAGGTCCTTCGATAGATCCAGCTCGAACGTAATCGAGCCATTGACCACCACCCGAACGCGGCTAACACGGGAAAGACCCTGGTGCTCCGGGCGCGGCCCACGGTGCGTGATGAGAAGTCTGTTGGCAACTGCCGATCGCGACAGCTCGGCCATCCATTTCGGCTCGGCGTCATCCGCCTTACAAATCCAGTTCGTGCCGTGGTCCCCATCAAGCGCGTCCGCTGGTTTCGATTGAGAGCTAGTGGCACTCGCTTGCGCACCTCGCAGGAGATTTCGATTCTCGTCGGCGCCATAGGCCAACTGCGCGTCGGTGTAGAGTGCGGGGACTTGCATCGATGACGAGTCCAGCTCAAATCCAGCCGACTCGTCTCCCTCAATCACAATCTGGGCACGCGCAAAGAGCTCGAACGCTCCGTCGAACGCGGGGTGAAGATTGGCCGCAAAACGCTTCGAGCCTCCTCCGTCTCGAACTTCCTCGAGTATGGTCTTTACGCCTTCCTTGACGCCGATCCACTGGATGGACTCCACCCGTAGCTCGGCCTCGTCCGGCAGCCCACGCGACTCCCGAAGCGAGCTTGCAAGGCCGGTGAGCCAAACCTCGAGGCCATCTCCGATCTTCCCGCGCAGGCCCAGGTCGCCCTCGGCCGAAAGCAGGCGCCACTCCACGGCGCGCTCTTGCCCTGACACTGGTGCAGTTGCGCGATTCAGAAAAAGAAGCGCCAACGCTGTGTCGACATCATGCTGCTGCGCGCTCCACTTGCCGTTGTCACCCTGCTTGCCAATCAGATACTCGGCGCCAGATTCGTACCAGGGTATCCCGCCCAAAATCTCGACGCCAAGCAATGAGCCAAGGCGCTCAATACCGTATAGGAAAAAGAAGTGCCAACCGCCATTGGGGTCGTTGTCCCAGGTCATATTCTCGTCCATCCATCTCAAGCCGCGCTCGACGGCATGGTCGATTTCAGTGGCTTGCTTGCGCTTCAATGCGGGTCCTAAAGCCTCGCGAGCCGTCAGCAAGATACTAAGGCCAGCCGTCGTCATCGAACCGGTGACCTTGCCTCGCGGACGGTAGGCGAAGCCAAGTGGGGGCTGTCCCGTTACGCCCGCCTTTTCGGTCTCCATGCACTGCAGCGTCCCTTCGATCATGCCCAGCCAGATTTTCTGTTCGACTTCGACGCCACGCTTATGCGCTGCCGAGAGCGCCAATGCAGCGAACAGCGTGTTAGAAACGTCGTCGGGCAAAAAATTTCCGTTGGGGTGCAGAGGGTAGGCGTACAAGCCGGTCGGCTCTTCCCAGCTCGCCATAATCCAGGCTTCGCGCTGCAATATCTCCACTTGATCTCCACGATCGAGTTGAGCCCGTGCAAGCATCTCGCAGCCCAAGCTATAGACGTATTCCGAGGGATGCGCGTCGAGATAGGCGAGCGAGCGCCTGATCGCCGGATGGTCGCGAGGCAAGCCGCTCTCCGCAAGTGCGTAGAGATTCAAAGCCGTCAAGCCGACACCGTAACCCGCATAACCCGGCCACGAACCGTCAAGGTACTGCTGCGAAATGAGATAGGAAACACCGCGATCGATGGCGGCATTGACAGCAGAGGGGTCCAGTCCCTCACCGCCACGCGCTCGGAACCGCCACGCCGGCTCGGTGTGCGCGACCTTCACAACCAAGTGGTGCACGCCCGGTTTCAGCGACAGCGCAAACCTAACCTCTGGCATCGCAACCGGCCCCCCTCCCTTTACTTTGTCAGCGGGAATCGCCGTCCCGACGACTTGCCCGTCCAACCAAACTCGAAGTCCGCCATCGGCCTGCAAGCGCATGTTGTAGTTCACCCCAGAAGGCCCCGCTTCGGCCTCAACGACGATGCGCCGGTATAGAAACGCAACCCCCCGGTCCGACCAGCCCTCCCCTTTCTGCTTTGCTGTCAACCCACGCGCCAATAGCTCTTCAAGTGCCAACTCGCCAACGTCGAGGGTGCGGCCAGCTTTTGCCAACTCCAATTTCTGCCAGCCAACCTTCCCCTTGGCCCCCTTCCAACGGTCGGATAGATCCGGGCCGGCTTCCCCCTTCCAGGTTGCGATCTCTTCTTCGACGCGCAACTCGCCGGCGATCTCTTTGCCCCGACGCCCGCCGGCAAGCGGCCCCATGATCTGCCACCCATCCCAGCGTTCGTGAAGGGGTAGAAGGCCCCTGCGCTCCTCCTCACCCTTTAGCCAACCCGCAACCTCTTTAGCGAAGGCAGAAGCGCCCCTCGCTGCAAAAACTCGGACCGGCATCATGAACTCCGGCTCGAAATCCGACAGGGACTTGATTGCCTCGTGAACTGTATTTTTAGCAGTTGTCTCACGATCTCCGGCCAATGCACCCAGTGAGAGTTCGCGGAATGCAATGCCTGCGTGAAGCAAGGAGTCCGGAGCGTCGCCAACTAGAAAGCAGTCGCTCCCCGAATCCCTAGAAAGCCGATTGTCAAAGACGATCCCAAACGGCTCCATTACCCGGTTTAGAGTGAGATCCCTGGACATTCGCAGCTTCGGCGTCAATTGCTGCCAACCCCAGGGCGTGCACCCCACGAGTAATCCGCCACCCTCGGCCAAGTGCTGATTGACTTTTGCGATCCGCGCTGGAGTCAAGTTGCCCGTCGTTGCTATCAGGACATCCGCTTCTAGCCAATCATCGGCGATTCGGACACCCAGGGCTTCCGCAAGCTTGCACGTACCACCGCCAACGTTCGCCCACGTCGCCCGCTTCCCTTTCCCAGAAGCCCACTCCCCCGCGTTTAGTAAAAAGCGCTTTGTGTCCTTCGCTTGCACGACTCCCGGTTCGACGAATCCACCTTGAGTGAATGCGACCAAGCGCCCGGCCTTGCCACCGTCGCGCTCGGCTGCGCCGGCGACAGGAACGCCGCCACCAGCGACAAGGGGCCAAGCGCTAGAACCGAAAGTTGTCAGCCCGCCTGGTGTTCCGGGCGATGCAATGGCCTGGACTCCCCTGCTCAACTCTTCCGGAAAATCCTGCGTTGCAGAGCGCGTCTCGAGAGGCGCCGCGTCGACGGTGAAATGAAAGACCGGCAGGAGTCCGAATAATCCTGCGAGCAGTAGGGGGATGAAAGGCCGACGAGAGAATACACGCATCTATTTAGTCTACAGGCAAGTACACCGCAGCGCGGGCACGAGTTCCATCTAGGATTGCCGTGACGGGGCTCTTCAGGCGAAGATGGACGACTTATCCCGAGACCGAGCCCGAATCCCCTTGGGGATAGAGGAAACGAACAATCAGAAGATCTGGCGAGGACAGAGCCTGCTGCTAGGATGAAGGCATGAGGATACTCCGCTCTACTGTTTACGCCCCCTTCTTAATTGTCGCGCCTCTGCTCCTCGCCGACGCCCAAGACGGGGTCCAGTACTCTCGAGACATACGGCCATTGTTGTCGAATCGCTGCTTTGTCTGCCATGGACCCGACGTGTCCACGCGCGAAGCCGAACTGCGCTTGGACACATTTGCCTTTGCGACAGAAGACTTAGGAGGCTACGCAGCGATCGTGCCCGGCGACCTCGATGCAAGCGAGATCTGGTATCGCCTTAATGCAGAGGACCCAGACGAGCGCATGCCTGCTACTTCTTCACACAAGGAGCCATTCAACTCGGAAGAACTCGCTCTCGTACGGGCTTGGATTGAATCTGGTGCGAAGTACGAAGAGCATTGGGCATTTGTCCCACCAACGAAAAAGATCGAGACCGGAGAGAGCGTCGTCGACGCCTTTATCGCTTCGCGACTTGCCGAAAGGGAACTCGTCATGTCCCCCGAGGCAAAACCCGAAGAGCTGCTGCGGCGCCTAATGCTGGACTTGACCGGTCTCCCGCCCAGTCTGGATGAGTTGGATCAGTTCTTAGCGGATTATTCGCAAGGTGATCAAGATGCCGTCTGGGCAAAGTGGGTTGCGCGGATCTTCGAAGAAGAGCCTTTTGCTTCGCGTTACGCCGAGCGCATGGCCACACCGTGGATGGACCAAGCGCGGTATGCGGACACGTCGGGCATTCACATGGATGCCGGGCGTCAGATTTGGCCTTGGCGCGACTGGGTTCTCAACGCCTATCGCAGCAATATGCCGTTCGATCAATTCCTAACGGAGCAGCTTGCAGGAGACCTGATCCCCAACGCCACGATCGACCAGATCGTGGCCAGTGGCTTCAACCGCAACCACGTCAGCACCGACGAGGGCGGAGCTATCGACGAAGAGTACTTAGTCGAGTACTCCGTCGACCGCGTCAGCACGACCGGCGAAGTTTTCCTGGGCCTCACCATGGCGTGCGCGCGCTGCCATGACCATAAGTTCGACCCCGTCACTCAAGAGGACTTTTATCGCTTCTACTCGTTCTTCAACTCGATTGACGAGCCTGGCCTTTATAGCCAGATTCCGGATGCAAACCGCGCATTCGAGCCGTTTATCGAGGTTCCAGGGGAAGGCCAAGTTGCGCAACGCGCCGAACTAGCCGCTTCGCTCGAGGCCACGCGCGCCCTTCTCACCGAACCCAGTCCCGAGGATTTCGTAGCGCTCGCAGAATTTAGAGAAGCTCTTCCGATGGATGTTGGCCTGATTTGGGCAGAGGCAGAAGTCACGGCCACACAGTCAGAAAAAGGCGCCGACATGCAAGTCCTCGAAGGTGGCAGCGTGCTTGTCTCCGGCCCGAATCCCGCGACGGACATCCACCACATCACGCTGCGAACAGATGCTATTGACCTCCGCCTACTGCAGCTCGATGTCCTTGGACACGAGAGCTTGGCGAACGGCGCGCCGGGTCGTGCCGACAATGGCAATGCGGTGCTGACCTCGATACACATCGAAGCCGTCTCCGTTGCCGACCCGAGTACCAGTAAACCGATCGATATCGCATGGGCTTGGGCCGACTTCGCACAGGAAAACGAAGACTACTCGCTGCTTCGCGCCTTCGACGCGCGTCCCAACACAGGCTGGGCTATCGCGGGTCACACCGACGGCGCGAGCCGCAGCGCCTTATTCTTGGCCAGAGACACTTTCGGCTACGAGGGTGGCACCGACATTCGGATCACGCTCGGCTACGAGTCCATCTGGGCCAGTCACGCCTTCGGTCATGTACGCGTTGGCCTTGCTGAAGTCTCTGAGTCAGGTATCTCCCGCTTCCCCCTAGCCCAAGGCCGATGGCATCAAGCGGGCCCGTTCCAACTTCCCAGCGCGGATGGCGCATACACAGCCGCCTTTGGTCCCGAAGTTGACGGAGCCATGGATCCCACCGTTAAGTTCTTGGGGGCAACTGGCGCTTCGATGGCCTGGACTTACCGCAACGATCTTCGCGACGAGACCCTCGTTGAGCTGGCTGGCGGAACAAATATCACTTACGTCGGTAAAGAGATCTGGGCTCCCGAGGCGCGGCAGCTCGAGGTCAGCCTAGGTAGTGACGACGGCTTCGCCTTGTTCGTGAATGGCGAGCGCGTCGCCGAAAGGGAAGTGCCGCGGGGCGTGGCCCCCGACCAGGACCGCGCCACGATCTCGCTGCGAAAGGGGCGCAATACAGTTGCTCTCAAGGTGATCAACACCGGCGGGCAAGGTGGTTTTTACTTCAAGGCGTTAGAGGGCGAGAACGTCTTGCAGGGCGACCTGGTCGGTGCGCTCGTGCTTGGGTCGACACGCCTAGACGACCGCGTCCAACACGCTTGGCGCCTCACCCACTCTCCGGAGTACGCTGTTATTCTTGAGGAAGAGGCCGGGCTCTTGGCCTCGCAAATGGTGTTGGAGGCGGGCATTCCCCGCACGATGATCATGCGTGAGCGAGCCGAACCGCGCGATGCGTTTGTCCTCAATCGCGGCGAGTACGACAAGGCCGACCCCGCCCGCCCCGTCGACCCCGGCGTGCCCGGCTTCTTGGCCGGTTTCGGTGCGAAGAACTTCCAACCCGGCAAGCGCGCTTCGCGCTTGGATCTTGCGCACTGGATGACGGACCCCGAAAACCCCTTGGTCGCGCGCGTTGCCGTCAACCGAGTTTGGCAGACGATTTTTGGCACAGGCCTCGTCTCCAGTTCGGGAGACTTCGGCTCCCAAGGCGCATGGCCATCACACCCCGAACTGCTCGACGCGTTGGCAGTTGCGTTTATTGAAAGTGGTTGGGACACACGCGCGCTGATTACCTCGATCGTAGCTAGTCGCACGTACAAACAATCCTCGAAGGTGCGGCCCGCTGTCAGCGCTTTTGATCCGCAGAACAGCCTGCTCGCCAACTACCCCCGCCGCCGGCTGACTGGCGAGGCCATTCGCGATCACGCCCTATTCGTCTCCGGCCTACTCGCCGAAAAACTCGGCGGACCCTCGGTCAAGCCCTACCAGCCGATGGGCATGTGGCAAGAGATCGCGATGCTGAGCTCGAACACGCGCAACTTCGAACTTGGTATCGGCGACGACCTATGGCGTCGCAGCATCTACACTTATTGGAAGCGCGCCGCACCGCCCCCCGGACTGCTCACTTTCGACGCACCCACCCGGGAGAGTTGCGAGATCAATCGAGGGACTACAAATACTCCTTTACAGGCTCTCGTACTTTGGAATGACGAACAATTTGTGGAGGCGGCGCGAGTCTTAGCTGACCGCTGCCTTATCGAATCTGAAGGATCGGACGAACGCGCTCTGCAACTCCTCTTCCGTCGTTGCACGTCCAGCTTCCCGGACGCCAGCGAGCTCCAAATGCTAAACGAAGCGCTTCGAGATCTGCGCGCACATTACAAATCCGCGCCAGAAGAAGCCGCTGCTTTAGTCGCCATAGGCCAGGCACAGGCTTCTGGCATTTCTGCGGATGAGCTTGCCCCGTGGACGATAATCGCAAATTCCATCCTGAACCTCCACAGCACCATCACTCAGGACTAAGCGATGAGTAACGACTACAATCCATCGCGAAATCCCATTAGCGAGCGCAAGTTACTGTTCAATCGCAGGCGCTTTTTTGGACTTTCGGCGGGGGCTTTCGGCGGCATGCTTGGGCGCGCATCTCTAGGGTCACTGCTTGCTGCCGATGTGGCCCGCGGCGCAGCCCCGAGCCTTCCATTCCAAACCCCTCACTTCCCCGCCAAAGCCAAGCGCATCATCTATATGCACATGGAAGGTGGGCCGAGTCAACTCGACTTGTTCGACTATAAGCCGGGCCTGCGGCAGCGCTACGACCAAGACCTTCCCGAGTCCATCCAGGGAGGCCAGCGACTAACCGGAATGACAAGCGGTCAGTCGCGCTTTCCCGTTGCGCCCAGCATGTTTCGCTTTAGCCGCTATGCCAACAATCAGGACGGCGCGTGGGTCAGCGAAGTGATGCCGCACACCGGAGGCATCGCGCGCGACCTGTGCTTCATCAGATCGATGCATACCGAGGCTATCAATCACGAGCCCGCAATCACGTTTTTCCAGACCGGTGTTCAACAGCCCGGACGTCCGAGCTTTGGCTCATGGATGAGCTATGGGCTTGGCAACGCGAACGAAAACCTGCCCGCATTTGTCGTCCTGATCAGCCAGGGGTTTGGCAATACCCAAGCCCTGAGCGAGCGCTTCTGGGGTAGCGGCTTCCTTGACGGGCAGCACCAAGGCTGCAAGATTCGAAGTGGCGACAACCCCGTCCTATTCCTCAACAACCCCGATGGTGTGTCGCGAACAACACGGCGGCGCATGCTCGACCTAGTAGGTGCCTTGAATGAAAAAGAGGCTGCCCGCACGCTCGACCCCGAGGTCGCAACGCGTATTGCTCAGTATGAAATGGCCTATCGCATGCAGATGTCCGTGCCCGAATTGACGGACTTCAAAGACGAGAGCGAAGACACGCTCGCCATGTACGGACCCGAGGTCAAGAAGCCTGGCACATTCGCGGCAAACTGCTTACTCGCACGTCGCCTCGCTGAACGCGGCGTGCGCTTCATCCAGCTGTACATGCGCGGCTGGGACGCCCACAGCAACCTACCGCAGGAGCTGCGTGACCAAGCGGGGGCTGTGGATCAACCGCAAGCTGCGTTGATCCGCGACCTTGCGCAACGCGGCCTTCTCGATGACACCATCGTTTTGTGGTCTGGAGAATTCGGACGGACCGTGTACAGCCAAGGCACGTTGACAGAAACGAACTACGGCCGAGACCACCACCCTCGAGCCTTCACGACTTGGGTTGCAGGCGGCGGCTTCAAGCCGGGTATCGTGCACGGCGAGACCGACGAGTTCGGCTATAACATCACCAAGGATCCCGTCTCGGTGCACGATCTACACGCGACGATGCTCAACCAACTTGGCTTTGATCACAAACGCCTTACTCACCGCTCGCAAGGCCGTGACTTCCGCTTGACTGATGTCAGTGGCCGCGTCTTGCACGAAATCCTCAGCTAGCCTCTACCAATCCGATTCGATATGCCTCTTCTACTAGCTAGCCTAGATCTCTCTGCCATGGATTGGCCCGACGCAATCTCGCGCCTGCATCCGATGCTGCTCCATATGCCGATCGGGTTGATCGTAGCGCTTGCAATCCTCGAGTTCCCTCGCTTGTTTCGGCGCTCCGCTCCCGACCACGAAAGGAGCCGCACGGTCCTTGTTGTTTTGCTTGCGATCACAACGCCACTCAGCGCCTTGACCGGCTGGCTCTTACACGAAGGCGCTGGTTACGGCCACCCTGTCAACTGGCATGAGTGGCTAGGAATTAGTCTTGCAGCCCTAACCATCTTTATCGCCGTCGCCTATTGGAAGAAGTCGGAGAACTACACCCTTGGTGTTCTGGCCGCGTTCCTCTTGGTCTTGCCCACCGCGCACTTCGGCGCCAGCCTGACGCACGGCAGCGACTTCTTGACCGAGCCTTGGGAGGCTGCCTTCCAAGGGGACCAGCAGATCACCGAAGAGCCCGCTCCCCCCGTCACTGCCGATGCGGAAGCGCAACCGGCCGAGGAGCCGCCCAAGGAGCCGGACGAGGAGCCGGAAGCAGCACCTATTCTGGATGCCCAAGGTTCAGGCACACTCGAAGCTGCTGAATCGGATCCGCCCCCCACGCCTATTGCCTATTCCGACATCGCGCCGATCCTCAAGGATTATTGCAGCAAGTGCCACGGCCCTAGGAAGCAAAAAGGCGAGCTGGCACTGCACACCCTCGAGGGCATTCTTGCCGGCAGCGAACACGGTGCCGTCCTTGTGCCTGGCGATCCCGCGAATAGCAAGATCATCACCGCGCTGCACGCCCCTGACGACGCCGACGAGCACATGCCTCCGAAGAAGAAGCCGCAGCCGTCAAGCGCCGCGATCGAGCAACTCGAAGAGTGGATTCTAAACTTGGATCCCGCTGAGTTCCCCGTCGCAAGCGAGGGTGCGGAGCAGCAGGCCGAGGAAGAGGTCGAGACCACTGGCCAAGCCACCCCGCCCACCAACGAGACGTCCGGCGCCTCCTTGCTCTATATGGGGCTCGATTACCAAAGATCGACCGCGTACGAGGCTTTCGTTTTGGATCCCGATCGGCCACTCGAGGCCCTGGTGAGCGAATACCAACAGCTAGTCAGAGCCCTCGACGAGCCTTGGTTCGGAGATATGTTGAGCAGCGGTTTCGAGATCCCCAGCACTACCGATTTCCACGTGTTGAGCGCTAGTGAAGAAGGCGTGCAGGCCCTTCGCGACTTCCGGATCCACGTGGAGAATCTCTCCCAGGACTCACCGTTGCTTGCGGTCAACTTCACCGCGGCGGCACTGGGCACGAAACAAATTAGGATGTTGCTCGCACCTCTTGCGGGCACCATCGGCGAACTGACACTCTTTGGCCAGCAACCCACCAAAGAGGACCTGATCCTGATCGGGATGATGCCGAACTTAGCCAAGCTCGACTTGCGTGGGTTGATCCTCGAGGATGGATCCGCACTAAGCATCAGGCCGATTCAAGCTTCGCCATCGATCGAAAACCTGAACCTCTCCTCCACCCAAGTGGGCAAGGGAACGCCCTACAGCCTTGCTGTCCTTCAGAACTTGAAGCGTGTGCATCTTTGGAACTCGGGTCTCGACGAAGCGGAGCTAGACCTCCTGCGCAAAGAACGCCCCGACCTCCAAATTGTCGGGGCCAGCTCGCCGCCAGGTATCGCCATCGAAATCGAGCCCGAAGTGGCGTTCGAGAAGTATGTACCCGATGTCACGGACGTTGCCGACGTCGCAGCCCCTGCTCCCGAGAACACCTCCTGCCCCGTCTCCGGTGAGCCTGTCGACCCCGTCTTCACTGTCACCCACGAAGGCCGCACCATCGGATTCTGCTGCGCCAACTGCCCGAAGTCCTTCATCGAAGATCCGGTGAAGTACCTCGCAATCCTAGACGCTAAATAGCCCCAGCCGCCCCGTTCCCCTCAATGGCCATGCTCTCAAAATCTATCTTTAGAGTCGCAATCCTAGCCGTACTCGTCCTACCGCAATTCGCCACAGCGCACGACACGCATGGCGATCACGGTGCGATTCCCGGCCAAGATCGCCCCAAATTCGAGCACGCGCCAATCGATAACAAGCGCTACGTTGTCGGCAACGATCGCGCGCTCTTTCTATGGAATAGCGAATGGCTGCAACTCCCCGGGGACCGCGAGTGGTTCGGCAGCACGCACGGTTGCATGGTGACCGATGCGAAGGACAATGCCTACATCAGCGCGGACGCGGGCGACGCCATACAGGTTTTTGCCAAGGACGGAACGTTCCTTCGCAGCTTTGGTGCGGACTGGGGTGCCGGCGTGCACGGGCTCTCGATCGCTGTTGAGATCACCGGCGAGTTGACCGCCCCGGAAACGATGTCCAACGTCGCGACCGAATACCTCTACATCGCTCAGACCTCGACACAGCGCGTCTTCAAGACAACGCTCGACGGCAAGATCGTCCAAGAGCTTGAATTTCCCACAGCGAGTGGCCATTACGAAAACCCGGCGAGCTACAAACCGACTAGCGTCTCTGTTGCGCCGGATGGAACCATGTTCGTCGCGGACGGCTATGGACTGTCGTGGATTCACATCTACGACAAAGCCGGCACGTACCAAAGCAGCTTCGGAGGCCCCGGCGACGGGCCCGGAAATCTGCGCACCCCTCACGGCCTTTGGATGGATAGCCATGGCGAGACTCCAACGCTGCTCGTCGCGGACCGCGAGAATCACCGCATCGCCCGCTTCGCATTGGACGGCACCTTTATCGAGGGCACCGATTCCACTACCGGCATGCTGCGTCGCCCTTGCCACATCCAGTTCCACGGCGACCTTGCCATCGTCGCGGACTTGGCCGGCCGCATCACGCTGCTCGACAAAGACCTAGGACTCGTTGCGCAACTCGGCGACAACCCCGACCCGGCGCAACACGCCCAGTTCAACCTGACTCCCGACAAGTGGCGCAACGGCGCCTTCATCGCTCCCCACTGCGCGCGCTTTGATTCGCAGGGAAACATCTTGGTCATGGACTGGAATGTAGCCGGCCGAATCACAAGGCTCGAGCCGCTTTCAAGGATCGTGAGCAAGTAAACCTATCGCCCGCCGCTTAGCCAGCCGAATAGGCGGCCAAGTAAGGACTGCGGAGACTGGTCCTCGGGCTTCTTCTCATCCGGCTTCTTCTCAAACGGCGCCAGCATCGGCTCGACCAAGAAATCGTTGGGCCGAGGCGAGTACTCCGGCTCTTCTTCAGGGTCCTTGGAGCTCATCGCTCTAGCCTACGCCACTTGCGGTTAGGATGCAGGCTGTGAATGAGATTGGACACATTTTCAAAGACGCCGAGCTCGAGACGCGTGCGCTGACACACGCCTCGACAGGTGCTGCAACGGACAACGAGCGGCTTGAGTTCTTGGGCGACACGGTGCTTGACCTGATCGCCGCGGAGGAGCTCTTTCGCATGCATCCAGGCCACGATGAAGGACGCCTGACCGCAGCGAAGGCGTGGCTCGTGTCCCGCGAGACCCTTGCCGAAGCCGCGCGCAAGATCGGTCTTGCCGAGCAGGCTATTTTTGGACGAGGCATGGCACCCGAACGCGCGCCACGATCTGTGCTTGCCAATTTGTACGAGGCTGTCTTGGGCGCAATCTATCTCGACTCCGGCCTGGAGGCGGCGCGTGCTTGGACTCTGCGGACTCTTCACGATGCTTTTAGCAGAGCCGCACACGCCGGCGAAGAGCTGAACCATAAGCAGCGGCTCCAGGAATACGCCCAGGCCGACGGCGGCGTGCCCCCACACTACAAACTCATGCGTGAGCGCGGAGATGCGCACTGCCGAGCGTTCCTGGTCGAAGCGCAGATTGACGGCACGTCCTATCCGTCAGCATGGGGGCGCACCCGAAAAGAAGCCGAGCGCTATGCCGCAATGGAAGCGCTACAGGTCATTGAGGATCAGGCCAAGTGACCGCCCCCCCAACAACACCAAGCGGGCTACACAGCGGGCCCGCGGTCGAGTCCAACCTGTTCGCCAAAAACCCCGTCTTCCAGAAACTTGCCCGTGAACTAGCCGGCGGCGGCGACGTTGCTGCCAGTGGGCTATGGGGCTCTTCGCAAGCACTTCTTCTTAGCGAGCTGGTCGGACACGTCCCTGGACCCTGGCTTGTGGTTACCTCCTCGGAACCGGAAGCCGAGGCCTTCGCCGCCGACCTCGAAGCACTTGAGATTGCTGTCTGCCACCTGCCCGCCCGCGAGACCTACTCCTCCGGTTCGAATCGTAAAGCACACGCCGACCCAGTGACTATTCGCGGCCGTTTACAGGTCGCCGGATTACTCGGAGGCCCGCCCGAACAAAGGCCCCGTTTAATCGTCGCCTCCTTGCTCGCCTGCCTGCAGCCGTTACCGATTGCGGACACACTCGAAAAAGAGTTCCTGCACATTCAGCTCGGCGCCAAGCTAGACGCCGAGGCTGTGCTCACGCGCCTCACCATTGCTGGCTACACGCGCCAGCCTTTAGCGGAAGCTCCCGGCGAAGTAAGCCTACGTGGCGACATCCTCGACCTGTTCCCCTTTGCAAACAAGGAGCCACTGCGCGTCGAGCTCTTCGATGACGAGGTCGAGTCCATCCGTCTTTTCGATCCTGAGTCCCAGCGCTCAACGGAATCAATAGATCGTATCGCGGTCTGTATCGCGAGCGACGCTGGTGATATTGAGACCGGAAAAGGAAAGCGCGTCGACGAGCTCATCGCGCCGACGGCCGTCATTGTGCAAGTAGAACCCCTGCGCGTCGCCGATATGGCCGAGGGCTTACGCCTCCAATCTTCGTCCCACGGCGCCGCCTTGATTCAATGGAAAGACGACCTAGGACGGCGTCCAATCCTTGATTTGCAGAGCCTGCCCGCACGAGGACTAGCCTTTGAAGTGCGCAGTGTACAGAGCCTTTCAGTCGGCATGACCGAAGCTGCAAGCGCCATGGGTGAAGCGCTCGATCGGGTTGGCAAAAAGGCCCGTGCCGTTGTCCTGTGTGCCACGGACGCCGAGCTGTCGCGCATGTCCGAGGTGTTCTGCGAAGACGACCGAGTCGAGCTACGTATGGGTGCAGTAGGCCGCGGCTTCCAGCTGACGCGCCCCCCTCTTTTTATCGTCAATCACCGCGAGCTGATCGGAATTCAAGGCACGCGCCGTGTTGAAAAGAGCCAAGCGATTCACAAGGCACGCGCGCTGCAATCATTCTTCGAGTTACGCCTGGGCGACTATGTCGTGCATGCGGTTCACGGACTCGGTCGCTACCTCGGACTCAAGCGAATGCCGCGCGGGGGAGGTGAGGAGGAGCACCTTTGCCTGGAGTACAAAGACGAGGTCATCCTGTACGTGCCCGCGTCGAAAGTCGACTTGGTCCAGCGCTACATCGCGAGTGGTAGAGGCAGTGGGATCACGCTCGATCGCATCGGCGCTACGTCTTTCAAGAAGCGCAAGGAGAAGGTCGAGAAGGCGCTCGCCGACCTCGCCGCCGAGCTGCTCGAAGTCCAAGCCAAGCGCGAAATGAAAAAGCGCCCGGCCTGGTTTGATGGCGCCGGCGATGAAGATGCCGTAAGCGAAGAGCAGATCCTTGTATCGGAGATGATTCGTGAGTTCCCGTACGAGGACACAGCCGACCAAGCGCTCGCCGACTCCGAGATCCACGCCGACCTCACGGGCCCACTTCCGATGGACCGGCTACTTTGTGGCGACGTTGGTTTTGGCAAAACCGAAGTTGCGATTCGCGCCGCATTCCGCGTCGTCGCAGGCGGCGGCCAAGTCGCCGTACTCGTCCCAACTACTGTCTTGGCCGGCCAGCACAGCGAGACCTTCCGCACGCGGCTCGCCGACTTCCCGGTTCGCGTCGAGTCCCTCTCGCGCTATGTCACCGGCGCGAAGGCGCGCGAGGTAGCCAGCGCCACCTGCCGCGGAGAAGTCGACATCCTGATAGGGACACACCGCATCCTCTCTAAGGACGTGAACTTCAAAAACCTCGGGCTGATCGTCATCGACGAAGAGCAGCGATTTGGAGTCACTCACAAGGAGCACTTCAAGAAGCTGCGCGCCCAGGTCGACATCCTCACGCTCTCCGCGACTCCGATCCCTCGCACCCTCCACATGTCGATGTCGGGCTTGCGCGACATCTCGGCGCTGGCGACGCCTCCACCGGGACGGCAGGATATCGAGACCATCCTCGCGCCCGGCAACGACAAGCAGGTCATTCGCGAAGCGCTCCTCCGCGAGCACAACCGCGGTGGCCAGAGCTTTTTCCTGCACAACCGCGTCACCTCGATCGACCGCGTTGCCCGCGAGCTCGCGGAGCTTGTGCCCGAGTGCACATTCGTCGTCGGCCACGGCCAGATGGGAGGCCGGATGCTCCAGAAGGTCATGGGCCTGTTCACGCGCGGCGAGTCCGATGTGCTTGTAGCGACGACGATTATCGAGAACGGGATCGACATCCCCTCGGCCGGAACCATTCTGATCGACCGCGCCAACCACTTCGGGCTGAGCGAACTACACCAGCTGCGCGGCCGCGTGGGGCGAGGGTCGCACAAGTCGTACTGCTATCTTCTCACTGACCAAGAAAAGACCCTTACTGACATTGCGCAGCAGCGCCTGAAGGCTCTCGAGGAGCTCAACCACCTAGGATCCGGTTTTGCCATCTCCATGAAAGACCTAGAGTTGCGCGGCGCCGGGAATATTCTTGGTCCTGAGCAATCCGGTCACATCACGTCCGTGGGCTACGATTTGTACTGTCGCTTACTGCGCAAGACTGTCGAGCGAATGCAGCGCGGAGGAGACGTCAAGTCGTCCGAGGCCCGCCCCGACGAGTATGTCGACCCGCCAGAAGTGGAGATCGAGCTCGGGATGGATGCGTATTTACCTGACAAGTGGGTACCATCTGTAGATGATCGGCTTGAACTCCTGCGAGCATTCAACGAGATCCGCACGAAGGCCGACGCTAAGGAAGCGCTCGCCATGCTGCGCGACCGCTATGGCCGAGTACCTGCCGAAGCCAAGGAGCTCGTGCGACAGTTCCGCCTGCGCGCCCTGTTTGCCGAGTGCAGCTTGACCCGCGTATCGTGGCGCCAAGACTTGTGGCTGATCGAGTACAGGGACCGCGCCACACTCGAGGGAGTGCTCGGCTCCAGCGGTGCCAAAATCGAATTGCGGCCTCAGGGCCAAGGGCGAGCCTTCCTGATGGCGCCAAAAGGCCTCAACGCAAGAAAAGGTCTCGAGTGGCTGGAAGCAGCCTTGCTCGGGGACTCGAAAGCTAAGAGAATCAGCCTCGCCTCCCAAATCTAATCATGATCACCAGCCTAACGCTTTTCACCCTCTGCCTTGCGCAATCTGCTGCCGCCCAAGACGAGGTCGCTCCCGCAGCCTCGACTGAAATCGCCTGGCGCACCTTCGACGGGGTCGCGCTGATCGTCAACAACGACATTGTGACGCTCCGCCAGCTCGACGAATCCCTGTCCAAGGCGCGCGGGAACGCCAAGGCCACCCTTCCCAAAGACGCGAAAGCCCTGCGCGACCAGGTCATCGAGAACGCGATCAGCACGAACCTGCAGATCCAGGCTGGCCGCGCGATGGGAATTTCTCCGTCGGATGTCGAGCGCACGATCGACGGGTTCTTAAACCGAGAGCGACGGGGCAGGTCCGCAACCGAGACAGCTATCTGGCTCCAAAAAGAAGGCGTTCAAAACCTCGGGGCTATGCGCGATACGATTCGCGACGAGCTCTACTTGGAGCTGTGGGGCGGGGCGACGAGCGGGCAGGGCTCCGGCGCCGATCGACCTTACCAGGACCGCTATGTGCGCCCGGGCCAGCTCCGCGAGGCCTATTACACGAACAAGAGCCAAATGGAGACGCCCTCGCGATACATCCTGCAGTACCTACGCCTCGTGGGCGCCGCATGGGGTGATGTCGAGACCGCTCTCGATGTCGCCACAGACCTGCACGGGCAGATCGTCGAGGGCGCCGATATGGGCGCCATGGTCGACGAGTACGGCTCCTTCCTGCGCGCATCCCGAGGCATGAATCAGGATCCCGTCCCGATCGGCGCCGTCGCGCCCGAAGTCCGCGAATTCCTGCAGGAAGCCGAGCGCGGCGCACTGTCGATGGTACTTCCCTACCTAGAAGCCGGCGAAATCGCTGGTTACGAGATCGTGCGGGTCGTCGAACTTCTTGAGGGCACCGAAGCACCTCCATTCCATGACGCCAACCTGCAGACGAGCCTGCAGCGCGGCCTACAAAATAGCTGGGACCAGGTCCGCGTCTTGAACGCTAGTGATCATTTATGGCGCGCGGCCTACATCCAGACGCCCCAGGAGATCCAGATTTTGCCCCCTTGGGTCCGTCGCGAGACAGCAAAGCAGTCCATTCAAGACGGCAAACGGTAGTCTCCGACAAAACCGTCGATATACTTTGAACCCCCGATTTCGGGCCCCGTTGGGTGTGTACGCAAGGCGTCTCTAATAATGATGATGCTGCGCGAGAACCCAACGACCGAAGACTGACCGTCAGGTCCCCCCAAAATGGCCTCTCCGCACGCCGCCAAAGCGCCGGAGACTAAAAGCCCCCGACTGGTATGAGCAACGCAGACTATAAAGACATCGAGCAGATCGAAAGCACCCTCCCGCGCCCGTGGGAAGAGGAGCACACCTTCAACGACGTTCTTTACGATTGGATGGGACGCGCCCCGTGGCTTGCCATTTCGGCAGCCGCGCACGTTCTCGCCTTCTTTGTCCTGACTGCATTCCCTTGGGATGCCTTCAAGAAAGAGCAGTTGAAGGAGATCAACGCATCGATCGAAGCCACCGCCGACGAACCCCTCGAGGAGCCGGAAGAGGAGGAGATCGAAGAGGTTGAGGAAGAGATCGAGCCGATCGAGGAGCCCATTCTCAAGGACGCCGAAGTCTCTGACCACAACGAGGAAGACGTTGACCAGCCCTTCGAGTCCATGGTCGGTGACCCGGATATGAACTCGGACTCGCCGTTCGATTCCGACAACTCCAACGACGTCATCGGCATCGGTGGCGGTGCTGGCGGTAAGTTCGGTGGTCGCCTAGGTGGTCGCCGCAACCTGCGCGCCGCTCACGGTAAGGGTCTGGATCAAGCTCTCAAGGACGCTCTTGAGTGGTTGAAGAACCACCAGAGCCCCGACGGCTCTTGGGACACCGACGAGTTTAGCACCGAGTGCGGCAAGATCGGTAGCACGATCTGTGGCGACCCCGGTCGCGCACAGCACGACGTCGGCTCGACGGGCCTTGCGCTACTCGCCTTCCTTGGCGAGGGCAACACCACCGACTCCGGTGACTACAAAGAGCAAGTCGCGAACGGTATCAAGTGGCTCCGCAACATGCAGGACCCGGACACTGGTCTGATCGGCGAGAAGTCCAGCCACGAGTTCTTGTACAACCACTCCATCGGCACCCTCGCCCTTTGCGAAGCGTACTACGCGACCAAGTCGCCTCTGCTTAAGCGCACTTGCCAGAAGGCGATCAACTACATCAACCGCGCCCGTAACCCGTACGGTGCATGGCGCTACGACGAGCCGCCCATGGGCATGAACGATACGTCGGTCACCGGCTGGATGATCTTCGCGATCAAAGCTGCCGAGGATGCAAAGCTCGACATCGTTCAGGACTCCTACGAAGGCGCGATGACCTGGATCGACGAAGTGACGGATCCGGCTAACGGCCGCGTCGGCTACAACGAGTTCGGCAACCGCTCCTCTCGCATCACGGGCGTCAACGACCACTTCCCGTCCGAGAAGGGCGAGGCCATGACCGCTGTGGGCCTTCTCTGCCGCATGTTCATGGGGCAAGACGACCCCAAGGAATACCCGATCCTCAAGAAGCACGGCGACCTTATGCTTCGCACGCTTCCCGAGTGGGATCCGGACGGATTCGGCAGCGACATGTACTACTGGTACTACGGCTCCTACGCCATGTACCAGCTCGGTGGAACGCACTGGAAGAAGTGGGAGGCGGCCCTCAAGGGGACCATCCTCGACAACCAGCGCAAAGACGGCGACGAGAAAGGTTCTTGGGACCCGATCGGCCCCTGGGGTTTCGCTGGCGGCCGCGTCTACTCGACCGCGCTCATGGCACTCTGCATCGAAGTGTACTTCCGCTACGGCAAGGTTGCCGGCGCGCGCTAGTCACCCGAGCTTGACTAATCGAGAAGCCCCTCGATCCGCACTGCGGGTCGAGGGGCTTCTTCGTGGGCGGGACTATCTGTATGCCCGGTGGCATCAAGGGCAGCTTCGCAGTCGCCTTGGCATTTGCCGTATCGCCTTCACTCCTTGCTGGCCGCCTAAACGCAGAGCCAAAGATCGGACAAAGAGGGCTGGGCACGCGTGCCTGAAATCATCGATTCGGGTCCGTTCTTGGCATTTGTTTCGGACTTGTGAACCGGCAGCGCTCGTGCGCGTTGTACCTCTTGTCGCACGCTCTAGGGTGTGCGGTGAGACACATCTTCCTTGCGATAGGCACTCGATTCCGAGCGCGTGCCTTGACGGAAGAGCAGCGATTTTTCCACATGACTACTCCCGAATACTCCACTTACCAAATCGAGTCTACCCTTCCCCGCGCGTGGGAGGAGGAGCACTCTTTCAACGACGTCCTCTACGACTGGATGGAGCGCGCGCCCTGGCTCGCCGTTTCGGGCGCAGCCCACATGCTTGCTTTCTTCGTGCTAACCGCGTTCCCTTGGGACGCGTTCCAGAAGTCCGAGCCGCCGATTCTTATCGCCCAAGTCGTGACTCCACCCGAAGACCTGCTTGAGGAGCCGGAGCTGGAGCTACCAGAGGACCCCCCCGAAGAAGAGCTGCTCGACGAGATCGACGAACCCATTCTGACTGAGGTCGAAGTGGATAGCCCGACGGATAGCGTGCTCACCGAGCCCTTCGCCGGCGACGACGTTAGCCTCTACCCAGCTGAAGCCAACAACACCAACGACGTCATAGGCCTCGGCCCGGGCGGTGGGATTACAGGGCAGCGCGGGGGCGGATTCCAGAAGCTCAAAAAGGGAAAGAACGCCAAAATGGCCGATGCCCTGGTCGACGCACTTGAGTGGCTCAAGCACCACCAGAGTCCGGATGGCTCATGGGACGCCGACGGCTTCACGGACGAGTGCGGAGAAATCGGAAACACGATCTGTGAAGGTACCGGCTACTCGCAGCACGACGCCGGGATTACTGGGCTTGCCCTACTAGCGTTCCTGTCGGCGGGCAGCACCACTAACGATGGAATATACAGGGACCAAGTCGCCATGGGCGTGAAGTTCCTGCGCGAGATCCAAGATCCCGACACGGGATTGATCGGCGAGAAGTCCAGCCATGAGTTCTTGTACAACCATGCGATTGCGACACTCGCGCTTTGCGAGGCGTACTACGACTCGAAATCACCCTTTCTCAAGATCACCTGCCAGAAGGCTGTGAACTACATCCAGCGCGCGCGCAACCCCTATGGCGCTTGGCGCTACGACGAGCCGCCGATGGGCACGAGCGACACTTCAGTCACGGGCTGGATGGTCTTCGCACTCAAAGCAGCCGAGGGCGCAAAACTCGACGTTGATAAAGGTGCGTATGACGGCGCAATGAGTTGGTTAGACGAGGTCACCGACCCCGCTTCCGGCCGTGTTGGATATTCAGAGTTCGGCAACCGCAGCTCTCGTATCACAGGTGTCAACGATCACTTCCCCACCGAGAAAGGCGAGGCGATGACCGCCGTCGGATTACTCTGCCGCATCTTCATGGGCCAGGACGATCCGAAGGAGTACCCGATCCTTAAGAAGCACGGCGACCTCATGGTGCGCACGCTTCCCGAGTGGGACCCCGACGGCTTCGGCAACGACATGTACTACTGGTACTACGGCACGTATGCGATGTTCCAAATGGGCGGTAGCCACTGGAAACAGTGGGAGGCTGCGCTTCAGGAGACGCTACTCAAGAACCAGCGCGAAGACGGCGACGAGAAGGGGTCCTGGGACCCGAACGGGCCATGGGGATTCGCCGGCGGCCGGGTCTACTCGACAGCGATGATGGCACTGTGTATCGAGGTCTACTTTCGCTATCCCAACATCACAGGAGCAAGGTAGGAGGCGCCTCTTACCAAGCACGAAGTCGCGGGGACGACCAGGTCTCGGAAAGGCCTTCCTTCGACTTATTGGCGAGCCCCGTCCGCGCAGGTTGCGCTGGTGGGGCTTCGCGCTATTTCGAAAGCCCGGCGCGCTTCTAGCAGACGCGGCGGAAGAAGAGCTTGATGAACTCCTCGACCGTCTTTTTGGGGCGCGCCATCAGGCCGCCCTCGGTCTCGACCTTGCAGTTCACCGTTGTCGAGGGGTGCTCCACGGAACCATCGACGATCACAGTGATCTTCGACGTGCCTCCGAGTACTCCACCCTTCTTGGTGCAGCAGATCGTCATGGTCTCCTCGTCGATCGTGTCGAGCACCCAGCCCTTCATGTCCACGACCATCTCTTTCGCAGAAGTAAAAATATACTCCTTGCGAGTCGCAACCTGAATCGGCTGTTGATAGGTGGACGGGTGGCTAGGACTCGTCTCGAAACTAGACGCCATGGTGAAGGGCTCGGGGCCTACTTCGACGACGCTGCACGTGCAACGCGGCTCTTATATCGTGCGGCAGTGTTGTCGTGGATCACGTTCTTCTTAGCAGCCTTGTCGATGCGCTTGTTCGCGGTCGGCAATGCAGCGGTGGCGGCTTCCGCGCTGTCGGCCTCGACAACGACCCGGATAGCCTTCCGCATGGAAGAACGGACGATTTTGTTCTCTTGACGGCGGGTCTCGTTAAGACGGACACGCTTTTCGGCTTGCTTGTTGTTCGGCATATCTAACTAGAGTTGTTCCATCTTTCCGGCTACATCCCTGTAGCTGATGTCAACCTCGTAGATCCTGATAAATGCGCTGCGTGCGCCGGATGGATCTCCCTCGGCTTCGGAAATGAGCCCAAGATTATACAATATTTCCTTCGCTCGGTCATCCACTCCTGGGCATCCCTCGAGAGCTCGGCCATATTCCTTGCGCGCAAGGTCCAGAACGCCCTTTTCATGGAAGCATCTCGCCATGAAGAAAAGCGCTTCGGCACCCAATCGGGAATCCCCAAGGGCCTTCTGAAACTCCGCGAGGGCCAAGTCGAGCTCCCCCGATCGCATCAGGCGCTTGCCGAAGCCCAATCGCAAGTTCATATCGCCGGGCCGGCGCTCGACGCGCCGCTTGAAGTCCGAGACTTCGAAGGCGGCCAGCTTCTTCTCCAGGCGATCTGCCTTGGCCTCGTCGCCGGACTTGCCGGCCTTGGCGATGTCCTTTTTAATCGTGCGGGCCTCTAGGTCGGCTACTTCACTGGCCAAATCGAAGTCATCGCGACGGTACTCCAGTGCGCGCTGGTGAAACTCTAGCGCCGCCGGCCAATCGCGCAGCTGCTTGTACAGTCCCCCAATCTGAAGAATGAGCTCAGGGTCCGAGGGTGCCTCTGCCAGCGTGCCTTCGAGCCGCTCGACCTCCTCCTTGAGCTCTTCTGGTGTGCGGTGCCTGCGCTGTCGCTGCTCAAGTCGCCGCGTGTCATCTTTGTTCTTAAGTGCGTTGCGACTGTGTTCGACCTTGTCCAGATCCGTCTGCGCTAAGGCCGCCTCTGCCGCCAAGTTCTTGCGCGCCTTGATGGACTCCTGATCCCTGGGATCTGCCTTCAGCGCAGCTTCGAAATACTCAATTGCCTTCAATGGCTCCCCCACGCGCTGCGCCAAGAACCCAGCTTGCTTCAGGCCTGCCACGTTATTCGGCGCGATCTCCGCAAGAAACGCAAGCACGGCAAACGCCGACTTGTTGTGGCCTGCGGATTCCAGCACACCCCCAAGCATCAGGTTCGCCTCTTCATCCAGGGGGTTGCCCGCAAGGTAGTCCTCCAGGGCCTTCGCCGCCGCATCGAACTTGTGAACCTTCGCCATAGCCATGGCCCGCCCGAGGGGGATCGCTCCGCCGGCCTTGCTAAACAAGCCGCGCTTCTTACGCTCGGCACGCTTTTGCACGGCGACTCGCAAACCGGCTCGCGCCTCGCCCAAATCCGGATTGATGTCCAACAGTGATCTGTAGAGATCCACCGCAAAGTCGTAGTTGCGCCGCCGCATGGAGTCGTCGGCTTTCTTGAGTTGCTTGGAGAAGTCCAAGGTGTATTGCGGTGGTTGCGGGAGAATGGGGCTGGAAACGAGATAGAGACCATACCGTCCCCCGGCGAGATCCGGCAAGGGGCATGGCTGGCAAGAGTCTTCTATTGATTGGTGGAGGCTCGGTTTCCTCTCCCGCATATTTTCCTCTCCCGCATATAATATGGATCCATTCCCCGTCCCCTGGCCCGTCCCAACGCCACAGCTTCAATGTCCGAAGAGCTGCACTACACCGTCACCCTGTACCCCGAGCCCGTCCTTCGCAAGGAGGCCGTGCCCGTCGAGTCCTTTGATCCGGGCCTGGCCGCCGTCGTCGACGCGATGTATCGCCGGATGTACGAGTCCAAGGGCGTCGGCCTGGCCGCCCCCCAAGTCGGCATCGGCCAACGCATCCTGGTCATCAACCCCGCAGGCGAGGAAGACGACAAATCCGAGGAGCTCGCGCTGATCAACCCGACCATCGTCGACCGCTTTGGCGACGAGAGCATCTACGAGGAGGGATGCCTGTCCTTCCCGGGCATCTACGCCGAGGTCAAGCGCCCCGACAAGTGCAAAGTCGAGGCCCAGGACGTCAACGGCGACAAGCTCGAGCTCGAGTTCGAAGGTTTCGCCAGCCGTGTCATCCAGCACGAGTACGACCACCTGCAGGGCATCCTGCTCGTCGACCGCATGTCTGCCACCGACAAGCTGCGCCACCGCACGGCGCTCGGCGAGCTAGTAGATGATTACAAAGCCTCGAAAGCACCCGCGCCCAAGCGCGGCATATTCGGCCGCTAGCCAAGACCTCACCCGATGCGCATCACCAGTGGACTCGCCAGCCTGCACCAGCTCGCGGCAGAGACGGCGAACAAGCCCTCGGTCATCTCGATTGGGGTCTTTGATGGCGTCCACCTCGGCCACCGCGCAATCCTGGCTTCGAACTTGCGGCGCGCTGGGGAAATGGATGCCGTCCCCACCGTGGTCACCTTCAGCGGGCACCCGAAAGAGCTCCTGCTCGGCCGCGGACCGCGGACGCTGACCAGTCTGGATCACCGGCTAGACCTTTTCGCCCAAGCCGGCATCGAGCACACGCTGGTGCTCGACTTCAACGATGGCCTGCGCTCGAAAAGTGCCGAGGAGTTCGTTCGTGAGGACTTGGTTGGGGCTCTTGCCGCAAAGGCCTTCGTACTTGGCTTCGATAGTAAATTCGGCCGCGACCGCGAGGGCACACCCGAGCGCTTGGAGTCCATTGGCCTGGATGTCGAGGTTGTCGGGGCCGTCCGCCAAGGTGGCCGCGCGGTCTCCAGCACCGCCATTCGCGAGGCCGTCTCCCTGGGCGACTTCGATTCTGCTGCGCGCATGCTCGGTCGACCGGTGGTCGTCCACGGGCGAGTTGTCCACGGGAATGGCTTGGGCGCCCGCATCGGCTTCCCAACGGCCAACCTAGACCTAGACCACGAACTCACCCCGCCTATTGGCGTCTACGCGACGCGCATCACGCTGCCTGACCGCGCTGGAAAAGATGGAATCGCGGCGCCCCTCGACGGCGTTACTAACATCGGCCATCGCCCCACAGTCGCGGGCGAGCCCCTAGCCACCGACGTTCCCATTATTGAAGTACACCTCTTCGACTTTGACAAGGACATCTACGGCGAGCGCGCGGCCCTCGAGTTCGTCTGCTACTTACGGGGCGAGCAGCGCTTCGCCTCGGTCGACGAGCTCAAGCTTGCGATTGCGGCGGACGTGAAACGTGCCGCAGCACTTTTGGGTCACTCCTGACGGCCCTCAGGCCCCCTGCTCGCCACTCCAAAACCCGCGAAACTCTAGGAATGCCTGTGCTGGGTATTGACGCGCGGCGATTGCGCGGCACAATGCCTCGCCCCGGTCCGAAAGGACATGGGTCGGACCCTCCCTCGCGGGATAATAAGGGCAGGTAGCTCAGTTGGTAGAGCACTTGACTGAAAATCAAGGGGTCGCCGGTTCAAGTCCGGCTCTGCCCACCACCGACCCTTTCGCACGGCGATACCGCCAAGGCCAGAAGCAGGTCCCCACGATGACGAGCCCCGCCCCCCTCGTGATCACCAAGAGTGTTCCCGAGTCCCTAACGGTCGAATGGACCGATGGATCGCGCACCCACCTTTCAGCTGCAGAGCTGCGACGCATCTGCCCGTGCGCCCACTGTGTCAATGAGCACACGGGCGTTCGCATGCTGGATCCGGACTCGATCCCCGAGGATCTCACCCAGAGCGAAGTGATCCTGGTTGGAAACTACGCACTCCGCGTGACTTTCGCTGATAACCACAATACAGGGCTCTTCACGTGGAGTTTCTTGCACGAATGGGCGGAAGCCCAGGGCGAGAAGTGAGCGACGAGCCCGATCTTCGGATTCAACCTGGCTTGACGCTCGAGCCATCGGATCTGGAGATCACGTACGCACGGTCGGGCGGGCCGGGTGGCCAGAATGTCAATAAGGTCGAGACCAAGGCCGTCCTGCGCATCAGCATCAGGGACTGCCCTTCCTTTAAAGAGTCGCACCGCGAACGACTCCTCGCGAAGCTCGGGAACCGGCTGACCCTGAACGGCGAGCTCGTATTGCATGCCTCTCGACACCGCTCTCGCGAGCGCAATCGCGTCGATGCCATCGAGCGCTTGGTCGCCATTCTGCGTGGCGCCCTGACGATCCAGAAGACTCGCCGAAAGACAAAACCAACGCGCGGCTCAAAAGAGCGGCGGCTTACCAGTAAGAGGCAGCGCTCGGACAC
>Ga0315322_10000229_pt1 | contig 40055 bp, 42 predicted proteins | sample M110021515metaG_FD_203461 | JGI IMG/M metagenome (GOLD analysis project Ga0315322, IMG submission 203461) | Ammonia-oxidizing marine archaeal communities from Monterey Bay, California, United States - M1 100m 21515 | ecosystem: Environmental > Aquatic > Marine > Intertidal zone | place: USA... | reverse complement strand
CCAGCAAGGCAAGGTGCTGAGTCCCTGGCGAAGCGGAAATAGCAGTATTTATAGCATCTATAGAGAAGGTCCCGAAAGTGCCCCAAAGCACAATCATTCCTACGAGAAGACCAATGTCGCCGACTCGGTTAGTTAAAAAAGCTTTTAATGCTGCATCGGTATTTGGCTTCTCTTCCCACCAGTGACCTATAAGGCCGAAAGAACATACGCCCACTAGCTCCCAACCGACTACAAGCTGCACAATGTTTTGAGCCATAACAAAAAACAGCATCGCCGCTGTAAACAAACTCAAAAAAGCGTAGTAGTGAACGTATCTTCGATCACCTTTTACATATTCAGTAGAATAAATATGAACTAGCAAGGAGATCGACGCCACAACCACCAGTAGCAACACGGTAAGACCGTCGACATGGGTCCCAACTGCAAAATCTACGCCGCCATTGGACCACCACTTAGAGTAAGAAGTAACCACTGGACTAATGAGAGCAGAACCGTGGCCTCCCCCGTGCCCAGATTCGCTATGCATTGCTGCTTCACCATGATCGTCACCATGATCGTCACCATGATCATCACCATGATCATCACCATGATCATCACCATGATCATCACCATGATCATCACCATGATCATCAACCGATATCTGCGCTATTGCATCTGACGAAGGATGTTCAACTCGTTGGGTCCACTGAAATGCAGCTACAAGTGACAGGACCCATATCAAGCTTACGGCCGTAATCCCGATGAGATGAACCCGGCCTGAACCAATAAACCGTTTACCGAAAAACAAAATTACAGCAAACGAAAGTGCCGGAATAAGAGGTATTAGAAAAGCGTTTTCAAGCATCCACATGTTTCACCTCTAACCCTTCATCAGGTCGAAGTCTTCGACATCGATACTTGTTTGATTCCGATACAAAAGCAGCACAATCGCAAGGCCGACTCCCACTTCAGCTGCAGCGACCGCAATTATAAACAAAGCGAATACTTGTCCAGACACCACTTCGTGCTGAACGCCGAAAACCACCATATTTATATTTACTGCATTTAACATAAGCTCAATCGACATGAGAACCATCACCGCGTTTTTGCGAGCCAACACCCCATACACGCCTATGCAAAATAAAACTGCGCCAAGGATCAGAAACTGATTAAGAAGCACGTCAATCCTTCCTTGCTAACACGATGGCCCCAATAAGGGCAGCTAACAAAAGCACTGAGATCGCTTCAAACGGAATTATGTATGTAGAAAATACCTCATCACCCACATCAGCAGTTCGGTAAATCTTCCCGCCTTCAGTCACTCTCTCAGACCCAAACTGGTCTATCAAGCTATACAAAATCACGACTCCAAGCATCAGAGCGACACCAGCAGCAATCGGCCACTGTGTGCCAGTCATTTGCATACTTTTTCCAATCGGAGCTTTCGTAAGCATTATCCCGAATAGGAACAGCACCATTACGGCACCGATGTAGACCAAAACTTGTGTTGTCGCCACAAATTCTGCAGCTAACAAGACATATTGGCCACTAAGACCAGCTAAAACAGCGACTAAAAAAAGAGCCGAGTGAACAATATTTCGGGTAGTAACCATCCTCAAAGCGGAAAGGACTACGATCCCTGAAATAATTCCAAAGGCGATGTTCTGCGCAACCATGCAGCTCTACCTCGGTACCTTCCGGACTTTCTCTTCTGAACCACTCTCATATTCGAGAAAGTCCGGAACAGTATCCATCCATTCGCCTAAGCGAACTTTATCATGAAGTAAATCTGCGATCCTTGGCTCACTGTATTCATATTCAGGAGTCCAAAATAGGGCATCAAATGGGCAAACTTCTACACAAATTCCGCAGTACATGCACAATGCATAGTCAATATCAAAACGATCAAGCATGTTCACCGACCGTGCCTTGCCCCCAGCACGGCGCGGAGGAGCTTTAACTTTGTGACCTTCTATGTAGATACACCAATCTGGGCAAGAACGCGAACACAACATGCAAGCAGTGCAGTTTTCCTCGTGAAGGGCTATAACTCCTCGAGCTCTGTCGGGTGGTGCTTCTTTTTCGCGAGGGTACTGAACCGTTACCGCTCCTTTTTGCGGCGCTGGTATAAGAGTCTTCCAGCCACGCTTAGGGAACAATGTACGACCAGCTGTTTTAGCGGTGACGCTAAGGCCTTTAATAAAACCAGGAACTTGCGGCATTAGAAGACCACCTTAAAGATACCCGTTAATACAATGTTGACTAGCGCTAACGGGATTAGCACTTTCCACGCAAACTTCTGCAATTGATCTTCCCTGAGACGAGGATAGGTAAATCGAACCCAGAAGATGAAAAACGCTACTAACAGAATTTTGCCAAGCATTACGCCTGGACCAAGGATATTCAATATGTTGTTGTCAACATCAAATCCAGGGATCCACCAGCCGCCAAGAAACATGACCGAAGCTAGAGCAGCGAATGCGAATGCGGTACCGAACTCCGCCATGAAAAATAAAAGGAAACGGAAACCAGTGTATTCAATATGGTAACCGCCAACCAACTCCGTTTCAGCTACCGGCATGTCGAACGGAGTTTGTGTCAGTTCTGCTTGAGCAGCGATCATAAAGATAAGAAATGCTAAAAACTGGGTGAGGATAAAGGGATTACCAATCACACCAATCCCAAATATTTCACCGGTTGCCTGAGCTTCTACAATTCCCTGCAAGTTCATCGTTTCGGCTTGGATAACCACACCCATAACCGCCAGTATCAGTGGTAATTCATATGCAATAAGTTGGCCCGCTGCTCGCAGCCCGCCAAGCAGTGCGTATTTATTCGCCGACGCCCAGCCGGCCATCAAAATTCCAAGCACAGACAACGATGAAACTGCCATGGCATAGAACACACCAGTGTCAAGGTTTTGCACAACCGCATCTGGGCCGGCAGGCAGAACTACATACAACAAGAACGTTGAGGCGAGCACAACTACTGGTGCTAGCCGAAATACTCGCCTGTCTGCCTGTGCTGGATTAATGTCTTCTTTTTGTAAAAATTTTATTGCTTCAGCAATTAGCTGCAACGTGCCGTAGGGGCCGGTTTCATTCGGTCCTAAACGACTCTGCATAAACGCCATCATTTTAAATAGAAACAAATAAACAAGAATTAGCGAAGTGGTCGGAATGACTACTAAGGCTAATCCAAGCTTAATACTGGTCTCTTGCCAGTACGGGAGTGCAAGTAGTTCAATCAACGGTCAATATCTCCGAGGATAAAGTACAGCGACCCAAGAATAGTGATTACGTCTGGTACGTACACGCCTTTCATAACCCAGGGAACTACTGAGATATTATTGAAACTTGGCGTTCGAATTTTAACCCTAAAAGGTCCTAACTCACCTTTGCTGACAATGTAGTAGCCCATTTCACCGAGCGGGTTTTCAGTTGAAATGTAAGCTTCACCCGCCGGAACTTTAATAATTCGAGGGACTTTGGCCATTATCGGGCCACTTGGAATTCCATCTAACAGTTTGTCAACTATATAAGTCGCCTCGCGAGTTTCTTGAAGCCTTACCCAATAACGAGCGAACGAATCACCATCAGGGTGCGTCCATACGCGCCAATCGATTTGGTCCCAAGCGAGACCTGGATTTGCATCTCTTCGTAGATCCCAGTCAACACCGCTAGCTCGTAAATTTGCGCCGGACATCCCATAGCTAAGAGCTACATCAGCAGGAATTACTCCTACACCACGGCATCGAGTCTGAAAAATTTCATTGCCTACCAGCAGATCTTCCATCTCATCGCAAAAAGTTCTCATCTTGACCATTACGGACTTTGTTTCTTCTATCCATCCCTTAGGAATATCGTCTTTAAGCCCACCGATACGGTCAAAGTTCGGATGAAAACGACCACCTGTTATTGCTTCTATCTGGTTAAGTACATGCTCACGATCACGAAAAGCAAAGAAAACAGGAGTAAGTGCTCCAAGTTGAACGCCCATATCCCCAAGAAACAGCGCAACATTCGCAATCCGACTCAACTCAAACAGAATCGTTCTAATCCACTGAGCTCTCGGAGGTGCTTCCACTTCCATCAATCGTTCGGCAGCCAATATAAAAGGTACTTCGTTCGCAAAACTTCCTAACCAGTCAATGCGATTAATAAGTGTTGTGCATTGCGGGTAAGTCCTAACTTCGCAAAGTTTTTCGTAACCACGATGCATATAGCCCATCATGGGCTCAGCCATGATTACTTGTTCGCCATCTAGGCGACATGCTATCCGCAAAGTTCCGTGAGTCGCCGGGTGCTGAGGCCCAATATTGAGGGTCATATCCCCTGTATTGAGCTCAACATTTACTCGAGCATCTGCGGCCTGCGAGGAAATGTACGCGAGTTGATCACGATCAGAAGTTGTTGTCATTCCCCGCCTCCAGCGGCTTCGAATGCTGCCATTACTTGCGCTTCCAGTTCCGCTTCTAAGTGCTCTGGTATGTCCTCTATATCAACTACACCTGGCCATGGTTTGACATGGCGCGCCAACAGAGGGAAGTCTTTTCGAAGGGGATGACCTTCGAACTCTCCAGGTAGATATAAAGGATGCAAATTTGGATGACCTCTAAAACCTATTCCAAACATCTCGTGTATCTCACGCTCATGCCAGTCTGCTCCAGCATAAATATCGCGTAGCGTATCTATAGAGTTATCTTCCCCGACGTCCGTCTTAAGGTGAAAAGCTGTGTGTTCAGTCGGAGACTGCAATTGGACAATAACCTGAAACCGAGTGTCTCCGCCGGCATATCCTGTTGAGGTCGATTGAACCACTGGCTCACTGTCTTCTTCCTCTAGTTCACCATCAAATTCAGTATTTTCATAACGACCTTCAGGAGCTATTTCCCAGTCAATCGCGGATAAAAATCCAAAATATGTATAACCAAGACTTTTCGCCATCTGAGCTACATCTTGCCAACGATCTGCTCTTACGCGCAGCCATAAATCTTCGTGCGGTCGTAAATGTGACTCAACAAGTGCGTCACCTAGGGCCTCAGAAAGACTCTCTAACATAGCCTCGCGAACATCATCAGGCAGTAATTGAGTTTCTTCAGCTGATTCACTTACCATCGTTGACTAACCCTCCACAACGATCGGCTCGCCACGCCACTTTGTAACTATGTCTTCATTCTGTATCCGTTCTTGAAGCAGAACAATTCCTTCAAGCAAAGCTTCGGGTCGCGGCGGGCACCCTGGGACATACACATCTACGGGAATAATCTGGTCAACACCTTTCGTAACCGAGTAACTGTCCCAATAGGGGCCCCCACAATTTGCGCACGACCCCATAGAAATCACGTATTTAGGCTCAGGCATCTGCTCGTAAAGTCGTAAAATCACGGGCGCCATCTTGTCAGTGACAGTTCCAGAAACAACCACAAGGTCTGCTTGGCGAGGGCTAGCTGGGAAAGGGATCACACCAAGACGCATAACATCGTATCTAGGAGACCCGAAAGCTGCGCCCATTTCAATAGCACAACATGCTAAGCCCCACTGATAAACCCAAAGAGAACGAGCACGGCCAAAATTAAGAAGCCAACTCAGCGGTTTTGGTATTTTTCCCTTATCGACCAGTCCCATTATAGCTATCTCCTCAGACCCATCGTAATACACCCTTGCGCCAAGCATAAAAAAGGCCAAGGACAAGAATGAATATAAAAATGGCCATTTCGACGAGACCAAATAGCCCATAAACTTCAAGTCGGGTAGCCCACGGAAATATGAACACTGCTTCTACATCGAATAAAACAAATAGAACTGCAAACACGTAATAACGAATCTGGCTCTGGGCCCAATCACCGCCTACCGGATCGACGCCGCTCTCATAAGCAATGAGTTTCTGTCTAGTAGGCTTCTGAGGCCGTAAAATTCGCGCGATCGTAAGCATGCCGCCCGCCATGGCGACAGCCGCCATCCCAAAGATGGCTACCGTTAAATAACTCCGAAGGAAATCTGACACAGTAAGGGAGGCTAGCCAAGAGTTCCGGGAACGTTCAAAACCCAGTGCGGCGCCTCGTTCCGCAGGTTTCGAACCTCTTGAAACGTATCGTGGAAGTTGCAGTCATACTGTCTTTTTCCAATAAAAAATGTTTCTCTTTTAGGAAATACTTTAAATTTCATCAAATTAATCATCCTGCGATCAATACCGGCACTGCATCTTGACTGAAATCAATCAAAGACTGGGGGATAATGCCCACTACTAAGGTAAAAACTAAAATTCCTCCGAGCACGATTCTGCCTGTCCAATGAATAGCGATATCCGGCCCTTCCGAATTTTTTTCAGTTACATACATCGTCATAACAATCTTTAAATACATATACGCACTAACTACTGCTGTAAGCATTGCTATCGAAGCCAAAATATAATTTTCAACATCTACCGCCGAGGTAATGACTTGGAATTTGCCCACGAAACCAGAAGTAAGAGGCACGCCCGCTTGCGCCAGAAGAAATACCGTGAAAGTTAGTGCCAATACCGGCCTGCTCAAGCCGATACCTGAATATCGATCTAAAGAATGACCATCTTTCCATCCCATCAAGCTGACAACACCAAAACTTCCGATTACTACGAAAGAGTATGTAAAGAGATAAAAAAGTGCAGCAGACGTTCCGCTGGCATTTGCTGACTGGATTGCTACGAGCACATAACCGGCATGGCTAACTGACGAAAAAGCAAGCATTCTTTTAACATCAGTCTGCAAAATAGCCATTACAGCACCAACTACTAAAGTCAATATCGCTAATGCCGAAATAATTGGTGACCAATCTAACTTATAACTTGGCAGTGCAGCGAAAAACACCCGTAACAGCGCCGCGAATCCAGCAGCTTTTGCAATCGATGCCATATACCCAGTAACAGGGCTGGGAGCTCCCTGATACACATCAGGCGCCCAAAAGTGAAATGGGGCCGCAGCAACTTTGAAAGCTAACCCTATTAACAAAAGACCTATACCGGCCAATAATATGTGCTCATCCTTAAAGGCCACTTCGTCTAAATAATCTCTTATTTGTACTAAATTAGTCGACCCGGTTGCGCCGTAAACGAGTGCAATCCCATATAAAAAAAATGCTGAGCTGAAAGCCCCCAATACAAAGTATTTCATTGCTGATTCACGCGCTTCAACACGCCGGGTATGAATAGCAATCATGACGTATAGACCAATTGACAAGGCCTCAAGCCCAACAAACAGCACTATAAGATCGTTAGCTGAGGCCATAACTATAGCCCCAGCTGCGGAGCACATCAGAAGAGCATGATATTCAGCGGAATCAATTCCTTCCCGTTCTATGTAACTGTGCGATATCAGCGCTGTTGCGACCACGCCAAGTGAAATCAATATCGTGAAGAAAATACTGAAGCCATCGACTGCAAACGCGCTAGCAAGACTTGATCGAGGCCCTAGTTCCTGAACATCTCCCCATAATCCAAGGGCGATCAAAAAAACCGTTGAGCCTGCAAGCACAGAACATAAGGTGCTGAAAGCAGTAGAGAATTTACTTCTTGAAATTGAAGTGATTAGAAGTAACGATAGCGCTACACCCAACAAAACCATTTGAGGTAGCAAGCCCCACCAATCCACCGAAGGAGCTTCAAATATCGCTGCAGAGATAGTTTTCATCAATGCCCCTCCTCTTTCTCAGTTTCGTGATGAACATCTATTATCACTGGGGTATTTGGTTCTGGACGTTCGTAATCTGAGTGCTCCTCAATATGGATAAGCAATCGATCAACCGCCGGTTCGATACGTTCTAACAATGGCTTTGGATAAATCCCTAAAAATATAATTCCTACTATGAATGGAGCAAGAACCAGACCTTCGCGAAGTCTCAAGTCCGGTGTTTTTTCATCAGCGGACCCTGGTTCACCATGAAACACGCGTTGGTACGCCCAAAGTAAATAAACGGCTGCCAGGATCACACCAGTTGCCGCTATCACGGTCCACCAGCGGCGTGTTTCAAACGAACCTATTAGTATCAAAAATTCACCGACAAAACCATTAAGACCCGGCACCCCGACAGAAGAAAGCATTATTACGGTGAAGAATCCAGCGAACACCGGAGCGGCAGTCTGGATTCCTTTCAATTCAGCAATTGCTCGGGTCTTTCGCCTCTCGTAAAGCATTCCAACCATGAGGAACAAAGCTCCAGTAGAAAGGCCATGATTGACCATCTGAAGAATCCCACCCTGAAGACTTTGAGTAGTGAACGCAAAAATTCCTAAAATAATAAACCCCATATGGGCCACCGACGAATATGCGACAAGCCGTTTTAGATCTTTCTGCATTGCAGCCACAACTGCACCATAAATTACTCCGAAAACCCCCAAGGTAACTAGTGTTGGGGCCATCCAAACAGCTGCTTCCGGGAACAGATAAAGCCCAAATCGAAGCAAGCCATATGCACCCAACTTGAGCATAACCGCAGCAAGAACTACTGAACCAGCCGTTGGAGCTTGTGTGTGAGCATCTGGAAGCCATGTGTGGAAAGGGGCTACTGGAACCTTAATCACGAATGCTAAAGCGAAAGCAACGAAGCATAAGCGGCTCGTATTCGTCGCTAAAGATTGACGATTAGCTAGCTCAACAACATCGAACGTCAGGCCTCCATCTTTAGCACTTAAGACAGCCACGGTGACTATGGCAACAAGCATAAGTGCCGATCCTGCCATCGTATAAAGAAAGAACTTTGTTGCCGCGTACCGGCGATCGTCATAACCCCAACCGCCGATGAGCATGTACATTGGCACCAAAACAATTTCAAACATCACAAAAAACAGAAAAAGATCTAGTGCTAAAAATGCGCCGAATGACCCAGCTTGGAGCAATAGAAGCCATGCTGTGTAAGGCTTAGGATCATGATGAGGGTCCACCGCTAACAAGACAATCGGAGTTATTAACCCAGTCAGAACTACAAGCCATAGTGATATGCCGTCAACGCCTACATGCCAAGAAATTCCCAACGACGGAATCCAAGTCTGAGAGGACTCAAACTGAAAACCGCTATCAGAAATTTGAAACTTGATCATTACAAAAACAGACATTGCGCCTGCTCCCAGAGCAAATAGAGCGCCAATTGGTCGTACTATCTCCGGTCTATTTTTTGGCAACAGAGCAACTACAAGCGCTCCAATAGCAGGCAGTAAAATCAGAACATTAAGTACTGGGAATGACGCTACCTCTGTAGATCCGAGTAAGTCCATCAAGAGGCACCTGCAACTATCCAAATGAGTAAAGCTAACCCACCGATTGTTATACCAATTGCATAATTACGCATATAACCTGACTGTAAGGGCCTCATCATTACGCCGAGTCTGATCGTACTTTTTCCAATTTGATTAATGGCACCATCCACATATTTTTTATCCGCATTAGAGATCATTTCAAAGGCCTTTTGGCCCACCCCACCTACAACTTTCGAGTAAGTAGCATCTATATACATAGCGTTTTCAAAAACTTTTGGCTCTAGTCGATCAGCCTTGACTCGATGTAAAAGCCATACTGCTGTGGCGACACCGATCCCAACAAAACCTGCCAAAACCGCTATTATCGCTAGAATTATTTTCGTCGTGCTACTGGATACGAAGTGATGTGGATGGCTGAAGATCGGTTCCAGGAAATGCTCTAGGTACAACCAGTCTGCTACTACCGGGAGATTTAACAATCCACCCATTGCAGCAGCCACCGCTAGAATACAGAGCGGAAGAGTCATAGTCCATGGCGATTCGTGGGGTTGCACCCCATCATCCCAGCGTTTGTCTCCAAAGAACACCAGGAAAACTTGCCTGCTCATATAGTAAGCAGTCAAGAGAGCAGTCACCAAGCCTACTACCCAGAGAATCGGGCCAATATTCGGCTGTTCCCATGCGGCTAAGAGAATCTCATCTTTAGACCAAAAGCCGGAAAATGGAGGGACACCCGCAATAGCTAGCCAACCGATTATGAAGGTTCCAGCAGTAATTGGCATAAGACTCCGCAGAGCCCCCATTTTCTTCATGTCTTGCTCATCGTGCATTCCATGTATCACTGACCCTGAGCCAAGAAATAAGAGCGCTTTAAAGAACGCATGAGTAATTACATGGAAAATAGCTGCAACATAGGCACCTGATCCGATTGCCAGAAACATATATCCGAGTTGACTAACAGTCGAATACGCAAGAACTTTCTTAATATCTTGCTGCGCCACGGCTGCTAACGCTGCGAAAAGAGCAGTAGCTGCTCCAACCACTGCGATCACTATCAATGCGTCACTCGTTAGCACATGATTCATTCGAACCAGTAAGTAAACACCAGAGGTAACCATTGTCGCTGCATGAACCATCGCTGAAACTGGGGTGGGACCTTCCATGGCGTCAGGCAACCACACGTAGAGAGGCAATTGAGCAGATTTACCAGCCGCTGCTACGAATAGAAGGAGTGAGACAGCGGTTCCTGTAACTGTCGCCATTGGAGAAGACTGCGCTATTTCTGTGTAAGTTAAAGTTCCGATTGAGCTCCACAACAGAAACATTGCAATCATAAAGCCCCAATCACCAACGCGATTAGTTACGAAAGCTTTTTTACCAGCTGTAGCTGCGCTGTCTTTCTTATGCCAGAAAGAGATGAGTAAATATGAACAAGTGCCAACTCCTTCCCAACCAAGAAATGTGATGACAAGATTATTTCCCAAAACCAGCATCAACATTGAGAATAGAAACAGGTTGAGATATAGAAAGAACTTCGAAAACTTTGGATCCCCGTGCATATAACCCACTGAGTAAAGATGAATTAGAGTGCCTACGCCGGTGACGAATAACGCCATGGTCATAGAGAGCGGATCAACTAAAAACCCAGCTTCTACATTAAGTGAGCCAACTGGAAGCCAATCAAAAAGAACTTGCTCAAAAGAACGATTATCACCAGTTCTAGTCAATAAGCCCAGAAAAACGACGAAAGCGACGACAAAAGAACATGCTGATGCGGCTGTCGCTAGCCACCCTGCTTTTGGTTCACCCAATCGACTTCCGGCAAGCAATAAAAATAGAAAACCAACCAGGGGCAAAGTCGGTATCAACCAAACCAGTTCAACCATAAGGCACTAACCCTTCAATACCGAAAGATCATCAGCAGTAGAACCTGGTGCGCGTCGCAATATAGCTACTATGAGTCCAAGCCCAACAACCACTTCGGCTGCGGCCACTACTAAGACAAAGAAAACTACAGTTTGGCCACCGATATCTCCTAACGCTCTTGAAAACGCTACAAAACTCAAATTAATTCCATTGAGCATTAGTTCTACACACATGAGCATTATTAGAGGGTTTCGGCGAATCAGAAGGCCAACGCCACCAATAATGAAAAGGAGAGCTCCTAACACTAGGTACCAACTGGTCGTAACAATCATCGGCCCGCCTCGTCTGGTAACTCTTTTGCTGGTTTACGAGCTAGAACAACTGCACCAATTACAGCAATCACTAATAGTAAAGAAGTCAATTCAAATGCATACACGTAGTTGGAAAAAAGCGATCTGGCTAAGAGTCGGACATTAGCCGTCTCATCAATCGCTCCTCCCAAGCCTGGTCGACCGGTCACAGGATTATCAACTGCCAATATGATGTAGCCGGTAAGTGCTAGTGATCCAATACCAAAGCACAATGCCGCCCATTTTTGAGCAGGAAGTACGCCTATCTCCAAATTTTGTGCCGTGTCCACCCCAAGCAACATGATCACGAATAGGAAGAGAACAACAATTGCACCGGCGTAGACAATTACTTGCACTGCCGCCAAAAAATGTGCTTCTTGTGAGACAAACTGGACCGCAACCCCAAAAAGCGTCATTACCAGCATTAGTGCTGAATGCACTGGATTACGAGCTAAAATAACCCCTAGAGCACCGGTCAGACATATCACCGCCGCCACCAAAAATACAATCGTGTCGACCATTAGCCCTGGTCGTCCTTACCATTAAGGTTCTGAGGTTCAGACTCGTCGAAGTGCTGACCTCGTTCCGGCTCTCTAACTCCGTATCCTAGTTCCCCACTCCAGCCAACACGATTTTCATACGCCGGGTTTCCCGACGAGGCTGTAGCCCTCATCCACCCAGAAGTTTTCAAATCATCACCAGCGTGCCACAGTTCCCATGGTTGTTTTTGTGGGACTCCTTGGTCATCAACGACTAGCTCATCTTTCGTGTAAATCGCATCACTTCTGTTAGCAAAACTAAACTCAAAGAGCTTTGATTCCGTAATAGCCTCAGTAGGACATGCTTCTACACAAAGATCACAATGTATACAACGCAGGTAATTAATTTCGTAGACGAAGCCATATCTTTCGCCCGGCGATACTGGCGCTTCTTCAGGATTGTCTGCTCCCCGAACATATATACATTTAGCCGGGCAGACCCCGGCGCATAACTCGCAGCCTATACATTTCTCCATGCCATCTTCATAACGATTTAGAACATGTCGCCCATGAAAACGGTCAGGTTTTTCTCTTTTCTCTTTTGGGTATTCAGTGGTAACTCGCTCTTCGAAAAGTTTGCCAAAAGTAATTTTAAAACCATCGAGGTAGCCCATTACGCATCCTCCGAATCTTTTTGATAAGCCCTGTCACCAGCACGCAATGCAGTTATTAACAAAGTGCCTCCCAGAAGAAGCCCACCAGCTGCAGCCCCATATGTCGCTACCCAATTCCAATCATTGCTTACTCGCAACTCTTTAAGACTAATAAACATTAGCCAAAAGAGACTCAACGGAATCAGAACCTTCCAACCCAAGTCCATAAGTTGGTCATATCTTAAACGAGGGAGGGTCGCCCTAAACCATACGAAGATAAACAAGAAGACCATTACCTTGGACATAAACCAAATGGTCGGCCAGAACCAGGTAAGACCGAAGAATATAGGACCAGCAGGACCGCCGAAAAACAAGGTCACCATAATCGCCGACATTGTGATTACATTCATAAATTCAGCTAAGAAAAACAGTGCGAAGCGAATCGAAGAGTATTCGGTGTGAAAGCCCCCAACGAGTTCTTGTTCAGCTTCAACTAAGTCAAATGGTGGACGATTTAACTCTGCCGTAGCAGCTATCAAAAATACGATAAAGGGAACTACCCCGGAGGTAACTAGGAACCACGTGTTTATCCCCCCAGCTTGACGAGCAACAATGTCATGTGTAGAGAGCGTCCCAGCTAAAATAACAACGGCTACAACTGACATTCCCAACGCAGCTTCATAGGAAATAGCTTGAGCAGATGCTCTTACCGAACCAATTAACGGGTACTTAGAACCTGATGACCAGCCAGCCAACATAATTCCGTATACCGCTATGGAAGACATGGCTAGCAGCAACAAAATACCTATCGGAGGATCTGCAACCTGAAGAAAGGTCTCACGCCCGAAAATATTTACTGTTCCGGTAGCACCTGGAACGTCCTTAAAAACTCCGCCGACAGGAACAATTGCAAAGGACAGAAACGCTGTGACTGCCGAAATATAGGGTGCTAATCGAAATACAAGAGGATCCGCGTTCTCAGGACGAAGATCTTCTTTAAAAAAGAATTTAACTCCGTCTGCGAAAGTTTGAAGTAAGCCCCACGGACCTGCGACATTTGGGCCGATCCGATTTTGCATATCCGAGATGAGTTTGCGCTCAAACCAAACCATAAACATCGTCGCCACGAGCAAAAACCCAAAGGCTACAACAACCTTTAAACCCATAATCCCAATGTCGACTAGGTCGACACCATCATGGAAAAGTGGGTCACCCGTCATCGTGTCTCAATTCTTATATCTGTTACAGGTAACTCACTGTTAATGAACAGATTGGCACGAATACCAGGATTATTAAATGGTAATACAGCAGTCCCACGAGGAACACTTTCATCGGCTATCGCTACGGCAACTCCGGTTGCCTTTGTGGAAATAATCGTGACTTCGGATCCATCTTGTATGCCCAGTCGTTCAAGTTCCGTTGGGTTTACCCTCAGTTCTGCGTCTTGAGCTAACGCCGAAAGCGAGGCACAGTTACTTGTTTGCGTACCCGCGTCATACAACCTTCTTCCGCTTATAAGCCTTAGACCGTATCCATCGACCACCGGTGTCTCTCCGGAAGGCTCTATCCCTAATTGGATACCTGTTCCACCGATGAGGATTCCATCACGCGTCTCATCGGCCCATATTTGTTCAAGTGTTATTCCATTGTGGCTTGGAGCGACCTGTTCGATTTCGCTCCAGATTTCCTCCATAGAAGAAAATTCCAAATCGCTGCCGAGACGCCAAGCTAATTCACTTGCAATCATCCAATCGTCTCTTGCGGCCGACGGTGAAGTTACGAGTTGAGCTAATCTACTTACGCGTCCTTCAATATTCGTAGTCGTGCCGCCCTTCTCCCCATACGCAGTGGCAGGAAGCACCACATCAGCGTTCGCTACTGACAACGTAGGGAAATTATCAATTGCGACTACGAATTTTGCTCCTCTTAGTCCTCTGTTCGCTAGATCCTGATCGGGAAAATCTACAAGTGGATCAGCTCCGACTAAAATTAGAACATCAAGTTGTCCATCGGCGGCAGCTCGTAACATACCAGCAGTATCTAGTCCCTGAAGAGCCGGCACCTTAGCCCAAATTTTTTTAATTTCCTCATTTGGATTTTCTAGTGGAACCCTGCCTGGGAGCAACCCTGGTGACAATCCCATGTCTATAGCTCCGCGAACATTTCCTCGTCGAAGGGCCACTAAGAATTTAGCTTCAGGTAGTTCCTCAGTGATTACAGAGGCTACTTCGATTGCCGGGAGAGCTGACTCAGCTAATGAGCTGCGGCCAAGAATAACCACAACAGAGCCAGAACGAATTTCTTGACTCAGTTCATCATCACTAGTTAATAATGATTTAAGTGTTTTGGCTGCTTCCCCAGATCTACATACGATAGAGCGGTGTGCATAAGAGCTAACTCCAGTTTGCAATGGAGTAATTTCAACAACTTTCACTTTCTTTTTCTTAGCTGCTCCTCGTAACCGAAGATGAAGAATGGGCAGTTCTTCTTTTAAGTCGGGACCAATCACTAAGACCGTATCCGCTGAGCATGCTTCATCAATAGTCGCTCCCGGCAATCCCAGAACTACTTTGCCGGGCAGCCCGTCACCGAGCTGGGCATCAACGTTATTAGTACCTATTACAGACCCAGCAAGCTTGGCCCATGCATAAGCATCTTCATTTGTGAGTCGAGAACCACCAATTACGCCTACCTTGCCAGATCGGGCTTCCTTGATAGCATCAGCGCTAGCTTCTAATGCAGCACCCCAAGTGGTTTCTATTAGCTGGTCTTTATTATTCGGGTCTCGAATTAGAGGGGTTTCTAAACGGTTGGGACTCTTTATCGCCTCAAAGTCAAAACGTCCTTTGTCGCACAACCAACCATGATTAACAGGATCAACATCAACGCCTAAATATCTAACTAATTCATTTCGGGATGACTGAACAGCGACACGACAGCCAACCGAACAAGTGGTGCATGTTGACTCCACTTGTTCTAAATCCCACGGGCGCGCCTTGAACCGGTACGGGGCTGCTGTAAGTGCGCCTACTGGACATATTTGGACTGTATTCCCTGAGAAGTACGAGCTAAAGGGTTCATTGGGAAATGTTAGAACCTGGGTCTCATTTCCTCTTTCGGTAAATTGAATAAGCGGATCTCCGGCTACTTCATCGGCAAACCGTGTGCACCTGTCACAAAGAATGCAACGTTCTCTGTCCAAGTGCACTAGATCTGAAATGGGGATGGGTTTCTCATAATGCCGTTTTTCTTCTATAAACCTGGACTCACCAGGGCCATAAGCAACTGTTTGATCCTGTAACGGGCATTCTCCGCCTTTATCGCAAACTGGACAATCAAGAGGGTGATTAATTAGGAGAAATTCTAGAATTCCTTCTTGAGCTCGTTTCGTTTCATCTGACTCTGTGTCAACTGTCATTCCATCTGTAACTGGGATCATGCAAGAAGGCTGGAGCATTGGACCCCTGCCGGTGTCAACCTCTACGAGACACATCCGGCACATGCCAACAGAGGACATTCTCTCGTGGTAGCAAAAGCGAGGGATATGAACACCGTTGCGATCAGCGGCAGCAATGACAAGTTCGCCAGCTTCAGCTTCTATTTGAGTACCATTTATGGTTACCGATACAGCGTTTGGTTGAGAATCAGGCATTTATCGTCACCTCAACATAGTTACGGTCACTGTTGCCAGCTACTTTGGCTTCAAATTCTTCTTTGAAAAGGGTTAAGGCAGAATGAACGGGCGCAAATGCCGATGGTCCAACAAAGCAAATTGTCGTCATCTTGTAAGGAAATGGAACGGCTGACAATCCTTTCTCCTTGTTGGAAGCGTGAGGGAAATCACCCGGGCAAATTGTCTCGCCAACTTCTATTAACAAGTCAAGATCACGCTTGGTTCCTGACCCATTCACGACACGACGCATTATCTGCTCTAGCCATGTTCCTCCCTCTCGACACGGCACACACTTGCCACAGGATTCATGGGCATAAAACTTGGTAAGAGTGAGTGCTGCTGCAGGGATATCGGTCGTTTCATCCATCACCATTATCGCACCTGAACCTAACATCGACCCTTCGGGTCCGACTTGACTAGCCTCGAAAGGTAAGTCAAGTTGATCAGCCGTAAACCATGGCGCTGAGCCTCCGCCGGGGACAAACGCTTTTAGTGCTGCATCATTGCGGATTCCTCCGCACATGGTTTCACCATAAATCAGATCTCTGAAAGTCGTTGTTCCATTAACAATTTCATAAACGCCCGGACGCTTTACATGACCGCTTACCGCGACCATACGAGTACCCGGAGAAGTCTCTGTTCCAATTGCTTTAAAGGCTTCAGAACCGTTCGAGAGAATCCATGGCAAGTTGGAGAGCGTTTCAACGTTGTTAACAATTGTCGGCTGCCCATATAGGCCAATTGATGCAGGAAAATAAGGTGGCTTCAACCGTGGCATGCCGCGATTGCCCTCAAGGCTCTCAATCAGAGCTGTTTCTTCACCTACTACGTATGCTCCAGCTCCCCAGTGAAGCACAACATCTACTGAGAATTCCGTGCCTAAAATATTTTTACCAATGTAACCAGCTTTGTAGGCCTCATTTAACGCTTGTGCTATGCGTTCTTGGGCTACCGCCATTTCACCACGTACGTAAAGAAAGCATTGACTTAAGCCAATCGCGTAGCAAGCTATTAAGCAACCTTCAATTAGCTGATGCGGATCGAGTTCCATTAAGAGTCTGTCTTTATATGTCCCTGGTTCAGATTCGTCACCATTAACAACTAAATAGCGAGGCCACACTCCTGGAGGACAGAATCCCCATTTAACGCCTGCTGGGAAACCAGCGCCTCCGCGCCCTAGCAGTGAAGCATCTCGAACTTCTCCGTGCACTGCATCGGGAGTCTTACTTAAAGCTGTTCGGAGTCCTTGATAGCCAGCAGTTTTCTCATACCTTTCAATGGTAAAAGAATCTTCGTAATCAAAACGCGATGTAACTATTCGTGGGGTCTTATTAGCAATAAACCCCGGGGCATGGGGAATTGAAATTCCTAGTTCAGTCATGAGTTAGCTTCTTTTTTTTCTTCAATCCAAACTGGAGGGGCATTAACTGAATCTGGATGAACAGCGCCGACAGATCGTTCTGTTGGTATGTGTTGGCGAATTTGAGCGAGTACTCCGTGTCTCGGGGTCGCTTCATTATTTGGATCGGCTAATTCATCTATAAGCTGATCAAAATCTGAAAGGGTAACTCTGTATTGATGTCTATAATTTACTTGCAGACAGGGAGCTTCTGTGCACGCTGCTTGGCACTCAGCTCCTTCCAACGTAAACAAGCCATCGCTAGTAGTGCTTCCAGCTTTAATCCCTAAGCGTGTTTCGGCATGTTCCAATAACTCCTCTGCTCCCATAAGAGCACATGACATTGTCGTGCAAATGTTTACGACATATTTACCAACTTCGTGGCGCTTAAACATTTCGTAGAAAGAGCAAGTACCAAGAACCTCTGCTGAGCTAGTACCTATAAGGCCACCAATTTGCTTCATTGCTTCTTCGGTTACCCATCCAGCTTGTTCTTGAGCTAAGTGCAAGAGAGGAATCATTGCTGAGCGCTGTTTTGGGTAGCGACCAATTATTTCGTGAGCTAACTCTAAGTTTTCTTCCGTAAAAAAAGTCATCGGTCAACTTCTCCCATGATCGGGTCAATCGACGAGATAACAGCAACCGCGTCTGCTAGCAGCCCGCCGTGCATCATGTGCGGAAGAGTTTGCAAATTGACAAAGGATGGAGCACGTATATGCATCCGTTGAGGTTTTGACCCTCCATCTGAGACGAGATAACAACCTAATTCTCCGCGAGGGGATTCGACTGCTGTGTATACCTCTCCAGCAGGTACTTTGTAGCCTTCTGTGAAGATTTTAAAGTGATGGATTAGCGCTTCCATCGACTCATCTATTCGAGCTCTTGGCGGCGGTGTTACCTTTCGATCTTCAACTCGATAAGGGCCTTTTGGAATCATGTCAAGACATTGTTCCACTATTCTCATCGATTCCCTGATCTCATTTAAGCGAATCGCATACCTGTCAAAAGTATCGCCGTAGGTCCCGACGACTATGTCAAAATCTACTTTGTCATAGGCAAGGTAAGGCATAGTTCTTCTAGTATCCCATGCGTAGCCAGTTGAGCGAAGAATTGGACCTGTGGCTCCTAACGCAATTGCTTCTTCCGCAGTTATTACTCCTACGCCTTGTGTCCGATCTCTCCATATCGGTTGGCCCGTCATGAGCACATCAAACTGTTCCAGACGTTCCGGAAGGATCTCTAAAATTTCTCGCACGTCTGATTGCCAATTGTCCGGCAAATCAGCGGCTACACCGCCTGGGCGTATGTAGTTATGGTTCATTCTAAGTCCAGTTACTTTTTCAAAGAACCTTAGGACCTCTTCTCTTTCTCGCCATCCGTATATCATCATTCCGACCGAACCCAGGTCCATGCCGTTCGTCGCAAGAAACAAAAGATGCGAAGACATGCGATTAAGTTCGCACATCAGCATTCGGATCCAAGTCGCGCGCTCAGGAATCTCAATATCTAAAAGTTTTTCCACGGCTAGCGAATATACAAGCTCCGTAAAAAGCGGAGCAGCGTAATCCATTCGAGTGACGTTGGTCGGTCCCTGCAAGAAGGTTAGATCTTCGGCTGTTTTTTCCATTCCAGTGTGCAAATAGCCAATAACCGGTTTCGATCGAAGGACAGTTTCTCCTTGCAATTCCATGGTTACTCGCAACACTCCATGAGTCGAAGGATGCTGAGGTCCCATGTTTATAATCATTCGTTCATCATCTGGATCTATTACCTCGGCACGGTTTTCTGCCTCAGATTCAGAGATGCGCAATATGGCATCACGATTGCGGAGATGGTCGAGAGTGCTCATTAACGTCCCTCAACTGCTTTGAATTGCACTGGAATTCTTCCCATCGAAAAATCTTTACGCAGCGGATGCCCCATCCAGCCCTCTGGAAGTAAAATTGGAGTTGGGTCAGGATGGCCTTCAAATACAAAACCAAACATGTCGCTGGCTTCACGTTCCATGGCTTCTGCGCCTGGGTAAATCATAGATATAGATGGTACTTTAAGATCATCTTCAGGTAATTGAACACGTACTCGAATACGTCTTTTTTCCGAAAGGTCAAGGAAGTTAACTACTAACTCGAATCGTTCCGCTTTTGTACCGTTCGGAAGTTTTCTAGTTAAATTTTTTAAGTAGTCTACGCCACAAAGATCCACACACATCTGATAGCCATCGGCCAGCAAATTGTTGATTAAACCCTCGTAAAATCCTATCTCAGGATGTAGCACAATTTGGCCGTTACTATTGAAAACTGGAACATCATAAGCCGTATCTGCATAAGTATTTGCAGGCATTTCATTGTCATTGCCTTCGGCTATGCCATCTGATGCCTCAACGCTACTCATCGTTACCGTCTACCAGTGCGTATAATTACCGGTTCAGGCTGTGCATCTGGAGCGTTTTCCCGAGAAAGCTCGATTCCAGCTCCCTTACCGGTATTTTTTCTACGTTCAGTTAGCTCCCCAGTACGAATTTTTTCATGTAAGGCCAGAATTGCATGTAATAAGGTTTCAGGACCTGGAGGGCATCCTGGTGCATAAATATCGACAGGAACAATTTGGTCAACTCCCTGCACTATCGCATAGTTGTTAAACATCCCACCGCTCGAAGCACACACCCCCATACTAATAACCCACTTAGGCTCCATCATTTGGTCATATATTTGTCTTAGAACTGGCGCCATTTTCTGGCTTACGCGACCTGCAACTATCATTAAATCTGCTTGGCGAGGCGATGCTCGAAAGGTCTCCATTCCATATCGAGCCATGTCATAATGAGCTGTTCCTGTAGCCATCATCTCAATGGCACAACAAGCAAGTCCAAATGTAGCTGGCATGACACTACGTCGCCGAGCCCATTTAACTAGCTCTTCAATCGGTGCAGTGAAAATATTATGACCGAGGCCAGCTAGGCCTGCATCGCCCAATCCTAATTTTTGTTTGAGGTCATGAACATCGGCCATTATGCAGCCTCGGTTTCACTTGACAAAGCACCACTAGGTGTTCTGCCCTCAAGACCAACTTTTTTGATAGTCGATGTTGTAGTTCGTTCCGGACTCACTAGTGGGTTTGATACACGTTTACCAGGACCCCAATTCAGGCCACCCATGGCAAGTTCGTATGCGAAAGAAAGGAAGAATATTCCAACAAAAATGGCCATGGCTACAAGCCCAAATAGTCCCAGCTCATTATTAGCTACCGCCCATGGGTATAAAAAAATTATTTCTATATCAAACATTATGAAAAGCATCGCTACTAAATAAAACTTAACGGGGAACCGCTCAGGGATAGCAGTTTGATCAGTTACACCACACTCATAGGGAGCAAATTTCGGGAGGGTTCGACGCTCCGGGGCGAGTAGACGCGAAGCAACAATGCTTAATAGAACAAATAGGATTGCTAGAACCCCAAGCGTTAATACTGGCAGATACTGTTCCACTTCAGTTCACTTGCCCCAACTTTAAATTATTTTCCTGCCGCTTCGCGAACGGCCCAAACCGCCTGATCGCGACGGTGTAGGTGATAACAACCCAGACCAAACAAGACCCCTGACAATATTGTCACTAATGCTGGCCTCAAACGCAGATTGCCTTGATCACGAACCATGATTACCGTGTACAAAGGTGCTGAGCTGTCAAGTTCAGCCACCGGCAAGAAGACCTTTCCATCATCGCCGAAAATATTTGGGTCAACTTCAACATTTGGCTTATACGGCTGCAACTGAACAGCTGCATAATGTGGACGCCCGCGACTTGGGATCAAGTATTGGGTAACTGGATTGTCAGGTATCCCAAATAATCTGTATCTTTCACCACCAGTTTTTAACACTCGGTGGATTTGGTAGTCACTCGCTGCAGCGAACAGACAGGTATTTACGGTTTCGAGGCTTCGTGGGTCACCATCTCTACATATGACAGCACTGTCTGCAGCGGAGCGGGCATCAGGTTCAATTACAACTTTCCAATCACCACCGGGAGCCACATTAACGCCCTCGTTCCCAATTTCCTGGACTTTCTCTATCGGAACAGCTTCAGGATTAGTACTTACGTGTGTTACCTGCCATGACGGGCCATTCCCAACCCAGCCGATTCCAAAAACCCACCAGATAGTGCCCATTAAAAGGTTCCAACCCCAGAAACCAGTCCAAGCTACCAGGAACCCTAGACGTATTCCTATGTTTGTAGCTAGAAGCAGGTATACCGATCCGCAAAGGATTACAACCGACAATAGCACTGCTAAATAGCCTGTTAATACTGGGTCCCATCCAACAACCGCTAACAAACTCATGAATCACCACCCGGGGCATAGAGTTCAGCAAACTCGACGGTTGATTGTTCAACCGGGTCAAGACTTCGCTCGTACATTGAGATAGCTCTTATCTCGTCTTCGGTGAGAATTTTGCCAAATCCTGGCATACCATAATTCCCTAGACGGGCAAATTCCCCATATGGTACATCGTCTGCGGCACCTAATGCGATAAAGCTAATCTGGTCTTCTATATCCGGGAACAGTCTTTCAAGACTAGTCTTATTGAGCGCTGGTCCATAGCGTCCTGATCCAGCTGGACCAGGTATTAGTTCTACCGTTCCACCACCATTTGGCAGCGTCGCTGGACCACGCCCAGGCCACCTTGGTGTGTGGCACCTCGCGCAATGTATTTCAAACAGGACTTGCCCTTCAGATTTACTAGGGTTCGCAGCCATTTGAGCTTCTTTCTCAGCCCGGGCTGTTGCTGCTACTTCCTCAACAGGGAGTCGCTCGCGCCACAACCACGCAATTATGTGGTCAACCTCTTGAGAGGTGAGCGGACCGCCGCCCGGCAAGCCCCAAGCTGGCATAACCCCACGACCGTAGTTAAGAATTTTTCTGACTTCATCAACTTCTGATAGCTTTTCGGCACCCGTATCAAAACGTGTAAACACATTATTAATAGCTGGTGCACGCCATGACGTTTTAACAATATAGCTTTCCTGGTCGCTGAACTGATTACCGATGTCGAGGACCACCGGAGCGTAGTTAGCACCGCCCATATCGGCTCCATGACAAACAACGCACTCGAGTTCTTCTGCTAAGGCTTCCCCTGCCCTTGCTGCGCGCTCAGAGAAACCCCGTTCCGCTCCGTCTCGACGGCCACCTTCGCGTAGCCAGTAGATCGGCAGAACTAGAGCAATGATTAGAAGCATGAGAACACCAAAAGCTTGAACGCGTTCGAGCCGCGATCCTTCTAGCTTTTCATCGCTGTCAAGCGACCCTCTGTTCGCAGCAAGCTCAACTTCACTACCTACTTCGTCTTTACTACGACGGATATTTGTGAAGACATAGATTGCCCATCCAACGACCACGATAGCCAATATGGCCATAGCAATTGATCGTTCTGTGGTAGCCGCATACATCACTAGTTACTCACTCCTGCCCAGGTGGGTGCGAGATGGGAAAAACAAATATTATCAATCACGCGCAATGAGGTCCTTCTAGACCTTGTCCAGTTGTATCTGTACCAATAACCGCCCCTAGCGAGACAGTACCAGTGTCAATAATTACATTTTCACCGTCAATAATGACTGGAAAATGGTCCATTCCCCGAGGTGCAGGACCTACTTTTTTCTCACCGACGCGATTGTATTGCGAGCCGTGACAGGGACACTCGAACCATTGAGATGTTCCGCATACGGGCACTTTGCAGCCAAGATGTGGGCATTTTTGCCATAGAGCCACGTACCCTTGTTTTATCCCCGCAAGGGTCGCACCCTTGTATACCGCTTCAGCTGAAGCTTGAGTTGCTTGATCCATGGGATAAGGCTGCAAGTAGGTTTGAGCCTCAGAAAAGTAGGCAAAATTGACAGCTGGCGATGACGAATTAATTACCGTATTTACCGAATCAATAGTGCCTATTTTTACCTTAGATCCAAAGCCTGCTGTAGGGCGAGGCCAAAGAAATGCTATGTTTGCTGCGCCGAACACGGAAAGACCCAAGGTCATCAGCGTGATCGAGGACCTATTCAAAAATTGACGTCGGCTCACGCCTATTGCATCAGCATCTGGAGGGGTCCATACCTCAGGAACTTTAGGAAGTGGCACAGCAACACCAGCGCTTACACGCTCCATCGCAACTGATTTTTCTAGCTCTCGAGCTTCGTCACTTCCTGAAATATTTTGATTAAGAGCCCCGGCGTCACGAGTTCGCGTCTCTCGCGACATATGCCCTAAACCCTTCGCATCTTTTTTACGTAGAGAACCAAATCCCACAATTGCTGCAAGAGCAATGAGAACGGGGATTGCAATGACGATTATAATTCCAGTTGACATGGCGCCCTTTCTCAGAGATGGAATATGCCGTGAAGACCAGTGTCCCACGGGTAGGTAAAGTTAAAGCCTTGGCCTCGGAAGAACGAACCAATAATTACAAGAACAGCCCAAAACATTAGGTGAATAGTTTGAATTGAGATAGCGAACTTACGATCTTCGGGTTTATTTGATGGGTTCCGATCTATATACGGAGCGAAACCCAACAAGACCAACACGACTCCAGGGATTGTGACACCTGCGATCATCGGATCAAACATCGTTAGAAGTTCTTGCAAACCGAGGAAGTACCATGGAGCTTTGGATGGGTTAGGCGTGGCATTGTGATTCGCAAGTTCCAGCAACGGTGCGTTGATAAACAACGAAAAAACTAGCGTAAAGGCCGTAATGAACAAAGCTGCCGTGAATTCTGCGGCTAGGAGATGTGGCCAAACGTGAACCTTGTCACCAGGAGAGGCCTTTACATCTTGAATTGAGCCAGACTTTACAACCGTCAGGAGGCGATGAGTGTTCCCGCTTGGTCCAGCCATCAAAGGCGGGGCCATAGTGGCGACACCTCCAGAAGCGGATGGAGCGGATGCACCGCTTTGTTGACTTTGTTCTAAAAGAGAACGGGGGATAGTCTGACCATCGTCGTCAGACACCGGCACCGCCGCAGGAGCTCCTGCGCCACCATCTGCCGCTGATTTAGCTGCTTGGCTTCGTTTAAGAAGATGTTCTGGAATTTCAGTCATATATACGTTCTGCTCCTCGGCCTATAGAGGTCCGGAGATTCCGCCGTCTTTACGGACTCTCCAAAAATGGATAGCCAGAAAGATGACGAGGACAAACGGAAGCATCAGTACATGTAATACGTACCAACGCAGGAGAGTTTCAGCTCCAATTTGTTTGCCACCCAATAAGACAAATCTTACTTGATCACCGAATACAGGGGTGAATCCCATCATGTTCGTTCCCACGGTGACAGCCCATAGTGATAATTGATCCCATGGCAACAAGTAGCCCGTGAAAGAAAGCAAAAGAGTTAGCTTCAAAAGCACTACACCAATAATCCAGTTAAATTCTCTAGGGGCTTTATATGCGCCATGATAAAAAACTCGAGCCATGTGCAAAAATACTGATATGACCATTAGATGGGCAGCCCATCTATGCATGTTCCTTACAAGTAAACCGAACGAAACCTGTGTATGGAGACTCTCGATATCGCTCCATGCTGCAGCCGCTGTGGGCCGATAAAAGAACATTAAAAAAATGCCTGTAATCGTCAACAGAATGAAGAGGAAGAAGCTCAGGCCTCCGAGACAAAGTGTGTAACTCACTTTGACAGCGTGTCGTTTAACTTTCACCGGGTGTAAGTGATAGAGCACGCTATTCATGATCACATAGCTTCGGTTTCTTGGACTATCTGTGTAACCCTTCCGGAATATGGAGCCTGGACGAAATACCGAGGTCCAAAACTGGCTACCTTGCATCCAGTCTGTCGCTGCCCCAGCCCCTTGTTGGAGCTTTTCAGGCAGTGTTTGCTTTCGTTTTTCAATCGAATTCGCCATGATTTATCTACAATTTCCTCAGAGTCGCATGCCGTAGGAGTAGCCGTGGGTATGAGTTCGCCCGTGGACATCGCCAGAAGCCGGAGGGTTATCACTAATCTTTCCTAAGGTAATTACACCAGTAGGACATCGGTCGACGCATAAAGCACATCGGGTACATACGTCATCATCAATTATAAATATTGCGTTATCAGCAGGGTCAAGCCCAGGTAAGTCTGCCCCAACAGCTTCATCTACGGCATCAGTCGAAAGAAACCATATACATTTCCAAGGACAAATATCGACGCATCCTTCACATTGAATGCATTCAGACTGATCAATATTGATGAATTGTTTTGGTTTAACAGCCGCAGCTAAATAATCAGCATCGACTGTTTGCAAAACATAGTCATCAATAAATCTTGGCATTGGCGGATTCGCCTCAGTTTTCCCCACTTCAGCTGCCCTTCACTAAGGGTCGTCCGAAATCGGAAACTGGTTCAGCGACTACTTTTTTCTGGTCACGCTTTTGCCACCAAAGCCATAGTAACGGGAGTCCAACCAGAGCGACAATGTGCTGGATAACTACGACGACGTCAGAAACTTTCTTGAGATCCATTCTCATTGGAGGGAAAGTTATTGGGTTTCCATCAATGAACTGGCCTTCAGTGAAAAGCATTCTTTCTACAGACCAGCCCCATTCGTTATCAGTTAATCGAACCCATCGATCTGGGACGACACCAAAAACCATTAGAAGCAGCATGAATACGAATGCGGAGCCAAGCATGGCTTCACCCCACGAAGTCTGACGGTCGACCGGCCTACGTTTACCATATTCAATAACGCCAGCAATCATCAGCGCCGTGATCACGATCGATGTTACTAATGCGGCCACACGCCCTCCTCGTCAATCCTTTTCCAGGCTATGGCCTAGAGACTACAAAAATTCATATAATTTACATGCATTTAAGCACTAGGGCATGGGACAACCACTTGGAATTTATCATGCTCAAAGGAAAGAATCCTAAACTTACGTGCCGCTTATATGGTGCCACTCAAATGGTCTCTATGGCTAACCAATCGCAAAACTTTTTTAAGAAGTACACAAAGTTGTCCCTAAACCGAAAAACTCTCTGGCAAACTTGGACCGCTGGCATACTAATCGCCTAATCTTTCTCCTAGCAACGACTGCGATGCCGGGTTACAAATAACCCCCACGCGGAGGACACCGTGACTGAAGTTCCTGATTACCTATTCGAACGTTCCAGACAGCGCAGAGTCGCGTTGGGTCTAATATCTGATGACGGATCGGGGGGAGCCGCGCCAGCCGTCGCAGGAAGCGGAGGGGCTTTGGCTACCTCAGAAGCTGGAACAGCGGATGTTATCGCTGCGGCCAAAGAGTCTGCGAAATTAGAACCAGTTGGTGGAGCGTCAGTTGATCCAGACTTTGTTGTCGCCGCCAAGACTCGAAATAAGGTTCCAGTTTGGGTTCTGCCTATTGTATTTTTTCTTCCTCTTTGGGCTTTCGTATATGTGAAGCTAACTGAGCCCCCTCCACCTCCAATCACAGCGATAAGTGAAGGGGCTGCCACATATACGGCACGATGCGTTAGCTGCCACGGCGGAGATGGGGCAGGTTATGAAGGTGGTGGAGTTGGCAGACCTTTATATAACGGTGAGGTTCTTCTTACTTTCCCTGATCTGGACCAGGACATGATTCATTGGTTAGAGGTTGGTTCACAAGGTATTGGTCTCGGAAATATCTACGGCGACCCAAACCGTCCCGGTGGACCACACATATCTGGAGAAACCGGTGCCAACATGCCTGGCTTTGGAGAGGTTCTGTCCGACTACAAGATTTTTTCTGTTTTACGTTACATAAGAGAAGTTATTAGCGGCGAAGATATTTCGGAAGAGGAAGAAACATATCGCGATATGGAATGGGAAGCCTTGGGTGGGGGACAAGATACCGGAGGCGGAGGCGGAGGCGGAGGCCATTAATAAGATCGCAGGCAATGGAAAGCAACGCTTAACCACTGTCTAGAATAATTTTGTGACTACGCAAAGAGTGACTGACGTTCTTGTCGTCGGTGGAGGCCCTGCCGGGAGTTCCGCTGCATATTGGGCAGCTACGGCGGGGTTAAACGTTCTTTTATTAGAGCGCGAGGTCATGCCGCGAGAGCGAGTATGCGGTGATGCTCTAACTCCAAAAGCTGCTGGGCAATTGTACGATATGGGTCTCGAAGAGGACACCAAAGAACTGCATCGACATTTTGGCTTACGAATGACCGCTCGTGGCCATAGCATCGATCTTGATTGGCCAGGCGACCATGATCACCCTGATCATGGCCTAGTGATACGAAGATCGCGCTTAGATACGCTGCTCAATTCTAATGCCGTAAGAGCTGGGGCAGAAGTATGGACTGGAGTCGAAGTCAAAAATCCGATAATCGAATATGGCCACTTACGGGGATGCCAAGCAGTAGGCACTGGGGCTGGCACTGGCCCCGAAGGCGCTCTGGAAGTTCGAGCTAAATTTGTCATTATTGCGGACGGACCTATTTCGAATTTTGGTCGCGCTTTAGGCACTGCGCGAAGTCGTAATTACGCCCAGGGTCTTGCTATTAGAGGTTATTTTCAGTGTGAACGCCATATGGAAAACCAACTCGAATTAGTTTTTGATCTTCGAAACAAATCCGGCGACGAGCTTCCAGGCTACGGATGGGTATTCCCGGTCGGGGATGGCACCGTGAACGTTGGTGTTGGACTTTTAAGCCATCACTTTGGTAATGAAGCAATTTCGTTAGAGGACTTATTTGAACATTGGGTTAGTCAAATTCCATCTCACTGGGAAATTAATTCAGAACATATTGAAGACAAGCCCTTGAGTGGAAGGCTGCCAATGGGCGGCTCAGTCCAACCTCGATCTGGACCAAACTGGCTAGTGGTGGGCGACGCAGCAGGAAGCGTGAACCCATTTAACGGAGATGGAGTTGAGCCTGCTTTAAACAATGGTCGATTAGCAGCATCAGTTATCTCGTCCGCTATCGCCACTGGAGATGGCCTGGAGTTAAGGAAATACGAATCTGATTTAGAACTTACGTACGACCGCTATTACAAGCTAGGTCGCATCGCCACTAAAACTTTGGGACGACCAGGGTTGATGCGAAAACTAACGTTACTTGGGATTCAATCTCGAGTGGTTACAGAATTAGCATTAAGGATTTCTTCAAATCTCATCAATAATGATGCCGGTGGTACTGAGTCTGTATACCAAGTCGCCACCCAACTAGCTCGATTAGTTCCGGATCGAGACAAGTAGAGTTGAAGCTCACTTTTTGCAATTCAAAGACTTAAAGCACTTTCTTTCGCAACTGCAACAATTTCGTCAATGATGTCATCAGTGTGAGCTAAGCCCACGAACATTGCTTCGTAAGCTCCGGGGGCCATTGCTACGCCTCGTTTCAACATTGCATGAAAAAAACGAGCATATAGTTCTTCGTCAGTTTCCCGGGCTTGGTCATAATCTGTGGGAAGTGATTTACCAAAAAACAAACCTAGAAGCGACCCAACACGACTTACCAAAGCATGAATTCCCGCTAATTCAAATGCACTGGTAAAACCGCTTTCTAATCTCTCCGCAGCCCCATTTAAATGCAAATATGCCTCACTATTCAAGAGCCTTAGAGCAGTTATACCGGCGGCTGTCGCAAGAGGATTTCCTGATAAAGTCCCTGCTTGATAAACGGGGCCTTCTGGGGCCAGTGACGTCATGACGTTGCTGTTTCCCCCAAATGCTCCTATAGGCAAACCGCCGCCGATTACTTTGCCGTAGCACGCTAGATCTGGTTTAACTTTTGACCATTCAGATGCGCCACCACGAGCTAGTCGAAATCCCGTTATTACTTCGTCAAAAATTAAGAGCGCACCTGCTCTATCGCATGCCAGTCTCAAATCCTTTAGGAAATTTTCTGCTGGACCTATAACTCCCATATTCGCGGCGACCGGTTCAACTATCACGCAGGCAACATCGGTATCTATATCTGGGACAACGTTATACGGCACTACCAACGTGTCAGCTACCGCTGCCAATGGCACCCCGACTGAACCAGACAAACCGAGAGTTGCTACACCACTGCCTCCAGCAGCTAAAAGCATGTCTGCGTGCCCGTGGTAATTTCCGGCAAACTTGATAATCCGATCTCTTCCTGTGTGCCCTCGAGCGAGACGAATGGAACTCATAGTTGCTTCTGTACCACTATTGACAAGGCGTACTTTCTCCACACCTGGGACTCGTTCAATTATCTCATTCGCAAGTTCGACTTCCCCAATTGTCGGCGCCCCATAAGACGTACCTTTCTGGGCTGCGCCACAAATGGCAGATGTAACCGATGGATGTGCATGCCCAGCTATAACTGCCCCATAGGACTGCACTAAGTCAATATATTTGCGCCCCTCGACGTCGTATACATACGCTCCATGAGCGTGATCAACGAAATACGGTACTCCCCCAACCGATCGGAAAGCACGTACCGGTGAGTTAACTCCCCCTGGAATTAGTGCTTGTGCTTTTTCAAACAATTCAGCGTTGGTTTGCAAAGTCCTGATCATCTCTTTTAATAATTATGTCAACGAGCATCATACGGGCCATTTATCCCCGGAATCTCAAACAGAGACTCCAGGAGTTGGTTCGGGTCTACATCAGTCAAATGCTCTAAGCACAAATTTGCAAGACTAAAATCTAATTTTTTGACTAGTGGATTTGGAACCGCAACAACGTCGAGCCCAGCATCTGTTGCCGCCTGCACCCCATTTGGGCTGTCTTCTATAGCCACCGCTTTAGTACAACTCGGTCCGAGTAATTCAAGCGCCTTAACGAACACATCTGGTGCTGGTTTTGAAACACCGTGAACATCATCTCGACACACTACGTGTTCGAAATGCCCGTAAAGGTTTAGGCGTTTCAAATGCCTATCGACCCATTCATGTGCAGAGCTTGACGCGACAGCAAGTTGAATGCCTCTATCCCCAGCAGCGTCAATAAGATCGGTTACTCCAGGTAATGGTTTCTTTGACTCGGTAAGAGTGTCCTTGGTTTGTTGCCTCCTCGCCATTAGCTCATGCCGGTTTAATGGTTTGCCTAAAATACGTTCTAGTTCATCAATCCATGAGTCTTTCCGGTTGGTTCCCATTCCTTTCAGCCACCAATCTAAAGGGAGTTCGAGACCAAAACTTTTCCACACTTCAACCATGGAGTCCCATGCTGGGGTCTCAGTGTCAAGGATCGTTCCATCAAAGTCAAAAATCAGCGCGTAACTCATTAATGAGACGACGCTAAATCTGTGACCGCTTTTAACAAGTCACCCACGGAGGGAGATTTTGCGACGGCGCCAACTTCTATACCCTTAAGGAGACAGGCTTCTGCGGTCACGTCCCCTATACACACGACTTTGCTATCTATTGATAGTCCTCGCTGTTTTATGTGCCCGTTAACTGCCGATGGTGAGGCAAAAATTATCATGTCTGCATTTCCAAGTTTTTCAGTAACAGCAGCCGTCAATGAAGGAGTAACAGTTCGATAAGCAGCTACGTCGTCTACATCCCAGCCTCGTTCTCTGAGACCTGCCGCTAGATCTGGTCGCCCTTCGCTAGCCATTGGAACAAACACTCGGTCATTTTTTTTCGGTTCTGGAAAAGCTCGAGCAAGTTCAGTTGCCCTGTGCACCGTGGGAAGAAGATCGACTTCTCGTTTCATTTCTTCTAAAACTTTTTCGGCGGTTGCCAGCCCTACAGCAGCAATTTTTAGATGATCAAATCTACGGATAACCCCTCGTCGAGCCCCACGCGCTAGGGAGGCCGCTACTGCATTTGCTGATGTAAAAGCTACCCAAGAGTATCTATCTAAACGGAGTAAGGCATCATCAAGGGGCTGCCCGCCGTCCAAGGGCGGCACGATAGCGATAGAGGGAGCTGCTATCACATCCGCATTTTCTCTTTCTAAGGCTTTGATAAGGGTCGCTGACTGGTGAGATGCCCGTGTGACAACAACGCTCAGTCCTTTTAACAAGCCTTGCTCGCTAATCACATTTCAGGTCTTTCTCTCGAGTGAAGTAGCGATGCCCCGCCCTTATCATTTAACAAAGAATCAGCTATATCTTTCCCAAGCGGAGTCGGATGTGTGCCCGTTTTTTCATCTCGAATAATTGTTGATCCATCATGTGTCGCAATTACTGCAGTAAGAGTCATTACCTCTCCAGTTTTTGTGGCGTACGCTCCAACTGGCAAGTCACATCCACCTCCAAGTTCTGCTAGGAAGGAACGCTCAGCTTGAACACACTCAGAAGTATTTAGATCGATTAAATTCGTTAGTATTTCACCAATTGTTTCATCGCTCGTCCGACATTCTAGAGCTATTGCGCCTTGTCCAACCTGAGGAACAAATATTGTCTCGTCTAGGGTTTCACTAATCACGTTTACTATCCCAAGACGTTCAAGCGCAGCAGCCGCAGCCACAATTGCGTCAATTTCTTTTGATTGAAGAGCACCGATTCGTGTTTCAATGTTGCCACGTAGACCTACAAAGTTCAGATCTGGGCGTATGTTCGAAAGTTGTGCCTTTCGTCTTACAGACCCGGTAGCGACAACAGCGCCTTCGCGTAGTTCGTGTAAACGGGTTCCAATTAGTGAGTCACAGACATTGCCACGCTTTAGACACCCAATTATTTTTAATCCAACCGTTGGGATAGACATAAGATCTTTAGCGCTGTGCACAGCCAAATCGGCTCGCCCATCAAGCACTGCTGCTTGGACTTCTTTAACAAAAACACCTCTCCCAGATAATTCCCAAATTGGACTTTGTTGGTCGCGATCTCCTTCAGTTTTCACTAATACCAGCTCGGGCTCGTGCCCTAGTGCTTTCAACTGAGTAGCTACTGTCTCAGCTTGCCATCGAGCTAAGCGGCTCCCTCGCGTAGCAATTCTCATTTGCAGTCTTTAGAGATCAAACAAGTCTCTAACCGAATCTGCGAGGCGATCGCCTTTGGCCGATCCAGCCGAGTTCTTGAGACCAATTGTGGGTTGATGTAATAATTTAGCTATCAGAGTGCGAGTAAGTTGTTCAATCGCCACACGATCGGAGTCCGTGAATTGTCTCTGACTTTGAAAAAACCGGTCTATTTCTCGACATCGGATCGTATCAACAGTTATCCGCAGGTTTGAGATCAACGGCGCCATTTCACGCGCTGATCTCAAGTCGCCAAAACGTTCAACTTCCTGGTCAATAATTGTCTGAACGTTCTCCACTTCATTTATTCGTTCCTCTATGCCCAATGCTGCAAAGGCCGACAGGTCATCCATATCCAGCAAAGTGACACCGTTGATTGAGGCAGTATCCGGATGAACATCACGCGGTACCGCTATATCTACAATCAACAACGGGTGCCCTGAGCGATTTTTAACAACCTCTTCAACTGACGTATGATCAAGGATTACTGAGGTAGCTCCTGTTGAGGTCAATAAAAGGTCTACTTCGCTAAGCGCAACGCTCAGTTCGCTTAAAGCGACTGTTTTACCACCAATTCGTTTAGCTAAATCATTGGCTTTCTTAATAGTCCGGTTCGCCACTTGGACCTCTTGCGGTCCAGCTGCTGCGAGGGCAACGACCATACCTTCAGCCATTTCCCCTGCTCCGACAACTAACACTTTCTTTTTCTTTAGACTCCCTAATTGGTCAGTAGCCATAAGAACTGCAGCATGCGAAACAGACGCTGTGTGACGGGAAATCGATGTCTCTGACCGCACTCGTTTTCCAGTTTCTAATGCATGACGAAATAGCAGGTTCAGCACAGGGCCTGACGATTTCTCAACTCTGCTAGTTTCCCATGCTATTTTTACTTGGCCTTGAATTTCCGACTCACCTAAAACTGCTGAATCGAGACCAGATGTGACCGAGAACAGATGCTTAACAGCATCTTCATCGTGATGAACGTAGAGATAATCACTAATATCTTCTGGCGCAACGAAAGCGCTATCAGCCAAAAAATCTCTTACTTCTGCATAAGCAGCGTGAAACTTTTCACCTACTACGTAGATTTCCGTTCGATTGCACGTTGAGATCACAACAGCTTCGCTTATGTGGTCTCGCTGACTTAAGTCTGTCAACTTTTTCGGCAGGTCTTCGCTTGTGATAATCGACTTTTCTAATAGCTCAAGCGGAGCGCTCTGGTGACTCAAACCTAAGATCACGATGGACAAGAGGAAACCGTCCCATAAGAGTTAATCAAGCTGCAGTAACGGCTGTTGCTACAGCATTTGCGAATAACAAAGTTAGCACCTATAACCTACCCGATACTCAGCAACTTTTCAGTTAAAAAATGACCGTTAAATCAAACTATTTTCTTTGATTATAGAGCGAGCGAAATTAATTGAACAGTTGCAGCAACCACTATCAAAGTTAAGAGTATCCCGACTGCAACGGTAGTCCCTAGTCTCATGATGGCTGACGGATTGTTACAGCTGACCCAGCCGCAAGTCCTAATGTGGCCACGCTCTCTCCCTGGCCAATTACTAGCGAGATAAGCCCATGTATATCTTCAACAAGAGCCATCTGGCCAGAAGCTACATCAACTGCTTTTTGAAGGCGAACCACTCGTTTTTCATCCTTAAATTCAACAATGAGAATATCTCCTAACTCTGTTAGAAGATCTTTATCTAAATTAAGTTGAGCAGAACCAAACCTATCTACCCAAAGAACCTCGGCGGAAACGGAGCCGTCAGCCTCGGTTCGCGTAACGGGCATTAATGAGGGTAACAAAAGATTTGGATCAATCATTTCGCCTAGTTCATCCAGCGAAGAACCAGCAGCCAACTTTGCAGCTATCGGGGCGATGACGTCACGTCCCGGATCTACCGCACCAGGTGATTCAATATGATGTTCCGCTTTTAATAACTGAATCGCGTGTTGAGCGCCGCCAACAACAGCGACTGCAGCACCTAAAGTGCCATTATCAGGCCCGACTAATATCGATTGTCCGTTACCTACTTCCACCGCTATTGCCGGTCTTTCTAAGTGTTGTCCAATAGCGACTAAAACAATTCCTGGCCGAAGATAGGGAACACTTCGAGCAAGCATCAAAGCGGCGGATTTAGTATCCCCGGGTGATATTTCGTGACAGAGATCAATAATTCGCGTTTTTGGCGTAATTTCACTAATTACGGAGTGGAGAATGCCCACAGACTCGTTGGATGTTCCTAAATCTGTAAGGCACGTAATGGTGTCATATTCGTTCATTTCTATGACCGACCTAATTCCTCTGACCGTTGGGTAGCAGCTTTAACTGCTGAGGCTAAAGCTACTCGCATTCCACTTTTTTCTAGCTCATGAAGGCCAGCAGCGGTAGTTCCTCCAGGTGACGTCACATCAGCGCGAAGTTCTGCTGCTGGTTTACCCTCTGCAAGCAGTTTTGCAGCACCAAGCAATGTTTGGATAGTTAAATTAGTTGATATTTTTCTGGGAAGTCCGACAAGGACACCTGCATCTATGAGCGCTTCAGCAACTAAAAAAATATATGCAGGTCCTGAGCCTGAGAGTCCCGTAACCGAATTTAAGAGTGTCTCATTAGTTCTCACCACGAGACCAACTGCTCCAAGAATTGATTCTGCCCATACAAAGTCGTCTTCAGTCGCCGCTGAGTTGCCACAAATAGCTGATGCTCCCTCACCAACTAAAGCTGGTGTATTCGGCATGGCTCTAATAACTGGAACTTTGCCTCCCATAGAATCATCAATTGTTGAAGTGGTAACTCCCGCTGCGATCGAAAGCACTCGTTTGACACCTGTTTCGGTCAATAATGAGGCAACTTCAGGGATAATATTTGGCTTCGTTGCCAAAATTGCTCCGTGACACGGCTCAATTTCACTCGAACAGACGATTCCGTATCGTTTGCTTATTTCGATTCTTCGTTCTTCTAATGGCTCAACAACTACAATCTTATTTCGTTCATGGCCGGCATTTAATAAGCCTCCAAGTAACGCTTCGCCCATCTTGCCACCGCCAACAATTAATAGATCAGCCATGCCGTCAACCGTACCTGCGTGAGCGAGACTCAACGACAAATCACAATTATTGAATGAAACTTGGTTGCTCAGTGACCCGGGTTCGCAATGGTCAAATCAACTGCAGGTTATGTGGGACGAAAGCATTGGATTAGCCAAAAATCAGAACAAATCCAATGCCGAAACCTAACAAGAGAACGAACATCACGAATCTATTCACTCAAACACCCAACTCATTTAATAGAGGCTTTTCTCCAACTCAGCTGTTTAAATTTCCAGAAACGCGTCAAATCTTGCGTTTTGTAATCATAAACCTAGATCAGATCAAAACCAGCGCATCCGCAAGGGTGTCAGTATGGTGGCAGCCACTTTAATGGTCATCGCTTGCCTGCTTATTGAGATGAAATCCCCAACAAACTATTTCTATGGGGAAATAGAATATTCAATACGACCTTGAGAATTTTTAGACAAAGCTGGCTCAGCTTCGGTTCAGTTTTCGAACCAGTTTTAATTCCTATCCGAACTGGTACACCGTAATCGATGCCCCCGGTAAAGAAACCAAGCCTATGATTACTATAAACCTCACAAATTTTGGGTTAATAGTAAGCAAACAACGTTGATCAGGGGACTTTATAATGGCAGCAGATTTTTTGGCTATGAATGAGAAAGCAATCAAAGAATTTCGAGAAAACGAAGGAAAGTGTGGCCCGCCATTTGAAGGAAGCCCGATTGTGCTCGTAACTATGAGAGGCGCTAAGTCTGGCCGAGAATTATGCTCACCTCTTGCCTACACAACCGATGGCGACGATCTTGTGGTCATAGCGTCTATGGCGGGCGCTCCGAATAATCCGAACTGGTACTACAATTTTATCACTAACCCGGATGTAACAATCGAAATAGGAGTTGACAAATACGAAGCTACGGTGATCGAAACCAAAGATGCAGAGCGTGCCCGCTTGTATTCTGCACAAGCTGAACAACTACCTATTTTTCATAAATATGCCGAACGCGCCGCTCCACGAGTCATTCCAGTTTTTCGGATCGTTCGCAAATCAGAGTAATAAGTTATTGACCACTAATTGATTTAGTTTCCAGCAGGTTTTTATAGGGGGAAGCCATGTTATCTAGTTATCGGGTAATTGAGTTAGCAGACGAACGCGGCCAACTTGCTGGAAGCGTCTTGGCCTCGTTGGGTGCAGACGTGATTACGGTCGAACCACCCGGCGGTTCTCATTCACGACAGGTTGGACCATTCGCAGGAGACGTTGTATCACCGAATACTTCGCTGTGGCATTGGTCATATAACAGAGGCAAGAAATCAGTGGTTCTTGATCTTGAAACATCTGAAGGACGCGACGAATTGCTTCGTTTGACCGACGGCGCAGACATTGTTATCGAAGCCTTCGGACCCGAAGTACTAGAGGAGTTAGGGCTCGGCTACGCCGTAATGGCTACGAGAAATCCTGCACTAATCCATTTGTCCATCTCTGCGTTCGGTGGCACCGGCCCTAAAGCCAAGTGGCCAGCAACTGATCTGACGATCATGGCGTCAGGCGGGCAGATGGTGTTAACCGGAGACTCCGACCGTTCTCCGCTTCGGATTCCTCTACCCCAGGCATACGCTCATGCAGCCGCCGAGTGCTCCAGCGCTGCGTTGATCGCATTGTATGAAAGAGAAAACAACTCAGGGTTAGGTCAACACATTGATCTTTCAGCACAGGCTTCGACATTGCAGGCAAGCCAAACTTACATGGTCGCCCTAGCTATTAACGCACCGGAATCTAATCGAGAAGCTGGCGGGGTTACCGTCGCAGGAATCTATATACAACTGATGTGGCCATGCGCTGATGGCCACGTATCAGTAACAGTTCTATTTGGAACAGCACTCGGTCCATATACCCGGCGACTCATGGAATGGATTCACGAAGAAGGTTTTTGTGATGAAGAGACTCTTAACAAAGACTGGCTGAACTATGCCGACTTACTGTTTTCTGGCAACGAATCCGTCGAAGAGTACGACAGAGTCAAGCAATGCGTTACTGACTTTTGCATGACAAAAACAAAGCAAGAGTTATTCGACGCTGCTTTCGAAAGGCGGCTACTTATAGCTCCAGTCACAACTGCGGAAGATGTGTACAACAACCCCCACCTCCAAGCACGCGACCTATGGGAGGACTTACTAATTGAGGGCCGAGAAGTCAAATTCCCCGGCAGGATGGCCATTTTCTCGGAGACGCCACAAGTTCCGCTGCGGCCCCCGCCATCCATTGGTGAACACACAACACAAGTTCTTTCCGAGCCGCCAAGAAAGCCGAGCGTTTCGATCCCGGCAATCCCAGATCGTCAAGGCAAAGCCCTCGAAGGTTTAAAGGTGCTCGATTTCATGTGGGTTATGGCTGGCCCTGCAGGGAGTCGCGTTCTTGCTGACTACGGGGCGAACATAATTCGAGTCGATTCCGAAGCTCGAATGGACACCGCGAGAACCTTGTTCCCATTTCATGATGATGAAGGGCTGCCAGATAACTCAGCGCTCTACAGCAATATGAACGCGAACAAACGCGGATTGTCGCTTGATCTGAATAAACCCGAAGCGATCGAAGTGGTTCACGATTTAGTGCAATGGGCCGATGTCGTACTTGAATCCTTCTCGCCAAAAGGTATGCGAGGCTTCGGTCTTGGCTACGAGTCGTTACGCAAAATCAAACCTGATCTAGTGATGGCTTCTAGCTGCATCATGGGACAAACCGGCCCTTACACAGAGCTAGCTGGCTACGGAACAATGGCCGCTGCTATTTCAGGATTCTTCGAACCGACTGGTTGGCCTGACCGTGGGCCATCAGGGCCATTTGGTGCTTACACCGACTACATATCGAGCCGTTACTTAGTCGCGTGTGTCATGGCAGCTGTCGAGCATCACAGAGCAACTGGACAAGGTCAGTATCTCGATTTCAGTCAAGGAGAAGCATCGATGCAGCAACTCGCTCCATTGCTCCTTGATTGGTCAGTAAATGAACGTATGTGGCAGCGGCGTGGAAACAGAGACGACGTTTTCGCTCCCCATGGAGTGTTCCCATCGACTGGTGATGATGAATGGGTTGCGATCGCTGTCTGCGATGACAATCAATGGCATGCGTTATGTGACCTAGTCGGCACTTCAGGCCTGAAAGACCTAACCATTGAACAACGACGAAGCCGTCAGGACGAACTCGAAGAGTTAATTAGCAACTGGACCTCTTTGCGGTCAAATAACGAAGTAATGGAACAGTGTGTCGCTGCCGGAATTCCCGCTCATCAGGTTCAAAACAGCCGCCACGCTCTCATTGACCCGCAGCTGAAACACCGAAATCATTTCATCGAGGTAGGCCATCCAACTCAGGGCACAACCACGATCGAAAACTCTCGGTTCGTCATGTCGCGCACGCCAGCTGTCGTTACCTACGGAGGTCCCACCTGGGGGGAACATAATTGGGAAATTTTGACCGAAGAACTCGGATATGACGCAGATCGGATCGCTGATCTCGCGATTGCCGAAGTTCTTGGTTAAGGACCAACAGGCAACCGACTACGATTAGGCCGGGCCTGTCGATACAGCAAGTAAGCCAGAACAAATTGAAGCGGGAGCCTGGCAAGGTTACGCAACCAAACATCTGGCGCGCCTTCGACTCTTATAGTTTCCCCATTACCAGAAGATACTTTGACATTGTTAACAAACATGTCGATGTTGGCGGGAAACACAATTACTAAAAGCACAATCAAACCCCAAGCTGCCGCTCTTCTTGTTGCTGGCACGAGAAGGGCACAACCCAGCGCAATTTCTAGAGCGCCAGAAATCTGGTTGGCCAACGAGGGGCTCGGTACCCATCTGGGAACTATCGCCTCAAAAAAGTTCGGCGACAGGAAATGGCTTACCCCTGCAGCAGCAAATAGAGACCCAATCAAACCTGCCGCAATATTTTTCTTTATTAATTTTACTACCATTCACTATCTCATGTTTCCACACAGCAGAAATTTCTAGCGTCAATTCATATATTGAATCGATGCTTCTATCTAACTATCGCAACAACCGGGCTGGCATGGTGCCCATACATTAACCATTTACCATCTGTTTTTTTAAACACGTTCACAGTTGCCACGGTCGACAAACTTGGACCAAGCAAATTTTCTTCAAGGGTTACCCAAGCTGTATCCGCACTGGTTTCTACACGTATTTCTGACAGTACAAACTGTGGTGGGCCAGCTCCATTCAAAATGTTTCTGAAAGATTCCTCCACCCTTTGCCAACCATGCAAGGCAGGCCAACCAGGATGGGTACACCAAACCTCCTGCACATGAGCCCAGGTATCCGATAGTGCTTGTAGATTACGCTCCTCAAATGATTTATAAAAATTGCTATTTACCTTGAGAACTTCAGCAGTGTGATCCACATATTTCCGATCAGTTTGAGTTCCGCTTTCAGTAACTTCAAGCTTAAGTCACCTCTAGTTGTTACGAGCTAGCG
>Ga0315322_10000228_pt1 | contig 40159 bp, 39 predicted proteins | sample M110021515metaG_FD_203461 | JGI IMG/M metagenome (GOLD analysis project Ga0315322, IMG submission 203461) | Ammonia-oxidizing marine archaeal communities from Monterey Bay, California, United States - M1 100m 21515 | ecosystem: Environmental > Aquatic > Marine > Intertidal zone | place: USA... | reverse complement strand
AGGCTGCGACCTCGGCCAAATCGTCAAATCTCTCGTTTTTGTTTCCGATAACATACCGGTCTTGATATTGGCTTCGGGGAAGAACAGAGTAGATGAGAACCGTATCTTGGAGATCCTCAACGTAGAAAACCTGACTATTGGAAAACCAGAAGTAGTCAAAACAACAACTGGTTTCTCAATCGGGGGAACGCCACCATTCGGGCACCCTCAACAAATCCAAACCATCATGGACACTGATCTGAACGCTTATGATCAAGTATGGGCAGCAGCCGGCACCCCTGACTCTTGTTTTCCTATCCATCCAACCAAACTTTATGAAATCACAAATGCTACTGTGGCAGAGATCAGTGAAAGCCTCTAGAGAGACGTTCACGCCACCAAGAGGAGAAGGTATGGGTATCTGCGAAGGTCAAGTAGTGATCGTAACGGGAGCCGGGCGGGGTTTAGGAAGGTCCCATGCGATTGAACTAGCCCGTCAAGGAGCTCGAGTCGTTGTCAACGATTTAGGGGTTGAACGAGACGGAAGCCAAGGTGGAGAAGGCCCAGCTCAGGACGTTGTAAATGAAATTCAAAGCTTTGGAGGGGACGCAATAGTCAACGGCGCTGATGTCGCTGATTGGGAACAATCAAGCGAAATGATCTCTCAAGCTATTGATACTTGGGGACGCCTAGATGGGCTTGTTTGCAATGCCGGCTTTTTGAGAGACAGGATGCTCGCAAGTATGAGCGAACAAGAATGGGATAGCGTCATCCGAGTCCACCTAAAGGGGCATTTCGCTCCTGCACGGCATGCAATTGACCATTGGAGAAATCTCGCAAAAGCCGGAGAAGACGTAAACGCACAAATAGTTAATACCAGTTCAGGTGCAGGTTTAATGGGCTCAGTCGGGCAGGGAAATTATGCATCCGCCAAAGCAGCTATTGCTTTACTGACAATTCAACAAGCAAGCGAATGGGGTCGATACGGGGTCAAAGTCAATGCCATCGCCCCAGATGCCAGGACAAGAATGACGGAAGGAATTTTTTACTCCTCAGATGATGTAAAAGCCGGAGAGTTTGATGAGAAGTCCCCAGACAATGTCTCACCGCTAGTGGCTTGGCTGATCAGCCCCGAATGTGATGTGACAGGAAGAACCTTTGAAGCAACTGGCGGGCAACTTAATGTCTGCGACGGCTGGCAACATGGGCCAGTGGCTACCGTAGGGGAAAGAAAGATGGATGTATCTGAAGTAGGTGACCTCGTTCACCAAAGCATCAAAGAAGCACCTGAACCAGCTGGTGTATACGGAGCGAGTTAACGCCGTGACCGAACATACGATCCAAAAAACACGTTAGAAATGTTAACATTGCGGTAACACAATTTTGTCTTCTCAGCGCTTCGAAGGTGTTAGTGTAAGAACAACTTCAATACCTTTTGGAGAGAAAGTGAAACTTTGCAGATGAAATTAATTACAGCTGTTATCAAACCACACCAGGTAGAAGAGGTTAAAGAAGCCTTATCGCTTTTAGGTGTGCAAGGAATGACTGTCACTGAAGCTCAAGGGTTTGGTAGGCAAGGCGGGCATACCGAAACGTACAGGGGGACAGAATACAAAGTCGCCTTTACCCCTAAATCACGGCTAGAAATCGTCGTCTCTGATGGAGATTCTGACAAAGCGGTAGATGCGGTCCTTGGAGCAGCTCGAACAGGAAAAATCGGTGATGGAAAAATTTGGGTATCTAATGTTGAAAGACTCGTACGAATCCGAACTGGTGAAGAGGGCGACGAAGCTCTATAACACTTAAAAATTTAAACTGCTGTGTGTATGCTCCGTTTATACACGTAAGATTCTTACATACCTAGCTTTGCTAGCTATTGTAGAAATATAGATATATCACGGAGCGAAAAGTGTTATTACAAGAAACCCCAGATCAACAAGCTTTTCGAAAAGAGGCACGAGAGTATTTCGCAGACCTTATGACCGATGAGGTCAGAGATGCCCTAAGAGGAGCCCACGAAACATCACCAGTCCGCCGAGAACTTTTCCGAAAAATGGGCAGCGACGGAATGCTAGGTATTGGTTGGCCCAAAGAATACGGTGGCCAAGGACGACCCCCTACTGACCAATTCATCTTCTACGATGAATCAGTTCGAGCAAACGCCCCAATGCCTTTCGTAACGCTCAATACTGTCGGTCCGACACTCATGGAAATGGGGAGCAACGAACACAAAGCTTTTTTCCTCCCAAAAATCCTCGCTGGAGAAATTACTTTTGCAATCGGCTACAGCGAAGCAAGTGCAGGAACTGACCTTCTTTCGTTGACAACGAGAGCGGACAAAGATGGCGAAGAGTGGATTATTAATGGTCAGAAGATGTGGACAAGCGGGGCTAATGAAGCCGACTATGTCTGGTTAGCGTGCCGAACAGACCATGAAGCTAAAAAACATAAAGGGATTTCTATCATTATTGTGCCCACAGATAACCCCGGGTTTAGTTTTACCCCTATCGTGACCGTCGGCCAAGCGACAACGACAGCCACCTACTATGACGAAGTCAGAGTCCCATACAGTAATCTTGTCGGTGACTTGCATGGTGGTTGGGGATTGATCGCGAGCCAATTAAACCATGAACGCGTAGGACTTGCAGCAGTCAGCGTCCTCTCTTTCAGACTTTTTGACGATGTTGTTGAATGGGCCGCGACTACTGAAACTGGTGATGGCGGTTCTGTTATCGACATTCCTTGGGTTCAGATGGACTTAGCGAAATGCAAAGCAAAACTTGATGCCTTAAATCTTATGAACTGGAGAATGACAACCGCAGTTGAAGCCGGAACTCTTCAGCCTTACCACGCATCAACGGCAAAAGTCTATGGAACAGAAAGTGTCGCTGATGTCTATCATCTCCTTTTAGGAGTTATTGGAGCAACTGGGCATTTACGTGGAGGGACGCCCGGGGCTACCCTTCGAGGAGAACTAGAAGCAGCAGGACGCTCTGCTCAGATCAACACATTCGGTGGAGGGGTAAATGAAATCCAACGAGAAATAGTTGCATGGATGGGCTTAGGAATGAGCCGTGGGAAACGATAATCCATGAATTTTGACCTTTCAGAAGAGCAAGCAGCGTTAGAACAGCTAAGTTCCCAAATCTTTGAAGGATCATCGTCCTTTGATCGCGTTGAAGAAATTGAAAACACTGAAGAAAAATTTGACGAGAATCTATGGAAAGAACTCGCCAACGCCAACCTTCTCGGCATCGCTATCCCAGAAGATCAAGGTGGACTTGGCTTTGGCCTTTTTGAATTATGCATACTGCTCGAACAACATGGACGTTCAGTCGCCCCAATCCCGTTACTGCCAACATTGGCTATGGGGGCGTTACCAGTTGCTGAATTCGGGTCATCAGAGCAGAAAGCCCGAATTCTCCCTAACGTTATTTCCGGCGAATGTATTTTGACAGGCGCTTATCAGGAATGGGGGATTAATGACCCTCTCCAAACATCGGTAACTGCCGAGCTTGTAGATGATGAATGGTTACTTACTGGTTCAAAACCTGCAGTGCCCGCAGCGAACAATGCTGATTTTGTCATTACAACTGCTCACACAGGTGGAGACAACGTGTCTCTGTTCATAATTCCTCTCACATCAGAAGGCATAACTATCACCAATAGCCCAACAACGAACCGTGAACTCCATGCCCAATTGGACTTAGATCAAGTCGGGGCAGAACTTCTCGGCGAATTAGGGCAAGGAAATCATTCCATTACCTGGATCCTTGAACGAGTACACACAGCTATTGCAGCAGTCGCTGTTGGCTGTTGTGCAAAAGGAACAGAAATGATGGCTGAATACACGAGTGAGCGAGAACAGTTCGGCCGGCCACTATCCCATAATCAAGCGGTTACCCAAAGAGCAGCGGATTGCTATATCGGAACTGATGCAATGCGACTCGTTCTCTGGCAGGCTGCTTGGCGATTAGATGCTGGTTACCCTGCTTCGGAAGAAGTCCGCGCGGCGAAATGGTGGTCCGCTGAAATTGGGCAGAAAGTCGTCCACGATGTGCAACACCTCCATGGAGGCATGGGTGCCGACGTGGATTACCCGGTCCACCGTTTTTTCCTTTGGGTGAAACAGTTAGAGAATATGTTAGGTGGCGGTTCAGCTCAGCTTGCTGAACTCGGAAAACAAATCGCGGTCAAAGCCAAAGCCGCAGCCGGCATCTAAAAAATTAAGCTGTATAGGCGAGTTCCAGACCGCTTCTTGGCCAATCAACTACCAATAAAGAACCCAAAGCAGACTCTGTAACGTAAGCAAGATTCTCACCTTCGCGACTGAAAGCAACGTTAGTGATTAGAGGGCCATCAATATCTAGAAACTCATGGGAGCCATCTGGCCGAGCGACCAGTATCCCATCCCGAAGAGCAGCTACGACAACAGTTCCGTCAGCTTCTACAGCCATTGAATCAAGCGAAGCTAATGTGTTCGCGATACAGACGCCCTTTGGGCTTTTTAAAATACCAGGTTGTTCAATATCGAACGCCCATAATCTACCAGTTGTTGTTTGGGCTACGTAAAGAGTGTTCCCATCAGGCGAAAGACCACAACCATTGGGGTGGTCTAGGTTATCAACCACTCGAGATATAGAAGAACCATCTGGTTGAGCGTAGTAAACGGCTCCCTTATCTATCTCTCGACGGCGCTGTTTACCAAGGTCGGTAAACCAGAAACCACCTGCAGCATCAAACACAATGTCGTTAGGGCCACAAAGATGATCGCCCTCAAAGTCCTGATACACCGGTGTTATCTCACCTGTTTCGATATTGACACGATCTATGGAACCCGTCACGTAATTTGAAGCCTGATTTGCTCCTGAAACTGGATCAAGCGGCCAACGCATCCCTTTCACCTCAGACCAAATGAATCCACCATTATTACAAACATACATATGCCCATCGGGCCCTACCGCCGCACCATTAGGACCTGCCGAACCGAGGTCTTCCCACTCGGCGATTACCTCAATTGAGCCATCCGTATTCACACGTGTTAAGCGAGGGCCAGCAATCTCAACGACAATGACACTTCCATCATCCATGACTACTGGACCTTCCGGAAATTCAAGTTGATCTGTTAAAACTGTGTGCGGCATGGTCATACCCGAAGACTAGTGGAGGTAACGCTCTTTGGCATTTCCTAAACGATAGACTCAAAGCGTGTTCATCAAAATCACTGCAGACGCAAACGAAACTACCATCCATGAGGCAGAGACCTTAACAGCTTTTGAAATCAGGGCAACCGACGGAAACGCGTCACAAGCCGCGACCGCTATCGGCAATGGTGCCTACGTTGCCGATGATCAACATATTTGGGTTCCTATCAACTGGATTCTCAACAATGTTGGTGAGCATGTACCACAAGAATGGAAATTAGGATTCTTGGAAATGGTTGACTACGCCAAAACAAAAGATTGGGTCAACGAAGAAGAAACCCATCTTCAGGCCCATATCGAAGTTGTCAGCTAGCCATCACGTGATTCATCTAGCAAACTAGACAATATCGGAAGGAGCGAAGGTGAAATTGCTTGAAACAAATCTCTGGGACCTAGTTGTCAAACGCTCAGAGACTTCTCCAGATATTGAAATGCTCGTAGACGAACAAGGTCGCAGAATGACTTTCGCTGAATACCGTTACGCCGCTGAAGAAATGGCTGCCGGATTTCATACACTTGGCTTGCGGAAAGGAAACGTTGTTGCATGGGAACTACCTACATGGAATGAAACAGTTGTTCTAGCAGCGGCGTTAAGCCGTTTGGGTGCAACCCAAAACCCAATTATTGCTATTTACCGTGAACGCGAAGTCGGTTTTTGTGTCAGGCAAGCCAATGCAACAATATTGATCACTCCAGGTCAATTTCGAGGTTTTGACTTTGGAGAGATGGGCGACAAAATCGAAACCACCGTTGAAGGGTTAACTCACATTCCTGTGTCACCCAATAACTTTCCTAAAGGTGACATTACCGACCTCCCTCCATACACCGCACCAACCGACAATGAACTTCGTTGGTTGTGTTACACCTCGGGAACAACCGCCGACCCTAAAGGGGCCAAACATACCGATGCATCGATCGCAGCAATTGGTGACAGCATGGGCGAACGACTAGACGTCCAATTGGGAGATAGACCCGCACTCGTATTCCCATTCCCACATATCGGCGGACTCACATGGTTATTCACTGCTCTCCAAACAGGAGCAACACTGCTCTGCGATGCCGCATTTGACCCTATTGCAACAACCGAATTCTTATCTCGAGAAAACTGCACTCACCCAGGCGCTGGCACACCATTTCACATGGCGTACCTCGCTGCGCAACGCAAACAACCAGAACAAATTCTTTTCCCAGATGTGAAAAATTTCCCCGGCGGCGGTGCCCCCAAACCACTGCTTTTGCACAGTGAAGTTAAGTCAGAACTCGGCGGGTCCGGCATTGTTTCCGGATGGGGCCTCACAGAAGCACCAATATTGACAATGGGAGCTAGTACCGACCCAGACGAGAAACTATCCACCACCGAAGGAAAAGCTATGCCTGGAGTGGAACTGATCGCTATAAAATCTGACGGTCAACTAGCACGAGCCGGCGAAGAAGGCGAACTTAGAGCCAAAGCCCCACAATTAATGCTTGGTTACCTTGACTCAGAACTTGATGCAGACGCTTTTGACGAAAATGGGTATTTCCGAACTGGGGACCTAGGAGTCATTGATAACGACGGGTACGTCGTTATATCCGGACGACTAAAAGATGTCATTATTCGCCATGGCGAAAACATCTCAGCCAAAGAAGTAGAAGATCTCCTTTTCCAACATCCAGCAGTTCAGGACGTAGCAGTAATCGGCCTTTCCGATGAAGTGACTGGCGAGCGGGCTTGCGCCGTTTTATCAACGAACGAAGGAACTGCCCCCCTCACGATAGAAGAAATGAAAACCTATCTAGATGAAGCAGGACTAAGAAGAAATGCTATCCCTGAACAACTTGAAATTATTGACAGCATTCCTCGAAACCCATCCGGGAAAATCACGAAAAACGTGCTCAAAGACCAATTCAAAAACAGCGACTTTAAACGCTAGTGCTTGACTGCTTCAACCAGAATAGATAAATCGGCCATACTTATTCCCTGCGGAATAGATAGCGCTAACCGGTCAGCGATTCCGCCAAACCGTGCTTTAAGCTCCACACCAACTTCTTCTGCTTTCCCAACGGTGGACAATGTTTCAACTTGCTCAGCATTGAAAACAGATCCCAATTGATCCCAATGCCCTTCTTTGGTTAAGCGACGAAGTTCTGGTTGAAGATCCCCCCAACCATGAGTTTCAAGAACAGGCCGATACGCAGGTGTAGAACCATAAAATCCCAGCAACCCTCGAACAACTGCGTCAGTGCGGTGAATACTTTCATCTGAACCATCATGGATACCGACAATCGCGCCAATAGTGGTAACAAAATTATCAGCGCTACCTGAACGCTTAGCCAAACCAGCATGCAAATTCGGCAGGGTATGCGACTCAAGATGTGTTTGTGAAGTAAAAGGGTGGACAAGAAGGCCATCCGCTACTGTGCCAGCAAGCGCAGTCATCTTCGGCCCTAATGCAGCTAACCAAACTGGGGGTGGTCCGGAAGGCAACGGTTCAGGCGTCAACATCGGTGAACTCAAAGTATGACGTGTCCACTTCCCAGAAAAATTCAAAGCAGCCTGATCCTGCCAACTAGAAAAAATAGCTTTCGTAGCGAGAATAATTTCTTCCATTTGCCCAAGAGGGCTTTCCCAAACACTTCCATAACGGTTTTCAATATGGGGTCGAATCTGAGAACCTAACCCCAGAGCAAACCGCCCCTTTGACAACCGCTGAAGATCCCACGCCTGATATGCAAGGTGCATCGGGCTCCTAGGAATAGCGATAGCTACATTTGTGTAAAGCATGCAATCAGTAGTTTCACCGGAACGTACCAAAGGAAAAAAAACATCAGATTTGCCTTCATAGGTGAAGAGGCCATCTACGCCAGCATCGTTCAGGTCCCTAGCGTATGTACCTGCTGACTCAAGATCAGAACTAAGAAGAACATCAATTAATACCATTTTGCCAACGCTACCACTATGAACGATCTCATCAACGACCCACTATTCAGGAATCACCTCATCTGGAAAATCTTCCTCAACAACGGGACGCATTAAAATATCTATGGCAGTCCATAACGTTTTAGAATTCGGGTAAAAAATCAATGGAACGAAACCATAACCCCCTGCGAAAAGAAAAACCCAAGAACCCATGGGAACATCCGGATACGTAATGAGAAAAAAAGTAGCTAACCCGAAAACAAGGACAACAAAAGAAAAAATTGTATTCATTCCAACAGCGCCAATCCAGTGTCCTTCGATTCTTTCAAAGTGAAGACCACATTTTGAGCAACGATCAATCATGTGAACCCAACGACGAAACAATTTCCTATTCCCGCATAAAGGGCAGGCTTTAGTGAACCCTCTCCAAAGGAGTCTGCCTGTCTTGTTCTCCAATCGATGAATCTGATTCATCTATTTATCCTAAGTCCTCCCCATAACTAACCATCCAGATATTGGCTGACAGTTTTACAATTGCCGATAAGCAGCCTATTTTCATAATGAAGCCAAATAGATGGGAGCCCCATAATGCTCGCAGCAGTACTGCGCAATACCGGTGATCAGGATCTAGACGTCACCGACACTATCGAAGTAAACGACCCAGGCCCAGATGACGTAATCGTCAAGATTACCCACACTGGAGTCTGCCATTCAGACGTGTCAGCAATGAACGGCACTATCCCTCAACCTGCACCAGCTGTGCTTGGGCACGAAGGAGCAGGAATTATTGAAGAAGTCGGCGAAAATGTAACAGAGGTCGCTGTTGGAGATCACGTCATAGTCGTCTGGTCGCCACCCTGTGGTGGATGCAGATTCTGCGTGGACCACACAAGCCCAAACCTATGCATGACCGTTCAGTTCGGGTCCATGATGATTCCACATTTCCGAGAAGGCAACGAAGATGTCCACGCAATGGCTGGGGCAGGAACATTCGCTGAGAAAACACTTCTACCCAAACAAGCGGTAGTAAAAATTGCCCCAGATATCCCATTGGATATTGCCTCACTAATCGGCTGTGGGGTAATGACTGGAGCTGGAGCAGCGCTAAATACTGCCAAAGTAACACCAGGTTCTTCAGTCATTGTCTACGGAGCTGGTGGAGTGGGAGTAGCAGCTATCCAAGGCGCACGTATTGCCGGTGCCGCCGAAATTGTCGCTGTTGATCTTAACGATGACAAACTTGATGACGCTCGAAGATTCGGAGCCACTCATGCAGTGAAGCCAGAAGACGTTGACGGGGCAAAATTAGAAATCACTGGTGGTGAAGGATTTGACTACGCTCTGGAATGTATAGGTAACCCATTGACAATGCGGGCCTCTTTTGACGCTATTCGACGCGGCGGAACCGCATGCATTGTCGGAGTAGGAAGAGCCGAAGAAATGGTCCAATTCAACGCATTTGAACTGTTCTTCATGGAAAAAACTCTAGTCGGCTCATACTACGGAGGAACTGACGTCAGAAGCGACTTCCACAAACTCTTACGACTCTATAAACAAGGCAAATTGGACTTGGAAGGCATGATTACCCGACGAATAAAGATTGACGAGATCAACCCCGCATTAGAAGCAGTGCGAAAAGGTGAAGTTATCCGCCAAGTCATCGAGTTCTAAGGAAAAGGTCTCTAAGGAAAACAGTGGAGTCAAACGAACGCCTAAGCGCACCCCTAGTTCTTGAATACCCCTTTACTCGGACAACAGGTCCGGTCATAGGAGCATTCCTAACTGGGTTACGGGAAAAAATAGTACTTGGAATTAAGAGAAAAGATGGCACCGTTCTTGTCCCACCAACAGAATACGACCCTGAAACATCGGAAGCATTAACTGACATGGTTGAAGTCGCCCAGACCGGTGAGGTCGTTACCTGGACGTGGGTTCAAGAACCACGGGATCAATCACCATGGGACAAACCACATGCACTAGCGATGATCAAACTTGATCAAGCCGACACCCCACTTCTACATGCTGTTCTTGTTGATAGTCCTGAATCAATGAATACGGGTACTCGCGTCCGCATCAAATGGCGTGAAGAAACAGAAGGTCACATCAAAGACATCGAAGGTTTCCTACCCATAGAGGGTGACGATGGCTGAAATAAATGTACCATCCTCCCTTGATGGGGTAGAACCAGTTCAATCAGTCAGGACACCAATCCGAATGGAGTACACGTTTACTCCGGGTGTCGCTGCACAAACGTATCTTCGCGAATTTGGAAACAAAAAAATACTTGGCAACGTTTCCCCAGTTGATGGAGCGATACTGGTCCCACCACGTGGAGCTGACCCAAGGCACGGAGCTCTATGTGACGAGTTCGTTGAAATGCCCCACACCGGCCATGTCGGATCATACTGTGTCACAAATGTGCCAATCCCCGGCAGGGACCTTGATCTTCCATATATATCCGCATGGATTTTCCTTGACGGAGCAGATGTTGGTTTCCTCAATCTTGTAGCGGAATGCCCTCCAGAAGAATGCCGAATTGGTATGAGGGTTGAAGCAGTGTGGAAACCAGATGAAGAACTAGGAATGACCGCTGAGAATATTCTCTATTGGAAACCTTCTGGAGGGCCTGACATCCCCTTTGAAGAAGCCGGCGTACGAGGTTGGCATGCACGAAAGCGAGGCGAAACCAATGCGTAAAGTCGCCGTTGTTGCAGCCGCAAGCCGCCAAGAAGAAAAAATGCTTGACACAGAAGTAGAGCTGATGATCCCCTTAATTTCTGAAGTCAAAGCCGAAACAGGATTAGACCAAACTGAGATAGGTTTTACATGTTCGGGAAGCTCTGATTTCCTTGCTGGACAGGCCTTTTCTTTTGTAATGACGTTAGATGCAGTAGGACCCGTTCCACCAATTACTGAAAGCCACGTAGAAATGGATGGGGCATGGGCGCTCTACGAAACATGGGTCAAATTCCAGATGGGTGTTATCGATACAGCACTTGTCTACTCTTATGGAAAACCCTCACCGGGCTCCTTGCAGGATGTTCTCTCTACCCAACTCGACCCATATTATGTAGCGCCATTATGGCCGGATGCTCATGCAGTCGCAGGACTTCAAACCCGCACACTATTAGAGCAGGGAATAATAACCGCTGACCAATTAGCAGATTGTGCAGTACGGGCTGGAACTATTGAAAGCCGAGAAGAATACTTTTCGCAACCTATGCTTTCCGACCCACTCCGGCAAGCTGATTGCCCCACATACGCAGATGGTGGAGTAGCCATGATTCTCGCAGCTGAAGGAAAAGCTGAAGAACTATGTGAAAAACCCGCGTGGATAACGGGAATAGATCACCGAATTGATGCACATCACTTTGGAGTCCGCGACCTTACCACCGTTCCTTCAGCACGACTCGCAGCTGAAAAAGCAGGAGTTCATGATGGACCGATAGACGTCGCAGAACTTCACGCCGCATACACAACTCACGATCTTCTACTTAGAAAAGAAATAGGACTTCCTGAAACTCCGAACCATAGCCAACGGTCGTATCCGATCAAAGCAGACACGCTCATGGCGTCAGGGCTTTTGAGAATAGCGGAAGCAGCTAGAGCAATTTGGGAAGGCGACGCTAACAGGGCGCTAGCCCACGCGACAGCAGGACCGTTACTGCAACAGAATCTAATCTGTGTACTTTCCGGGGAGAGTAACTAATGGGCACAGGAGGAGAGCTAGCAGCAGTTGTTGGAGTAGGAATGACAAAATTTTCAGCTACTCGAGGTGATGTATCAATGCCTGGATTAGTACGCGAAGCTGCTCAACGTGCGTTAGACGATGCAGGAATGCAATGGGATGACATCGATGCAGTCGTTATGGGGAAAGCACCTGACTTCTTTGAAGGCGTTATGATGCCAGAAATATTCTTATCTGAAGCACTTGGATGCGTCGGTAAACCAATGCTTAGAGTGCACACTGCTGGTTCAGTAGGTGGATCAACAGCTCTGGTAGCAGCATCGCTTGTGCATTCAGGTGTACATAAAAGAGTACTGACTGTTGCTTGGGAAAAACAGAGCGAATCAAATGCGATGTGGGCTTTGAGTTTGAAACAACCTTTCCAAGTTTCAATTAATGCAGGCGCTGGAGGCTATTTCTCCCCAATTATTAGGCAATACATGGAAGCCACGCAAGCCCCAGAACTTATCGGGTGCATGGTGGCATTCAAAGACCGGCAACACGCACTTTTAAATCCATATGCGCATTTGCATCAACCTGACCTAACGTTCGACCAAGTGGTTGAATCTCCTATGCTTTGGGAACCAATTCGATACTCAGAAACGTGCCCTTCATCTGACGGAGCAGCAGCAATGGTAATCGTCAATGAGGAAGAAGCAGAAAAAGCTAAGAACCCAGCTTGGATCCATGCGGGTGCAATGCGAAGCGAAGCAAATAACTTCCCTGGACGTGATGAAGTTAATCCATTAGCTAGCCGAGAGTGCGCTGAAGACCTCTGGAAACAGGCAGGGATTACGAACCCCAGAGAAGAAATAGATGTTGTCGAAATGTACGTTCCCTTTAGCTGGTATGAACCTATGTGGTTAGAAAGCCTCGGGTTCTGCGAACGTGGCGATGGGTGGAAACTAGTTGAATCAGGCGTCACGCACATCGAAGGTGGCGACCTTCCTGTCAATTGTTCCGGTGGGGTACTTTCATCTAATCCAATAGGAGCTTCGGGAATGATCCGTTTCGCAGAAGCCGCCCTCCAAGTTCGAGGGATGGCAGGCGACCACCAAGTAGAAGGAGCTCGAAAAGCAATGGGTCACGCGTATGGCGGAGGAGCCCAGTATTTCGCTATGTGGGTAGTTGGGAAAGATAAACCAACCCATAATTAACGCAAGGTCAACAATGACTGCTGAAAATCCAAGATTTACGATACGAAAAATACTGACGGTATCAGTTGTAGTAATACTATTTTCAATGATCACTGCATCTTGTGGTGGGAAACCTGATGGCGATATAAATGCCTACTGTGATTTGATCTCACAGAATTTTGATCTTGGAATTCCAGATACAAATTTGCCAATTGAAGAACTAGATTTACTAATCACGTTAGCTCCTTCAGAAGTCCGAAAGGTAGTAACCAAAATCCGAAACACGTCCGCCGATATTGCTGAAATAACAGATTTGGACCAGTTATTTGCAGCGACGTTCGACCCAGAGGCTTTAAACGCGCAGAATTCTTTCCAAGCCTTTAATGCCCAAAACTGTGAGATCAGTAGTCAAGTTGTGGAAAATTTAGTTGTCGCCACACAGGATGCTTTTGAAGCAGAACTAGAAAATTTTCTTGTAACAAATTATCCCGAAGCGGTGTGGAACGAAAAAGCTGAAATCTCAATTATTTTCAACGGGATAGAGATCTCAGGGTTAGAAGGCTCTTTACCAGATGAAAATAAAATACTAGATCAGCAGGAAATAAACACGGCTGAATCCCTATGTCAAGCCTTAAGTCTTTGGCTATACGCAGTGCAAGAACAGGACGGAATGATTCTGGTAACTAGTGGCGAGAAACGGATTATTGACCGGAAGTCTGGAAATGGCAGCTGCCAACCAAACGAAATCGTCGTCGGAGATTGAGCAACACCCTCTCCAAATGCACTATGCTGAGGAGAAGATCGCAATGGAGGATAAAAATGGGTTACCGTGTTGAAGTAGATTTTGACCTATGTGAAAGTAACGCTATTTGTATGCAAATAGCCCCGGAAGTGTTTGAAGTTCGAGATGACGACTTTCTTTATATTTTGGCTGAAGAACCAGGTGAAGACTTGCGAGCACAAGTAGAAGAATCAGCCCAACGTTGCCCGAAACAAGCAATTTCAATAGCTGAGGGCTGACAACTGAAAGATATTGTCATTGTCGGAGCGTCTCTCGCTGGGTTGCGAGCGGTTGAAACTCTCCGAGGGGAAGGATTCGAAGGGAATCTTCACCTCGTTGGGGATGAACCACACCTTCCCTACGACCGGCCACCCTTGTCCAAACAAATCCTTTCAGGAGATTGGGATATAGAAAGAGTCGCGCTTACCGATCCAATTAAGAATGATGAACTTTCCATTGAATGGCACCTTGGAAAGAGAGCAACCAACCTTAATGTAGAAGAAAAAATCCTGACACTTGATTCTGGATCTTCACTATCATTTGATGGACTCGTGATTACAACTGGGGCTCGTTGCATTTCACTTCGTATGGCTGGTGATCTCGGAGGGATCTACACACTTCGTGGCTTAGATGATGCTCTAGCTATCCGTTCAGAATTTGAATCGAACCCTCAGAAAGTCGTAGTCGTTGGTGCCGGATTCATCGGAGCTGAAGTTGCAGCGACAGCAAGGCAACGGGGGCTCGATGTCACCATGGTCGAAGCAGCTGAGGTTCCCTTCGAAAGAGTTCTAGGTCCTGAAATGGGTAATGTGACCGCAGATGTGCATCGTGACCATGGAGTGAAAGTCATCACAGGAATCCCAGTGGAATCTTTTAAAGGTGGCAAAAGGGTTGAAAAAGTTGTGCTGCAAGATGGGACAGAACTTGACGCTGACCTTGTAATAATAGGTATCGGTGTAAAACCGAACACTGAATGGTTGGAAGAAAGCGGACTTCCCCTTGACAATGGGGTTCTTTGCGACGAAACCTGCGAAGCCGCTCCTGGAATAGTCGCAGCAGGGGATGTCGCTCGCTGGCCTAATCAGCTATTCAATGAACATATGAGAGTTGAACATTGGGACAACGCAGTTGAACAGGGCATATTCGCTGCACGCAGACTTCTCGCTGGAAGCAGCCACAAAGAACCCTATACCCCAACTCCATGGTTTTGGACCGATCAATTTGATAGGAAAATTCAACTTGCCGGTCGAACCCGATCAACAGACGAAATAAAAATAGTGACTGGTTCTACTGAAGAAAGGCGTTTCGCCACGGCCTATGGACGCGAAGGGAAACTAGTAGGAATCCTTGGATTCAATAGACCCCGACATGTCATGCAATATAAACAGATGATTACCGATGGGGTTACCTGGGAAGACGCATTAGCTTATGCCGAGGAACAGGCGTCATAAAGAACGTTATAAACCAAAATGCAACCAAGTGAAACTCCCATAGATTCAACATTTGATGTAGTAGGAATCGGCAACGCGATCGTTGACGTAATTAGCCACGAATCAGAAGCATTCCTTGAAGAATTTAAACTCATAAAAGAATCCATGGCGTTAGTAGATGAGAAAACCGCAGTGGATCTTTACAACAGTATGAGCCCAACCATTCAAACCTCTGGTGGCTCGGCTGCCAATACAATGTCTGGAATAGCATCGCTAGGAGGATCAGCCGGATATATCGGGAAAGTAAGAAATGATCACCTCGGTGAAGTCTTCTCCCATGATATTCACGCTGCTGGGGTTCATTATTCCGTAAATCCAGCAGAAGATGGTCCACCTACTGCACGATCCATGATCATTGTGACTCCTGATGGCGCCCGAACGATGAATACTTTTTTAGGAATTAGCACAACCTTATATAAAGAAGATCTTAATATCGGCCTCATCGAAGGATCAAAGGTCCTTTATTGCGAAGGTTACATATGGGATATTGAAGCAACGAAAGATACCATCCGTTCCGCTATTGCAATAGCGAAAGATGTCGGAAGGAAAATATCGTTCACCCTCTCAGATAGTTTTTGTGTCATGCGACATCATCAGGACTGGATTGACCTCGTGAATGGGCCTATAGATATTCTTTTTGGAAACGAAGAAGAGATTCAGGCATTGAGCGGCTATGAAACCTTCGAAGAAGCAATCGACTGGATCAAAGGCAGAGTAGAAATCGCCTGCCTCACCCGTGCAGAGAAAGGATCCGTAATCGTTAGCCAAGGAGAAATCATTGAAATAGAAGCCAAACCTGTGCAACAAATTATTGATTCAACAGGAGCTGGGGACTTGTACGCTGCTGGTTTCTTATTCGGCTATACCAGAGGATTAGATCTTGAAACTTGCGGCAGAATTGGTTCAATAGCCGCCTCCGAAATCATTGTCCACACTGGAGCTAGGCCGCTCGCACCTTTGCAAGAAGTTATTTCAAAAGAACTGCATTCATAACCAACCATGGATTCCCGTGACACAAGAGAACATATTTCCGAAGCCCAAGAATGGTTAGAACATGACCCAGACCCTGAAACACGTAATGAAATAAATGCATTACTTGCAAAAGGAAAAAAAGAAAAAATCAAAGAACTATTTAACAGTCACCTAAAATTCGGAACAGCTGGCTTGAGAGGGCCTCTCGGACCGGGGCCCAACATGATGAATCGGGTAACAGTTCGACGACTAGCGTATGGAATTTCCGCATATCTCAATCCACATGCAACAGTTGTCGTTGGCTATGACGCACGTCAGAAAAGCCAAATTTTTGCACAAGATATTTGTGAGGTTCTGAACGCACACAAAGTCGCAGTTTGTCTTTTCCCTCGCTTTATCCCCACTCCCGTCCTGGCATATGCTGTTCGTCACCTCAAAACAGATCTTGGGATAATGATTACCGCATCTCATAACCCAGCTTCTGATAATGGATGCAAAATATTTCTCAATGATGGGGCGCAACTACGAGCGCCAATTGATCAAGAGATAGAGACGCTAATCCAATCATCGCCGCTTCCTCCCACCACCATTCCAGAAGCGAAAGAAAATACAACTATCTTAAATGATGATGTTTGGCAGTCTTACTGCGAAAGAATAGCGTCTAGCGTTGATGGAGGTTCACCTGAACTCCGTATAGCGTATTCGCCACTGCATGGAGTCGCCTGGGACACCATCAACACAGTTTTTACTTCTTCAAATTCTGGCCAGTTGATTCCCGTTAATTCTCAAGTTGACCCTGACCCTGAGTTTCCAACGACATCATTTCCAAACCCTGAAGAAGAAGGCGTAATGGACCTGCTGCTAGATCTAGCAATTCAAACTGAAGCTGACCTTGCAATTGCAAACGACCCAGATGGAGACCGGCTAGCTGCAGCCATTCCAACAGAAAATGGGGATTGGCGAACACTTTCAGGAGATGAGATAGGAGCTTTGCTTTTCGACCGAATGGCTGAGAAAACGAGCGGAAATGATAGAAAAGTAGTGTCAACAATTGTCTGCTCTTCATTGGTGCCTAAGATTGCAACTGCCAAAGGTATACACCATAAAGAAACACTCACTGGATTCAAGTGGATAATCCCTGAAGCATATAGAAACGATTCGGAGACCCCGATTTTTTGTTATGAAGAAGCTCTAGGATATGCAACGACAGAAGCAGTTCGAGACAAGGATGGCATAGCAGCAGCTCTTCTTCTTGCAGAAGTTCTGGCGAACTGTCAAAAAAATGGGAAAAGCATCCTTGAGAAATTAGAAGAATTCTCACTTCGGTACGGACATCATGTCACTACCACAAGGCGAGTTCGCTTCAAAGGAGCGCAATCCGATCATTACTTAGAATCTGCCATGCAAGGGTTAAGGGATAAGCCACCAAGCGAATTTTCTGTAGGGGAAGTAACTTCGGTGACGGATTACTTACAGTCTGATGAGCACTCTTCGCTGCCATCAGCAAATTTAGTAAAACTGGAGATAGGGAAACACGTACGAGCGCTAGTTCGTCCCAGTGGTACAGAACCTATGATAAAAATCTACATGGAAATGGTTACTTCTGTTTCAGAGAGTTCTCAGATTGCTAAGGCAGAAATCCAAGCTATAGAAACTCTTGAAGTTATAGGTTCGGAAATCGAAACACTATTAAGGCAATATGTAATCGGAACCTAACGTTACATTGCCCCAAATTGTCTATCACCTGCATCTCCAAGCCCAGGAAGAATAAAAGCTGTTTCGTTTAGCTTTTCATCAATGGCTGCAAGGAAAAGATCTCCTGAATGAGATGACGAACAGATATTCTCTACCCCTTCAGGTGAGGCAATCACGCAGATCACAGAAATAGTTCCCGCGCCTGAGGAACGAACAATCTCAAGTGTGTGAAGAAGCGACCCTCCAGTAGCGAGCATAGGATCCAGAATAATAACATGAGAGCCATCGAGATCTTCAGGGATCGTATTCAAGTATTCCTCTGGTTCGAAGGTTGTTTCGTTCCGCCTAGCCCCTAAGAAACCAACCTGTGATTGAGGAAGGAGAGCCAAAGCAGCATCAAGCATTCCTAAACCAGCCCGAACTACAGGGACGAGAACAGGGGAATCTTCAAGAAAAGACCCCTTTGTTTTCGCTAAAGGAGTATGAAGATCCTTTTCAACCATTTTGATTTCTCGTAAAGCTTCGTAAACAAGAAAGAAAGATAGGTCATTAAGCGTTTTCCGGAACCGTTCATTAGATGTTTCCACATCACGAAGAACAGTTAACTTCTCATTAATTAAAGCATGTTGAATTACAGTAACTTCCATGAATCCCAATCCATTCACTTGATAGTCATTGACACTATCATCTGAGGCTATTCTTGGGATAAGTAACATCAAGAAGGAGAAGGCATATCGGAATTCCATTCGTCCTCGGAGTTGACCTCGACGGTGTTTGTGGCGACCATAACCGTATCTTTAGAGATCTCGTCGCCCACGAGCTAGGAGTCGAACCCGATTCTTTAACCCTAGACAGGAGTTGGGGATTTGAAGAATGGGGACTTACCACAGAAGACTTTGAAAGACTTCATGAGAAAGCTGTGGTTGACCACCGCATGTTTCGTGACATGCCCGTGATAGACGGGGCATCTGAAACACTTTGGCGACTTTCCGATCAGGGGATCTGGATTCGCATCATAAGCCACCGGCTTTACGTCAACTGGGGCCATGCAGTAGCAGCAGGAGACACAGCTGACTGGTTAGACCGGTTCAGTATCCCATATAGAGATCTATGTTTCATCGGAGCGAAATCTGCCCTCCATGCAGATCTCTACATCGATGACGGGCCTCACAATATAGAAGCTTTTCAAGAAGATGGAAGGAAGGTCATAATATTCGACCAACCATACAACCGGCATTTAGATGGAATCCGAGCCCACAACTGGGAAGAGGTTGAGCATTTTGTTCTAGAAGCAGTAGCAGCAAAGCTTGGAATGGCAGAGCCGCAACTACCTGGAGTCACCGATGGGAAAGGCCGTATTTCCCACAACCAAAACCGTTAGATACTTAAAGAAGTTTTGCTATTGTGCAAGCCACACTTGCATTATTTTCTAATAAAGCCATGTTCGCAGGGACGCTTGCCCCTTCAGTTTCCTTCGCTAATCTCTCAAGAATGAAAGGAGTCACATCTTGGCCGGTGATTCCCTTGTCTTCCAACTCAATGATTGAGGAACGAATCAACTCATGAATTACCTCAGAATCCAATGCAGCTTCTTCCGGAATTGGGACATTCAGAAGTACACCATGGTCTAGGCCTAGAGATGAAGTAGCAGCGAGAACCTGGATGACTTCACTAGCGGTAGTAACTTCACTTATTGGAAGGCCGCTATCACGCAAGTAAAACGCAGGAAAAGTATTCGTATTCCAGCCTAGAACTGGGACGCCTAAAGATTCAAGAACTTCAATAGTCTTTGGAAGGTCAAGGAAGACCTTAGCTCCGGCGCTGACACATAAAACGTTAAAGCGCGATAGTGCATACAAATCCGCACTTATATCAAATGTTTCACTCGCTCCCCGGTGAACTCCACCTATGCCACCAGTACAGAAAACCTTTTCGCCGGCAGCATTCACAATAGCTAGTGAAGCAGAGACAGTCGTAACACCAACCGAGTACTTTCTTGCTACTGCATACGAAAGGTCGCGTACAGCAATTTTTTCTTCACAATCTAGGATCCTTTCAAGTTCCGAATCCTTTAGTCCTAGTCGTAACCTTCCATCAATTACAGCGGTCACGGCAGGGACAACTCCATGGTCGCGGATAACGCTTAAACATCTCGTAAGCGCTTTAGCATTCGCTGGTGAGGGAAGCCCAAGTTTGCTAAATACTGTGGATTCAAGACAGACAATGGGGGTGTTTTCTGCTCGGGCATTCGTAACTTCTTCTGAAATGTCGAGCACTGAATTTTCTATCATGTCATTATTCTAATCTAAATAACGCAATCACAAATTTAACGGATCTCTTGAGCTAGATGCTGCGGTAGATCAGAAATACTTTCAACAATGCCATAACTTGATGTTGAAGCACTCTGGTCAGTAACTTTCTCATAATCCCAAGTTAAATCATGAGGGATATGGATAGCTCTCCCGCCTATAGCAGCAACTGGGAGAACATCACTGCGGAGGCTATTGCCAGCCATAACGAAATTCTCGGGTTTGATATCAAGGCCATTTAGAAAGTCAAGATAAGACTCCGGGTCTTTTTCATGGAAGATCTCAAAACCGGCGACGATAGTATCTAAACCTGATTCCTCAATTTTGCTCCGCTGATGCAGGAGATCGCCCTTCGTGATGATAAAGACATTATATTCTTTAGATAACGAACGGACTGTCTCCTCAACACCTTCCAAAAATGTAACCGGATGTTGGAGAAGTTCTTTACCCCATGAAATAATCAACTCAATATCAGAGCTTGAAATCGTTCCTTTAGAAGCGATATGAGCGGTCTCAATCATAGAAAGAGTAAATGATTTCACACCGTAACCGAAAAGCCGAAGGTTCGTTATCTCATTAGAAGAAAGCGTCTTTTCAAGATCCCCATCAGAAGAATACTTGTCCATTAATTCAAGAAATTTTTCTTCAACTTGAGCAAAATAAATTTCACTCTCCCAAAGAGTGTCATCGGCATCTAATCCGATTAGTTTAATTTCGCCCATCTGTTTCCTTAATTCCTAGAACTTAGTTTCATACCATGAGTCTATTCTTTTCATGAGGGAGTTCTTCTCTTCCAGTGGGATGAAAGCATGTTGGATGCTGGTCTCTGTTATTGCTTTAATTTCATTCCACTCCCAACCAAATGAATCATGGCACTCCCATAATTCGTTACTCATAGAAGTAGCGGACATTAATCGGTTGTCAGTGTTGACGGTGACTTCAAATCCAGACCTAAGGAGCGTATCCACTGGATGTTCATCAAAAGAGTCCACAACCCCGGTATGAAGGTTTGATGTGGGGCAAATTTCTAACGGGATACTTTTCTCAAGGACGGTGGAAGCAATTGGCCCGAAATGGAAGCCGCTCTCTAAAGCGGTTACTTCGTTAGCTACTGAAACGCCATGACCTATTCGTCCTGCAGTGCACACATCAACCGCTTCTTTGATCATTTCAGGACCCGTTGCTTCACCAGCATGAATGGTTACAGGAATTCCATTCTCTTGAGCGTAAGTGAAAGCTTCAAGATGTAGGTGAGGGGGGTAATCGATTTCAGGCCCGGCAATATCAAATCCCACAACGCCTTTCCCCAAGAAATCTGAAACAATTTCTACTATTTCCATGCTCCGCGTGTTCGATCGCATCGCACAGAGAATAGCTTTCACCACAATTTCGCGTCCCTTCATTCCTGAATCGAAACCTTCTAGCACTGCAGAGATTATTTCGGATAGAAGAAGTCCTCGTTCTTGAAACAACTCTGGAGCGAAACGAATTTCTGCGTAAATGACCCCATCGTTGTACAGATCCTCTACGCATTCTGTTGCGACGCGGTGTAGGGATTCACGTGTTTGCATAACCGCAATCGTGTGAGTGAAAGCTTCAAGGTATAACTCAAGATTTCCTTGTTTCGCAGTATTGAGCATCCATTCTGATAGTTCGGCTTTGTTATTGCTAGGTAGGTCTTCGTAACCCATCTCTTCAGCTAACGAGATGATTGTCTCCGGTCGTAAGCCCCCGTCAAGATGGTCATGGAGTAGTACTTTTGGGCACTGAGTAAGAGATTCTTTAGTGATTTCCAACACGGTCATCGTAGCTCTAAATTTCAAACCCTTGCAGCGGCATTTCCGGAGAACGCTGTAGCCAATTGTCATCTAAGTAGTTAGCTGAACCTTCAATTATATGAAGGGTGAAAGCATGACGGGACGTGTCCGACAAATTAGCGCTTGACCAGTGGGGGAGAAGGCCGTCAATGACAACTAATGTGCCCTTTTCAACTTCAAGAGGAATTTTCTTCTCAGTAGGGAATTCGGTGTTGTCAAAAATTTGCATTTCTGTGCCACCTGCTTCTTTTCTCCGGAACCTCTGCTTTGGTTGTAAGGTATGCAAACCTGGAAGACACCATAAACAACCATTCTCTATAGTTGCATCTTCAAGAGCCACCCAAAATCCCTTTACTGAAGGTGGATCGGTCCAAAGAAAAGGGTGATCTGTGTGCCAAACTACTTCGCCACCGATTTTTGGTGGCTTAAAAATATACATTGATTGGAGAAGAAGAGGGTCTTTGAAACCCACATCTCTGGCTAGTTGCGCCATTTTTGGTTTTCGAACAAAATTTGAGAAAACAGGATCTAAATCATGCATAGCGTGCCCAACTTTGTTTAACGAAACGTTGGTTGGAAGTGAAGGATCGGAGTTCTCTTCGAAGAAGAAACGGATCTTGTCTCCAGATGTTAGGAAGTATTCTTCTTGAGCGTGTTTTTGTTCAGTTGTTGAGAAGACAGTGTCACTTTCGCTAGGTTCATATGCATTTACAATGTCCGCCATTCGATCCCGAAGCGAGTCGCATTCATCTGGCGTGAAAAAATCTGGGAGAACAAGAACTCCATCTTGGTCAAAAGATCTTTTCTGAGTATCACTTAAACCACGCATTTGGTTACGTTTGCCCTTTTCTGTATATCTGCCCGTTAGCTTCAGGCATTCTAAGGCGTTGAGCAAAGAATATGAGTACAACGATAACGATGACGTACGGGAGGATCTTGACCCACCAATCGGGGACCGTATCTGAGCTGAAATACCAAGTAGCAGAAAGAGCGCCGAGGACAAATGCAATCGCGGCGTCAGCGGTTTTGTTTTTCCGGATTGCCCAGATAGTAACTCCGAAAAGGGCAATAGCATTTACGAGGAGCAAGGCATGGGAGGCGTAGCCGTCAAAGTCGCCGAACTGTAGTGCATACGGGTAGCCAAAGAGTAGCGCGGCTGCGAGTATCCCCCCGGGTCTCCAGTTCCCAAAGATAAGGGCGGCTAGGCCGATGAAACCCCTTCCGGTTGTTCCACCTTCTTGATAGATGGAGGACATTTCAATTGTGATAAAGGCACCACCGAAGCCAGCGAAAGCGCCACTGATCATCACAGCGACGAATTTATACTTATAGATATTTACACCCTGTGATTCCCCTGCCCAAGGGTCTTCGCCGCTTATTCTGACTCGAAGTCCGAAACGGGTTCTCCATAGAACCCAAGCTGATAATGGCACAAGGAGGATAGCTATGATTGTCGCCCAGGATGTTTGTGTCATTATTCCTCTGAGAATATTTCCTATGTCACTTAAGAGGGGTATATCTTTCTCTCCAATCCATTTCAGGAAATTTGGTGTGTCATAGCCACCAGCAAGGAAAGGCATTGTGAATTTATCAACATTCTCAACGCGAGGTGATTGTGTTACGGAACCCCCTTGATAACCTGTGAAAATTTCAGAAGACAAGAATCGCGCGGCGAATGGACCGAGGATATTTATCGCTACACCTGAAATGATATGGTCAACGCCAAACCCTACTGTTGCGATTGCGTGGATTAAACCACCGATAGCACCCCCAATAGCTCCAATTATGATTCCCCAGTAAGGCCCATAATTAAATGCCCCCCAAGCTCCAAACCATGTGCCGAGGATCATCATCCCTTCTAATCCAATGTTGATAATTCCAGCTCTTTCAGCGAAAAGGCCACCGAGTCCGGCTAGAAGAATAGGGATACTCCATTTGAGTGCAGTTTGGGCAGTGGTCATCGCTGTTAAATGACTTGTGTCATTTTGGCCAAGCTCTTGAACAAGAGTGAGTATAAGTACACCGATGGTGGCATACGATGCCCACCTAGCCCACGCTGGGAGTTGTCGAATTCGCTCTAGTATCATTCCTGATCTCCTGAGAGAAGTGTCGAAGCGAGTCGGGCTTCTTCGCGGATTCTGTATCGTTGCACGACTTCGTATGCGATGACCGCGGCGAGAAGTATTATTCCTTGCATAATAAATACGATTTCTCGTGAAGCTGATCCAGTTACTTGCAGGACTCCGGACGCGGTGTCAAGGAAAGCGAAAAGGAGTGCACCAATTGCTATTCCCCCTGGATGGTTTCTGCCTAGGAGTGCAACAGCAATTCCTGCGAAGCCTAAGTTGCCGACAAAGTTAGGGCTAAACCTTCCAAGCTTCGCTATTTCTGCCATCCCGACGAGTCCAGCTACCACTCCTGAAAGAACCATAGCTCCGAGGACCATTTTTTTATCGTTGACACCACCTGCTCTTGCCGCAAATGGGTTAATTCCTGAAGCGCGGAGGTCAAACCCGAACCGTGTTCTGTTGAGGATGATGTGGTAGAGCACTCCGACAGCGATCGCGACGAGAAGCACTCCAGTCAGTTCCTTTCCCTTTCCGATCTCTCGAGTAAATAATTCAAGCCAACTATTGATATTTGGAATGAGGCCTGATTCTTCAATTGGTTCAGTCCCAACGCCTAGATTCGCTCCGCTCGCGTCGACGCTTCCTCCTGCTTGCCATTCTCGAACAAGCCATGCGATCAAACCTGAGATCGCTATTGCGTTCAACATTATTGTTGAAATAACTTCATTCACTCCGCGGGTTACTTTCAAAACGCCAGCTACACCGGCGTATGCCCCTCCGACAAGCATTGCGACAAGGAGAATCAAAGCAACGTGGAAGAAAGCTGGGAGTGACACGGACGCTCCAACATAGGCGGCGACGATCGCAGCTAGCCGATATTGCCCTTCAACACCAATGTTGAATAGGTTCATTCGGAACCCGATAGCTGCTGCTACTCCAGAAATATACAGCGGAGTGGCTCTATTGAGTATGTCTACCTGTATTTCGAGTCTGCTGCCATACTCGAACATGTCTCCATATGCTGAAAGTGGGTTACTCCCTGCAATTATGAGAAAGATTGAAGAGGCCACTGTTGCGAAAACAACGGCAGCAATAGGCGCAGCTAATGCAAGAGCAACTCGACGTAAGGTACCCTTACTCATTTTCTGTTTCTTCCACTGTCGCTCCAGTCATATAGGCTCCGAGAGTTCTTGGAGTGATTTCAGAAGGATCTAGTTGGGCAACGATCTGACCGCGGAACATGACGACTATGGAATCTGATAACCCTATAAGTTCATCAAGGTCTGCGGAAATAAGTAAAGTCGCTAGCCCTTGACTACGTGCTTCTCGGATTTGCCCCCATACTGATGCTTGTGCTCCAACGTCTATACCTCGCGTAGGGTGAGAAGCAACGAGAACAGAAGGTTGGGAAACCATTTCCCGGCCCACTATAAGTTTCTGTTGATTGCCGCCAGATAGCGCATGTGCGGAGACCTCTATATTGGGAGTTCGGACGTCGTACTCTTCGCGGATTCGTTCAGTTTGAGTGCGGGAGCCAACCCTATCAATAAACCATTGTCGCCAACCGTTGGAGAAGGGTTTAGCTGTCTGATGGCCGAGAGCTGCATTTTCCCAGAGGGGAGCCGTGAGGAGAAGGCCTTCTTCTTGCCTGTCTTGAGGGATATACCCGAGACCACTTTCTCTTCGTTTTCTAACAGACTGGTTAGAAATATTGTCTCCCATCAGCGTAATCTCTCCTGAGTCTACGCTTTGCGTGCCAAGAATTGCCCCGACGAGTTCGTGTTGCCCATTGCCTTCAACACCCGCAATACCTAAGATCTCCCCGCAGTGAACGCTCAGAGAAACATTATCAACAATTGGGCGGCTATCTTCACCAAGTACGGTTACCTCATCTAAATGCAGGCCAACAGTCTCTTGAGATTTTGCGTCTGATAATTGAGGTTTAGGTAATTCAGAGCCGACCATTAACTCAGCTAAATCGCTAGCAGAAACATCGCTTGGTTTTACCGTCGCTACTGTTCTCCCTTGACGGAGAACTGTAATGGTGTCAGCAATTTCAAGGACTTCTTCAAGTTTGTGGTCAATGAAGAGTATCGTTGCCCCATTAGCTTTAAGTTCACGCATGTTGCGGAAAAGCTCTTCTACTTCTTGAGGGACAAGTACAGCAGTTGGTTCATCGAAGATAAGAATTCTTGCACCACGGAATAAGACTTTTATAATCTCAACTCGTTGTCTCTCACCCACTTCGAGGGTTTCAACAAGATCAGATGGGTCAACAGTCAACCCGTAAGCTTTCCCTACTTCTTCTAGATGAGTGCTAGCTTCGGCGAAGTCGATAAGACCTCCCGGCTTAGTCGGTTCAGCACCTAGAATTACATTTTCAAGGACAGTTAATTGGTTTGCCAGCATGAAATGTTGGTGAACCATTCCTATTCCTGCGTCAATTGCTTCATTTGGAGAAGCAAAGTTTTTCTCTTCGCCGAAGAGTTCCATAGTGCCTTCATCAGCAGGTTGCATGCCGTATAGGATTTTCATGAGCGTTGATTTCCCAGCCCCATTTTCTCCACAAACGGCGTGTATCTCACCTTCTGCAACCGTTAGGTTTACATTGTCATTCGCGAGAACGCCAGGAAACCTTTTCGTTATTCCTTTGAGTTCTATAGCGTTTGGCACTTACTCTCCTTAAAACAACGAGCGAGACTGGTACTTTCATACACTACCCAGTTTCTCAACTGGGGTGAAGTACCAGCCTCACTCGTTTTAGTTTTTATTCGTTAAACCTTTCGGTTAGCCCATTGAGCTCGGAACGGTAATCGCTCCAGAAACAATCTGCTTTTTGAAGGCCTCTAGTTCGGCAACGATGTCATCGACGAAACCACCGGAAGTGGAATAGCCAACGCCATCATCGCTTAACCCAAAGGCAGTCTGACCAGCTTTGAATGTTCCATTTACCTGAGATTGGAGAACTAGGTAAACTGCGTTATCAACTCGCTTGAGCATAGAAGTAAGGACATATTCCTGAACTTCAGCGTCAACCGTGTTGTATTGGTCGGAGTCAACTCCGATACCCCACACTTTAGACCCAGATGCTTCACTAACCTCTTTGGCAGCTTCGAATAGCCCTGCTCCAGAGCCTCCCGCTGCGTGGTAGACAATATCAGCTCCACTAGCGTACATGGCTGCAGCAATTTCCTTTGCACGATCCGGGGCATTGAAGCCATCGAAATCAGGGAACTCTGTGATGTACTGGGAAATGATATTGATATTTGGATTCACTGCTTCTGCTCCAGCGATATACCCTGCTTCAAATTTTTCAATCAAACCGAAGCAGCAAACACCACCGATGAAACCAATTGTGTCAGTTTCAGTCTTTAGGGCAGCTGCGGCGCCAACAAGGAATGAACCTTCGTGTTCTGCGAAGGTCAAACCAGCGGCATTATCAGCGATTGGACCACCAGTATCAAAGTTAATCATTGCATCGTCAATAACCGCAAAGTTTGTATCTGGGTTAGCCGCTGCAACTGTTGCTGCATCTCCAGCGAACAAGAATCCGACAGCAACAACTACTGGGTTGTTGTCAGCTTGTAGTTGTAGAAGTTCTGCACGGTTTGAACCATCATCATTTGGTGAAGATTCTGAGTATGAGACACCTAGGCTACATTCTGCCCGATCAACACCAGCTGCTGCTGAGTCATTGAATGACTGGTCTCCTCGGCCGCCAATGTCAAAGACAAGACCGGCTGTGACGTCACTAGCAGAGATACAAAGATCATCTCCGGTAAAGCCAATTGAAGGGTCAATGTACTCATTCGTGTAGATATCGGCTGTCGTGACTCCACCAGTATTAATACCAGCATCTGACATGATGTCAATAACGCCTTGGACTCGATTTTCTTCCATGTCACCAACAGTGTCATTTGGCCCATTCCCGACAAGTCCGAGAGTTTTCTGGGCATCTGCAGAGCTTTGAGCTAATCCAGGGGAATAGACCCAGAAGCTTGCGAAGGTTTCAACAGCGTCAACAATGATCGCGTTAGCTGTTGAAGGATCTTGAGCATAGCTTACGACGCCTCTTTGGATAAGAGGGACAAGTGCTTTCAAGCATTCATCAAGTTCGGCTTTTTCGGCTGAACGAATACCGATGGTTTGTGAGTAAACCTGGAATCCAGCATCATGTAAAAGTTGGAACTTCACTGGTTTACCCCAGTCTTCGAATACCTTTTCGTAATCGTACGGTTCGGCTGATGCAAATCCTTGTTGAGCGATTGTTCCGCCATTAGCAATAAAGTTCGCTGGGGAACCATCATAGGATGGGTCTACTTGACCAGCTGACCAGATGCCTTGAGCGATGAATACTTCAGCAAAGACGCCTCCACCAAACACACTGATAGTTATGTTTTGTTCACCAAGGTCCTTCAGCGTATTAACATCCGGGTATGTTGCCGGATCCCACATAACCATTTGCGGGTTCTTTTCCAGTGGGGCCACAACTGAAAGCATTGGCGCACTCTCAAAGAATGTTACCTGAGCTTCTGTATTGGCATAACCCAAAGTAAGTGAATCATCGGTGTACATGTAGCTAGCTACAGGTGAGAACCCGATAGCTGGCCCACCAGTACGGACTTCAAATCCAATACCTGTGTCGGTGCCTCCATCATGCAAGGTACCTGAAACAATTAGATTCTCTGAATCAATTGCGTATGCACCATCGCCTAGGAGTTCGTACATCGAGCCGTGTTCAGCTTCTGGGAACCAGTCTGTCTGGACCGCTAAAGGATCAGGACAGGTACTTAGGTCGCCATCGTCAGCTGCTTCTTCGCTTGAACTTTCACTGCTGCTGCTGCTACTGCTACTGCTACTACTACTTTCGCTACTAGAACTTTCACTCGAACTTCCGCTACTACTGTCATCATCGTCTCCACCACAGGCGGCGGCGATCATGCCAAAAATAGCGAGAAGGGCGAGAATCAACTTCCATTGTTTACGCATTTTTCCCTCCACGTAATAAAACTGCCGGTCTTTTTTCCGACTAGCGATACAACTTAGTCGTGTTACAGCTTTTGTGCCTATCAAACTAAGAAAAGTTTTTTACCATTATGTTTTTAGCCACAGTAGGCACTTGACGATTATGATAATAGTCATTATTATATAATTTTGAGGGGAAAATGCCGAAGAAGATTGACGAAGATCGCCTAATAGCAGCAGCAGCAGAAGTTTTTGCAGAGCGCGGATTTGAAGGGGCTGGTGTTGCGGAAATAGCGCGAAGAGCTGGAGTCACAACCGGCGCAATTTATAGTCGCTACACCGGAAAATCAGAGTTACTTCTAGAAGCTCTCGACCTCTCTTTCGTCGCCCATCTAGAAGCTATTCTTTCGCCATCTGACGGAGCGACTCCCACCGATATTTTATCTCGCCTAGGCTCGCAACTCCTTAATAAACATGGTGGATACGATGCTTTATTCCTCGAAGCTATTGTCTCTAGCAGGAGAGACCCAGAATTATCAGAAATGTTAAGCCGGCGTCTCGAAGATGAAGGAATGCGCTTCGCAAAATTAATTGAAGAAGCCAAATCCGATGGACACTTTGATCAAACAATTGATACAACGGCAATTGTCACCTTCATCCAAGCTGTAAGTCTCGGGTTTACAATTTTCCGTTCACTGAATACCTCAATGCCAGACTCAGATGAATGGCAGGTCGTCATAGACCGTGTCATTTCATCTGCCCTACCAACTATGACAGGAGTTAAATAATGACAAAAACAGAACCACGCTCAGACCAGGAAATTCTTGATAGATCATCAATGGATGATGTGGACGCAATCGCTGACTTCAACCCTGATCCAGATGAAGTGATCCATGCAGTAAAAGATCAAGCAGAAGCACTATTTACCTGGGATTACTCAAAAGGATCACGGCCAAGGCTTGACAAGTTGTATGAAAAGGCAAAAAACTCGCAATGGAATGCCCAAACTGACCTTGACTGGTCTATAGAAGTAGACCCATTGCAATCATTCAGTATTTTTACCGAATCATCCAATATCAATACTGGTCACTGGACAGAACATCCAGACTCCCCAGCAAAAAACTGGGGTGACAAAGAATGGGATCAGTTCAGTATCGAATCATTCGCATGGCGACTTTCCCAATTCAAACATGGTGAACAGGGTGCTTTGCTCTGTACAGCAAAAATAGTAGAAACAGTCCCATGGATAGATGCTAAGTATTATGCAGCAACACAAGTTGTTGATGAAGCAAGACACGTTGAGGTGTTTGAGAAATATATTGATGAAAAAATAGGTGTCAGATATCCAGTAAATCCACATCTACAACTACTTCTTGATGACATCATCAACGACAGCCGATGGGATATGACGTATCTGGGAATGCAAATAATGGTTGAAGGCTTAGCATTAGCTGCTTTTGGCATGATGCATCAAGTAACGACAGAACCTCTGCTCAAAAAACTTCTCCGATATGTTATGAGCGATGAAGCTCGTCACGTCGCATTTGGTGTCTTAAGCCTCCAAGAGGTTTACCAAGACATGACAGCGAAAGAAATCAGAGAACGACAAGAGTTCGCTTTTGAAGCAGGAGTCAGGATGCGCGACCGTCTACTACAACAAGAAGTATGGGACCGAATGGGAGTAAATGTGAAACAAGCCGTGCAGCATGGACTCAACATTCCTGAAGAGGATGACCTCTTTAACCAACTGCTTTTCTCAAAGATTGTCCCTAACTGCAGGAAACTTGGCCTTCTTGATGCTGGCGATGGATGGCTACGAGAGAAATATACTGAAATCGGAGTTATTGAACTTGAGCATCTTGAAGATACTGGAGAAGAATACCAAGCATTTTCTCTTGAAGATGATGAAGTCTCTTCGGGATCCCAGTAGCCATGAGTTTAAAAAGAAAATTAAAAAGAGCAGCAGCAAAAAAAAGCTGAAAAAGAAAATCGAAAACAAAAGAAGAATGAACTGAATCAGAACCACGTTCATGGCCCAGACTGTAAGCACTAAAGCCTAGCGAATAGTGATTAGTCGCTACTAGGGCTATTCAGTTGTTTAAGAGTTGCGCCCTAGGTTCGGTTTGCGGCCATGATTGGCTTTTTTGCGCCTAGCATTCGCTTTCTTTTTCTGTGTTCGTTTTGACATTAGTCCTCCGAATTCAATACCACCATATCGTAAGGTTCAACAACTACCGACATCAGGCGCTACCCTCGCAAGAATGGAAAAGTTTGGATTCGTCGGTTTACCGAATGCTGGGAAGTCATCCCTCTATAACGCGCTAACTGGAGGATCTGCTCTTGCTGCCCCGTATGCCTTCGCAACCACTGACCCAAATATTGGAGTAGCCAAAGTTCCTGATCATCGACTTGAACTCCTTACTGAGATGAGCGCATCACAATCTTCTGTCCATGCCAGTGTTCAGTTCACCGATATCGGTGGGCTAGTTGAAGGAGCAAGCCAAGGAGAGGGTTTAGGTAACCAATTCCTTGGAAATATAAGAGAGGTTGATGCAGTCGTATATGTTCTTCGGGCATTTGAGGACGAGGACGTGCCGGGAATCCCTGACCCATTAGAACAGTTACGAATTCTAGAAATAGAACTGACATTGGCTGATCTTGAGTCAGTTGAGAAACACGCGACCAAAAGAATAAAAGCGGCACGGCTGGATAAATCGTTAGCTGAAGAAGTCGATGCACTTGAACGTGCGCTGGCGTTACTTTCAGAGGGGACCCCGCTATACCGCAGCGGTATAGGTGAAGACAGACTCAAAGTATTGCAACCCTATTTTCTTCTCACAGGTAAACCAGTAATGGCTATTGTCAATGTGGGTGATGACCAACTTCTAGATGAAGAACCAGCGAAGAGGGTTGCGTCTGAGCTTGGACAAAGCGCAGATGTAATTAGCGTATGTGTTCAGTTAGAAGCGGAAACGAGCCAACTGCCTTTAGATGAAAGGGCTGAAATACTTGATGGTTTCGGGCTCGGAGATGGGGCACTTCCTCGTTTCATTCAACGCGCATATCACATCCTTGGATTGAGGACATTTTTGACTACTGGGGAGAAAGAAAGTCGTGCTTGGACTTTTCGGTCGGGATCGACAGCTCCTGAAGCAGCAGGGCGGATACACACAGATTTTCAAAGAGGATTTATCCGCGCTGAAACAATCCAATGGGAAGAGTTACTCCAAGCTGGGGGATGGGCGCCAGCAAAAGATCAAGGAAAAGTTCGCATAGAAGGTAAGGATTACGTCGTGCAGGACGGCGACGTCATGGATTTTAGATTTAACGTATGATTTCTGAAAGAGTCTCTGAGTAGTTTCAGCCTAATCCCAACACATATCTATTATGAAAAATCAAAAACCCACAAACAAAGAACAACCTGATACCAAACCTGCGCTCGTTCTGATTGCTACGCCGATAGGCAACCTTGAAGATATCTCTAGCAGAGCAGTTAGGGAAATGCGAAACGCTGACCTTCTCTGTTGTGAAGATACGAGAAGAACCGGAAAGCTTCTTGAATTACTCGAGATCCACCCGCGCCCAGACCTACTTTTACTCAATGAACATACCGAGCAAACCCGAAGCGCCGAAGTAATAAAGAAAATTCTAAATGGCCAAAGAGTAGCGCTAGTAAGCGATGCAGGCCTTCCGGGCATCTCCGACCCTGGCGAACATATTGTTAGTGAAGCGATCCAACAAGGAGTGGTGATAGAGGTTATACCAGGACCATCAGCAGGGATTACAGCCCTAGTAGCTAGTGGTTTGCCAACTAAAAGGTTCGTATTCCAAGGATTTATTCCAAGAAAAGGGAAAGCAAGAAATGACCGTCTTGGCGAAATTGCAGCAGAAAGAAAGACAACTATTATCTACGAATCTGGGAATCGCCTTCAAAAAACAATTGAAGATCTTCTAGGCATTTGTGACAAAGACCGAGAAGTAACAATTGCCAAAGAGTTAACAAAAATGCATGAGGAATATATTCGAGGAACACTCTGCGAGCTACAGGAAACATTGCAATCAAGGTCAACTAAAGGAGAGTATGTGCTGGTTATAGGTGGTTTGCAAGATCAAAAAGAAGTAGGCGATAGTCAACTTTTGTCAGAACTCAAAGAGCTCCATAGTCAAGGAAAATCGAATCGAGACGCTGTGAATGAAATAGCAAAAAAATACAATGTTAGTAAACGGCGGGTATACGGACTTTCAATAGAAAGAACCTAAGACATTCACAAATCCCCCAACGGCTAGTAGAGGCGGATACCCTATTCACTATGTCAAATCCAGTTCTCGTCGCTGTTGCCTGGCCATATGCTTCAGGTTCTCGCCATCTTGGCCACTTAGCAGGGGCATATCTACCAGCCGATATTTTTGCAAGGCAGCAACGAATTATTGGAAATGAAGTACTTATGGTAAGCGGATCCGACGTGCATGGAACTCCAATTACTGTCCGAGCAGATGCAGAGGGTGTAACCCCTCAAGATATTGTCAACCGTTACCATGAAGAATTTCTTTCTCAATGGGAAGAATTAGGAATCGATTGGGATCTCTACACCACTACTGGCACACCTAACCACGCAGAAGTAACACAGGCAATGTTTATGGCACAACTAGAGAATGGTTTCATAGATCGAAGAACAACAAACCAACTCTTTGATCCGGAAGCTAAAAGATTTCTCCCAGATAGATACGTAGAAGGGTCATGCCCTCACTGCGGTTATAACGAAGCTAGAGGAGACCAATGTGATCAATGCGGAAAAACATATGATGCAACAGACCTAATTGAACCAAGGTCAAAACTTTCGGAAGCAACTCCTGAAGCAAGAGAAACCGAACACTTCTATTTTCGATACTCAGATTTCAACAACCAATTAGGGGAATTTCTTGATCAGAAAGAAGGCTGGCGAAACCATGTTCTCAATTTCGCTAAAGGATGGCTAACTGATGAAGGGCTCCTTGACAGAGCAATTACGCGAGACCTTGACTGGGGTGTAGAACTGCCCGTTGAAGACTTGGGAGAAGGGAAACGCATTTATGTCTGGTATGACGCAGTCATAGGGTACTTATCCGCCTCTCAAGAATGGGCGAGCACAACAGATGACAAAGAGAAATGGCGTCACTGGTGGCACAACGATAATGCACGTCATGTCTACTTCATCGGGAAAGACAACATTCCCTTCCATGCCTTGTTCTGGCCTGCACAACTTATGGCCACGAAACAAGCGATAGGTGGGGAATCTCTGCATCTCCCTGATGACATTCCAGCTAATCAATATGTCACATTTAAAGGCGGTAAAGCTTCAGCTAGTCGGGGAGTGGGATTAACCATTGCCGAAGGTTTAGAGAAGTATCAGCCAGATGCATTGCGCTACGCATTAGCGGCTAACTTCCCTGAACAAGCTGATACCGAAATCTCAGAAGAAGAAATCGTTCGCCGGATCAATGACGAACTAGTTTCTAACTGGGGAAATCTTGTTAATAGAGTTTTGTCAATGGCGCATAAAAATTGCGACCAAATGATTCCTTCACCCGGTGAAATTACCGAAGATGACCGATTATTACTTGACCAAGTTGATGAAGCATTACAGACCTCATCTGAACAATTTGACCAAGTTGAACTCCGTGCTGCTTTACGAACAGCAATGGAATCAGCTCAAGCAACTAACCGTTATCTCAACGCAACGGAGCCTTGGAAAGTACTTAAGGAAGATAAGCAACGGGGATCAACCATTCTTTTCGTTGCGCTCAGTGCAATAAATGGGATACGGGTTATGTTCCGGCCTTTCCTTCCATTCTCTAGCCAAACTTTGGACTCTATGCTTGGAGAGTCTGCTGGATGGGAACGGCAAGAACTTCAACCAGGATCATCTTTACCTAAACCTGCCCCACTATTCCGCAAGGTTGAAACTGATGAAATCGGAAACTAAAGAACTCAATTGGATAGATAATCACTGTCATCTATCAACTGAAGGTTCTGCAGAAGACGAACTGAACGAAGGAATTACGGCGGGCGTACAAAAATTCATCAACGTCGGGACTGATCTTAAAAGTTCTAAAGAGGCTCTACAAAGTGCTATCACATTTCCTAACACTGTTTTCGCGACTGCAGGCATCCACCCACATGAAGCATCAAAAGGAATTGATGGGATTCACGAACTCCTTTCAAAACCCGAAATAGTGGCAGTAGGAGAGTGCGGGCTTGACTTCTACTACAACCATTCCTCGGTAGAAGAACAAATTGCTGTCTTTGCATCTCACATTGGCTACGCAAATGACGAAGACATGCCACTCGTCATACATACCAGAGATGCATGGGACGAGACTTTTCAAATTCTTGACAGCGAAGGAACTCCAAAGAGGACGGTTTTTCATTGTTTTACTGGAGGGCCACAAGAGGCTGAAATGGCTTTAGAGAGAGGCGCCTTCCTTTCATTTTCCGGAATCGTCACTTTTAAAAATGCACCAGACCTCCGAGAGGCTCTGAAATTAAGCCCGATTGATCGGATAATGATCGAGACAGATTCACCATACCTAGCTCCAATACCTATGCGCGGAAAGAAAAATACTCCTGCATACTTGCCATATATAGCAGAACGAATCGCTCAAGAAATAAGCATGGAACTACCTGACCTATCAAAAGCTCTATGGGATAACACTAATAAGTTCTATGACCTTCCCTCAAATAACTTTCAAGAGTAAATATCTAACGAGGCAAAATCATTCAGGTTGCCTTTTCTAGGACATCAGGAACATAATGATGGGGCAGTCGGGCGGAGGTAGAGAACTGCAAGAAATAACAAGCTACAGAATTTTTCATGCTCTACGATTCCCTATCGTAGGAGCCCTAATAGTACTGCTCGCCGTTTTTTCAGTAGTTCTTTCTCTAACCGGACCCAATGAATCAGCCTTTTTGGATGAAGCTTTTAGCCAGGCAGCACCGACCCCTACCAATTCAGCTTCCAATGAAGAACCCGCAACAGATTCGGGTACTAGATCAGAATCAGAGATTTCAGAAACCAAAGAAGAGCAGCCCAGCCATGCACAAAATAGATACACCGAAGCTCTCCGTACAGAAAATAGCGACTTGCAATCCTACATCCCAAATTTCGTGCCCGAAGGAGACTTGATTACGACTATTTCAAGTTTCTCACCACCAGTTACCAATTATCAGAACATCGAGCCAGCACCTATTGCAGAAAGCCCCCCATCGCAGAATCCGGAACCAAACCCAGATACGAGCTTCAATGAAGATGTTGAACAATGGCGCCAGGCAGTGGGAGAAGCAATAAATTCCTATGGTGGCCCCAGCAGCGACACGAACCGATTCTTACGCATCATGCAGTGCGAAAGTATGGGACAACCAAACGCTACGAACCCTTCAAGTGGAGCAGCGGGATTGATGCAGCACCTTCCACAATATTGGGATGCTAGGGCAGCATCTGCAGGATATTCTGGATACAGCGCTTATGACCCCGTAGCCAATATCAACGTCAGCGCTTGGTTGATTTATCAAGCCCCTGGCGGTGGGTGGCAACATTGGGTATGTCAGTAAGTGGGGTATCTGGCAAATATAGGCTTGCAAGATCTTGAGCAATACTTAGAAGCCCAAAATCTCCGTAACCGCAAGGAGAAATAAATGCCATTAGGGAAAAAAGATCTGATTGAACTCATGGATCGTTATCAGATAAAGCCATCAAAATCACTAGGGCAAAACTTTGTTATTGACCCAAACACAATCCACAAAATCATCCGCGATGCGAAAATAGAATCTGGTGACCAAATCCTTGAAATAGGGCCAGGATTTGGTTCTTTAACATGCGAGCTCGCAAAATTCGGCAAGGTCGTTGCTATTGAGTATGACCGTTTTCTTTTGGAAGGTCTCTCTGAAATCATGACTAGACATGGCGTTGAAGAAAACATTGAGATTATCCATGCTGATGCTATGAAAATACCTTGGAATGAGTTCTTTTCCCAAAGAGAAGGAATTTGGAAGATGGTCTCAAATCTCCCTTATAACATTGCTTCACCACTACTCATCACAGTCTTAGAGCAAGCTCCACAAATAGATGAAATCTTTGTCATGGTTCAGAAAGAAGTCGCAGAAAGATTTGCTGCCACTCCCGGCACAAACGGATGCGGAATTCCATCAGTGAAGTCGCAATATTGGTCAGAAGTTTCTGTAATAGGAAAAGTGTCGCCAGCCGTTTTCTATCCCACTCCAAGAGTTGATTCAGCATTACTGCATTTCAAACGCAGAACTACTCCAATGACGGTTAATGTTTCAACATTTAATGAAATAGTCCGTAAGGCATTTGCCCATAGGCGAAAAATGCTGCGAAAATCACTTGGTCGCGGAATCGAACAATCGACTTTTACTGACGCCAATGTAGATTCTCGCTCAAGACCAGAAGAACTTTCCATTAAAAATTGGGTTGACCTTGCAAATGGGTTAGATCTAGAGAAAAAAAACAAACTAAATTCCTCACAATGAACGAACTTATAGCCCCCGCCAAACTAACACTCTCATTATCCATAACGGGATTACGACCTGATGGCCTACATACTCTTGAAGCTGAAATGGTAACTATAGATTTCGCTGACACAATAATGATTGAAGAAGGGGACACAAATGTTTCTTACACTGGCCAATACCCCATCTCACCTAGCAGAGAAGAAGATCTTATCGTAAGAGCTCTCCAGTTAGTAGGAGAAAATAGGAAAGTCACAGTAAATAAGAACATTCCTCCAGGTGGTGGTTTAGGTGGAGGTTCAGCAAATGCAGCCGCTATTTTACGGTGGGCTGGCTTCACGAACGAAGCTGAAGCGGTCAATCTAGGTTCAGACATCCCATTCAATATTCGTGGAGGGAGGGCACTAGTCAAAGGAGTTGGAGAAGAAATAGTAAACCTTGAATATGAGGAAAGGCAATTTACGCTCCTCATACCTCCTTTTGGATGTTCAACAGCGAAAGTTTATAGCACATGGGATCAAATGGGTTCTCCCAAAGGACCTAATGGTAATGACCTCGAAGAGGCAGCGATAGAAGTCGAGCCACGCCTTTTGGACTGGAGAACAAAGCTAGAGAAACATTCAGGAAAAATACCTCAACTTGCTGGTAGCGGCTCCACATGGTTTGTTGAGGGAAGCTTTCCAGGGGAAGGCTTCATCGTGACCCAAACGACTCAAGAAAACCAGATTGGACCACTTCAAAAACAATAAATTAAGTAAGAAAAACTATTTTCCGCGTTGACGTTGAGCTCTCGTACGCTTCAACATCTTGCGATGTTTCTTCTTACGCATTCTTTTCCGACGTTTCTTAATTAATGAACCCATAGCGGTAGCAGACTACCTGAAGATTCCAGTAAAGCGGTGTTTTGATTCACTTTAAAATAATTTTCACCAAACTGTTCTCAAATGTAATCTTGGAATATAGGAATAAGAAACAAAGAAAGATCAATAAATCAATTTTTGAATGCATAGAACTCTGTGAGATGCGATAGGTTCGGAAATAACAGCAATGGCCCGTAGTTCAACTGGCGGAACGCCTGGTTTTGATCCAGGAGGTTGCAGGTTCAAGTCCTGCCGGGCCAGCAAAAGACAAAATAAGGAATCACTTATGGAATTGATAACCAAAAAACGCCTCCACCTTATTTCGGGAAGGTCTAACCTTGCCTTAGCACAAGAAATAGCTGACCATTTAGGTGTCAGCCTTGACCAACCCAATCTGGCTGAGTTTGCGAACGGAGAAATCCATTGCAGATTTTCTGAATCGGTTCGAGGAGGAGATGTTTTTATCATCCAGAGTCACTCAGCTTCCGAAGGGATGACGATTAATGACTCAATAATGGAGCAACTCATCATGGTCGACGCTGCAAGGCGTGCTTCCGCAAAACGGATAACGGTTGTGTGCCCATTCTACGGATACGCCCGTCAAGATAGAAAATCTGAAGGGCGAGAACCGATTACTGCCCGACTTCTAGCCACACTTTTCTTAGCAGCCGGAGTTAGTAGAATGATTTCCGTTGATCTCCATTCAGGTCAGATTCAGGGATTCTTTGAAAAACCTGTTGACCATTTAACAGCGATGCCGGTTTTGGTTGAGTATATGCGTGGCCTTGGAGATGACCTTGTTATTGTTTCCCCTGATACTGGAAGAGTGAAAGTCGCCGAGCGATATGCTAGTGAACTCGCTGCTGACTTAGCTATTGTCCATAAACGCCGAGTTAAAAATAAAAAGAATGTTGTTGAATCAAAAGACGTAATGGGGGATGTGGACGGGCGTGTATGCGTTTTGATCGATGACATGATCGATACTGGGGGGACCATAGTGGGAGCCGCTGAGCTGCTTGCTGAAAAAGGGGCGACAGAGGTTTACGCATGCACAACCCATGGTGTTTTTTCAGACCCAGCAATTGAACGCATAGAAGCTTCTGTTATTAAACAAATTGCTATGACCAATACTTTGCCTCTGCCTGAGAGCAAACGAACCGAGAAGATTACAGTCCTTTCTGTAGCGGGAATTATCGCATCAGCTCTTGATGCTGTCTTTGAAGACACCAGCGTCAGCGAAATTTTTGGTGGTAAGCATTTAAGCTAGAAGCAAACGGGTGGACCAACCGAATCCCACGTGTACACTTTGGATCTGGTGAAACATCACCGAAACTACTATTTGGTTAGTTGGTAGAAAGATCAAAAATGGCAGATTTAGTATTAGACACTGAAGAAAAAAGCGAACTCGGAAGTCGTTCATCACGTCGTCTACGACGAAGCGGAAGAGTCCCTGGAGTTCTTTACGGTCTAGGTGAAGCCCCGCAGATATTCAGTGTTGATTATGGAGAACTTCGAGGAGCATTGACAACAGACGCAGGGCTTAATGCTTTGATCCAGATAAATGTTGGCGGAGCATCCCAACTTTCGATTCTGAAAACCCTCCAACGTCACCCTGTAAAGGATGAAGTCATACATGTTGATTTCGTTAGAGTTGACCCAAGCCAAGAATTAGCTGTTGAAGTTCGACTCATACTTGAGGGAGATGCCAAAAAGGTTACTGATGCCGATGGAATGGTCGACCAAACCATGT
>Ga0315322_10000225_pt1 | contig 40416 bp, 30 predicted proteins | sample M110021515metaG_FD_203461 | JGI IMG/M metagenome (GOLD analysis project Ga0315322, IMG submission 203461) | Ammonia-oxidizing marine archaeal communities from Monterey Bay, California, United States - M1 100m 21515 | ecosystem: Environmental > Aquatic > Marine > Intertidal zone | place: USA... | reverse complement strand
CAGCATCTGCGGTCTGCTGAATGTATCTGATATCGACGAGTCAATTTTTGACACCTCAAAATTGGCAGGTCTGCTAGTCGATTTAGTCGACGATCACACGAAACTGCAAGGGCGACTGAATGCCTATCTGGTGAAGTTGAACAAGCTTCAGGAATCATTCAAAACCCTTCAAAACGTGGCACCTGGCAATATTGATCCACGAGAGTTGGCTCGTCGATTGAGAGATGACGTGATCCTCGCTTCGCAGAATCTAGTTGCTGACCTCGGCGATGATGTTCTGGTTTTGCAACTGCTACAGGCGCAAGCAAGAACCGAGAGCGTTTTCCTGCCTGAAGTTGATATTTCACCAGAGATCGCTTTCGAAATTGCAAGACGCAATCGCAGAGACTATGCCAATGCAAGAGCTGCACTTGTCGATGCCTGGCGGCAAATTGAGGTCGTTGCTGATGATCTGGAGAGTAATTTGAACGTGGACATCCGCGGTGGGATCGGATCCACTGATATTAATAACGCTGGACTCACCAAGACAGGAAACCTGGATGTCGCGTTACAGTGGGATGCCCCCATCACAAGATTGGTCGAACGTAATAACTACCGTCGCATCCTCATCAACTACGAACAGAAAAAACGAGATTACTACCAATACGAGGACGCTCTCTGGACGACTCTGCGAGCCGAAATACGACAACTGATGCGTGACCGTTTGACATTCGAATACGGTCGCAAGTCCGTTGGAATCGCCGCTGACCAGATTGAACTCAATGCTGATGCCAGAGATTTGCGGGAAGCAATGCCCCAAGCCGGCAACAACGGCATCACCAATGAAGCCCGAAATACAATTCAAGCTCTCAGCGCTTTGCTGAACGCACAAAACAATCTATTACGGATTTACGTGAACTATGAAGCAGTACGCCGAACGCTGGATCTTGATTTAGGAACCATGGAACTGACTCCAGAAGGTCTCTGGATTGATCCGGGAAAAATTTCACCGGAAACATTGTTGCAATATCCCGGAACCACACTGGATGGTTTAATTGATTGCGGATGCAATGACTGTGGATTGAATTACAACCCGCTTCCGCGTGAACCTGAATTCACGGCTCCAGTCTATAAAATCCACAACGATCACCCCATCACTGTCGACGGCATGCCAATCGAAGAACTGCCAAGCCTTGGACAAGAGGCGGAGGCATTACCCAACGAGGCAATGCCATTGCAAACACCGAAGTCAACTGACATGCCGTTACCAAGTGAAATGGCAGCACCGAACCCGAATGGGCCAACGCTGAGTAACCCCTCTACCAACCGAGGAGTCGTACCCGATATCAAGGCAGCAGAGATTCTGAAAGAGGAACAGGAATCGGCGACGGTACCCGAGGCCGAGTCCAACTTGGCTCCTCCGGCAAACTCGGACGGATCAGGTCTCAATTCACCGATCATCCCCGAATTGACTGCACCCGGTGCTAATCAGTAAAGGTGCGGCACCTTTGATCGCTTTGATCCCCGAATAAATCAACCGCCATTTAAGTGGCGGCCTGCCTCAAAGCGTATTTTCACTGACTGGTTTTCTATTCAGAAGTCACTCGACCTAGACCTGACTGGCCTTCGTGGCTACGCCGGTCCACAGCAGTGTGTGGCAACTCCCGCTCCTGCAAATCCGCTTGGCAACGCAATCGCACAACCTATACGTTACAAAGATGTTACGGTGCAATGCGTCCATGACGCCTAAAATTTCATAGCAGTGTCGAGCACACCACCGACATTGAATCAATGAATATGGGAGTCTGCTATGAGTATGCGAATTTGTCTGTTGTCTTTGACCATAATTCTTCCTCTCTGGTTGGAGGAATCGACCGTATTGGTCCTTGGAAACGTTGGATCACACGCAAAACAAGCAGATAACCTCGCAGCCAAACTCTCACAGCTCACCGCAAAACAATCCCCAACTGAAGAACAACAAAAGGAAGTTGCCCAAGTTACAGGACAGCTCAGAGCCCTAGGCCCTGCTGGCCTAGCCGCGACCATTGAAGCATGGAAAACGGAATCTCAACGGGGTGCTGACCCATCTCAACTGCGTTTGATGGATCAGCAAATTGACCTCATCGCAGGCCAAAAACAAGCACGTGCCTGCAACCTTTACTGGTACAAGTCGCTGTCAGTCGCCAAAGCAAAATCCATCGTATTCAAGCGTCCCATTCTCAGCCTTCGATTATTGGGACACCTTGATGAAGATTTGAGTTGTGCAAACAGTCGTTTCTTCCGTCGTTTCCTTTACACGAACCCTCAGATTGCAGACTTTCTAGGACAGCATTTCATTCTGCATTGGCAACCCGTTTGTGATGTTCCCATTGCCACCGTTGACTTTGGCAACGGGAGAAAACTGCAACAACCAATCATCGGAAACAGTGTGCACCTTGCCGTTACTGGGGAAGGTCGAGTTATTGATGCACTACCAGGATTGGTCACCCCGACCGAGTTCATGAATTGGGCCCAATCGCTACTGGATCTTCATACCACGTGTTTGTCACTGCCCGCTACTGACTTCCAGCAGCACTTGCAACGTTGGCATCAGAACCGAGCACAGCGAAGACGCGAGCAAAGTGAACTCACCATTCGCGTCGACCAAAAAGTGAGTGATTTGAATCCAATCGATCCTCGCTGGAAGATGGCTGCCGAGCAAAGCAAGCTGACCGTCAAACGTTCCGATCCCACCCTCCTTGGAAAAGACATTCCGACTGCAGCAGCAGCGATGAGAACGGCTCCCCTGAAAATGGCAGCAGAACTGCCCCTATTTCGAATGGTAGATTCACTAGTCCCACGAGCTGCCGAGGATTCATTTTTCAACCTGTACGGACTTCAGCCCAAACTAGATGATTGGTACACCCGTGATTTGACAACAGGAGATTACGATAAACTTACCAACCAAATCTATGAAGAACTATTTTTAATGCCGCTGAATGATCCATGGTTGGGCTTATCGCCAAAAGACCGCTCCATCGCACTGGACCACCGCGCACAAGCGAGTAGCAAGGATCCCAAGCTTCCGATAGTGGAAGTTTTAAAAGCATCAGCCCAATAAAAAAGATATAACCAAGGCGTTCCATTCCAAGGCAAGCAACATGGCAGCCCCCGGCGTTCTCACAATTGAAGACGATCCCGCAATCAGGCGTGGAATCGTTGATTCACTCAAAGCGACTGGGCACATTGTCTGGCAAGCAGATCGGGCTGATACGGGAATAGAAAAGGCGATCGGAAAACCATGTGACCTGGTACTTCTTGATCTGGTATTACCCGGAGGCCATGGACTTGATGTTTTGGCTGAAATACGTTCACAAAAGCCAACGCTTCCGGTGATTATCCTGACCGCGAAAGGTGAAGAGCAAGATCGCATCAAAGGACTGCGACTAGGTGCTGATGACTATGTGGTCAAACCGTTCAGTGTCGATGAGCTTCTTGCACGCGTAGAAGCAGTCCTCCGACGTTCCCCTGCAAGGTCAGCCCAGAACCCTTCGCTGACACTCCCAAATGGAGAAATCAACTGGAACAGTCGTGAAATCATATCGACGACAGGTGTGGGCCAAGTACTATCCGAACGGGAATGCGCTCTTCTGCATTACCTCAGCAAAAATCCAGATAGAGCGATTGATCGCAACGAATTGCTACAGGGCGTCTGGCAGATAGATTCAAAGGGCGTAACCACTCGGACCGTCGACATGCACATTGCGCGGTTAAGAGAAAAACTCACCCATGTGTGCGGCGACAAAGAGGCGATCAAGACCGTCCGCGGAAAGGGTTACATGATCGACTCAGAACTGGTCAAAACAACATGACAATCAAACAATTCACCGGTCATAGACTGTCACATCCCACCACCATTTGGTGGCTCTTCGGGCTGATCCTGACCTGCATCACCATTGGACTCATCAGTCTTTCCGAGCATGCACTACGCCTGAATGATGAACGCCAAGAAAGCGAGGCACGCGAACGACTGCAGCAAGATACAGTGGTCGCATTGTGGCGACTCGATTCTCGTTTGGCCCCATTCATTGCAACGCTGCTTGACCCACTCAATGACCAAGACGCCTTGGACTCAAAGAACTCTTTTGTGAAAGAGCGTTTCACTATCCTCAACGCCACCAAAGGATCGAAAGGTGATCCCCAACCAGAATTTTCGATCCATGGAAGCACGCGTCAGGTAACCAATCCGGAAAAATCGACTTCGTTGCCTGAGTTGGTCTCCGCCAATGCAATCATGAAATCAGTCAATCAATTGTTGCCAAATCTGGATCGAATGATTGAACCCACCACTTTGCAGGGTAGCTATACAAATGAAGTGAACCTGTATGCCAATAACCTTCAGTACGATAACCGAGAGAAGACACGGCCAACATTGCAGTCCAAATCGCAATTACCCAGCGGCGACTTGGAATTATTGAATCGAAACATGGCAGTGCAGCAGCAAATTGCCTTCAACTACCAAGAACAATTTCTGCAACAGGATGGCACATCCGATGAAAGCGTCATGCGTCCTGACAACAGTTCGCTATCTCATCAATGGAGCGTTTCGGGGAAACGCCTGATGACGGTGTGGGTTGACGATCAACTGTTCGTCCTCCGCCCAACAAGAGAAGACACTGATGGACTTGACGGCGTGTGGGTCGATTGGAAAGAGCTCAAAGCTTCGATGGCCTCCGACATCACAGACCTGCTACCAGAAGCGGATTTCCTGCCGGTTGGAGGTGAAGAAAACTTGAATCCAGCCATCACACTTGCGGCTTTGCCAGCCCGCTTGGTGACCCCTGGCATTGCCGCAGTGCCTGAGACCTGGTCACCGACACACACGGCTCTCGCAATTGCTTGGTTCACACTGCTTGCAACGGCAGCGATCGCTGCGGTCTTTTTACAAAAACTAATTGCACTTAGCGAACGTCGAGCATCCTTTGTTTCCGCTGTGACGCACGAACTCCGAACCCCACTCACCACATTCCGACTGTATACGGATCTGCTATCTCGGGACATGGTCAGTGATCCAGCCGACCGAAAAGAATATCTGGAAACACTCAGGCAAGAGTCAGACCGCCTGACGCATCTAATCGACAACGTACTCCGCTATTCCAAGCTGGAACGCACATCCGCCATTCCCGCAACGGAAGTCATCTCTTTGACCGATTGGATTGACCGCATCACCCCTCGGCTCATCGGGCGATTGAATCAAAGCGGCATGACACTCGAGATCATTTCGCCAAATGAGGGCCAGTGGAAAACGGACCCCCCTGCAATGGAACAAGTCATCTTCAATCTTGTCGACAATGCAGCCAAATATGCCAAGTCCGGATCTGATTCGACGATCCATTTGACCGCGAAAATTTCAGATCACGATGTCATCATCCGCGTTGCAGACCACGGTCCCGGAGTGCCGGAAGCGTTGCAACATAAAATTTTCCAGCCCTTCAGCAAATCTGCGGAGCAAGCAGCTGAAACAGCGGCCGGTGTTGGGCTTGGTTTGGCCTTGGCAAGACAGACCGCGAATGCCCACGGCGGAACGCTGACCTACGAACCAACCGCTGGTGGGGGTGCAACTTTTGTTCTTCGCACCCCAATAGGAATTTCAAGTTGAAATGCCCTCCTGCTCCAAAACCAAGATGTGCGTGAAATCGAAACGAAGCTGCCTGGCTCAGCAAACTTGGCTCGATCTGTAGCACTGAATTTTCCGATACAAACGTCGATCGCTAAACACCCTTGCGTCACGCCGACCGCTAGCAGGTTTGCTACGCCTTAATGCCCCGCAAGATGCGCCCCCAGATGTCAAGATTCACTTCACTAGCAATCCAACAACTACCAATCGGCTCCATTCTGCGAGCCCCTATCAATGAAATTGGCAACACGAACACAAAACTATTAGCCTAGGGCACCGAAATTACAGCGGCATTTCTCGAAAAACTGATCACCCGAGGAATCACCAGAGTCGCGATCAGTGATGGCGACATGGCGAGCATCAACGCCTTTCGACCGCAGGGCAATGCACGTTGCCCCGCACCGAACCACCTTTATCGTCAATCGATTTCCTTCAATGATTTCAGCAAAAAGATCGATCAGATCGTTCATTCAGGAGAGGTATCCAACGCAAGCGAGTCTGGTGACCCATTTTTAAAGAAGATCGAAAAATCCTCAACACAAAGTTACGAGCGGGGACTTGAAGAGCAGTGGTCTTACGAGAGCGAAGAACAAATCCTGAAACTGAGTAAGTTATTTGAATCGACACTCGATGGCCAATCAATTGATGTGCAGTTCCTGAAGAAACAATGTGAAATCATTTTGCAGCGAATTTGCATTGATCAGGATGCGTTTGTCTGTTTTGCAGCATCACCCTTTCCATCAGGTTATCCTTCGCGGCACGCTTACCATACAACCTGCATGGCGTTGGCTATCGGCGTGGAGTGCGAACTGGATAACGAGCATCTTCTTCAACTCGGCATGGGCAGCCTGATACACGACATTGGGATGGGATTGATTGGTCTCAAACAGTTTGAGAGTCCGACAACCATTCTTGCCAAGGGTTTGAAGAATCTGGCGGATCATCCTGTTGCCGCCTTGAAAGTGACTGATTTCCATGAAGAAGAATTTACAGATGCAGCGAGGTTGGTGACCTACCAAATTCACGAGCGTCTTGATGGGAGCGGCTATCCACGGGGCCGCCTGAGCCATCAAATCCATCCGCTCGCCAAAATCGCCGCGGTAGCAGATGCGTTCGTCGGCATGTTGACTCCCCGCCCCCATCGCATGGGTGTTCAGGGCTACTACGCCATCAAGAAGATTCTCGATGAGACACGCGAGGGAAAATACGATCCCAAAGCAGTCCGTGGACTGCTGAAAGCAACTTCACTGTTTCCGATCGGAAGCTATGTCAAACTGACCAACGAGAAGCACGCGAGGGTGATTCGTTCAAACCAATCTGAATACACCAAACCAACGATTGAAGTGTGGAATGGGGACACTCAGGAAACTGAACCGACCGTGATCGATCTCTGCGAGCAAGATACGATCGCAATCACCCACGCCATTGCTTGCCCCAAGGCTGCATGACATATCACTGCACAAAACCCTCGCCCAAACAGGCGTGTCGAAGACAGTGCTCTAGCCCAAAACTTTGGCCCGAAGTGTAGTCAGCAATTCAATCGCCTGACCAATTTCGGCCATTTGTCTTTCCGGATCCTGCGGGATCTCGCGTTCAATGGTCAAGGGACCTTCGTAGCCGATTTCCTGAAGAGTACGAAGGTACTTCTCCATTCCAACATCTCCTTCGCCCAAGGGCACTTCGGCACCCCACGTATCACCGGGTTTATCGCTCCAAGTACCATCTTTGCAATGGATACTTCGCACGTGCTTTCCAACGGCCTGCAGTGCTTCAATTGGCTCTCCGGTTCCGTACAGAATCATGTTGGCTGGATCAAAGTTGATTTTCAAATTTTCGCGATCAACCTGTTTAATGAACTCGAGCAAACCCTCAGCAGTTTCCTGGCCCGTTTCCAAATGCAGGAACTGACCATGATCTGCACAATGGTCACAGAGTTGACGTGTCACGTCGACGATATCTGAATACCCTTCTGCCTGTGGATCATGTGGAATGAATCCCAAGTGCAATGCGACGGTGTCACAGCCCAACCAATTGGCAAAGTTCGAGATCTCGAGCATTTCATTCAGTCTTGCTTGCCGCGTATCAGCAGGGACCAACCCTACCGTTCGCACAACGGTGGGGATGTCTGCATAACTCTCCCCCTCGAATCCACCAAAGACAGCACTGCACTGAACTCCCATCTCACTCAATTGCTTTCGAAAAGCTTCGGCAGATTCCTGATTGCGTTTTTCAGGACTCGGCGCATGCAATTGAATGGTAGGAACTTTTAGCTGTGCGATAACATCCCAAGCAACCCCCAAGCCCGCATCCACGGAAGCAAAGACGCCAATTGGCCAAGTATCCATTTTCATACTCTGGTGTATTAGTTCGATAATCAAGAAACGAGTGATAAAGGTAATGGATCAGAAAGCCACCAATCAATCACCGGCAGCCTGCAAAATCGCACACAGGGCAGAATTCTCCGGAAAGCCTCTCGCAAACGACAAGAATCACGTTGTCAAACCAGCTCACCGGCCCTTGAAAAGGGGTCTGCGAGCAAGTCAATCGTGAGCCAGGACTCAGTCAGTTTCCCAACGAACGGCTAAAAGGCGGGCAGCAAGCAGAAACACCACTCCACTTATCAACAAAACACTGAGTTGCGGAGCGAGTGCATCCACGGGTAACTCTCGCCAAAACACCTTGGTGTATCCATCGAGAGCCCAAGCATTGAACGTCCAAAGGCCATATTGCTGCAACTCATCGCTCATCAGATATCTTGGTACCATCGAGCCGCCCATAGCACTCATGGTCAAGATCAGGATGACTGACAAACCATTCAATTGACCGCGCGACTTGCAAAGCGTGGCAAGGAATAGACCAAACGCAGACGCAGCCAATGCAGTCACCACTGTCATCATTAAAAAACCATCCAAGTGACCTATCAGGTCGACATTAAAAACGAGTTGCGCCCACACGAACATGACCCCAACCTGCAACACGCCGATACTGCTCATATAAAACCATTTCCCCAACAACAGCTGATCCATCGACATCTGAGTGGAAAGCAAGCGATCGAGCGTTTGATTTTCTCGCTCTTCGAGCAGAGCACCTCCGCCACCCGTGGCTCCAAACAACAAAAACATGACAGCAATTCCCGATGCGTACATACTGACAACAGGATTTGCTTTCCCTTCACCCATGACATCAATGATTTCCACTTTACGTTGCAGTGATTCCTCGATACCAAAAAGTTCGGAATCTGAATCAGCGACTGCACCAACCGCAAGCTGGTGCTCGTTTTCATCCTGCTCGCTATCAGTAAGCTGAGAGACTTGATACTCAGCTTCCGACAACATGATTGCTCGGTTGACGACAGCGGACACGACCTGTGCTGCAACCTGATCTGAAGCATCAGCCATCAATTCCGCTGCCAATTGTTCGTGATCTTCGCGTAAGATGATCGCCATGGTGGCACTGCCAGATCGCACCAACTCCATCGCTTCATCCCGCTTCAATCCATCTGCATCAGTCTCACGGACGAACCGCAAACTTTCCTGTTCAGCGAGCGCCGACATGACTTGTGAACTCACGACTGACTGAATTTCATCAACCGCGACCACCTTGATTCTTGGTGTTGTCCCACGTCCCAAACCTCCACCAAAAATAATCGCAAAGACACTGAAGAATGCGATTGGCACAAGGAACGTCAGCAACAACTCCACGCGATTGTGGAGCAGTCGACGGCAACTGATCTGAAGCACAGTCAAAATCATAAGGGCAATTCTTTCAACTTCGGTGCATTAATCACGCAATTCATAACCCGTTAGATGCAGGAAGACATGGTGTAGCGATGGAGCTTCCACCTGCACATCAGCAATTCCGTAGCCCCGCCGTCGAACAAGTTCAATCAGACCCGGCAGATGATTTGATACATCATCAATACGTGTCGAAATCTCGTCTGTGCCCGGAGTACCAAAAGAAGCGGCATCCTCTGCAACTCCGGCACGAATCGGTGCCGAGAGAGGTCGATCAATTCGCAGACGCACAAGACGTTGCGTGCCAACCGACTGCTCTACCAATTCATCAATGGGGCCATCTGCTACCACCATGCCCTGATCGAGAATCACAATCCGATCACTGCGTTCTTCAGCTTCATCAAGATGATGTGTGGTTAACAGGATCGAGGTTCCTGTGGCACTCAGTTCATCCAGCATCATGAAGATACGCTGTCGACTCTGCGGATCGACGCCAACGGTTGGCTCATCGAGCAACAGAATTCTTGGTTCATGCATGACACCACATGCAAGATTCACACGCCTCTGCATCCCGCCAGAAAAAGCACCCACCAAGTCGTCAGCACGATCTTCCAGCCCGGTCCACTTCAAGGCCCACGCCAACCGATCACGAAGTGCACGACGCCGCAAACCGTGAAACCGCCCAAATGCTTCCAGATTTTGGCGGGTTGTTAAGTCCGCATACAAGGCGATCTCCTGCGGCACAAAACCAATCTGTTTTCTTGCTTCGCTACTCTTGAAAGGTCGACCAGCTAAAAATATTTCGCCGTGGTCTGCATTCGTCAGACCGGCCAGACAACGAATCAACGTGGTTTTCCCAGCACCGTTGGGCCCCAAAAATGCCAACCGCTCACCTCTCTGAAGGCCAAAAGTGACACCTTTTAATGCATGCAAATCTCCATAGGACTTTCGCAAGTCATGGATTGCCAACGCAGGTGTCGGTCGAGCGTAATTCACTTGTCTAATCCCATCGCCAGGGTCGCCCGTCTACACAACGGATGCGGTCTACCTCGCTTCTAGGTTCCTCTTTTTTTGCTCCTGACCGCTACCCCGAAAATCAGCGATTCATGGAGCATGCGGAATGACGAAACCAGCGGCTAGACAGCATCCGACACGATCAACAGAGGGAGGGTTGAGATTTGCTGGATTCAAATGCCAAAATTGCTGAAAACAGCAGAAATTTCCCACAGAACTAGAAATGAATTCGCAGTTCAATCGTCAAATAGTCGAATTACAGGAATAAGACCGGCGAGTGCTCCACTCACCTAAATCACGACTGCTGAGGGCTTCCCACTGTGACCGATGTTTCGTCAAACCATTCCCAAGAGAAATGCAAGCAACCGGCAATTCAGGGGATCTGGAGACTTGGGGAAGTCATTCATGACAGTTCGGCAACACAGCTGTTGCTAGCACAGCCCGCCGATGCAGTGGGTAGCCCGCGTTGGGACTATGTAATCAAGCGTGCCAAGAGTGGTGCTGACCACTTGGAAGGTAGCCGACAAATACTGCAGTCGATTGCCGCGGGGAGTTGCGCTACGCATCCGAATTTGATTGCTTTGCTGGATTCGTCAACCACATCCAACCAACCGTATATGGTCATGCCCCGTTTGGAAGGTGAGCCCATGCAAAGCCATCTTGAATCTCCAAACACAAAGCCGCTTCCCGTCGCCTTATGGCTGGTACGGCAGATCGCTCAGGCTCTGGATTCTCTGCACACGACTGGCTGGGTGCATGGTGATGTGAAGCCAGAGAATTCTGTCGTAGGATCTCGTGGGCATGTCACTCTTGTGGATCTTGGGTTTGCCTCACGAATTCACACTCTTCCCAACCATCATTTTCGAGGGACGCCCGAATTCGCTGCACCGGAGGCTTTGGCTGGCAGTCTGGCTGCCATCCCCGCGATGGACATTTTTTCGTTGGGACGCATACTTTGGCAATGGATCACGCGTACCGAGCAGGTAAGTCAGATGATGCTCGAACCGGTTGCCGACTTGGTGCAGCAGATGGTATCCAAGGATCCTGATGAACGGCCCACAGCGTCTGAAGTGGTGCAACAATTGCTTCAACTTGAAATCGAAACACTCGGTCGACACATCGGACCAGCCAACTCCACCAGTGTCGCAGCGAATCGCCTAGCCGCTTAGCTCAATGCGTGTTGAAGCGATGCTGATCACGGTCAAGGGCTCCACCAAGCTTGCCGTCATTCCAAGAACTTATCGGTAAAACAATCTTCTGGCTTGACCACCTTGGCCTGCGACGGATCCAGTGCGTCCATCTGCTCAACGAGCCCGATCCAACGCTTCAGCGACATACGACCGAACACCTTGGATTGATCTCCGGGAGGCATTGCGAGGATTCGCATTTGTTCACTCCCATACTTGAGCACATCCGCCGTCATGCCATGATCGTTCGCTGCCAGGATGTCAGCATTGCCCTTGGTGGGATCCTTCAAATAGGACTCCCAACCAGCTTGCGTTGCTTTGACAAAAGCACCTACCAGTTCGGGCTGTTCTTTAATTAGCTTGCCAGTTGTGATCAACACGCTGGAATAAGGGTTCCAGCCGAGCTTGCTGACCATCATCACTCGGACCTTCACCCCCTCTTGTTCTGCCAGCAATGGTTCAGCACAACTGTAGCCCTGAATCGCAATTTCTGGATCGGCAACAAGTGGAGCGACGGAGCCAAAGTAGGGCACTTCTTTAACTTTGTCCAAAAGTCCTTTGGACCGCATGAACTCCAAATAGGGTCGGCCTGCTTGGCATTGCAGCGTCAAGCCAGCTAAATCATTCAACGATTCCGCACCGCTTTTTTCCTGCACAAGAATGCATCGTGGGTTGTCTTGCATAGCGGCCAATACGGCAACAACATCCAATCCTTGTCGACGGTAAACAACCACATCATCCGCGTTGGCAAAACCAAACTGAACCCGCCCCAAGGCCAGTTCCTGCGCAACTGGCGCGCTCCGCCCCCCCGGCCTGATATCGACCTTCAAACCAGCAGCCTGATATCCCCCATCGGCTTCTGCCTGAAACACTCCGCCATGCTCAGACTCCGGATACCAATTCAATTGAATTGCAACAGGCGATCCCGCGGTTGGAGTGTCGGTAGAACTCTTGGCTGACTTTTTTCCAGTGGAAGTGGACGATGTAGAAGACGAACCACAGCCACTCATGAACAGAATGACTAGCCCCAACGTTAAAGCAATGACACGGATCACGGGAACACAACCTCCAAGTGAATGAAATACCCCCACAGTATCACCCTCATCGATTGACCTAGGGAAGCCCCTTGCCGACGGCGACAGAAAAAAATCGAATTCTATCGTTGCCTTCATCGCAAGCAGCATGCATCACAAGCTTACATCCAGTTCATCAACCAGCCGTGCTTGCAAATTTCGTCCACCGTCGCAGAAAGACGGCCGAGATCAGATGAACAGTGCCAAACAAGACAATACCCAGCATGGCTGATGCAAAAACAGCGGATACCAATGCATCGGTTTTCAGCAAATTGGCCCACCCGGTCATGAGTGTCCCCAAGCCATCATAGGACGTACTATTTCCCACGAAAAACTCTGCCACAATTGCGCCAATCACAGCCAATCCGCTACTGGTCTTAGTACCAAGCATCAAATGATTGACCGAAGATGGAATTTGCAAATGCAACAAGCGTTTCCAACGTCCTGCTCCGTACAGTCGAAACAGGTCATTTGTATCCTGCTTCGTGCTTAGCAACCCCCCTGTCACACTGTTGACGATCGGGAACAGGCATACAATCGCAGTAACAATGAGCACCGTTCGAAATGTGTATCCACTCCAAACAATCAACAACGGTGCAATGGCCACGATCGGAACGGTCTGCAACAGGATGACATATGGAAACAGGGCCAGCCGCAGACTTCGAGACTGGCTGAAGATCACTGCGAGGCCGTACCCCGCAGCAACAGCTACCAACAAGCCACTGAACGCAGCAAAACCTGTCGAAATGGTCGCTCGAAACAGGGCACCGCGTTCCAATACTGCCGCATTCCAACATTGCCGAGGCGTCGGCAAAAGTGCCTTTGGCAACTCAAATTTCCAGACAATGAATTCCCAGACGCCAAGCAGAATGCATGCGACGGCTGCAACCAAACTGACACTCACCAACATCTCGCGCTGTCGCGATGAAAGAACTGCAGTCATCGATTACTCCCCCCGCAGCGCGCGACTGACATGACCATAAAACTCACCGAATTCGACAGTAGCTCGAATATCTTCATGACGCGGTTGCGGAAGTGGATTTTCCAGTACACTCGCCAATGCCCCCTCACGCATGACAGCGATCCGCTGAGACAACAACACTGACTCAGCAATATTGTGAGTCACCATCACGACGGTGAATCGCCGTCTCTCCCAAAGCTCCAAAAGAAGCTGCCCCAATTGATTTCGCAACATATCATCGAGCGCGGCAAAAGGCTCATCCAGCAACAGCACATGTGGATCAGTGACCAGTGCCCTGGCAATGGAGACCCGCATTTTCATTCCACCAGACAGTTCTGTTGGAAAGCGTGTCGCCGCATCTTCCAGCCCTACCGTTTTGAGCAAATCGGATGCGATTGCTCGACGATCTGATGGAGAACCTTTACCAATCAAATCAAGCGGCAGCACAACATTTTGAATGGCTGTTCGCCACGGCAGCAAGGAGGGTTGCTGAAAGACAAAAGCGATTCCACCGGCATCACCTTGAACCGGTGGATCCAAACTGACCGTTCCTTCCGTGGGCAGTTCTAGCCCAGCCATCAGCCGCAGCAAGGTAGTCTTGCCACACCCACTTGGGCCGATCAATGATACAATCTCGCCCGGACTGACCTTCAGGCTGATATTATCGACAGCCCGAATTCCGCCAGGATATTCAATTGAAAGCGATTGGCAATGAATCGCCGAAACACGGGCGGATTCGCTCAACAGATTCTTTCGTGCAACGAGTTCCTGACCTGATCCAGTGCCCAGCAGAGTACTGCCCCATGGGCTGATCAATCAACCTCAGATCGCTTCGCGGCAGCCCCTAGATTTCCGGCAGGCCTCAATTCGAAGCGTCTACCATCAATTTCAAGGGTCGCATAACGAGGATTCACATCGAACACAGTTCCCTTGAGGGTTCCGATTTCAAAAGTGTCACCGATCTTCAACTTCAGGGTCTGATCGCGAGTCCGCACATGCATCCAAGCGGTCCAGTCATCCCTGCCTTGAACCAGTGCGGTCAAGACCGTCTGCGATGCGTCATCAAATGACGGCTTGGCAGGTGGCTCGACTGGTGGTGGTGGCGGATCGACAACGCGAACCGTGATGGTTTGTTCTGTTGTTTGCTGCGGATATCCACTATCAATCGCTCGCACCAAGAGCTGGAACTCCTGTGTCACATCAGAATTCACTCGCAGCGTCCCGCTTCGGGAATCAAGACGTACAAACTCGGGTGCCTCCTCTGCCAGTTCAAACCTGACGTCGTGACCCTCAGGGTCTTTGAACGTCAAAGGCGTCGGTGAGTCCCGGCCCACGACCGCTTCAATCGAGCGTCCACCGCTGTAACGTGGTGGTTGATTGGGGGGCTCATAGAGATTGCGATTCATAATCGAAGCGATATAGGAATCGGCATCTGCGTCAACGCGATAGGACGGCTCGGAACGTTCAGGCAAATCATCCGGAGCGTTTGCCAAAGCGATCACATCGACATTCATCGTCACCGTGAATCCACCTTTTTTGACAGGCACAATGGACAACTCACGAATCCGATGCAAGTAATCTTTTGCATAAAAATCATGCATCATTCCAATCAACTCGGGCAGTTCTGTCGCGCCAGTGATGCGAAAGTCAACCTTCTGATAGATTCCTCCGACAGGTCGTGAACTGGTAAAGTCGACTTGGACATTGTCCATTCCTTTATCATGTACCAACTCAAGCAACCACTGCTGGTACTGACTGCGTGCAGCCTCTGGATTGCTTGGAAGTGAGCGTGCCATGTACTCACCGAACGTTCCGTCTGCAATGGCTCCCATCATGACTTTTTCTGAGAGTTCCGACTGCTTGCTGGTCAGCTGTGCAATCTGTTTTGTACGCTGCGAAACAGCGGACTGGTAACGACCGTATCCAGACCACAGGAGGTACAGAACAAACATCGTTCCGATGATTTTGACGAGGTTCTTTTCTCTTTCATTCATGACTTCACCTCAGTTCGAATTTCAGCAACGATTTCATCGTCCGCATCTGCCGCTGGCTCACGCTCGGGGCTCGTTTCCAGTTCTTTCTCTGGTCCACCCTCTGTTGGATTACCAGCAGCCTCTAACTTACCTGTGTCCGGTTCCGGTGGAGGATCTTCACTGTCCGGCGAGTCCTCACCACTGTCCTCGCCATCCCCCTTGTCTGACTCGCTAGTGGCTTGACCTGAATCTGCCTCAGCAGCACCTTTTTCAGTATCAACGCTGGGTGACTCTTCGCTTTCAAGAACACCTGCCGGAGCATTATCTTCTGGCGTCACTCGGTCGTCGGGATTCGTTCCCGATGCCACCGCACTCCGTTCAACGCCCTCTTTTTCGGCGACATCTTGCTCTGAATCTTTGTCAGCCTCGTCGGGATCACTATCAACTTGATCAAAGACTTCCCTGATCCCGATGTATCGCTGATCACGAATATGGCCGGGATCAATTTGAATGGATTCGGTGAAGCTCCAGCGATATTGATCCGACGTTCTCAACTCGCTCGCGCCATCGCCTTGAACCATTCGAAAATCGTCACGAATTGCATCCTCAAATTCTTCAATGACAGCGGGTTTCGTGACAGCTCCTTCGATGGTCATTGTGCCACCACCATTTCTTGTGTCACTTACAGCGGAGACACTGCGAACGATCAACTTGTCCGATTCAGGAACTTTTGAGGCGAGTCTGCGGATCTCATTCAACCAATTGACGTCTCCGTCCAGATATTTGTCGACGAGTTCGGTCCGGGCGACGCTCACATCCGCCGCTTTCACACCTTTCTGCTTATCGTTGTTCGCCACTTTCAGCCCCTCGATCTGCACATCGAGTGCTCCGAGTTGGCGATAGATGAAGAAGGCGACCAAGGCTGCCACGGCAACTGGGACTGCGGCAATCAGGTACTTACGATACGGACTCTCGACTACTTCGACCCGCTTCCGCGGATTCAAGAAGTCAAGCAGACGATCAGCCCCCATTTCATCGGCCACTAAGAGGCCGACCAGAGGAGCCAAACGCCCCACATGTTCGGGCATGTTTCTGTTCGTGTTACGGTCCACATCGACGAGCGAGAATGGGTCCAACACCTCAACTTTGCTGTCAGTGGCTTCCACCAACATCTCGACGTCCTGCGAATGCACCGCTGCTCGGCCCCACAGGACAACGCGTTCCAACGTCCCACTGGACCCACAGGCAACCAAACTGCGTTTGAGTTCACCAGCCAATGCCCGCCCACGTGCCTCTTCCGCAGAGGGCATCCGAACAGTACGAACAAAGATCACCCGTCCATCTCTCGCAACCACAATCTCAGCTTCATCAGAAAGCAAATCGATCAGGACGACATCATTGGCACTGGAACGTTCCTGTTTCAGCAGGTAGAGAGCGGCAGCGGCTAGGGGGCGAATGGAAATTCTTTTGGGGACAAGACTTCCTGATTCACAAACACCTCGAAGTCCGTTTAGTTCTTCAGCCCCCAGGGCCGCAGCGATCATTTCGACACCGGTTTCATTTCGACTGGTGACCAGATAATCAACCGTCGAATTTTCACCGGCTGTCGCAAAGCTTTTGCTGGCCTGAAAACGAACCATGTCAGGCAGTTCTTCCTCAGGGACAGGAGGTAATTGCAGTTCTCGCAATTCTGCCTGACCACGCCCGATCGCAACCAAGGTTTCAGTATTTTCCATACCCTGACCGTCGAGAGCTACCTTGAGGGTCTGCAGAACATTATCCTCGATCGGTATCACCCGCGCGTCGGTGACTTTGACGCTGCTGCCACTACACTGCGCGGCCACCAACCTCAGTTCACTTTCGTCCCAATCGATTGCTAGTTTTTTCACCATCTGTTTCTCACTTCATTAATGAAGTCGATTTTGTGCGAGAGACTTTCTCTGAACACGAAACCTACCTGCAAACCAAAACCTCAATCACCACTCATCTTGCAACCATGCACTTTCGATCCAGCCAACCATGACTGAAATTCAATTCCCAAGTCCACTCCCACCGCCTGCTTCACCTTCCAAGCCAGTAAATGACCTTGACCCCAGAACGGAGAGATCAAACCCCCTGCCCAAGTGACTCAAATCCCGCCAAAAGACAATTTTGGGATTCACGGTCGTTGCATCAATAATTACCTCAGAGCGACTTGAAACTCCACTTTGCTCAAAATAGCCCACTACCTGTGCCCGAAACACATCGCCACCGCAGGTGACCAGGGGCGTCAGTAATCTCATTTCATCCAGTGTCACAAGGCCCTCAACCAACGGCCAAGTTTCAAACTGACGATTTGGATCATCCGAATTCACATCTCGCGTTTCGAGAATTCCCTCAACGGCTTCCTCCGGTAAAAGCGGAATGCCGTAAAGGAGTTCAGCGGGGCATTCATTTAGATTAATCCGACCCGGCATAACTTCGACCTCTTGAGTAGTCAAAGTGTCCATTAAAATGGGCATATAGATCCCCATCGAAATGAGGTCCTCCGAGAAAGGAGAACTGTAGGTTTTAGCGTTGTCACCATTCCCAATCGTTACGGTCGCGCCGACCAAATCAAGAACCTGCGTCAACGAGGTCCCCCCCCCACCGCTGAGATCAAGTTCACCCATCAGGTCGGCAGTCCAACGACCTTCAACCTCGGATGATTGGCCGCTACCACCGTTTCCACTGAGCAATGCCATGGTTGAATTTGACTGCCCAGCAATCCGATAAGCAGCGATGAATGTCGCGTAGTCATCATTCTCTAAAGCCTCTGACAGTTCCTCGTAAAGCAATTCAAGATCATCCTGATTCACATTGACCCGAAAACTGCCATCACGACGTTTGCTCGCCTCAGCACCGTGCACGGTCAAATAGGCTGCCCACCCGAGTGAACCGGCAGTTTCGACGGTAGCCCCAAAACGTTGTTGCTCGTCACCATCCAAAACCCCATTGCGATTCGCATCGGCGCCGAACAGCAGCGTTGGCGTGACACCCCGTACCAGCAACAACTCCTCGACACTCAAAACGGGCCCGTTCTTGGGGACGTAGGGCGTCGGTAGTGTCGAGTAGTACTCAGCTTCCGCACCGAAGGGCCTCACCTCTTCGTCCTCGTCCAACCAATCGAGAATTGCATCGGCAATGTCCTCGGTCATGCCGGGTAGAGTCAGCAGGAGCGAAACCGCGATGTTATCGCTGGTTACACCTTCACTTGATTCCTCAGACTCGTCAGTAGCCGTCAGAACAGAAGCCATCATCCCAGCCGAACTATTTTCCAGTATCGGAAGTGCGTTGATATTGAGTCTTGCGGACTCATTTTGCAGGCCAAACCTCAACCCTGCCAGTCTACCCTCGTCGTTCAATCCGGGGGCAAGAATTGAGAAGTTCGAGGGCGTCGAATTATCATCCCCAAGCGAAACATTCACGGCTTGGAAAAGCTGTGGATTATTATACACACCTCCATAGTCAACTCGCATCTCCGGAGGCTCTGAAAGCAACAGCCGAACTGCTTCAGCACCCGACTCAACGTTGACTCTCGTTTGCACGATGTCACCGGACAGATAGGCCGAGTCGTCGTAGGCCAGCATCAAATCTGTGAACGAGTAGACTGCCATGGTTGCGATTGCGACAACAATCAGAACAAGCACGAGGAAAAATCCGTGGCGTGCTGACTTGGTAGACTTTCTCATAATCCAGCCTCCGACAGATCTTCTTCCTCAGTCTCGATTGGCACAGCCAGGGGCAGCCGGACGATATGTGAGAAAGTACGCATTGAATCCGGCCCCAAAGCAGAGATCGTATCGGCGCTCTCCGTTGCGGCGAGAGCCGGATCAACCATATAAATTCGGACCTGGACAGCGAGTGGTAATTCACCGAATTCGTCGCTACTCCACTCCAATTGCCACGTCAGGCCATCCCAATAGGAAAACTCGATCGACTTGATTTCGGGAGCCAGTAAGTCCCCCGTCTGATTGAGCGTGCTAACATTCCCCATCGTGGCTGCTTCGACGGTGGCAGCGCGATCGAGCGACCGGCGGACTAATCCCCCTGAAGTCAGTTCGCTAGCATCCGGATCAAGTTCCGCAAGGGAATCCAGCACACCACCTGTCGCATCATCAGACTGCACGTAATAAGCAACCGTTTTCAAGTCGCTGGGCACATCCTGAAGGTCGGTGATGGTCTCGTCCATCATCTGAACATATTCTTCCAGACGCGGCAGCCGACTCAAGTCAAGTTGAATCTGGTATTGATTGCCAACCAACCCTGGAGTCTGCAGAACCGCAACACCACTAGTCAGGTCAAGGCTCGTTGTGTCGATAGCTTCGAGCGGCTCCTCTTCCATTTCCATACTGATACCAGCTGCTGAGAGATCTTCTTCACTCTCGCTACTACTGCCACCCTGACCGCCTTCCTCGGCGCCACCGAGACTCGACGACAAGAGTTCTTCGAGGCCTGACATGTCAGCAGGCTCACTGTGCAACGTGGCCCGCAGATCATCTTCGATCATCTGCATGACAGAGGCCGCCAACTGGGTCTGCTGAATGTCCATGTTACGCACGTTCATATCGACAGCGTAAAACTGAAACGCTGTGCCAATCAGCCCCATCAAGACCACCGACATCGCCAAGGTCAACAGGACCTCCAACAAAGTAAACGCTCGCACTATTCTGCGTCTGATACTCATCACGCCGATCCCTCCACGCCAGCAGCTTCTTCGCGAGCAGCCTCTTCCTCGGCTTCCAGTTCTTCGAGCCCGAGGGCAGGATCAATCATCCAACGAACAAGAGAATAACGAGCTAGTGGCTCACCGCCGTCAGGATTCTGTGCCTCCACCACGACGCGGATCAGCAGAATCCCCCCGAGTTGTCCTGGCTGGACCTCCACTGAAAACTCAAAGGGAGTGGTGGACTGCGAGTCGAAAGAGTCCACCGGTGTTAACGGCTGCGCCTGCGGTGTTATTCCAGAAGTACTATTCAGCAAGACTTCCGATAATTTAGCCTGGCAAATCATTCGAGCATTTGCGAGGTCGCGTGCTTCGCGCGCCGCTGAGATCCCTGTGTCAACAATACGGCTGAGAATCGCCATGGAGCCTCCAAGGATTGCAAGGGCTAGCAATATTTCCAACAACGAAAACCCCTGCTGCCTTCTCACTCGATGGCAGTTTCGTTTCGGGCTGGGGATAAAAAGTGTTGCATGCGTCATGGTGCCAAGACCTCACTTACGGAGGCATCGCCGGTGATCCCCCGAATTTTCACAACGACTCTCCCCATCGTCGGGTGCGCCAAACTGATCAGAGCAGTGCTCGTTGACCCATCTGGATAGAAGAGCACCGGGCGGCTCCAGCCCTGTCCCTGATCCGAGACAGTCAACTGCTCAATTTCCATTGCGCGAGCAGCAGAGACCACGTTGACACTTTTAACTACGATTTCATCAGGTAATTCAATGGTCTCGATTGCCGTTTCGTCTTCCTCGATTACGACAACCGAAGCTTGGTCTGCACCGGTAAGAAGTTGTGCACCTGACCCAGTCTGGTCGATAGCCTCGGTCGCATCCGAGGCCGAGTAAAACGGCTTGGCCCTCAAACTTGATCCTTCGAGCATGCCCTCGAGCATAATGACCCGCCCTGATCGCATCGCTTCGACACGTAATCTGGCGACGCTGCTGCGGACCTGGTCGCCAGCTCGAACAAGCCGTCGATCATTCAACAGCATGCCCCACTTGGGCATCGTCATCGTTGCTAGGGCAGCAAGGATGGCGATGACAAGCAAAAGCTCGAGCAAAGTGAACGCGGATCGACGTGACAATGGATAAATCCCGGGCGGGGCGTAGAGAAATTGAGTTACCGCTCCTTCGGTTAATTTGCCTGTGGAGCAGTCCCGCCCGCGGCATTAGCGAGCGAGAACCGATCAACTTCCTTCGACGGTGATGTCATCATCAGTGTTCATTTGTTGATCAAGTCCCGAGCTTCGCAGTTCGAAACTCCCGCCGTTGACGTTGTATTCTAGGTCGTTATCCCAAGAATCCTTCGGAATCTCGTCGATGATTGCAGAAACCCATTTGGCCTTCTTCGCTGCGTCCGTGGGTCCATCCCGAAGCATTTCGAGGCTCTCAGGGAGTCCGTTCATGCGGATTTTATACATTTTAACGTTGTCTTTAAGGCCATTTAGTGTGACCTCGGTTGCTGAGACGTTGGCCCCATCTTGCACGCCGCTGAAGTTGGTTACGCCAATCCCGATGATCATGACGAGGATTGCGAGCACCAGCAGCAACTCGAGCAGAGTAAAGCCGCTACGGGCTGAGTGGGATGATCGGTGCGATCGAATGTGATTACGGTGGTGCATTGCCTTTGCCGGACTTTTTCGTGAAGTAAGTTAGTGCCTGAACGACGATACCAAGATCGTCTCATCAAATATAATAACCACGGTGTCTAGGGATAGTTTCGATTTCCTTCCGGGCCGAGATAGAGAACCGGATCACTTCGAGACCCTTCAAACTGACAAACTTTGGCTAAAATCGAGGCCGCGACGGGCTCGGCACGAAGCGGACAACCGGCAAAAGTCCCAGAAACCTGAGACTTGAGCGGGAATTCTCCGCAAACGGCGGTAGAATAAGCGTAGAAAGAAATTAAAGTTAGAGAGGGTCGTTTGAAGACCCTCAGCGTCACTTGGATGTCGCAACACTGTATTAAATCCCTTCATCTCAAAGAACAAAAATGGTAGCTCGCGACGATTCCGTTATCCGCGGCTCTTTGATTGCCTGCCTGATTTTCCTTGTCCTGTCGTTGTGCCTGAACTTTTTTCTGTGGCGATACGGTAATACGGTTGCGACGCAAGAGCAGAACATGGCCGACCGTCTAAAGACTGTTCAGGAAACCGTTGTGACCTTGACGACTCAGGCAGATCGCATGAAAGCCATGCTGGGTGTGGGCAGTTTCACGAAGGAAGAAATCGCTGAGATGAAAAACCAGGACAACGAATCAGCTGACCCGGACATGAAGCAGATCGAGAAAGATTATTCGATCGCCATGTCCTACTTTCCTGCGGAAACAGATTCGTCGGAACGCAACTACCCGAAGTTGCCTGAATACCTTGCCATGACCATTCGCAATCGAAATGGCGAAGTAACGAGCTCACGCACCGAAGAGAAGAAGATCAGAGATAAAGCAACGGCTGATGTAGCGATTGCTCAGAACCAGCAGAAAATCGCAGAAACGGAACGTGATAATGCCAACAAGGATCGTGTCAAGCTGAGCGATCAGTTCGATGAGGATCGAGATCGCATGATCAAAGAGAAGGAAGACACGAAGGACAAACTTGTCAAGAAAGTAAAGGAATACAATTCGTTCCGACAACAAGCTGTCACCGAGACGAATAAGCTGACTCAGAAGGCAAGTCAACTTCAAGGCACAATTGATACTCAAAAATTTCAGCTCAACGAACTTCGTAGTGACCAGTTTGAAACAACGCAGGGCGAAGTTCGGTATGTCGCACGCGGTGGCAACATCACGACAATCAATCTTGGATCAGCAGACGCCCTGAGGCCGGGGATCACTTTCGGCATCATCGACGCAGATGAGACCCGACTCAAAGACGCAAAGGTCAAGGCAACGATCCAAGTCACGCAGATTCAAGGCCCGCATCTGGCTCAAGCCCGTGTTGTCGCGTTCCCTGAAATTCGAAATCCGATCATCCCCGGCGATAAAATTTTCTCGCCGTTTTGGGCTCCCGGTCGCGTTATCAAAATTGCTTTGGCAGGCGATATCGATATCGATGGCGATGGCCGCCCAGACAATGAGGCTCTGAAGGGTCAAATCAGAGCGGCCGGTGCAACCGTCGCTGCCGAGGTTACGCCAGCCGGAAGCGTCAGCGGAAAACTTGATGCGACCATCCGATTCATGGTCGTTGGTGATGACCCCGAACTGGGTAACGGACCGGGAGACGATGACGACAATAATGTTGCCACGATCGCCGCAATGGGACGCATCAGGGCGAAGGCATCTGAACTTGGGCTGACAGTCATCCCCGCCTGGAAACTGCAGAGCTACCTGAGAACACTCAACGACACACTCACCACACCCCTTGGGTCGGCTACCCGCGGTGGTGACTTCCCGCCTGATCCATACTCCAGCGGTAATCGATTGCCGAACACGGGTGCGGAACTCTACAACGCTCCCGCAAAGAGAATTCAGAACGGCAATAAAGTGCTCTCGCCCTAGCTTTCAGGTTGACCATTGCTGTCAAAATCATGCCGCTGGCGTGATTTGACGGAGCCAATGAACAGGGGGCGTATTCTTATCCACTTGATCAAGGAATACGGCGAATCCTTTGATCTCACAGTTGCTTTGATCTCACAGTCTCAGTGATCCAGACTGGTCATACGGGGACTGCTTGCCTCTGGAAGATGATTCCCTTCGCGAATGAAGGGCTGTCTTGGCGAATTGCGGGGATAACTCCAGAGCAGGACAATATCACATGGTTCCGCTCTGCGAAGCAACTGGAGAGTTTTGCGGTTTCGGCTAGCGAATTACCGTTCCATCCTCGCGGCACGCGCGGATGGCCAGCAGCCGTATCTCATCAACAATTGGTCGCATGAGGAGCGATCAGATATCGCAGGACAGCTTTTCTACCTGCCTTGCCAGTACACGTGATTCCGATCTGAATCGTCCTGTCAAACGCCGCAGTTCATCATCCAACCTACTCGCTGCTACCTTGGACTCACCGATGGGGAGCGTGCCTAGATGAACTTCATCTTGATCGTTCACATTTGTCGAACTCGATGCAGCGAGTGTTGAGCGGACCAGCAGGTCACTCAAACGCGAATGCGTCACAAGATCACCGATCGGGATGATTTGCGGGGCAGACCAAGTCATCCTGGCTTCTGGGATCTGTGTGATCACCTCATCACTGATCGATTCGATCCGAGCATCAAGAGCTTCAGGATCGAGGTCAAAAGCCCAAACCCACTGACGCGACTCAACACGATAAACAAAGTCGAACATGCGTTGCTGCCGCTGCATGAGATGATCAAACGTGTCGGCGGTGGATCTTGGTACAGCAGCGCCCAAACTGACAGTTCCGGCAACCACTTGCTTATCGCATCGAGGCCGCGTTGCATTGTGAGACAGCTTCACAGACATGATCAGCGATTCGACACACTTTTTCGCTGCTGTCTTATCAGCCAGATGGTTCGCATGGTCAACTCTCTGCAGTCGCCCATCACGGTGCCGTGGCTGGCGTAGAGACGTCCGATTTGCCATCCGCCAATTCGACCAGGCATCGGCTACACGCCTTGGTCCTCCGAAAACCGTGGCAAACGACACCTCAGTGCCTTGGCCACGTCGGGAGCAGATCTGCAAATCCGAAAAATGCAAAGCTGCCAATTGACGCGAGATGAGCAAGCCAAGCCCTTCGCCACCACTCATTGGTTCAGTCACGGTACCGGGACCATCAGCGGTGTCATCATTGCAAGACATCTGCTGCAACACGTTTCGTTTGATCCCGCCTCCGCGATCGACAATCGCCCAACGCACCGAACTGCTGCCACGTGGTCGTTGCAACTGCACCAAGACCACACCATTTTCAGGGGTCACCCGAATTGCATTAGTCGCCAAGTTCACAACAAGTCGGCGAACAAGGGCAAGGTCAGCATAGACCTTCGTTTCAGCAACAAGCATGATGTCCCAAAGCACATCAATTTTTCTGGGCAGAGCCCACGGGCGAAGTGTTTCGTCAATCGATTTCCGGATCTCTGATATCGAAATCCATTTTCGGTCGATGCGAGGGATTCCTGTACGCAATCGCTGCAACTGCACCATTTCATCGATCATTTGGAACATGCAATCACATTGATCCATCGCAGATGTCAGGTACAGGAGTTGCTCCGATGTGAGATCGCCTTGATCACCATCCTTGATAAGACGAACGGACTCCTGCACCGTTGTCAACGGAGACCGCAAATGTCAACGGAGACCGCAAATCATGGGCCGTTTCGCTCATTAAATGCGATGCGGAATTCACCGCCGCTTGATTAGTCACTCGACGAACAGGTTTGAAACGATGCCCAGTTGATTTTACGCGTTGAGATTTGGACACAGTGAAAATCCATCGAAATTCTGGACACCCTCATGCAAGAATCGCGAGGGTGCTTACCTACTTCAAAAAATCGACAAGCAGTGGCCAACACCACCAACAAATGAACTTCCACTTAACGCGGGTTACCCCGAACGGCTACACCTTGTTCCATCTATGAGGGTCATAGCAACCGCAACACTTCCCAGTCAGCAGGACAAAACGCCCAATACCTACATCCGTCAACTCAAGAAAACACACCGGTAACGTCAAGCTTTAACATCCCGTTGAGGATGTTTCTTGGAAGAAGACTCGCACCACAGCAGAACTTGCGAAGAAAGTAGCAGGAAGATTTAAATACTGAGCAAAGAATTTAACATCCCGAAGGTTGCCGCGATGCTTTCCCCAGCAAACTGTTTGTCACTGCGAAGCAGCAAACGTCAGGGCACACCCCTCGACAAACGGCTAGTTTTGAGCCGATTTCATGGCACGTCGTCGCGCTGCAATGCGACGCACAGTTTCATCAAGTGTGACTCCGAGCAAAATCACCAATCCAATAATCGTAAACTCCAAGCGATCAGGAATCTTCAATAACAGTATCAAGTTATTCAATAGCATCATGACCGCTGTTCCAGCGATCACACCAAAGATTGACCCTTCCCCACCTCGGAGACTGCAACCACCAAGCACCGCTGCTGCTATCGCGTAAAGTTCGTAAAAGTTGCCAAAGCTTGAAGGTGAAATCGAACCGGAATCCAGAGCGAACAGGATACCACCGGTGGCAGCTGAAATCGTGCAAATCATGTAAGCCAAAATCGTGACTCTCTCCGTTCGAATCCCGCTGTAACGTGCTGCTTCCTCATTGCTTCCCAACGCCAACATATAGCGTCCCCAGATCGTCAAATTCAGAAAAACTGCAGCAATGATGGCAGCAAGCAAAAACACAAACAGTGGATACGGAATCCCAAACGTTTGTACTCCATCTCCAGTTCCCCACTCCAACAAAGACAGCTTCCCTGAGCCAAGAGGACTAAGGGTTTCCTTGTATTCAATCCCGAATCCAACTGGATTGTCATTCACAAGCCACCGAGAAATTCCACGATAGATCAACAGACCGCAGAGTGTCACCACGAAGGGTTGCAGGTGAACACGAGTCACCAGAAGTCCATGCAACAGACCAAGGCACCCTGCGATCGCCAGAACCGACATGATCGCGAGTGGAATCGCCATGCGTTGTTTTCGGACCGTTGGCATTGCCATCCATTCTTTTGAAAACCGTTCACCGAGACTTTGTTCGAATTCCACCTTTGACAATTCACCTTCACGAGAAACTGAGCGCACCACCAGATCTTTCAATCCCAAACTTGGGTGAAAGAAGGCAACACGGTCTCGTGCCGATAATTCAACGGGAACACTCGAAAGACTGACCCAAGCGGACTGGTCTCCTTGAGCCCTTCCGAAGTCCAAAATTTCAAATGCCTTGGCGACCTGGCCTGAGTCTTCATCGCGGGTCAAACCCTCAACTTTCAAAACGGTCCCCACCCCTAGTGGCTCACCATCAGAGTCAGCCATCTGCACAGCTTCCACGTTTTGCACCGTCAGCAAGGCTGGTTGCCGCCCCCGATACATTCGGAGTTTGTCACCCGCTTGATAAATGCCATCCGCATTCCCATGAACAAGGACGGTATCACTGTCCGCCTTGGCACGGTGCACTTCAAAGACAGATGCCGGCTGATAATCCACCTGCAAAAAGATTCCAAGAAGACAACCCGCAAGACATACAATCGAACCAACAGACAGATCGATCCCGCCCGTGATGATGACAAACGCTACCCCAATTCCAAGCAGACCATACATCGAAACCCGGCGAAGCAGATTTTCCAAATTGTTGGATTGCAAAAAAGTACTACTGAAAACATTGGTCCATGAGTCCGAGGTCATCACGACCATGAACACAAAAAGCATCACCAACAGACCAAAAATACCAAGCGATTTTGCATTCATTAATTTGTCACCGTTGCCACGTTATTTGCATTACCTGTCGCCAGTTGCATGATCGATTCTTCAGACAATTCAGAACGCTGAAGCTCGCCGGTAATTCTCCCTTCATGCAGCACGATCGTACGATCACTCATACCCATGATTTCCTCCATCTCACTTGAGACGAACAAAACGGCGAGCCCTTCTTTGGCGAGTTTCTCCATCAATTGATAGATTTCCTGTTTCGCCCCAACATCAATCCCGCGTGTGGGCTCATCCAGCAGCAAAATCTTTGGCATCATGGAGAGCCACTTTCCCAATACAACTTTCTGCTGATTGCCACCCGAAAGGAAGCGTGTGACCTGGGCATCGTTGGGTGTCTTGATACGCAAATCACGTATCATTTGGGTTGCATCACGTTTCTCAATCGCCCGATTCAAAAAACCGCCCGCCAAACGATTGCGTGACAACGCAGCCAGTCCGATGTTGTGCCGCACACTCATATCGATGACCAGTCCGTCAAGCTTCCGATCCTCCGGCACCAGGGCAATCCCGGCATCGATCGCCGCAATTGGCGACTTCAAATCGATGGTTTTCCCGTCCACGGCCACCGTGCCAGCAACTGGATAATCGACTCCGAATAGCGTTCGCAACATTTCGGTGCGTCCTGCACCCACAAGACCTGAAATCCCGACAATTTCACCTTGCCGAATTGAAAACGTAATTTCATGCTCGGGCCAAGCCGGCGTGCGGAGCCGATCAACGGATAACACAACATCACCAATTGGTAGTGTCTCACGTGAATAAAATTGCGAAACGTCCCGCCCCACCATCATCCGTACCATGTTGTCATGAGTGATTTCATCACGATCCAAGACACCGGCATTTTCGCCATCTCTCAGCACAACCACACGGTCTGACAAAGCCTTGACCTCACCCAAACGGTGCGAGATGTAGATCACGCTAACGCCGCGTTTTCGCAAATCTTTAACCACCTCAAACAACCGCTCTGCCTCGGCACTGGATAGACTCGAGGTTGGTTCATCCATGATCAGTACTCTCGCACCTACCGACATTGCCTTTGCAATTTCGACCATCTGCCGCTGACCGATGGAGAGATCACTCAAAGGAGTCGTTGGATCTACGGCCAAGCCGATCTGCTTCAGAACCTTGACGGCATCAACATTGATCTGTTTTCGATCGATGAATCCAAAGCGATTCGGCTCTCGGCCCAAGTAGATATTTTCACCAACCTGCAGGTTTTCCGCGAGATTCAATTCCTGGTGAATCAGAGCGACACCACTGTCGAGGGATGCCTTGACAGAATCCAGTGCAACAGGCTCTCCATCAATCAAAACCTGCCCAACGTCGGGCATTTGCACACCCGCAAGAATTTTCATCAAGGTGCTTTTTCCAGCACCATTTTCTCCAATCACTGAAAGCACTTCTGCCTGCTGAACCGTTAGATCAACATCATGAAGCGCGCGGACCCCCGGAAATTGCTTTCCGATTTTCCGCACCTCAAGAAGTGGCGTGTCGACCTCAGGCATGAGTCCGCCGCAATTTATGAGTGAAGAGTTCAGACAAGACTTTACTGTCCTTTTTTGGCTTTCAGGTCAGCCCAGAACTCATCTACATTGTCCTTCGTGATAGGACGAGGTGGAATATCCAGATACTTGCTCTCTGGAATCGCGTTCTCACCTCCATTCAACAACTCGGTCAAGACACGCACCGATTCATAACCGTAAGCGTATGGATTTTGCACGACTGTTCCTGCACAAGTTCCATCCTTGATCGCCTGAAGAGTGATATCGTTTTCATCAAATCCAATCAATTTGACAGTACCGAGCTTATCGGCTTTTTCGAGCGCCTTGTAGCAAGCTGGTGGGTTGTATTCGAACAAGCCAACCATCGCATTGATGTCGGGATAAGTGTTCAGTGCATCCTCTGCCTTCGATTGAGCAACCTCTGGTTTTCCCTGGTCAGTGATGGTTCCAAGGATCGTGTATTTGTCGTCGGAAATTTCACCATCAACAGGATCCCACGCGTCGGGTTGACTGCGGTAGTAATCCATATTGCGTTCGCGTCCCAGCAACGCATCAATGACACCTTGCCGTCGAAACTTGCTGTTGTCCTGTTCTAGACGCCCGATGAAAAGCATCACCTTTCCACCGTCAGGTAGCGACTCTTTCACCAACTCGCCACAAGTCAGACCAGCAGCGTAGTTATCCATCCCGATATACATCAATCGATCAGAGGCGGGGGCATCGGAATCGTGTGTGATCAGAGGAACTTTCGCGGCGATAGAATTCAGCCAATCCACTTGATTGTCTGCGTCAATTGGGCTGATAGCGATCGCTTTGACGCCTGACGTCAGCAGGTCTTCCACGATTCGTTTCTGCTCAACGGCAGTCGCCTGAGAAGGCATCCGCACCTCAACGGCCACGTTGAAATCTTTCTCTGCATCGCCGCAACCAGCCTCTGAAATTTTCCAGAAGTCTGCGATTTGGTTTGTCACAAAGGCGACGCTTGGCTTGTCAGCATCGCTTGCACCATCGCCCTGAGTTGCGGTGGAATCGCCACTATCTGCGTCCACCATCACTCGCAAATCGCTATCGGATGATTTGCTGCATCCCACAGCGGTAAACGCCAAAAGCATGGTCAAACAGAAGATGCGTTGCATAGCAGGACTCGGCAGCAAGGTGATTTCATGGAACGGGGCAGATTTCCCCAGTGCTCGAGATTTTAGCCTCCAGATTTTCGTCAAACAACAGCCGAACACCGCGGACCAAGAATTGTGCTCTGGCGAACTCTCCTTGCAGACCTTTGATTCCAACAAGTCAGATCGCCACTGACGTGATGCCATGAAACCGGCCAAACGTCGTTCATACAGGCAAATGCTCGTAGATCCTGCCAATTCCGATCCTGCCAATTCCGATCCTGCCGAATCCCCGCGGTCTTGCAGAAACCCAATCGAGGCTGCGAATAAGACACTGGCGTACGGCTTGCCCGGTGGGATCAGATTGACCAACGGAAATGCCGGTATTAATTCCGCGTAGTGCAAATCAGGGCAGAACGCTACACTGCCTGCATGAATCAAACAGCCGAAACTACGAGTGCATCCGAAAATACGGTCGAGTCATTCGACGAGCTCGATCTTTCACCGGTGATGCGCCGGGCGTTAAAAAAAGCGGGGTTTAGTACCCCATCGCCTATCCAAGCTCAACTAATCCCGCTTGCAATGGAGGGTGAGGACGTGATTGGCCAGGCCCGAACGGGTACGGGGAAAACAGCAGCTTTTGCGATTCCGATCCTGGAACAGCTCGATTCTTTGGCGGATTGCAGAGATCCCCAAGCAATTATTGTTGTCCCTACCCGTGAATTGGCTGACCAAGTTGGCAGGGAAACGCAGCGATTGGCATGGGGTGTCGACACCGAGGTTGCCGTTTTAGCTGGTGGCAAGAACATCAATGGACAACTGCGACAACTTGAGAATGGCGTGCAAATCGTTGTCGGCACGCCGGGACGTTTGCACGATCACCTTCAGCGCAAGTCACTGAGAACCAGCAGTGTTTGGTGCGTCGTTCTGGATGAAGCGGATCGCATGTTGGACATCGGTTTTCGTCCACAGATTGAGCGGATTCTGCGGAAGTGCCCACGTGATCGGCAAACCCTACTGCTATCGGCAACACTGCCACCAACCGTGCGACGCCTGGCAGAGTCCTACATGGAGACCCCCAGTGTCATCGATTGCTGCAAGGACGAGATGGCGGTTGAGACAATTGAGCAACGGTATTTCACGGTTGCCCATGACCGGAAATCAACTCTCCTGGATCATTTGCTGAAGCGAGAGAATCCTGAACAAGCGATTGTGTTCTGTCGAACCAAGCGTGGCACTGACCGCCTGTATCGACACTTCAGTCACACACACGACAGTTGTGGCAGCATGCATGGAGACATGCAGCAACGTGAACGGGACCGGGTTTTACAAAGTTTACGGGACCGAAAGCTGAAAATCCTGTTTGCCACGGACGTTGTTGGACGCGGAATCGACATCAGCACGATTTCGCACATCATCAACTACGATGTGCCCCAAGACTGCGATGACTACGTTCACCGCGTGGGAAGGACAGGACGCATGGGACGTGAAGGGATCGCATTCACATTCGTCGTTCCTGGTGAAGGTGAAGTCCTCACAAGTATCGAGCAACGGATCAACAAGGAACTCAAACGCGATACCATCGAAGGGTTCGAAGCGATTCCCGCACCACGAAAAGCCCCAGAGCCCGAAACTCCGGAAGCACCAACCAAAAAACGCCTGAATCCGATGCACCGGAAAGTCAAACGACGTCGTTGAACTTGATTCAATTGATGGATTCGATGGTACTTGCTGGACGCGGTTGATAGACTTCGGGCCACTGTCGTATTTCCGGCAGAACTCCACCATGCCCTTATGTTCCACAGGCACTCCTTTGCCGTGGGTCTGCGAAAGCAATTGCATCCATGCAAAATTTCTTCTCAGTGCCGAATGTAGAAACACTCAACACCCATGCCCCCGGGCCAACTGGAAAACTGCCACTGAGTGATGAGATACTCCGCCACTGGAGTAGTGGTGATATCTTTGGCCTGACTCAAAGTGTGGGCATGGGCTTTGACCCCCGCCGAGTCTTAGGCGATCAATATCTGATCCTTAGCACCCAAGGTGGCGTACGCAACCCAGACGGATCACCCGTCGCATTGGGCTACCACACCGGTCATTGGGAAGTTGGCTTGCTTGTACAGGCTGCCGCTGAACAACTGACGCAATATGATGGAGTCCCGTTTGCGGCCTTCGTCAGTGATCCCTGCGATGGCCGAAGCCAGGGGACGCACGGAATGTTCGACTCGTTGCCGTATCGCAACGATGCAGCGATCGTCATGCGTCGGCTCATTCGGTCGCTTCCGCAACGCAAAGGTATCATCGGCATTGCCACCTGTGACAAAGGGCTACCGGCCATGATGATGGCCCTTGCGGGCTGCAGCACCTCACCAAGCGTGCTTGTTCCCGGTGGCGTCACCCTCCCCCCCACGACCGGGGAAGACGCCGGTAAAGTACAGACCATTGGCGCCCGCTACAGTCGTGGTGAAATGTCATTGGAAGAAGCATCATTGGAAGGTTGCCGAGCTTGTGGCACACCTGGTGGTGGTTGCCAATTCCTGGGGACCGCAGCAACTAGCCAAGTCGTTGCTGAGGCGATGGGAATGACCGTACCACACGCAGCACTTGCTCCAAGTGGACAACCGATCTGGATGCAACTTGCACGAGACTCGGCAGATGCAGCTCGTGGAATGGTTGATCGTAATGAAACCCTTCAAGATATTTTAACAGCAGATGCGATCTACAATGCGATGCTGATCCATGCTGCAGTTGGAGGGAGCACTAATCTTCTGCTACACATCCCCGCGATTGCGGCCGCAGCAGGAATCCAGAGACCAGACGCCGCCGCCTTTCGTGAGATCAACCAATTGGTTCCGCGGTTCGTCGACTGTCTTCCCAACGGCCCAACAGGCCATCCGACCGTTCGACTGTTTCTTGCCGGTGGAGTCCCAGAAGTGGCATGGCACCTTCGGGAACTTGGCTTACTTAAGGCCAATGCGAAAACAGTAAGCGGAATGACTTGGACTGAATTGCTGGACCAATGGGAAAGTTGTGATCGACGACAAATCTGCCGAGAGCATTTACGAGCGGCTGATGGCGTCGACGCAGATGACGTCATCATACCTCCCGCACGTGCGAGAAAGATCGGACTCACGAGTACCGTTTGCTTTCCGGAAGGAAATCTTTGCCCAGAAGGTTCAGTGATCAAAGCAACCTCCATTGACCCCACCGTACTTGATGAAGAGGGTGTTTATCGAAAACGCGGTCCCGCACGTGTATTCACGTCAGAACCAGACGCCATCAAAGCAATCAAGGGACAAACTGACAACAACATTCAAGCCGGTGACGTGATTGTCTTGATTGGCCGAGGGCCGATTGGGTGTGGCATGGAAGAAACCTATCAGATTACATCCGCACTGAAGTATTTATCTTTCGGCAAAGAAGTCGCCTTGATCACTGACGCAAGATTCTCTGGCGTCAGCACGGGAGCCTGCATTGGACACGTCGGGCCAGAAGCGTTGGCCGGCGGTCCCATCGCCAAAGTACGTGACGGGGACGTCATCGACATCGTGGTCAACTGCCGAACACTCGAAGGACACGTCAATTTAATCGCTGGTGATTCGGAAACCAACCGAACCGCTGAGCAAATATTGGCCAGTCGGTCACCCCATCCCGACCTGCGTGTTGATCCAAATATGCCAGAAGACACGCGACTGTGGGCCGCGTTGCAACAAGCAGGCGGTGGAACATGGGGTGGTTGCGTCTACGATGTCGACGAAATCATTCAAAAATTGAACAAACCGTAAACACCCTGAGCGTCACCTCTGCGTGCACTTGTATCGGAAGCAGACAGTACAGAATCAGGGGCTTCCAAATCAAGCCTGAGAGTACCAGCACCCCTGCGAGTACTAGCACCTACATCCTACTCAGCGGTTGCCCCTATCTGACAATCGCGATCCCTAAAGTGATGTACTTGCCCGGCCATTCCGGTGGCCCATTCAATGTTCAGCAGCAAGAAGCTGTTCAGCAGTAAGAAGCTCAGCCTGCAAGACCATGGGGATGACACCCGATGTTTCAGGACAACGCGTTCACAAACCCACTTTTTCAGAACCGAAATCTGACATCCGTGTAAGAAGATCAAGTGCAGCAAAGTGTGTTTTAGATGCCACCAACGCCTTGAATTGTGAATTCCAGAGCAAGAAAAGGTGGAGCGAGCCTCCACAAAAGGGCCCTAACGGAGCAAATTCACCCGCCAGCGACTAGGACCTTGCGAGTTTAGTGTGTGCCGCGATAATCCCGAGGCGTTTATCCAAATCGTTTCTCCCCCACACTTTAGGTTAGAGCTCATGGCTTTGGTTCCTCTTCGCGTCGTCCTCGATCACGCAGCCGAGAATGATTACGGCGTCGCCGCTTTCAACGTCAATAATATGGAGCAGATCCAGGCGATCATGGAGGCAGCTGAGGAAACGGATTCTCCTGTAATCATTCAGGCCTCCCGTGGTGCTCGCTCCTACTCGCAAGATGCTTATCTTCGACACCTGATGGTAGCGGCTACCGAACTCTACCCCCACATTCCAATCGTGATGCATCAGGACCACGGCAATAGTCCGTCGACCTGCCAATCAGCAATCGACAACGGTTTCACAAGTGTGATGATGGACGGCTCACTGGAAGAAGATGGCAAGACACCTGCCGACTTCGACTACAACGTGCGAGTCACGGCAGAGGTTGTCAAACTTGCCCATGCACAGGGTGTCAGCGTCGAAGGTGAGCTTGGCTGCCTAGGCTCGCTTGAATCCGGTGAAGGAGAGCAAGAGGATGGGCATGGAGCAGTGGGTGAATTGAGTCGCGAGCAACTTCTTACAGATCCAGACGAAGCGGCACGTTTCGTAGAGGAAACTGGTGTTGATGCTTTAGCGGTTGCCATTGGAACCAGCCACGGTGCTTACAAGTTCACCAGCAAGCCGACTGGTGAAGTGCTGGCGATGACCCGCATCGAAGAAATCCATGCAAAACTTCCTAACACACACTTGGTGATGCATGGCAGCAGCAGTGTTCCGCAGGATTTGCAGGACATCATCAACCAATACGGTGGGCAGATGAAGCAGACCTACGGTGTACCCGTCGAAGAGATCCAGCGCGGCATCAAGAGTGGTGTTCGAAAGATCAACGTCGACACTGACTGCCGCATGGCGATCACGGGTGCAATTCGTAAGGTCCTTCAAGAAGACCCATCGGCATTCGATCCACGTGCTTACTTGAAGCCTGCTCGTGCAGCGATGAAAGACGTTTGCGTCGCACGAATGACTGCATTCGGCCAGGCCGGAAATGGAGCCAAACTTCGGGACACACTGAACGCGACCGCGTAACAGTTTTCCGAAAAGTGATGGACCGGCACTGAACCGCGATTAGGATGATTCACTGAACCGTGTCCGAAAATACACTTTACGAAGCGTTTCAGCATCAGGTCTGTTCTCGACCTGATGCTGTTGCACTCCTGCTGGATTCTCCCGGCAACCCAGCATGCAGATGTTCTTGGCATGCACTTTTCATCGTCGTTGACCGTGCTGCTAGCCGGATCGCCGCACTGTTCAGCAACACGAAGACTCATCCTTGCATCACACACTCAAGTGACAACTGCGATGCTGACATCGTGATCGCGTTAGCGTCACTGCAACTCGGCTTGACGGAAGCTCCGCTCGACAACCGCCTTGAAGCCGACGAATTGCTGCGTCGTCGAAATTACCTTGGTGGCATCTGGATTGATGACCACTTCAAGCGGCAAATCGTTTCTGAATTGATCGAGACGGCTGGCCGTTTATCCCCCGACGAATCAACTCACACCACATGGTCAAATCCAGCAACCGACTGCCACCCCGGCAAGCCACAGCAGCATGAAGAAAAGGCCTCACTGATCCTTTGGACCAGTGGCACCACCAGCGAACCACTGGCCGTTTTGCTTTCGGCTAAAAGCTTGTACGCCAATGCGTCGGCAAAACTAAAAGCGGTGCCACAAAAAGAGTCTGACGTCCGCCTGACCATGCTTCCTCTATCCCATGCCTATGCAAGGACATGCGATTTTGGGACTTGGTTACTGAGTGGATGCACGCTTGCGGTATGCCTTGGATATCAAAGCATGCTCCGCCGACTGCAGGAACTCCACCCCAGCTTGATTAACACCGTCCCGGCGATCGCAAGCCAGATGCTTCAAGAACTCCCCCCAAACCTGGATAAGCTGCGTTTACTCGGCTGTGGGGGTGCCCCACTCGACCCCAACTCGTTCATGGAATGGAGCACACGCGGGGTCACAGTAATTCAGGGGTATGGCCTCACAGAAGCTGGGCCTGTGATCAGCAGCGCAACCCCCTCCAACGCCAGGCCAGGTCTTGTAGGCGAACCTGTCGAAGGCTGGGAAATCGCGATTAAACAAGGCCAACTTTTTGTTCGTGGACCGCACTCGATGCTGGGTTATCTGAGGCAACAGGAAGCCACACAAAAACGAATGACAGATGATGGCTGGCTGGCCACCGGTGACTTGGTTGAACGGGACCGCGAGACCCAACAACTTAGGATCCTGGGCCGCATGGACGATGTCATCGTTCTCGCATCAGGTCGAAAAATTTTCCCTGCCGCTATCGAGCGTGCTATCGAACAGGTTGACGGCATCCAGCATGCGTTACTTCACTACAGAGGCAGTTTGCAACTTTGGCTGAATCTTGATACTGACACTGACTTGGAAACGGTACAGAAGGAAGCATTGCAAGTTCTTGCGAGGCAATCGGCCAGCCTCCCTTGCACACTTCATTCTTTCCAACCTGCGCTTTCAGTCGAAACCGGAGAACTGACGGCCAAAGAAACCATCAGGCGTGGATGTATCATTGAAAAACGGCTGCGCGATCACGCTGGATCATAAGCATCACTACCCATACCACGGCCACGTGGAATGAACTTGCACATGAGAATACCCAACGCGTAAAGGATGATCAGTGGTATCGCAAGCGCGATCATACTGGTCACATCAGCAGGCGTCACAATCATCGCAACGAAAAAGATCACAAGCACTGCAACTTTCCAACTCTCAATGTAGGACTGAGTTTCAAACAAGCCGATCCGCTGCAGGAAGAGCATGACAAGCGGCAACTGGAAGGCAATACCAAATCCTAGCGGCAGTAAAAGCACAAAGTTGACGTAGTAGGAAAGGCGAGGTTCGACCGCTACATCCATGCTGCCATTGAACGCCAACAGGAATGACAGGACAAAATGAAGAACCAGAAAAAATGCCAGGATCACGCCTGATATAAACAGCGTGACACTGACTGGCAAATAGATGTAAACATATTTTCGTTCGTGGGCATGGAGTCCAGCAGCGACAAATGCCCAGAGATGATAGAAGATGCCAGGTGAGCCAATGATCGCACCAACGATCAGTCCAGCTTTGACCCAGATCATGAAGGGTTCTTCCATCTTCAGAGAACTCAAACTCGTCTTGTTCTCACGGAGCTGGATTTTTGGCTCCAGCTTTTTCGGCAATGCGTCAAGAATTTTTGCCATCTCAACGGAATCGACCACGCCCTCGGATGCTGATGCATCTGCACCAGTCTCACCCTCGGAAGATGCTGGCACTTCTCCGGTTTCACCCGGTTGCTCGGCTGATTCGTCTCGGGGCACAAACTTATCCATCGTTAGTGACTGAAACTCTTCTGGAACCTCGTAAATGATTTCCCACACCAAGGCGTTCTTCGCCAAGAACTTATGCAACCCCTGAACCGACTCATCCGAGGGATCATAGCCAAGCCGATACAAATCTCGATCAGCATTGAACTGCTCAATTGCACCCTCGAGCGGTATTTGCACAAATCGCACTACTTCATTGGCAAAAAAGAGACCGATTAGAAGGCCACCAGCCAACCAAAACATGGCACGAAACAAAGAATGACGCAGATCTTCGAGGTGTTCCCCGAACGTCATCGTTGAATTTTCAAACAGGTCGTCCTTGGGACGCGACAGCTTTTCCACGAATCAAATCTCAGTATTTGGTTTGAAGGGTGAAAGGATACGATAAGACTTGGGGAGGGAAATTCGCAATCCCGCGATGATCTGACTGATATCCGAATAAACGGATAGGATTCTTGTCTGGTGAGGTAAGGCTGCAAAGGTCACTACAATACACGCAGTAGTGACTCCAGTGACGCAGTGTCACCCATGCCTCACAGCTTCAAACCAGTCGGTAGGGGGCAGGCTTGGCAGCCATTCGCGGTGGCGTCGGACAGGAAGGCCCTGAACCGACCCGTTCGCTTACGCTCCCAGTTACCACCTTCATTGTAGCAGCCCGACACGGCATCGCCTGCGTTACGTGCCGATATTAAAATTCATAGGTCAACCTCACATCGATCAAAGTAGCGAAATGGCCCCATATCCACTCACTTTTGCACCAGTTTTGAAACAAACCATCTGGGGTGGACGACTTTTGGGTGACCATTTAAAGAAACCGATTGGCTCCGCTACTGACTATGCAGAAAGCTGGGAAGTGGTCGATCATGGAGAAGATCAGAGCGTCGTGCAAAACGGCACACTAGCTGGCCAGACGCTGAAGCAGTTAATCCAGAGCGACGCTGACTGGTTATTGGGCAAGAAACCGGGCATGGATTCATTTCCACTGCTCCTGAAATATCTGGACTGCAATCGGGTGCTTTCGGTACAAGTCCACCCCAGCGATGAATATGCGCTGAAAATGCCCACACCAGACCTCGGAAAAACGGAAGCATGGTACATCGTCGCAGCCGCACCCGAGAGCCTGATCTACGCAGGTCTGAAGAAGGGCGTTGATTCAGCAAGCCTGGAAAACGCCATCAACAACGGCACGACAGAGGATGTTCTGCATTCATTTCATCCCTCAAAAGGAGATGTCGTTTTCATCCCTGCAGGGACGGTGCACGCATTGGGTGCCGGACTGCTGGTTGCTGAGATTCAACAATCTAGCGACACCACGTTCAGACTTTTCGATTGGAATCGCACTGATTCACACGGAAAGTCTCGCCCTTTGCACATCGATCAGGGTGTAGAAGTGACTGATTTTTTCAGCGGTCCCGTAGCTGCAAAAACCAGTGACCCTGAACTCGAGGGCTGGCAGACGATCGTGTCCTGCGACAAATTCGTTTTGAATTTGCTGGAAAAGGGAGAGGCGGATACAGGTCATGATGAGAAGTTTCACATCGTGACGATTCCGAAGGGTAAAGCAACCTTGCGTTTTGGGGAGGAAATCATGGCCCTCTCTACCGGTGATACCGTGCTGTTACCAGCAGCAATGCAAAATTGCCACGTGCTGGCGGCCGAAAATAGCACCGTCATGGAAATGCACTTACCAGCGTGAAACGAATGATTGGGGCAATCGGAACTGGTGTGAAACATTTTGCCTGCGAGTTTAGGCGGGGACTTGAGGCACACCAACGAGAAGTACGATGTCCAACGAGGAGCCCGCTTGACTCGGGTCAAACGAAGCGTTGTTGCCGCGAGGATCGGATTCCTCTTGGTTCCAGCACTCAAAACTTCGTACGCTCCAATCTCCCCCACGCTTGACTCGAAAGGATTCGCGATCATGGCTCGCAACAGAAACAGGCTCTTGCTGAGTACCGCTTTCACGGTCGCATTACTGTCCACTATGGGATGTCGTGGGTTTCAGGGCTTTTTCACACCTCCTGGCCCGCTCAACAAGCAGCAAGCCAGTGCAGTGGTGCACGATCCATATCCCCAGAATGACATTGGCCCCTACGACGCTGCCTCACGCCCACCAAGCTACCAGCAGCCGTTAGCAGAACCTGTGCGAAATCGACTCATTCCCGATGCGATGCCTTGGCTAGGTCGTTAACTGGAAGAATGCACTTACCACGCGGAATCAACGGTGGATGGCTGCTGTTGAATCGCCTGATTACCGCGAATCCAATACTCGTTTGCATTCCCATCATTCGCCTTGCGGCGGCGACATCCCTGCATGGCTCTGTCCATCCCCGCATGGCTCTGTCCATCCCCGCATGGCTCTGTCCATCCCCGCATGGCTCTGTCCATCCCCGCATGGCTCTGTCCATCCCCGCATGGCTCTGTCCATCCCCGCATGGCTCTGTCCATCCCCGCATGGC
>Ga0315322_10000224_pt1 | contig 40432 bp, 27 predicted proteins | sample M110021515metaG_FD_203461 | JGI IMG/M metagenome (GOLD analysis project Ga0315322, IMG submission 203461) | Ammonia-oxidizing marine archaeal communities from Monterey Bay, California, United States - M1 100m 21515 | ecosystem: Environmental > Aquatic > Marine > Intertidal zone | place: USA... | reverse complement strand
GCATACTCACCAATGGTCCGGTCAGATGAAAACTTGCCCGAACCCGCAACGTTCCGGATAGCCATTGATGCCCAGCGATCTTGATTCAAGTACGCCGAGTTGACCTTTTCCTGAGCATCGACATAAGTGCGATAATCCGCCAGAACGAAGAAAGGATCACCCCAATCCAAAAGACTCTTGGGCAGATCCTCCAGGACATTGCCTTCTTTGGGCGAGAAGAAATCCGAGGAAAGCCAATCCAACACCGCTTTGAGTTCTTCATCCGATTCGTAATACTTCCGTGGCTGATACCCTTCGTTCCTAAGCTTCTCGATACCCTCGACGGTCTGACCGAAAATGAAAATATTCTCATCACCCACTTCCTCGAGGATTTCCACGTTGGCGCCGTCCAAGGTTCCGATCGTCAAGGCACCGTTCAATGCGAATTTCATGTTTCCGGTTCCCGAAGCCTCTTTCCCTGCGGTCGAGATTTGCTCGGACAGGTCGGTGGCGGGAATAATTCTTTCCGCTGAGGAAACACCGTAGTTCGGCCAATAGGCAACCTTGATCTTCCCCTTTACCCTTGGATCCTTGTTGATACGTTCGCCCACCAAATTAATCGCATGAATGATAACCTTGGCCAAGTGATACCCTGGAGCGGCTTTCCCACCGAAAAGGAAGACGCGGGGTGAAACATCCAAGTTGGGATCATGCAAAAGCCTACGGTAAAGGGTAAGCAAATGAAGGAGATTGAGATGCTGACGCTTGTATTCGTGCAAGCGTTTGATCTGAGAATCGAACAGTGCATCGGGATCAATCTTCAAATCAATTTCATTCTCAATCATCTCAGCCAGGACGACCTTGTTCCTCCGCTTGATGTCCATGAATTTTTCCTGAAAAGAAGAATCGTCGGCAACATTCTCCAATCCGCGAAGCAAGCTCAAATCGGTAATCCATTCCTCACCCACGACCGACGTGACCAACTCGGAAAGTTCCGGGTTACAACCTAGCAACCAGCGTCTGGGGGTAATTCCGTTGGTCTTGTTATTGAATTTCTCGGGATACAAATCAGCAAAATCCTTAAGCAATCGATTTTTGAGCAATTTCGTATGCAAAGCCGCAACTCCGTTAACCGAATGGCTGCCCACAACCGATAGAAAAGCCATTCGAACCTGGCCATCCGCAACAATGGACATGGCGTGTGCCTTTTCCCCGTTTTCGGGCCAACGGACAGCCAATTCCTCAACCACGAACCTTCTGTTGATTTCACGGACAATCTGCAGATGCCGGGGCAAAACCTTTTCAAACAAGCTTTCCCCCCAAGTTTCCAAGGCTTCGGGAAGCAAAGTGTGGTTGGTGTAGGCAAAGGTCTTCCTTACCAAGTCCCAGGCCTTCTCCCAATCCATGCATTCAACGTCCAGAAAGATTCTCATGAGTTCCAGAATGGCCACAGCCGGGTGCGTGTCATTAAGTTGCACAACCACTTTTTCGGGAAACAAATCCCAATCGGCTTCGGTCCGTCGAAATCGAGAAATCATATCTTGAAGTGAACAAGCAACGAAGAAATATTGCTGAACCAGACGGAGTTCTTTTCCGCTTTCCGTTTCGTCATTGGGATAAAGAACTTTCGAAATACTTTCCCCCATCACTTTCTCCCGGACGGCCTCCACATAACCTCCCTGATTGAATACTTGAAGATCAAGTTGCTCGGAGGCTTTCGCTTCCCACAATCGAAGAAAGTTCACGGTTCGGGCGCCGTAGCCTACGATGGCCAAGTCATAGGGAATTCCCTCGACCTGCTTGGTCTCGACCCACTGTGGTCTGTAATCGCCCAAATCATCGCACGAATGCTCGACCCGGCCGTAAAGGAATACTTTTTGGGCATATTGAGGACGGACGATTTCCCACGGATTTCCGTACTTCAGCCAATCGTCCGGACGTTCCACTTGCCTGCCGTTTTCAAACTCCTGCCGGAACAAGCCGAATTGATAATGAATGCCATAGCCGATGGCGGGAAGATCCATTGTCGCCATTGAATCGAGAAAACAGGCAGCCAATCGGCCCAAGCCTCCATTGCCCAAGCCCATGTCATGCTCTTCCTCGCATAATTCTTCCAAGTCAAAACCCAGTTCGGAAAGAGCGGACCCGACAGCCTGATGCAAGCCCGTGTTACGCAAATTAACGTTGAGCAACCGTCCCATAAGGTATTCCAGACTCAGGTAGTATACTCGTCTGGTCTCCTCCCGGTTGTGGGCAGCCTGCGTCTCGATAAAACGGTCGATTATTTTCTCACGGACCACCAAACAGGTCGCCATCCAGACTTCCCTCCGGGTTGCATTGTCAAAATGGCGCGCCAAGGTAAGCCGAAGCTGGCTTTCAATGGCTTTCTTGATCTCCGCGACTAATTCCGCCGAAGTCTCTTGAGATTGCGTTAAGCTAATGGTTTTTGAAGTCGTCTGAGAAATCATCTATAAATAGGAAAGGTTGCCCTTTGAGTAAGGCAACCATCATGCCAACTTTATCAAAGACGAGAAAATTGGCGAGAATTTCCGACAACAAAATGATTTACTCGGCCTTGAACTTGTGGACGGTCAGGTGGGTGTAGGTTTCCCCTGGTCTCAAAACGCAACTTTTCCATCCATCTTCCCTCTGATGATTGGGGCTGTCTGGAAAAACCTGAGTCTCCAGGCACATGCCGGATCTGAATGGGTAAACCTTTCCGCCTTGTCCCTTGAAGCTTCCATCCAAGTAATTGCCCGCGTAAAACTGGATGCCAGGCTGATCGGTATAAATCTCCATCACCCGACCGGAACCCGGGTCACGAAGGGTAGCGGCATGAGCCAAAGGATCTGCGCCCTTTTGCGTCACGACCCAAGTGTGATCATAACCCTTGCCATACTTAATCTGGGGATGGTCGGCCTCAATGCGTTTGCCAATGACCGTGGCCTTTCGGAAATCAAAAGGGGTTCCGTCGACCTTATCAACCGAAGTCGGGATGTTCGTCTCGTCCGTAGCGACGTATTGATCGGCATACAGGGTAAGCTCATGATCCAAAATGGTAGGATCACCCTCGCCGGCCAAGTTGAAATAGGTGTGATTGGTAAGGTTCAGGACAGTGGGTTTGTCCGTGGTCGCCTCGTACTCTACCTTCAATTCATTATCATTGGTAAGCGTGTAAGTGACCTTGCAACTGAGGTTACCCGGATACCCCTCTTCCCCATCCGGGCTTCTCCGGGTAAACGTAACGGCGGTTTTCGTCTCGGATACGCGGGCCGTCCAAACGTGTTTGTCAAAACCCCGCTCTCCGCCGTGAAGATGATTGGGGCCATTATTGGCAGCTAGTTTGAATTCCTTGCCATCCAAAGTGAAAGCCCCTTTGGCAATTCTATTTGCATATCGCCCGGCAGTGCATCCGAAATAAGGGCTTTTCTCACGATAATCCTCCAAGTTTCCAAAACTAAGGGAAACATTGGCATACGCTCCATTGCGATCGGGAGCCATGATGTCCTTCACGGTTGCCCCATAGTCCAAAAGGGAAACCTGCATGCCATGGGCGTTGGTCAAAACATATTCGCTCACCTTTGATCCATCGGGCATTTCGCCAAAAGCTTTTTTTGCTACGGTCATGGGCTTGGATTTGGTTTTTTGGGCTTTGGCAAAACCAAGGGCAGCCTTGCCGGATTGATAGGCCTTTTTACTATTGGATGAAACGAAGGAGGCACTCTTCCTAATTCCGTCCTTCGTTTTGCTTCCGACTTCGGAAACCGTACAGTTGGATTGAAGAAGAATCCCCGGCAAGAGCAGGGTAGCGAAAAGATGGCGTGAAAATTTCATATTAGAGTTTTCAAGAAAACGGCGTGCATTTGAAAGCAAAATCTTACGAATTCCAAAAGTTTTTCATACTTTTCGGCGAAACTTGGTCTCAAAATCTCTCTTCGGGATTTCAAAATAAGTCGGTCGACCGCGTGGACAGGTATAAGGGTTGCGGCAAATAAGCAAACGATTGGTCATCCGAATAATTTCATCATCGGAAAAATCCTCTCCGGAACCTTGGCTTTTCGTAGCTTGACGGATCAATGCCTCCTTGGCAAAGGTTTCGGTGTTCATCTCGCCTCCGTTTTCACGGGCTACCTCCAGGAAATCACGCAAGAACCCCCCCGCTTCACTGGGATCAATCCAAGTGGGGCATCCCACGATGCGATAGAAATTCCGGCCAAATTCTTCCACCGAAAAACCAACTTGATCAAGCCCTTCCCTTCCTTTTTCGAGCAAGGCGGCGTCAACCCTATCAAGTTCGAGCGACTCGGGAAGGAGGAGTGTCTGCGTACGGGATTCCCCCTCCCCTTCCAACGAATCCTCAAGTTGCTCGAAACGGATACGCTCATAGGCAGCCCGGCAATGCAGGGCAACCACTCCCTGAGGGGTCGAGAAAATCGCCATGTCTCCATGCGGACGGTCGAGGAACTTCCAATCGGCATCTACCTTGTGACGCAATCCTACCGACGAGGAAGAAGCAGCCTCTTCCACCCCCTCTCCATTTTCAACTTCCTCGTCCTTCAGTTCCGAATTTTGACCGAGGGCTCTATCTGCGAGGGGGAGTTCCGGTTCACGGGAAAAAACCACTCCTTCGCCCATGGACAACCCTGACTTGCCTTGATGAAGTTTAAGGGCCTGTGGATCAATTTTGGGGACAAGCATCCCGGAAGAGGCATCCATTTCCATCTCTTGTTCGCTTGCAACCTCATCGACTTTACCGGCAAGTTGCCTGTTCCTCTCAAGGATACTGTCCATGAGAAACTGACGGACTTTCCGCTCGTCACGAAAGCGAATTTCGCGCTTTGCGGGATGGACATTTACGTCGACTTGGGAGGGATCTAGAGACAGAAAGAGAATCGCCGGAGGATAACGACCTTTCGGGGCATAGGTGTGGTAAGCCTCGAGCACGGCATACGAAACGGTCTTGCTCTCGACTGGACGGCGGTTCACGAAAAATATCATTTCCTTTCTCGTCGGACGGCTTTGCCCGGGCTTTCCGATTAGTCCCTCCAATGCAAGGTCGGATTGAGATGACTCAATGGGAGCCAAGCACTCGGCCAAGCCCTTCCCCAATGTTTCCCGAACCCGCTCGGCAAACCCTTCGCATGCGGGAGAACGAAAAAGCGTACGCCCTCCTTCGACGAGAGAAAAGGCAATGGCAGGATGAGCCAAGGCGTAAAGCTTTGAGATATGAATGATGTGGGCAGCTTCGGTTACTTCGGTCTTGAGAAATTTCCTCCTACCCGGGACCGAGTTGAAAAGATGCGACACCTCGATCCTCGTTCCATAAGGCATTCCGCATTCCTTTACATGAATCATTTTTCCGCCATTGATGAAAATTTCGTTTCCTTCCGGATTCGACTTGGCCCGCGTTCGAAGCGTGAAGCGACTGACACTCGAAATGGAGGGAAGAGCCTCCCCCCTGAAGCCAAAGGTTTGAACCTCGTGAAGGTCGCTCGCCTTTCTTATCTTGCTCGTGGCATGACGCTCGAGGGAAAGGAGGGCTTGATCCGCATTCATTCCACAACCGTCGTCTTCCACCCGCAAATAAGACTTTCCGCCGTTTCTAAATTCCACCTCAATTCTCGAGGCTCCCGCATCTATGCTGTTTTCGATTAATTCCTTGACCACGGCGACGGGTCGTTCCACGACCTCGCCGGCAGCAATTTGATTGGCTACCCTGTCAGTGAGAATTCGAATTTGCGGCATCCTTTTTGCGTAATGACAGGGAGCCGTGGGTACAATGGGAAAATAAGTTTTCTCTCATTATGCTTGGGAATCCCGGCAATCTCTGAAAAATGGGTAAGTTTCCTCATGCCTAATCTTCTCAGCTCACAATCAAGCCTATACCTAAGGCAACATGCCGACCAACCGGTCGACTGGATGCCATGGGGCAAAAGTGCTTTTGAAAGAGCGGAACGGGAAGACAAGCCGATTATCGTTTCGATTGGCTATTCCTCTTGTCACTGGTGCCTTGCGATGGCCGAGGAATCCTTTGAGGACGAATTCGTGGCGTCGATCATGAATCGGCATTTCGTATGCATAAAGGTCGACAGGGAGGAAAGACCGGATGTCGACCTGACCTACCTCGAAGCCATTCGGATGTTCAACCAATCAGCCGGTTGGCCACTCCATGTATTTTGCCTAAGCGATGGTCGGCCCTTTTGGGGTGGCACCTATTTCCCGAAACAAGATACCGGTCAAGGCATCGTCCCCTGGCCGCAACTGCTGATGCGCATATCGGATCACTACCGTCGCGCCAAAGAAGAATTGATCGAAAACGCTCAAAACGTCGTGGGTAACCTTGAGCATTCGAATGATGCGGATCTTTCGCCTGCGAAAGAATGGGACAATTCCCTTCTGATTGATGCGGCTCAATCGATTTGCAAAAGTCACGACGATTCGAACGGAGGGTTTTCGCCGGCACCCAAGTTCCCTTCCCCGATGAAGATCGACTTTCTCTTGGCCATGGTAGAGTCGGCAAAGGTTCGTTCCGATTCAGAGCTTGGAGACAGGATTGATTTCTGCGTCAAACGAACCCTTGATGCCATGGCCCGGGGAGGGTTGTTCGATCATGTTGGAGGTGGCTTCTTTCGTTACGCAATCGACGACGAGTGGGAAGTGCCGCATTTCGAGAAAATGCTTTGCGACAATGCTCTTTTGCTGTCCACATACTCCAGGGCCTATCGCAAGTCCCGTTCACCCTTGTATCGAAAAATCGTAGAAAAAACGGTCCAGTGGCTCCTTCGTGAAATGGGAAGCCCGGCAACCGGTTTCTCCTCTTCTCTTTCCGCGGATTCAAATGGCAAGGAAGGAGGATATTACCTTTGGGAAAGGAATGAACTCGACAAAATCATTGGGAAGACCGAGACGGATCGTATCTTTTCCGACCAAGATCAACATTCCCAAATCGAACCGAATGAATATTTGCCCCGATTGCGAGGAAACGCAGAAGATCCGGAAGAAGAGGCAAGATGGGAGAAACTCCTTCAAGCCCGAGAATCCAGAAAATGGGAAATCTCTAGAGATGGCAAGAGAGTCACCGCGTGGAATGCTCTTTTGCTTAGGGCATTTGTCGATGCGTCCATTGCCTTGACAAGCAAGGACTACCTGAGCATGGCCTGCAAACTGGCTCATTGGATGAAAGATCACTTACTGGACGAGGAAGGGAAGGTTCTGTCGCTGCACTACGAAGATCAATCTTCGGACAACCCCGCTTTCCTTGACGATTATGCCTTTTGGGCCGAAGGGTTACTCGCCTTGTCCTCAATCAGCGAATGGATCGAGCCGGGCAGTTCGCGCACCTACCTTCGGGATGCCGAAAAGTTTGCCTTGAAAGCAATGGATGAATTTCGGGACGGACAATCTGCCGGCTATTTTTTTGCCCCCAAGGACTTGGATTGCCCCGCTCCCGGAAAAAAGAAGTTTTGGTATGACAATGCAATTCCTGCCGGCAATTCTTCCATGCTGCGCGTCTTCACCACGCTTTTCCTCGTCACGGGAGAAGTTTCATGGAGACAGAAATATCTCGAGATCAGAAACACTTATTCTACCTTGGCACCCAAGGCTCCCCACGGTATCGGCCACGCCTTGACCGCCATAGCAGAGAATGAAATCGGTCTCTGTACCATAAAAACCAGCAATCAAGATTTGGATGATCTCGTGCAACGCCTTGCAACAAAGCCCCATCGTCCGGTTTTCCTGAAGATGAACAAAAATGCCGAAACAAAACCGGTTCTAACCGTTAGAACGACCAGTTTCCCGGCATTCGACAACTGCGAGGAACTGCTCGACTCGCTTGATAGCCTCTAGGTTATTATTGGCTTTTCTTTTCTTTTTCCAACAATCGACTCAAGGTCCGCCCGTCTTCCTTGACGACCCTCTCGGCAACTTCCATGACATCGCAAGGTTCTTCGTGAAGAGTGGCATGAGCAACCTGAATGGCTGCCCTGATGAGCTTGGAATCGGTCTTGATTCTCTGCCCGGTCTTTGACATCACACGCTCTATGCCATCCAGTAAGCTCAAGTCTTCTTGTGTAAGAGTAATCGTGCGAACCACCCTTTTGGGTAAAACAGAATCTGTATTATCTTCCATAATCAAACATGTACACTTAAATTAAAAAAAGTAAAACACAAATGCGCTAATTCGTCGCAAAAGAGAGGAAGACTCGAGCAAGCAAAGGGAACAATCCGTTTTAGGAGGAAAGCATTTGACCAAGCATATTCTCCAGGGAACAGACATCGGCAGAAAATTTGCGAATGCCCTCAGCGAGCTTGGTCGTAGCCATTTCATCCTCATTCATTCGAAAGCGGAAGGCACTTTCGTCGATCTCTATTTTGGTAAGATCCGATTCATGGGACTTGGCTGAGGAAAGCTTAAGCTCGAGAGACGAATGATCCTCTTTCATTTCTTGGAGAAGATTGGGGCTGATGGTAAGCAAATCGCATCCGACCAGTTCCTTTATTTCGCCCGTGTTCCGGAAACTTGCCCCCATCACCTCCGTCTTGTAGCCAAATTTTTTGTAGTAATTGTAGATTTCGGTGACCGACTTGACTCCTGGATCATTCGCTCCCTCAAAATCCTCACCCGTATTCTGCTTGTACCAATCGAGAATCCTTCCGACGAAAGGAGAAATCAACTGCGAACCTGCCTCCGCACAGGCAATCGCCTGCACGATCGAAAACAAAAGGGTCATATTGCAATGGATTCCCTCTTTCTCGAGCTCCCTCGAGACTTCCACTCCCTCCCAAGTGGTTGCAAGCTTGATGAGAACACGGTCGCGAGAGAAACCAAGTTGCTCATACCGTTCTATAAGGGACCGGGCCTTGGCCAGACTCCCCTTGCAATCAAAAGACAGTCTTGCGTCCACTTCGGTCGAAACGCGACCTGGAACTATCTCCAAAATGGAAACCCCAAAACGAACAAGCAGGCGATCCATCACTTCATCGACTTGCGTAACTCCCTCTTGTTTCGCCTTGTTCACCACGTCCTCGACCAACTCGGAATATTCGGCCTGCTTCGCAGCCTTAAGAATAAGGCTCGGGTTGGTCGTGGCGTCCCGTGGTTCGTACTGTCGGATCGAATCGAAATCCCCGGTATCCGCTACGATTACGGTGTGTTCCTTAATTTGCTCGAGAACCGACTTGCCTTGTGCTTCGTCCATTTGCTTCTGATTTCTGAGTACGAAAAGTTAACCGAACCACCTCACCCAGCGTTTCGGTTCATGCAGTTGAGATCCTCGAAGGAACGGACCAAGCGGTCGACGAAAGACGTCTCTGCACTGCGAAGCCACGCTCTGGGGTCATAGAATTTCTTGTTTGGTTTTTCCTCCCCTTCCGGGTTGCCCAATTGCCCCTGCAGATAGTCTTTGTTTTGGCCGTAGAATTCGTGAACTCCCTCCCAAAACGCCCACTGCATATCGGTATCCAGGTTCATCTTTACGACCCCATACCCAATCGCCTCCCTGATCTGCTCGCGTGACGAACCGGATCCACCGTGAAAAACAAAATGAATTGGCTTGCCCGACAGACCGTGCTTTTCCTTGAGGAATTGCTGTGAGTTCAAGAGAATCTTCGGAGTAAGCTCTACGTTTCCGGGTTTGTACACGCCATGTACGTTTCCAAAGGCCGCGGCCACGGTGAAACGGTTGCTGACCTGGGAAAGAACCTCATAGGCTTGATTGACTTCCTCGGGTTGCGTGTAGAGACGGGAGCTGTCGATATCGGTGTTGTCCACACCATCCTCTTCCCCTCCGGTCACCCCGAGCTCGATCTCAATGGTCATGCCGATCCGGTTCATTCTCTCGAAATAATCCTTGCTGGTTTGCAGATTGTCATCGATTGGCTCTTCCGAAAGGTCAAGCATATGGGAACTGTAAAGTGGCTTGCCTTCGCGCTCATGAAACTTTTCCCCGGCATCGAGCATCCCGTCTACCCAAGGCAAAAGCTTACGGGCGGCATGATCCGTATGCAGGATCACCGGGACATCGTAGGCCTCGGCCATGGCGTGGACATGCATGGCCCCCGATACCGAACCCGCTATTGCGGCTTGCTCGTTTTCGTTGGAGAGGCTTTTGCCCGCATAGAACACTCCTCCCCCATTGGAAAACTGGACCATTACGGGTGAATTCACTTGGGCAGCTGTTTCCAGCACGGCGTTTACGGAACTCGTACCCACTACGTTTACCGCGGGCAGGGCATATTCGTTGTCTTGAGCATCATTGAAGATCGCTTGAACAGCATCTCCGGTAATGACTCCTCCTGGGAATTTCTTACTCATAAGTGAAGTTGTTAGGACTAAAGTTAAAAGAATGATCTTCCACATCTTCGACAGGCAGGCAAAACAAAAGTTTCGGGATCACGAACCACGGAGGCTCAATTTCCGGCGAGCAACTCGCTAATGTCTTCCGTTCCCAACGCCTTTTCGACCTCATCGAGCTTGATGAATGTCGTCCTCGTATGTGGAAGCTTGTATCTTTTGAATACGCCTTTGGCCAAGAGGTAATAAAGCTTTCTGGAAGACACCCGCAAAACCTTCGCCGCCTCGGAGACCTTGAGGATTTTGGGTGCCGGAGGCTTGCGCATGTCATTGAGATGAGATTCTTGCTTGAAGAAGGAATTTTCCATCCTGTCCAGCCTTGACTCCATGCTGTCCAACCGGTCCTTGATCTCGGTCAGGGCCAAGAATATCACTTCGTTTTCGATTTGATTCGCATTGGGCACCCCCAATTCCCTCTCCTTTTCGTTTTGGAAACGAACCGCGTCAATCCTGCTTCTGAAAAACTTCCTGTGCCGTTTTTTCCTGTAAGCCCAAGTTATGCAATGAGGGGATGCGCGATTCTTGGCAAACGAGTAAGATACCTTCATAGTAAAATTTGAGTGTTGAAACGCCTGATCGGATTTCGTTATGAAACTTGTTGACCGATCAATCCTTAGAACAACCCCCCATGAGCGACAAGAACTTTCCAGATGTGATCCATGAGATTCATGCAAAAGACGACAGGTTCGGCAAAGGCGCCTACTATTTCATACGTGAAGCACTTGATCATACCCTGAAGTCCATGGAGAAGGACAGAGGCAAGAACAAGGGCCATGTTTCAGGCAGGGAGCTGCTTGAAGGAATCAAAGATTACGCCTTGGAAAGATTCGGCCCGATGACCTTGACTCTCATGAACCATTGGAATGTAAAAAAATGCAGGGACTTCGGAGACATTGTCTTCAACCTTGTGGACCACGGAATCCTTGGAAGAACCGAAAACGACTCCCTTGCCGACTTCGAAGATGGATACAATTTTCAGGAGGCGTTCGAAGGACCCTTTTTGCCAGGTACGTCCTGCAAGACCGACGAGGGCTCACCTGAGCTCAACTAGCTTTGATCATTTTCCGCCGAAAAGATAGTAGAGGAGATAAACCAGAGCAATCAACCCAAAGGCTTGGTAGAGATTCTTAAGCCGAGAAGAGTTCGAACCACTCCCAAACGCCCCTCCGTCATACTTTTCGCTGCTGCGGGCGCTTTTACTTTCATCACCGACGGTAGGATTGCATGCAGGGCAGGAATCTCCGTCTGCGTCATGCCATTCGAAATCACAATGAGGGCAAATGCGGAACATGCCTTGAAGCTAAAGACCGAGAATTGTAATACGAGAATAATCTTGATTTTAATCCAATTACGTTAGGGAATCAGGAAGGTTTTCTCATGCTTTCCCAACAACTCAATTATGCCCGGTCCGCGGGCTGGAATTCGACTCGCCTGATCAGCTTGTTCATCGTGTGTTTCGGCATTCTGCAGATACAAATCGCCAAAGCCCGAAACTCCATTCTGCAAGAGAGCTTGGCCTCAATACAATCGAAAGCTTTGGCTGGGGATATCCACTACCAAGGGGCCCTTGCCATTTTTCACAAATTTGGGGAAAAGGGATTGGCCATAGACTTAATAGAAGCGGAAAGATGGGCGAAATTGGCGGCTCAAAAGCGAGGCTCCCTCGGATTGTGCACGCTGGCGGCCTTGGAACTGGAACAGGGAAACTCGGAACGCGGACGTTTTCTCTACGATGAAGCTTATCTGCACTCCAACCTAAGATCAGTGGTGAAACATCAAGATCCGATTGCCCTGTTCTGCATGGGAATGATTGAGATCGACAACCCTCCCCGAAATTTCGCCAAGGGAATCAGGCAACTATCAAAATCCGCCGAAATGGGTTTTGCCACCGCACAAGCAACCTTGGGAATGATTTATTTCTCTGGGATTGGAGTGAAAAAAAACCCGGAATTGGCTATCAAATGGTGCTCCCGGGCCGCCCGTGACAAACTGCCCTTAGGTATGTTTTACTTGGGTATGGCCTACTCGATCGGGGACGGTGTCGCCCAAAATGATGACTACGCTTTGCGATGGATTAGAGCCGCCGCCGACCGCCAGCTCACGATGGCTCAACTTACCTTAGGTATGAAGTTGGCCACCGGAGACGGGACGGAGAAAAATTTGGAATTGGCAGTGGAGTGGCTTAGGAAAGCCGCATCTCAAGGCAAATCTTCTGAGGCAAAGCTACAACTTCGAAGATATGAAAATCAGCTTTTTCGGATGAGAAACCCTCCTGCCGCCTATGTTCCGGATGAGCAGGAGAAATCTGCCATTCAAATTGCCGAAGGGCAAATCCTCAAACAGGATCCGTCTCGCGGCAAACGTTTTGAGTTGCCCCCAATCGAGGACCACCAGGCCATCCCCACTTCTCCCAGCTCTCAGAGCCACAGTCCGACGAAGGTTATTGACTTAACCAAAGACGCCCTCAAGGACGCAGCCTACAAAGGTGATCTCTTCGCTACCAAGAAACTGGGACTCAAGCACTATTCCGACAAGGACTACAAGGAAGCAAAAAAATGGTTCGAGATTGCAGCCATCAAAAAAGAACCAGAAGCAATGCGTTACCTTGGCATCCTTTATTTTATGGGCCAAGGGGTTGAGCTGGATTATGAAATGGCCACTCAATGGTTTGACAAAGCCGTTCGGGCAGGAGACCTTGAGTCAACCAGATACCTCAGGGTCGTAACGCAATTCAAAAACTGATTATTCAGACCAAGAGGCACCCTTAAGTGCGAGGAGGGTAAACTGGATTACGAACTGGCCAATCCAATGATTTGCCAAAGTCCACCTGAGCTGGAGATCTTGACTCTATCAGATGCCCTCAATGCCTCAGGCTCGCAAGACACTTCAAAAAGCGATTTATTCCGCCCAAGTGGCATCCCTTAAGTCAAGGGTAAGGTCATTGGAACCAGGCGACAGGGAAAACGGCTTGGACCAAATTACCCCGACTTGACCCAAAGTCGATGCCCCGACGACAAAATATTTGCCTGCCTTGAGCTTGGTCAAGTTTGCCTGTCCGACGGAATTCGTCTTGATACGGGCAATACTGGAAGTGGCCAAGGCATTGCGGATAGCCGCGGCAACTCCAGGATAACGATACCCCCGTTGAACCGAACGAGCCCAAAGTTCGGAAAAGGAATCAATCCCCTGACCACCGGGTATGCGAATACGGGATGACTTAAGAACCGAATCCAAGTCTTCTTGGAGCACAAAGAATTCGGTGAAACCAGCGGGCCGATTCTTATTATTGAGAAACTGGACTTCGGCACGCAAACGAAGTGTTGCGTCTCCCTTGGGAACAGTCTGGACAAAAGGGGTCGTTTGGGAGTCACGTGGGACAATCCCTCCCAAAGGACTATCCCCTCTAAAAGGAGTGCGTTGCGAACGGACCGGGGCAACAACAGGATAGGTCGTGCGGGGCATCGTAGGGGAAGGTGAAAAAGTGTTTCTTCTGCTGATCGGTGCGGTGACTGGCCTGGACGACACAGGTACGGAAACCTTTATGGCAGATCCGTCATTTGACCTCTTGAGTACCCGGATTGCCTCTCTTGCGGCAATCAATGCATTTTCAAGGGAAGAAATACGTTGCCTGGCTCCGGATAGCTCGTCATTGAGCAAGCCAACCTTAAGGTTAGCGGATTGTCCGCGTTCAACGACTTCCTGTTTGATATCCCGAGCCTCGGAAAGTTGTTTACGAAGGTCTTCGACACGAGCCCTCTCTTGATCAAGTTGAATCTGGGCTGTAAGGTTTCGCTGGTTCAATGCGCTGATCTTTCTGTCAATCTGCTCTCTTCCAGGGACAGGCGAGCTCAGGTTCATTCCCTTCAACTGATTCTGCAAGCGTAGATTCTGCTCCCTCAAATTACTGAGCTCCGCTACTTGGGCATTGCTCAAAGTTGGAACCGAAGGGGGAACCGAAACTGGAGGGGTGAGCAAGCTAGGCATTCTAGAGGGAAGATTCCGAGCCATGGATTCCGCTTGTCTAAGGCTTGCCTCAAGTGAAGTTATTCGTTGGTTGGCCGCCTGTAAATCAGCTTGCGACCTTTGGTAGTTCATTTTTGCCCTACCCTCTCCGTCTTGGGAAGACTGAGCCATTCCCTCCAGTCTTATGATTTGTGCACGCAAGGCTGCGTTGTCTGGCATGACACCGGGAATTTTGACCTGAGCCCGGGCAAGTTCGTCCCGCAAACCCGATATCCGATTCTCCCGTTCTCCCACTTGCACCCTCAAATTGGAATTTTCGGAGGAGAGACCTCCGATTTTGGTTTGCAAAGCAACAAGATCTTGCTCGGCTTTCGTTCGGGCTTCACTGAGCCCCTCGCTTTGCAGTCTTTGGTTTTCATCCTCCAAGATGGCGAGTTGTTCCTTGATTCTGCCAAAATCTTCCATCGCATTCTTGAATTCCTCATTAAGCTTGGCATTGTCGGCTTGAGTCGAAGCAAGCTCTGCGTGCAAAGTTCCCGCTTCGGGATCCTTCATCCCACGGGCAGCCAAAAGATCCTGTTGGAGGAGAAGCATTTCCTTCTGAATTTCTATGAACCTAGGATCGGCGGCAATATTCGGAGCCGGAGCCGCTTGAGGTTCGGGGGCAACTTGAATTTGTGGCAGAAGACCCTCCATCTCCTTTCGCAATCCCTCCGATTCACGAAGAGCCTGAGTGAGCTCGGCAATTCGAAGCTGGCCCTGTTCTTCGGCATTCTTGGCATCGGAAATGACCTTTTGCAATTCGGGGCTCTGCTGTCCGGAGGAGGCTGCGTCTTCGGTCTCGATCACGGCAAGTCTTCTCTTTGTCTCCTCAAGTTCGGTTTGCATCTCGACGCTTTCCGCCACGGCATCCTGAAGTTGCTCCTGGAGGGACGCAAGTCTTTGGCTTTCGGCAGGATCGGCAATGGATTCATTATTGTCATCAAGTTGGTTCTTGAGTTGGCCTATTTCGCCTTTCAGGAAATCTATCTCGCCTTGCAGAACCAAACGCTCGTCGTTTGGCAACGGAGCTGGCGGCGGAACCAAAGAACCTTGAGCCTCATCAAGCTTCCTTTTCAAGTCATCCACCCCCCCAGCCAATGCCTTGGCAAGTTCAAGTTCCGCTTCCATTTCATTAAGTGACTCAATGGCTGCATTAAGTTGTTTCTCGAGATCTTTTTGTTTGCCGTCTTTTTCAGCGAGCAACTTCATCAACTGCTCGACTTCCTCGTTCTCTGGCGAAGTGGAGTAATTTCCCTCGAAAGACGCCAATTTGCCCATTGCCAAATCAAGTTGGTTTTCAAGCTCGGCCCTTCCCGTCCTTTCTGCTTCCGTCTTTGCCTGCAGATCCGCAATGGTATTTTGAGCCGTGGTCAGCTCCTCCTCGAGCTTAATGAAATCCATCACCTCTCTTCCGCCTGATTCCGGATCGGGAATTCCCATGGACTCCAGTTTTGCCATGGCACCATTCAATTGGTCCTGCAACTTCAGCCTCTTTCCTTCCTCGGCATCCAAAGAAACTTGTAAAGTCGTAACGGACTGCTGGGCATCGGACAAGTCCTTTTCCAATTTGGTTACTACCGCATTATCATTTTGAGGAGAACCTTTTCGGATGGACTCCAGCTTGGCCAAAGCCTCCTCAAGTTGAACCCTCAGGGACTTTACTGATTCCGAGTTCTCCCCAAGGACGGAGTTTCTTTGCTTTGATTCGTCCAATTCAATCTTGGTCATGGCAAGTTCACGCTCCAAGTCTTTGACACGGGAATCATCTTTGTTTTCAACTTCGCTTAACTCAGCCAATTGGGCTTCGAGATCTTTCACTTTGGCAGATTTGGTTCCTTGTTTGCCATCCATCTCATCCAGTCGGCCAAGGGCCTGAGTCAAATCCTTTTCCAACAACTCGATCGTCTTGGCCTTGCCTGCAAGTCCATCGGAAAGGGCTACCTGCAGCTCTTGATTTCTGTTTTTCGCCTGGGCAAGTTCTTCCTCAATTTCAACCAGCGAGACAATTCCCGCGTCCTCGGACTTGGCCGCCCTTTTTTCAAGCTCGGCTATTTGGGACCGAGAGGTTTCTAGCTGCTCTCTTAATTCGGCATTGAGTTGTTGAAAACCTACTCCGGTTCCCTGACGCTGATCCCGTAACATGGCAATTTCTGACTCCAAGTTCTTTGTTTTTTGGCGCAATTGCTTTTTTTCGTCATCAAACCTTTTAATCTCCGCCATTTGACTCTCCATCGCGTCCGCAAGATCGACCTTGAGGGAATCCACTTCCAAATAGACTTTCTCCGATTCGTCCAAGCTTTCCTGCAATACCCGGATGGTACCCAATGCTTCCTGCAACTGGGAAATAGCTTTTTCGGTCTCAACCGAATCCCCCATTCCCGCCCGTTTCATGCGCGATATTTGTTGGCGCGTGGCATCCAATTCGCTCTTGAGATCAAGCATCAGTTCCTCTGATCCGCCGGCCAAGTCGGCAAGCTCTTCCTCTTTGAGGAGCAATTCTTTTCTGGTATCTTCAAGTTGACTTTCCAAAGCCTTGATTTGACCGGAAGATTGTCTTTGTATCTTGTCTCTGTCCTCCAAGGAGAAAACCAGTTCCACTTTGGTCTGGTTAAGCTCTTCGCGCAAAGACTTGACGATCTCATCCAAACTGCCGCTTTGGGAGTTTTGGGTAGTCTTGGTCTTTTCCAAAACGTCATTCAGATCCTGAAGTTGGCTCGATATGACCTTGACCACCTCAAGCTCTTCCTTGAGCTTTCTTTTTTCCTGTTCGATTTGCTGAAGTTCGCGCTCCTTGCCCTGCAGATCGATTTCCCTGCGAGCCAACTGGCCCAATGCCCTCTTTTGCCTCAGGATCGCGGCGTCCAACTCAACCCGCAAACCATCAATTACCTCGGTTGCTTTGGCTTGTTCGGACTCGAACCGCTCGGCCAACGTATTGATGCGGGCTTCCGAACTAGCCAAGTTTTCCTCCATCTCATTGACAAATGGAATGGCTGGCAACTTTCCTAGTGATGCGTCCCTCAATGCAGCCTGTGCAAGTTCGGCTTCCTCTTCGAGCCTCTGAATGGTTAGGGCATCCTCGAATTCTCTCTTGGCGATTCCTTCACGGGTCCTGAGAAAATCTCTGCGGGTTTTCTCCAAGTCAAGCTTGGTGGCTTGCAATTCGTCCTCAAGACCAGCGACTTGCTCGATCAAGCTAGTGCGTTCCTCGCGATTTTCAGCTCTTGCCCGAACGACCTCCCGTTTCGCGGCGTTCAAGTCGACGAGAAGCTTGTTCACGTATTCCGCCCTTGCAGTTCCGCTCGAAAGATCGCCTGAGGCATCGATGGAATTGCGCAATCTGCCCAATTGTTCTTCCAAAACATCCTTTTCGGATAGTTCCAGTTGCATACGGGTAATTTCGCCAAGAGCTTTCCTTAGCTCATCCTGAAGAGACAGGTAGCTCTCCTCGGTTTTGTCCTTGGGTGCGGACTGTGCCATTTGCAAAGCCCTGCGGGCTTGGTTAAGTTCCCGTTCCATTGCAAAAAGTCGTCCGGAGTCATCGCCCGAAGCGGCGGCGGCCGTTCGAGTCGAATCCAATTCCTGACGGGTTCTGTCCAACTCGTTGGTAACCGAGCTGATCATTGCATTGGAGCGTTGCTGCTCGAGCAAAAGGGTTTGCCGGGAAAGGCGCAAATCTTCACGCGCCTTCTGGAGATCCTGATCCAATCGGTTGATCTGTCTGCTTACTGTTTGAGCAGTGGGCGGACTACCGTCTTCTGTCTTCCACAAAGACTGCCTCGACTTATCCAACTCGTCCACCATCATTTGGGACTCATTGAGATTGGCCTGCAATGACACGATTTCACGGTAAGCCTTGCGCAAATCGCCCTGCAACCCAGCCGTATCGGCAGACAACTCGGTCTGTACGGATTTGGATGCAGCCAACTCGTTTTTGAGCCGCCTGATCACCTCTTGGGATTCCTCGTCCAATCCACCCACAACCGGATCGACTCCGACTTGCCCAACGGATGATCTGATCGACGGGGCAAAACGGTTGATTCGAGGTTCGGGTTGACGGGCTATTATGGTTGACCGCGGACTCACGGGCGCTGCCGGAACGGCCAACCGAACCAATTCGTTACTCTCGCTCAAAAGGGTGTTCAAACCGGACAAGGCATCACTTTGAGCATTTTGAGACAACTTGACCAAGGCATCCAATTCGTTCGTTGTTCTGGACAAATTTTCCCGCAGAACCCCAAGAGCGGGCTTGGCTTCATCCATGCGCCCGGCAAAATTCTCATCCAAATCATCAAATATCTTGGTTGTTTCCAACAACCGTCCTTCGACCGACGACAAACCTTTGACCGTTTCACGAGAACGTGACTTCCACGCCTCCTCCACAGCCTGCAGGTTTGCCTGCAACCTGACCACCGTAGGATCGGAATTGCCCCTCACGGCAGAAACTTGGGAAAGATTTCCGCCAATCTCTTGCTTGCGTTGGGCAAGGAAAGTTCCGGATTGTTCGTTCTGCAACCCGTTAACGCGAAGCTTCAAACGATTGATTCCATCGGCAACGAACTGGGACAGTTCCTCCGCTGTCATCGCTTCTTCCTGGGGTTCCTGACCAAATTGACTGAAGGCAAGTGAAACAACCCCAAGCAAAAACAAGGGGACGCCTAACCAACCTTGTCTGCAGACGGAAAGACAAGTAGATTTCATTAAAATAATCATGTAAACCGATCAAGTGAAAGCAAGAACGGATTTCCCCTATAATTTCACGGTATATTTCGCATTTCCTTCGACTGAGGGAAGGAAATGCGCTCCTTGCGGACGACCCTTGACCAAGTGTTTCCCACTAGCATTTTCCGATACCAAACACACTGGGCAATACAAAGATGGTGCCCGGGGGGGGACTCGAACCCCCACGCCTTTCGACACCAGATCCTAAATCTGGCGCGTCTACCAATTCCGCCACCCGGGCACAAGCAAATCAGAAATGAAGGAATCAAATGCCGAGGACAAGATTATTCCGATACAGGCAGATTCCCCGAGCCAATCAGAAAGCGTTCCCGAAAGGGCCTTGCCAAAGCCCAAAGACAATGGAGACAACGGCGAGAACGATGAGGACTAGCTTCAACAAACCGATGTCCGACAACTTGGTCCAAGGATCGTGCGAAGGTTCGTCATCGTCAAAGGAAGGCCTGGGTTTGAATACGATTTCTCTTATCCAACCGAAATAATAATAGATCGATATCACCACGCCAATGACCATGGCGGTGAGAGAAAGGTATAGCTTGGCCTCGAAGGCTACGGTTATGAGCAAAAGCTTGGCGATGAAACCGGCAAAGGGAGGAATTCCGGCCAAGGAAGCGATTCCCGAGACAAGGACAAACCCCATCCAGGGATGCTTTTTGACCAAGTTCTCGTAGTGACCGAATTCATGCTCCGTCTCGTCGGGCAAATCGGCCAAGCCCATAACTCCGAATACGCAAAAGGAAGCCAGAAGATAAACGAACAGGTAAAAGAACAGGACCCAAACGGCATCATTGTCATTCCCCCCGAAAGCATCCGACATGGAAGCCATGACGGCCACCAGCAGGTAACCGGCATGGGCAACCCCCGACAAGCCGAGCATGCGCTTGAGGTTACGCTGGGCGCAAGCCGCAAGGTTGCCGAAAAAGATGGTGAAGGTGGCCACGAAACCAAGTAACGGAAGGAGAAACTCCGCCATCCCTTCGAATGGTCCGTTCACCAAGTTCAACAAGACAAAAAAGCCGGCCGCCTTCGAGGAAACCGCCAAAAAGACGGTAATGGGCATGGGAGAACCGTGATAAACGTCGGGGACCCAAATTTGAAAAGGGGCCGCCCCCACCTTGAACGCAATGCCCGCGACAATCAGAACGACTCCCGCCCGAAGCAAAAGATTGTCCGGATTTTCCTCCATCAAATTGCCCAGGTATTGAAAGGACAAAGGATCCATGCTCTCGTAACCGGGATAACTTGCCCCCCACGCCTCGGGGTTGGCTCCGACTCCGTAGAGAAGAACGATTCCAAGGAGAAGGAGAGACGAGCTCAAGGCACCAAACACAAGATACTTGATTCCGGCTTCCAAAGATTTCGACGAATGACGGTTGTAAGCAACAAGAGTATAAAAGCAGATGGCAACCGTTTCCAAAGCCACGAACAACATAAGGAAGTGGTTGCTTTGGCAAAGAAGCATGAGTCCCGCCGTGGCGAGCATCGTCAGGTGGTGAAATTCCCCTGAACCCAAGCGTTTTTGACGAAGGTAGTGATGAGCGAGGATAGAGACAAGCAAGGATGAAAGCAGGAAGAAACTTCTCATGACGTCCGATTGCAACCCCTGGCTGAGCATATCGGAAAAGAAGTTGAGGCTCTGCGTGTGATGCCAGAAAAGGTAATCAAGCAAATGAATGACAAGCAGAGCCGCTTGAAAGACAATGGCGAGCAAACCGGTTCTGCCTGAAGATTTTTCTTTCCCGAACAGATCAATCCCGAGGAGGGTGATGGCAGCCAAAGCCAAGGCCAGTTCGGGCCAGATCCGACCCCACTCATTGGTGCTGTAAAAATCTACAAAGGCTTCCATCTCAGTGATCGGTAGTTGGGCTCAAAGGTTCGATAGTCGGCTCATCCCCTTCGTTCGACGATGATTGGTTGGAATCTACACCACCTGGCTCGATCAAGCAGCAGGCAGGTGTGAATTGGGAAAGACCAACATAATCAACGCGTTCGTAGCGAAGGCCGATCTCGTTGTCAATCCGGTCGGAAATCCCCCGGGGCCAAAGCCCAATGAAAAGCAAGGCAGCGAGGATCAAGCCGGCCGGCAAAATCTCGCCAAGCTCAAGGTCACGAATCGGGTTCTTGCTAGCACGCTCGGAAAGCGCGTCGCTTGAGGAACCGAAGAATATACGGGCAACGGCTCGTAGACCAAAGATGGCCGATATGATTATCCCCAAAGCGGCCAAGCCAAGGAAGAAGTGATGATCGGGGTTTTGTCCAAGGGAAAGGAATACCCCGAACTCACCCCAAAAGTTTCCGAAACCCGGCAAGCCGATGGTAGCGAGAGAAGCGGCTACGAAAAAACAGGCCAGAACGGGGGTCTTGCCGGCCAATCCTCCCATATCGTTCATTTCGAAAGTTCCGCTTCGTCGATAAATGAAAGTGGAAAGCAAAAACATCAGGGAAACAGACAAACCGTGAGCAACCATAAGCATGACCGCCGAACCCGCCCCAAGCGAGGAAATGGTTGCTATCCCAAGAAAACAATAGCCCATGTGCATGACCGAACCGTAGCCGACCATGCTTTTGAGGTTATTTTGAGCCACCGTGACCAGGCCGACAAACAGGACGTTGCCCAAAGCCAACCACATCAACCAGGGACTCCATTCGGCAGCCCCGGCAGGCAAAAGAGGAACCGCTATTTGCACGAGTCCGTAAAGCCCGAATTTCTTGAGTACCCCGGCATGAAGCATCGAGACGGAAGTCGGGGCTGCCTCATAACCCCGGGCCGCCCAAGTATGGAAAGGGAAAAGAGCAACCAAAATACCTAAACCCAAGAGCAGAAGACCGAAGATTTTCGCCTCGGTCGATTCCAAAAGACCGGTTTCAAGCAAAGCCTTCGAAAGCGTTGGGAAATCGAATTTGACCGCATCTACCATGACGTTGAGGGCAACCAGTCCGCCGAGAGAAATCAGGGCTCCCAAAGTCAGATAGATCGTTATTTCCAAGGCAACGCTCCGCCTGTCCCGACCTCCCCACAAACCGATCATGATGAAAGTCGGGATAAGGGCAAACTCATGGAAGAGGTAATAGAAGAACAAATCGACACTGGCAAAAAGCCCCATCAATCCGGATTGCATGAAGCAGAGCAAGGCAAGGTAAAGCTTGATCCGCTCGGCCCCCGAGCCAATGGCGGCCAAGCCCGCGGCAAAACCGACGATGCCCGCCATGGCAAAGAGAGGGGAAGAGACTCCGTTGAGCCCGAGGTGGAAAGTGATGCCAAGATCCTGGAGCCCCATTTCTTCGTACAGGAACTCAAAGGAATAGCCATCGGTCGATCCGTCGAAGTTGATGAAAAGCACGATCCCCGCGAGGCACGGAAAACCAAGTCCGAGGAAAGCGAGTTGCTTGGCCCATTCATCCTTGTCGATCAGTCCGGAAAACAAGAGGACCGACACCAAGGCAGGAACGACAATGGAGGCAAGAAGAAGAATCTGATCAAGGTTCATTACTCAGTGCTCCTTAGTTTCCGAAAAATCCGACCGCATAAGCGAGAAAGCCCAAGGTTCCGAAAATGAACCAGAAGGCATAAGCGTGAATTTTCCCGAGGTAACAAGCTCGCCCCAGCAAGGCAAAGAGCCCGGCGATACCCGCTGAACCCCGAACCATCAAGCCGGAGATAAAGAGCATTTCCATCACCTCGATGAATCGGGCGAAGGGATCCTGTATCCGCCTGACGTAAAAATCATAAATATCGTCAAAGAAAAGCTTGCTCCGGCAAAGAGCAAAAAAGGCGGGAGCCTTGGCCGCAAGAGGATCGGTCTGCCCGACTTTCCCATACAAATTCTTTGCACCGACAATGCCGATGATCCAAGCGAGGGTTCCCAATACGATCATCCAGAGGTGGTTGTCCATCCCGGCCACTACGGTAAGGTCCGGAACGGCTGCTCCCACAATGGCATCGGGGAAAAGAGCGTGGTAACCACCGATGACGGACAAAAAAGCCAAAACGAGCAAGGGAGCCGTCATGAGAGTCGGACTCTCATGAGCATTCTTCGCGTTCTTGGAGCGGGCTTCTCCCTCGAACGCAATGAAGTACAACCTGAACATGTAGAGGGCGGTAAGGATGGCCCCGGCGTAAAGCAGGACGAAGACCGGGATATTGAGGTTGTAGGCACTAAGCAAGATCGCGTCTTTGCTGAAGTAACCGGAAAGAAAATTGACGCCCGATATGGCGAGCACGCCGATTAGAAATGTGTAGGCAGTCAAGGGCATCTTCCTGCGCAAACCACCGTAATTGAAAATGTCCTGCTCATGATGACAGGCATGAATGACCGAACCCGAACCAAGAAACATGAGAGCCTTGAAAAAAGCGTGCGTCATGAGATGAAACAAGGCCAACCCGGGCATTCCCAAGCCAAAGGCCGCCGCCATGTATCCAAGCTGGGACAAAGTCGAGTAAGCCAGGATTTTCTTGATATCCCTCTGAACCAAGGCGCAAAACCCGGCGTACAAACCCATTCCGGCCCCAAGAATAGCAATAAGGGAAAGAGCTTGAGCAGTGAAAAGAAACTCGATGCGCACAAGAAGGAAGATCCCCGCCGCAACCATGGTGGCGGCATGGATCAAGGCGGACACGGGGGTGGGGCCGGCCATGGCGTCGGGCAACCACACATGCAAGGGAAACTGGGCGGACTTGCCGATGAAACCGCAGGCCAAGGCCAGGCAAAGGGCCGTGGTCACGGGGTTAAGAATTTGGTTTTGGGGATTCTCCAGATTCCAAGACACAATGTCCTTTAATTGATTTTCGATTTCGACCAGATTCACGGTATCGAAGGCCCAATAAGTCAGAACGATTCCGATAAGGAAACCGAAATCACCGACGCGGTTTACGATAAAAGCCTTCTTGGATGCCTGAGCTGCCTCGTTGGTCGAATAATAATGAGCGATAAGCAAGTAGGAACTGAAACCGACCAACTCCCAAAAGACGAAAATCATGATCAAGTTATCCGCCAACGTGATACCCAGCATTGAGAACATGAAGATGGAAAGCCCACCGAAGTAACGGGCTTTGGCATCGTCATCCGCCATATAACCCAAACTGAAAACATGAATGAGGAAACCCACGAAGGATACCACGAAAAGAAGAAGACGGGCCGGACCATCCATCAGAAAGCCAAAGCTCAGTTCCCAACCGGACATTCTTATCCAAGTCGCCTCCCATGCAAAGGTCTCACCTCCACCGGCAAAGATCAGGTATAGAGAGAAGGCAAGAATTCCACCCGCCGTTGCGACGGAAAGCAAGGCGGCCACATTTCCATGTTTCCGCAGGAAAAGAAGAGTTACGCATGCCGAAAGGAGAGGCAAAAGAAGGACAATGAAAGCTACGGTTTCCATATCGTCAGTTTCCGAGAAGGTTCATGTCCTCGGTAAAAATACTTTTTCTCTTTTTGTACAAGGCGACCAACAAAGCCAATCCGACCGAAACTTCCGCCGCCGCCACCGTCATGATGAAAAAGACGAAAATGCTTCCGTCAAGGTTCGCCCCGGCCCTCGAAAAGGCGACCAATGCGACGTTGATTCCATTGAGCATCAATTCCAGGGACATCAGGACAAGCAAAACGTTACGGCGAATGACCACGCCCAGAAACCCCACTCCGAAGAGAAGGAACGCCAAGATTAGAAAATGATGAGGAGTGATCGTGTTCATCCGGTCAACCTTCCCCCTCCCTGGTAGATTTCTTACTCAGAATGATTACCCCGACCATGGCGGCAAGAAGAAGAAAGCCAGCAACCTGAAGAGGAAGCATATATTTGGCAAGCAGGCCGAAACCGAAAGCCTTTACGGATGGAGAGAAGATCAAACTGTTGCCATTGGCCGCCGTTTCGTCCCGGATCTCAGGCCATGCAAAAGCCGCGGACTCTCCGCAAGCATCACATTCCACAGCCGAGCACTCGGAACAATCCATGGACCCCAGACCAAGATCGAGCAGGAGGACCACCAGCAAGCCAACCGAAATCAGCCCGGCTACTCCGGAAATAAATTTCAACCTGGATGCCTTGGCTCCCCCGGGTCCGACGTCGAGCAACATGATGATAAACAAAAAGAGAACCATCACCGCACCCGCATAGACCAGTACTTGAAGGATGGCCAAAAAGAATGCATCGAGAAGAACGAACAAGGAGGCTACGCCAACCAGTGAAACGATCATGAAAAGGGCAGCCGATACGGGATGACGGGAAAAAACCATCAGCAACCCTCCGCCGAGAGACAAGGTGGCGAAAAAATAGAAAAGCAAATCAGGTCCGCTCATGCAAAAACACCTCCCGTGGGCGCGACTGAACGAATTAGACTCGGAAACGAACCGAGAATCAATGAAAGTTCAGCATTAATGGGCATTGCCCTCCTCTTCGGCGTCTTTCTTCTTGTCCCATTTGTAATGTTTGTCGGGCAAGGTTCCTCCTAGTTCGTAAAGCTTGGCTTTGTTGTTGATCATTTCCTCACGCGTGTACCCGGAAGACGAGTATTCATCGAGAAGAAAAATGGCTTCCTCTGGGCACACCTCTTGGCAGTATCCGCAGTAAATGCATCGGAGCATGTTGATTTCGAATTCTTGAGGAGCCTTTTCGACATGCTCTCGATCCTCCTCTTCTTCAGGAACCGAACCGGGGGTAATCCGAATGGCTTTCGGAGGACAGACGAATTCGCACAATTGACAAGAAACGCATTTCTCACGTCCATTGGGATCTTTGACCAACGTCGGTACACCGCGATAATTTTGAGGAAGCTGTGGCTTTTCCTCGGGATACTGCAGGGTAACCTTTTCCTTGAACATGTTGGAGAAGGTCGTTTTCAGGCCCGTCACGATCTGGGGCAAATAGGTCCTCTCGGAAAGAGATAATGGCTTGCGTTCAATAACTACTGTTTTGGCCATGATTCGTCAGGGGGTTGCGGAAGGTGGTTGATCAAGCCAAGTCACGAGCAGAACGTACACGATCAAGTTGATCAAGGCCAAGGGCAGAAGCTTCGTCCAACCGAGATTCATGACTTGGTCATAACGGAAGCGAGGAATCGTCCAGCGAATCCAAATGAAGAAAAAGATCAAACAGACGGTTTTGGCAAGAAACCAACCGATGCCGAGCAAGGTCCCGATCCAGGTCGCCGGCCAAGGATCGGCAATCCAAGGCAGGAAATGCCACCCACCGAGGAAGATGGTGGTGAAGATTGCCGAACCCACGACGATGTGCGCATACTCTGCGACAAAGAAGATACCGAACTTGAAGCTTCCGTACTCGGTATGGAAACCGCCCACCAGGTCAGTCTCGGATTCAGGCATGTCAAAGGGCAAGCGATTCGTCTCGGCAAAAAGTGCGACGAGAAAGATCAAGGCGGAAAGGGGTTGAACGAGAATCAACCAGGCTCCGTCGTTTTGCGAATTCACGATCCCGACCAAGCTCAGGGCCGAATCCTCCGAACCGGGAACACTGACCCAAAGGAAAATGGGAAGGAGGGAAAGCCCCATTGCCAGTTCGTAGGAAATCATCTGGGCGGACGAACGGATTCCGCCCAGGAAGGGATATTTGCTGTTCGATGACCACCCCGCCAAAACAATCCCGTAGACGCCAAGGGAAGAAACGGCAAAGATGAACAGAATGCCCACTTCCAAGTTGGCCAAAATCAAGGGTGAACTGTTGCCCGCTTCGTCGAAGTACTCGCCAAAAGGAAGAACGGTCATCGTCGTAAGGGCCGGGACTAGGGCGACGAGCGGAGCCATATAGTAATAGACCTTGTTGACGTGCCCGGGCACGATTTCCTCCTTGAAAAGGAATTTCAGGCCATCGGCGAGGGGTTGAAAGATCCCCAAACCCTTGAGAAAAGGGCCGATAAGCGGGATGTGCTCGACAAAAGGCAAAACCGTCCGGTTCGGACCGACCCGACCTTGCATCCAAGCGCTGACCTTTCGCTCGGCCAAAACGGAATACCCCGCCATGGTCATGACTGCCCCCACCATGAGCAAGGCAAAGAGAGCCTTGAGTCCCAACTGTTGAAGCATCTCCGGATCAAATTCCATGATCAACCGCGCTTAGGCTCCGCAACGGCTTCATAATGAAGCGCCTTTTGTTCGACAAAGGGAAGATCGGCCCATTTTGAACCGTCCAATTGGATTCCATCCTTCTTGAAATCGGAAACAGAAAGACCTTTGAGCGGGGAAGTCGAGGAACGGGCCATCATCTTCCAAATCGAATTGAGATCGGAGCTCAATTCTCCCTCACCGTTCAAGTCATTGATCAAACGGGAAAAAACACTAACCTCTGGCAATAAACCGGCGGGACCAGGAACAGCCTGTTGAAAACCCTGCAAAAAGAAGCCTCTGTTTACGAAAGATCCGCTCTTCTCGAAAGAAGTGAGGGTCGGGATAACAACCTGTGCCAAAGTACTCGTGACGTTCTCGTGAGTCCCGAGATAAATGATTTGAACGCCGGACAAAAGCTCGGCGTCTACCTTCGATTCAATCAAATCCTCTCCCACTACGATCAAAGTTTCCAATTGGTTTTTCTTGAGGGCTTGGGCAAGAGAACTCAAGTGCTCGGTCGGATAAGAGGAAGCAAAGCCTGTAATCAGAGCGCCTCTCAAATTCGGCGTCCGGTCGGCAGACAACAAAATCCCATCATCCTCTCCAAAATGTCCGCGCAGATACTTCTTTGCCTTGGCTTCTTTCGCTAATCGGTTGAGAAGATATTGCTCCTCGACGGTGGATTTGCAGGAACCGACGATTCCGACGCTCTTTCCCCTCAGTAAAGATAGGCTCGCATTAAGAGCGTCTTCCAAGGAGGACTTTTCTTGATCGACAAGCGGGAACTTCAAACGATCATCGGACTCGATCAGTTTGTAAAGAGCCCGACCACTATCGGTCATCCAACTGTCGTTCACGGCATCATTCCTTCGAGGCGTAATTCGATGAATTTGCCCTTCTCGACTGGATACTAAAGTGTTGCAACCGGCACTGCTTTCCGGACAAATGCTCAACGTTTCCTTGAGGAACCAGACGCGCATCTTGAACCTGAAGTCCGTACTGGTCAAAGCACCGACAGGGCAAATGTCCACCGTATTGAGTGAGTAGTTGTTGGCCAACTCCTTGCCCGGGAAACAAGTCAGGGTGGAAAAGCTTCCACGATCAACGAAACCCAAAACGTCGTCCTTGGCCACCTCTTGGCTGAAGCGGATACAACGGGAACAAAGGATGCACCGTTCATCGTCGAGCGTAACGCGTGGACCGAGGCGGGTGCGCTTGGGTTTTACATTTTTGCGCTCTTTGTAACGACTGTATCCCCTGCCATAGTCAGTGGCAAATTCCTGAAGCCTGCATTCACCTGCCTGATCGCAAATCGGACAATCCAACGGGTGGTTGACCAAAAGAAATTCCATTATACCCTCCCGGCAACCGGTCACCATCTCGGACTCCGTCTTGACATGCATTCCCGGAGAAACGTTCGTTGCGCAACCGATGACAGGCTTGGGAACCCAACCGATTTTCGGGGAACCGTCCTCGTCGAGAATGGATTCTCCCGTACCCCGGTCCCTCATCGGCGTACCCATTTCGATCAGACACATCCGGCAATTGCCTGCCACGCTGAGTTGCGGATGATAGCAATAGTGCGGAATCTCCTTGCCGTGAAGGGCAACGGCATCAACCAAATTCATGCCGGCGGGCACTTCTACTTCCTTGCCATCCAAATTGATGGTCACTTGATCGGTCTTTCCTTTTGAAATCATGGCCTTCAGATCAGTTGCAGGGAATTCTTGCTCCTTTTGGAATGTTTGGCCTTCTGGACGAATTCATCCCGGAATTTCGCAATGAAACTTTGGGTTGGCCAAGCGGCAGCCTCGCCAAACGCACAAATGGTTCTTCCCTCGATTTGATTGGCGATGGAAAGAAGCATGTCCGGATCTTCCTCCCGGGCATCTCCATCGCACATCCGCGTGGTTATCTTTTTCATCCAAAGACAACCTTCTCGGCAAGGGGTACATTGCCCGCAAGACTCATGGGCATAAAAAGCATTGATATTCGCCATGGCCTCCACGATGTCTACGGTGTCGTCCATCACAATTATGCCACCGGAACCGGACATGCTTCCAGCAGCCATCGGGCCATCGAAATCAAGAGGCACGTCCTCAATTCCCCAATCAAAATCCGTTCCATCCTTGTGTTTGCCGACAAACCTTTCATCCGCACGGAGAATCTTGGCCGATGAACCACCTGGGATGACCGCTTTCAGACTCCGGCCTGGAAGCAGACCGCCGCAAACGTCGAAAATCATCTCTCCCAAAGTTAATGCTCCGCATTCAAATTCATAATATCCGGGTTTTTTCACTTGTCCAGAAACACACCAAATGCGGGTGCCCGTATTGTTGGGCTTTCCGATCTTCGCAAATTCGTCCCCTCCCATTTCAATAATATGCTTAACGTTGCAGAGCGTTTCAACGTTGTTGACGATCGTCGGGCACTGATACAGACCGAGAACAGCAGGAAAGAAGGGTGGCTTGATCCGCGGATTGGGCCTTTTGCCTTCCAGGGATTCGATCAATCCGGTTTCTTCGCCGCAAATATAGGCTCCTGCTCCACGATGAACGACCAAATCGCAGGAATAATCCGAACCCAGGATTTTTTCTCCGCAAAAGCCCTTTTCCTTGGCTTCGGCAATGGCTCGCTCCAAAATGCGGGCTCCCTCGAAAAATTCGGCTCGGATGTAGATGAAAGCCAGCTTGGCTTGGATCGCATAAGCTGCGATCATCATTCCTTCGATGAGCTGATGGGGATCCTTGTACATGATCTGACGATCCTTGAAGGTGCCGGGTTCGGACTCGTCGGCATTGCAGATCAAATAGATTGGCTTGCCTGACTTGCGGTCAAGAAACTTCCATTTCATGCCTGCCGGAAAACCCGCTCCTCCTCGACCGCGAACTCCGGACTTCAAAACCTCTGCCCCGATTTCCTCGGGTTTCATTTTGAGTGCCTTTTTCAGCATTTCGTAACCGCCCTCGCGAAGATAACAGCCCAACCTGTTGGAATAATTCGGATCATCCGCATGCTTGAGGATTATCCGGCGTTCCTTTGGCGAGTTCTTGGCAGTCATTTCTTGGTTTTGGAAGATGATTTCTTGGCTTTTGAGGGAGAGTCCGAGAGCAAACCCTTTTCATAACTCACGAAATCGGCAGATTTTTCCAGTTTGCCTTTGAGCATCTGGTCGGCCAACTTTTCGGCCTGCTTCTCGTCGATGTTCTCAAAGGTCTCTTCGCCCACCATGACGACCGGACCCTCACCGCAATCTGCCAGGCATTCCATGAATTCGATTGAATATTCTCCATCCTCCCGGACATGCCCTTCCTTTACACCGAGTTTTTTCTCCAGCTTCTGACAGGTGGCATAAGACCCCCGCAGAGCGCAGGGAAGAGTCCGGCAGACCCGGATGTGAGTCTTCCCCCAAGGGGTTTCGCGGAGCATGGGATAAAAAGTGATGAGTTCCTTGACGTTGATGGGTTGAAGGTCGAGCTTCTCGGCAATCCATTCGCAAGTCTCGTCGCTAATCGAACCCAGTTCGTCCTGTATTAAATGTATTACCATCAAAACCGCACTGCGCTTATCGGGATAGCGCGGGATGACGTCATCGATCTTCTGGAGGGTTTCCTTAGTTAGTTTCATGGGTCAATCGTATCAGCGGTCGCATTCCCCCATGACGAAATCCAAGCTACCGAGGATTACGGTTATGTCGGCAAGCATGTGCCCCGGCACAAATTTCTCCAGTATGCTCAAATTGCAAAAACTGGGGGCCCGAATCTTCAGACGGTATGGTACTCCTCCACCCTTCGAAACGAGATAAAAGCCCAAGGCTCCCTTGGGGTTTTCGGCCTCAAAATAAACCTCACCCGGGGGCACTTGCGGACCTTCCGTAACGATCATGAAATTCTGGATCAGTTCCTCCATGCTAGTCATGATCTTTTCCTTGGGCGGAGCGAATATCTTCCTCGCATCCTCGGCATACCAAAGCCCGGAAGGAAAATCGGAGATCACCTGATCGATGATCCTCAGGCTCTGCCGGACTTCCTCGATTCGGATCAAATAGCGATCATAACAATCTCCACGGGTTCCGATCGGTACATCAAAATCGTATTTCTCATAACCAGAATAAGGCTTGTCCTTGCGCAAATCAAGATCGACCCCCGATGCCCGCAGGTTGGGTCCGGTCAAACCATAAGCCAATGCATCCTCTTTCGAGATCTCTCCGATTCCTTCCGTCCGGTCGAGAAAAATCCGGTTACGGGTAAGCAACTTTTCCACCTCGTCGGTAGCCTTGGGCAAGTTTTCGCAAAAAGTCTTTACCCGGTCGAGCCACCCATCGGGAATATCGCGGGCAACTCCCCCAATTCGCGTATAGCTGGTGGTAAAACGGGCCCCGGTAAGTTCCTCGAACAAGGTATAAAGTTTTTCCCTCTCCGTAAAAGTGTACATAAAGGGGGTCCAAGCCCCCGCATCCATACCAAAAACTCCCATACCAAGCAAATGACTCGAGATACGGGCCAATTCGCAAACCAATACACGGATCGCCTGACAACGTTCAGGCACTTCAACACCGGCAAGTTTTTCAACCGTGAGAGCATATGCGACGTTGTTCGCCAGAGGAGCAAGATAATCGAGCCGGTCGGTGTAAGGAACGAACTGATTGTAAGTCATGTTCTCGGCAATTTTCTCGTCGCCGCGGTGCAAGTAGCCGATGACAGGCTCGCATTTCTCGATCACATCACCGTTCAGCTCCATGATGAGACGCAAAACCCCGTGTGTAGTCGGGTGAGAAGGCCCCACATTCAAGGCCATGCGGTCCGAATCGGCCTTTTCGGAGGCTTCCGAACCACGAGTACCCACGTCCCCTATCGAAATTTCTCTGGTAACGGTTTTGCTCATGATGGCTTTTCCGATTCCTCCGTCCAACTCTCGTCCCGGGCCCGGGGCTCGGATTCACTCATTACATTATCTCCAGAGGATACGAACGGACCCCCCATCATCGGAGCGGGTTCAACGGAGGCCTTTGTAACCTCGACCACGTCGGCCGCCGGCAAAGGAGTATCTATTCCGGCCAACGGAAAATCCTTCCGGAGCGGAAAATAGGGATATTCGTCCCACATCAGAATGCGCCTGAGATCAGGATGCCCCGTAAACTCGATTCCGAACATATCGTAGGTTTCCCTCTCATGCCAATTTGCAGCCGGATAGACATCGGAAACCGAGGGGACGGAAGGCTTCTCATTATCCGAACAAAGAACGTGAATGCGCAAGTACCCCCTATGAACCAGGGAATAAAAGTGGAGAACAACCGAAAATCGAACCTCTGCGTCTTCCCCGTGATCGATCGCCGTCAAATCAACAAGCAAATCAAAACCATCCTCGTCGCGAAGAGCGAGCGTCATGTCCACAAGTCGGTCTGCAGGGCAATCCACCGTGAGGCAATCGAGGCTATCCCTCCTCGAGAGAAAGCCTTTTTTTTCCAGCAAGGCCTTTGTAAATTCGTCGTCGATCATACCTTCAACAGGCGGAAACCGACTTGGACTTTCGCAGGTTGCCCACGGAAGGTTCCCTGCCGATCTTGTCCTGGAGCTTCATCATTGCATCCAAAAGAGCTTCGGGCCGTGGAGGGCAACCGCTGACGTAAACGTCGACAGGAACGATGTTATCCACTCCCTGCATCACGGCATAGGATCGGTACATCCCACCGGTCGAGGCACAAGCACCCATGGCGACGACCCATTTGGGGTCACCCATTTGGTCGTAGATCCTACGGACCACCTCGGCCATCTTGTAAGTCACCGTACCGGCCACAATCATGCAATCCGACTGACGGGGGGAAAATCTCATAACCTCCATCCCGAAGCGTGAAATATCGTAACGGGAAGCAGCGGAAGCCATTAATTCGATCGCACAGCAGGCCAAACCCATGGGCATGGGCCAAACCGAATGCTTGCGTATCCAATTGATCACCGCATCCGCCTTGGTGACGATCACATCACCCTCGACCTTACCGTTGTAACCAACTTCGTCGGATATCATATGCGGGACTTTCTAATGAATATGACAAAACAAGCAAACCTCAAAAAACAATGTTTAAAGAAAAAGGAAAACCAATCGGAAGATTGAAAGCAATCCATCGGTTTTGATCATTGACGAATGGAAGCTTCATCGACATGAAAGGGGGGCGTTCGCATTAATCGGAGAGGTGACAGAGTGGCCGATCGTGCAGCATTGGAAATGCTGTGTACCGCAAGGTACCGCGGGTTCGAATCCCGCCCTCTCCGCCATTTTCGGAAGCCTAGCTTTCGCGGACGAACACCTTGGCGTTCCCGGAAAATTGGGCCGAAGCCGAGTCAAGTAGAGCAGGAGCGTTTTTCGGCTCACCTGCCCCCGGAGAACTCGCTTGACCTGCGACCAAAACGGCTACCTTCCCGTAAAGATCGACAGATTCGCCGTCGGTCGGAGAAAGAACGTCTCCTCCGTTAAGCCAACGGCGGATTCTCATTTGATCCCACTGATTGTAGGGGGATTTCGACCCTAGCAAATTCTCCGCAAACCTCATGGCTGCGGTCTTCCAAAGGCTTCCGGAAAGCTCTGGCGAATCGGCAATGATCTTTTGCATTGATTCGGTATCCAGCCAAAGAGCCGTTACGGACGAATCGGCGAGAACATTTGCGGTCCGCTTGATGCCGGCCAATACGGCCATTTCGCCGATGACCGAACCGCGACCCATGATATCGACGACCAAGTCGCCGATCGAAACCTGCACACTGCCACGGGTAATCACGATCATTCCATCACCATCGTCGCCCTGTTTCATGATCGAGTCTCCCGCCGAATAGGCCCTTTCCTCGGAAACAGAGACAATCTTGGCAATAAGTGCCTCGGGCATGCCCTTGAGCCAATTGACTTCGCGCAAAACCTCTTCCGGTTCGGGAAGCCTAAGCTCGAGAGGACTGTCCATGACCTCCTTCATCCGCTGTTCAACCTCCGTGATCAACCTAGCGGCTTCATCCGACTCAAGCATTCCCTCGGACTTCAGCTTTCGAATTGCATTGCGTTCATGATTGAGAATCGAACGAATCGCGTCCTTGGTCTCGATCCCTACCGTTGCCTCGGGATAATTTTCGTGCATGTCCCGGATGAAATGAAGAGCCGCCAAACGGTTTTGCCTGATTTCATCCTTGAGCAGCTTGGTGTTCTGCTGAAGTTTCTTGGGATCCCCGCTTTCGTCAAGTTCCTTGGCCAAGGTATCGACCATCTTCGCAATGTCCTGTTGAGAAACGACAAACGCCTTGGCTGCATCGTAGCTAACGGTAATTCGGTCTGAGAAAAAGCCCTTAAGCAAGGGAAGATCCTTGAACGCCTCGGTCAACTTGCTGACCCCGCAGACTTTTTCAAGGTATCCCCGATCCGTCATGGGAACCTTGCCTTGCTTATCGAGAAATTCACTGAGATTATTGTCGAGCGACGCGACCGCCCGGGCACTCAGTAGTCCGGACCTGAACTGCGACCAATAACTGCTTCTTTCCCTCTCCAGCAAACGCCGCCGTATTTCCGCCAAGGTATCCATCTCGGCCAATTCGTCCGCCGTCAGAGGATAGGCCACCGGATCGGGCAAATAATTTCTGACCTCCGACCAATTAGCTCCACTAAGAAAACGGTCGTCCTTAAGCAAATCCATCTCTTCCTCGCATCCCTTCGCAACGTTGCCGGATGCATTGGAGAACATCAACTTCTTGACCGCTGGCAACTTGGTAAGCCCCAGGGCATTGACCAAAGGACCCACCGTCGTTGCATTGACCAGCAAAGTGAGCAGCACAATGCCTGAAATCAGAAAAAGGAACTGCCCCCGGACACCGGCGGAGATTCCAACCAAGCTTGGAATACCAGCGAACTGGGTCCCGTCCCCCTCACCGACAACCACGATTGCCTTGTCCTCATTTTTCAAGGCTTGCCTCAATTCATCGACACCCTGAGAGGTCATTGCTTTTTTAAGAATCTTGCCTTCACTGTTTTTGATTTCACCAAACAACCGGGCCTTTTGCTCGTCTGTCTGCGAAACCCCAACGATCTTACCACCCTCCACCGTAGGGGTTGCGATCGAATTAAGAGCGGCAAACTTGTGCCAAGGAATTTTTTTATTGGTGGCCTTCCTCTGCTTGACCTCCTGCTTCCACATGTCAGCCTCGCCACTATCGAGGAGAAGGATGGAAGTCGTTCCCTGTTTGTATCCACTCCCACCATCCTCGACTTCGAATTCAAACCTCAATTGTTCGGAATAAACCACAAGGGCCAAAGCCAAGCCAATGGCACCACGCAAAGCGCCCCACCATACAACTATCGCATCACGGGGGGGCAAGCCGTAACCCGCCTTGCGCATGAGGGGATAAAAAATGCCCATATTGGTTGCCCGGACGAGGTGAATGATCAGGTAGACCAAACCCAGGATCAAGAAATCCCAACCCGTCGGGTCGACTTTTTGGGCAATGACAACACCGACGACGATGAAAATGATGACGTTCGCGACAAAAGCTATGAATTCCCAAAACTCGTGCATGAAATGCTCGACCTCCGGACTAATCCGAGTCTTGCCCACGCCGGCCATTACGATCCCTAGAGCAACCAGTCCGAGAACACCCGAAACGTGAAAGAAATGTTCGCAAATGAAAAAGACCGCAAAGGAAGTGACGAGAATGACCGTTACCTCGATCAACGGGTCATTGAAAACCTTCCGGACCCACAGAATCGCAACCAAGCCTAGCAGAACCCCAAGGAGTCCGCCCGCAGCCCCGATTTTACCAAAACCGACCGCGGTATTGCCCAAAAAACCGAGAAGATCAAATTCACCGGTATCCGTCACCATTACCTGAGCCCCAGTGACAACACCGAAAAGAAGGACGAAAGCCACGATCGCGGTTCCGTCGTTGAGGAGGGATTCACCCTCGATCAAAGTTCCCAGCTTCTTGCTGGCACCCAGTTCCTTGAGCAAGGCGACGACGGCCACGGGATCGGTGGCGCTAACCACGGCCCCGAATAACATCGAGGCGAGCCAAATGAACGCACCCGTCTCCACATTCCACTCTGACAGCACCCCACCCGAAATTCCGCTTGGGTCGCCGAAGACAGCCACCAAACCGTAAAAGGCAAGGCCCGTCATCACGGTGGCCGTCACAATGCCCGGACCCGCAAGGTAAAAGGCATTGAGAAAGGATTTCTTGAAAGTATGAACGTCCAAGGCAAAGCCAGCCTCGAAGATGAGAATGGGAAGAAAGACATAAAGAATGAGGTGACCGTCCAGGTTGCCTCCCCAGGTGATGGCTCCACTCAAAGTGTCGACGGTTTTGGTCCACAATTCGGCAAAGAACCCATGATCGTGAGTCTCATGTGAGACTGCATCATCGGCGTGGTGACTTCCGTGCGGACCATATTCCCGGTTCAATGCGCCCATGGCCAAGCCAATAAGCAAAAGGAGTACCGTAAAGGGTAGCGGAACCTTCTTGAGAAATTGACGGGTAGCTGCCCCGATAACCAAAGCAACGATCAGAAAGAACAAACCGTAAAGATAATCGTGCCCCCCGGAGGAAGCGAGAAAGGCAGGAAAGATGGAATTCATAGTTTGCGGATGTGATTCAAATCGGATCGGCTCAATTGGATCAGCTCAATTGGATCAGCTCAATTGGATCGGAGCAATTTGCTAGGAAATGGACGAGGTCCCAAGGAATTCTCCGTTTCCACTTTGTCCTGCCCTTCCAATCGCTTGGGTGCCCGGCCAAGCAATTCGGAAAGAGGATTGTCACTGGAAACTTCGTAACTCGATTTACCAGCTACGTTAATTGGAGGGACACTGGGAAAGGAGTCCTCGGGGATTGCGTCAGGGATGGGCAAAACCTCGAATGTGCTAGCTCCTTTGGCGCGTCCAACCTCTGCCCTGTAGGTCTTGCCGATCGAGCCCTTTTGGGCCTCCACGACATTGGTGAGAGAATTTTGGAACGAAGGTGAGTTCGGAAAACCCGAAAGTAGGTAGGAGCTCTTGACCACGGTTCCGAGGTTCACATTGATCTTGTCTCCCATTCCAAGTCCACCGGGTTTTGCAAAAACCAACTCGCCGGGAAGAAGTTCGAATTTTCCAGCATCCGATACAATCAGGATTCGACCAAGCAAACACAAAAGCTTGAGCCCGCCGTTGGGCTCGACCTCGGTCATGCAGGTTCCGATACCGGACAACTTGACTTGAGTTTCCGGACTGGAAAGAACCACGGACTCCCCGATCTTTCTCGAGAGCATCATGATTGAACCCTCGTGGAGGAGGAGCGAGTCATCCCGGAGGGTGAAGCTGGTATCCGAACCGAAACGAAAATGGTATCCCGCCCGCAACGTCTCGACGCCGCTTCTCGGGCGGATCGTCAAGCGAGTGTCGGTGGGGAGGAAACTCGCCCGGGAAATGGCCTTAACCGTTCCCTCCGCCGTTTTGCAAAAGGCTCCTTCGCCTTGGCTTCTGAGCACGAGGTGAGTGCTTCTTCCGAAGAGCCCGACGAAGGCTGAAGATACAAGCAACGGCAGAAGGATTGTTTTCATAAAAGAATACAAAAGAGGATAATCAATAAGGTCAAACCTTCAGTTTGAATCCGCAAACGGGATGGGCCCAAAAAAAACCAAGGGCCAAGAAAGAGAAGCCAGCAGAAGCCGAAACCAACTCCGCACCACGCTCAAAAGGTGTGACTGACGGTGACCGAAAGTCCCGTGTCCCAAGCATCGAAAGTGGTGCCATCCCCCTTGCTATTGGTGGAAAGTGTCGAGTAGTTGAGAAAAGTCTGCAAGCTCAACCAATCCATTGCTTGCCATATTCCGCTCACCCCGGCGGAAAAGACTAAATCGGCCCGTCCATCCTGAGTGTTTCTCAAGTATTCGGAACGGGTGAGGCCAAGGGTTGGCATCAGCATGTATTTTCCATTTTCCCCGAAAGTTTGAATCAGGCTGAGGTTCAAAGTCGTCTGAAAATTATCCCCGTCGTCGGCAAAAATGCCCGGCAACAAAACATCGATCTCCCGGTTCGTATTGGAAAGCTTGAGCATTCCGTCCACCATCAAAAAAGTTGTCTGCCCTAGACCTATGACCTTTTGCAGTTGCAAAGAAGGAGCCACCGCATCGAACATCCGGTCTCCAGATGATTGGCTATGCAAAACGTCGTACTCAAGCGCCGCGGTCAAGGTCCAGTCACCGGGGAAGGAAACCCCCAGGCCTCCCTTGATCATTCCAAAACGGTAATCCAAAAGCTCACTGGCCCTTTCTTCACCGTAATTCGACCACTGCATGACAAGATCCAATCGCGGGATCAACGAGACATAATTCCCCACCTTGAAAGGCCGACTCGAAATGGAACCTCCCAAAGTGTTTTCCCAGACTCCGGAATCGATCTCATCCGACTCCGAACGGAACACATTGTTGGTTTGATAAGGACGGCTGCCCGCAAAGACGCTTACGCTTACCGGGGATGGTTCCTGTTCTTCGACCGGCTTGTTTTTGGCCAATAATGTCCTCCTAGAAAAAGTGGAAGGATTGCCGTCCGTTCGCCCGATGGGCAAAACGACGGGATTGGACTGAAGATTTCCGTTGGGCACGAAAAGGGGACCGTAATTTGGTCTTGCCAAAGGCCCGCTTCGATTCGAATTGGTAAGCTCGATGATTGCCTGCTGCCCCAAGTTGGAATGAAAGCCCCCGAACCGAGCCGGCTTTGACTTGTTTGCATCCTTGGATCCCCATTGACCAAAAGCTATGCTTGACCCGACCCCCAAGGAGATCAGAACCAAAAAAAAGAGTTTGCAGGATTTCATGCTTTGATCGGGTTAACCTTAAAAAATTTACGGTTTCGGAATTTTTGCGACACTTATGCTCTAGCTAAATTGATCAAAAGTCTGACGATAGATCAAGGCATTTCCGCCCGAGGAAATGTTCTTGAGAAAGTTCACCCGGCCGATTTGGACCGCGGTGGGCATGGCCGGCAACGGGGTCATCACCCGGCCTTGCGCGTGATCCAGCCCTTGGTCGAGTAGTCGTAGAAAAGGAGGGTTTCCTCCCGCCTGCCGTAGAAATACAACCAGCCCCCATTGACATTGCGGTAAAGGAAGGGATAGATGGACTCGTCCGTCCAGAGCCAGCCAAATCCCTCCTTCCAAAGCCAAAGGCCGGCTGTCGGACTTTGCATGGGGAAAACCCAGCCTAAGTTTTGATGTCTCACCCAACCGTTTTCCGCGAGGAAGAAGTTCCCCAACCACGGACTCGTCCACCAGCCTGCCGCGGTCCCGGATCGAGCCTCGATCCAGCTTGGGCTTGGTGGTTCGGAAGTGGTCACGAAGGTCTCCTCCAGTCCGAAACCGGTTCCTTGCCTGTTGCGGGCGTACGCCCTGAAATAGTATTTTTTACCCGCCTGCAAAGCGGACGCATCCGCCGAGAACGAGCTCGCGTTCGATTCGGCGGCCAAACGAATCACCCCGGAAGAGTTCTCCTTCGGGTTGGGCCGGGAAGAAAGCAGGAAGCCGAACTCGGTGGGTGCCCGTCCTCCCGTATCCATCACTGAGCCATGGAGCTTGGCCGTCGTACCGTTTACCTCGCCGGCAGGCAAGGTATCGACGATCGGACGGAAATATTCGGGTACCGGAGAAGGTATAGTTGCGTTGCCCTCGTTGCTCGAATTGCCATCCACCACGGGGTTGGTTGGATCGGTCGTCGTGTTGCCGTCGGAACTGGAATTGCCGTCGTTGTTCGATTGCCCGGGTGGGGCTTCGTAGACGTCGGTCAAGGTCACCGTGAAGTTGCCTTCCACCGTGGCGTTGTGCTCGTCCTTGGCTTGGATGCGGATGGCATAGGTCGACGCGTTGGTTTCGTAATCGAAAGTGGTGGCCGTCTTGAGGGTGCCGTTGGTCTCGAGCGTAAAGAGGGAATTGTTCCCGTCGCCTGCCCCGCTGACCAAGTGGTAAGTCAAAGAGGCCCCGGCATCCGGATCGGTGGCGTTGAACTCTCCAACCACCGTGCCAATGGGTTGATTTTCGGCGATGGTGAGGGGAGCGGTGGAGTTGAGATTGGAGGGAGGAGTGTTGGATGGAGATGAGTTTACGGACTTGGCTCCTAGAAAACCAATCGTTCCGGTGAAGCCGGTAGTGGCGCTGGAAAAAGTTCCTTGGATGGCCTCGGTGGCCCCGATTTGCGAGAAGCCGCTCGTCGAGGTATTTCCGTCCACCACCAGCGGGCCGATGCTTTCCGAAAGAATGGAAAAGGTTCCACCCGAACGCTGGGCATGCCCGAGCTGACAGGCTAG
>Ga0315322_10000223_pt1 | contig 40479 bp, 28 predicted proteins | sample M110021515metaG_FD_203461 | JGI IMG/M metagenome (GOLD analysis project Ga0315322, IMG submission 203461) | Ammonia-oxidizing marine archaeal communities from Monterey Bay, California, United States - M1 100m 21515 | ecosystem: Environmental > Aquatic > Marine > Intertidal zone | place: USA... | reverse complement strand
GCACTTGCATTGAATCACTCACAGGGTCTGAGAACATGCCTCTCTGGCAAATCGATATCTATCCGGCAGACGATCAAGTCGATCGTGAAGCCACACGGACAACCGAAGAAATTTCCGAACTCGGTCTAGGTGACCAAGTGTCGGTCGCCTTCGCTCGAAGTTTCCTCGTTCAAGGCGACTTCGCGATCGCAGAAGCGAATCGTCTCGCCGATAGTCTGCTTTGTGATGCGGTCACAGAAAGGGCTGTGGTCGCAATCGCCGGACAGGACACACTCAACGAACCTCCCGGAACACAGACCACGCTCGTCAACGTGCTGCCCAAACCCGGTGTCATGGATCCTGTTGCAGCCAGCACGATTGGTGCGGCCCAAGATGCAGGCTTCGACGTAATAGCTGTGCGAACGATGCGAAAGTATTGGCTTGGAGACGTTGAAGTTTCCACTCTCGATCCAATTTGCCGTCGAGCATTGTCCAATGATGCAATCGAGCAGGTCATCGTCGGACCACTGGAAATGGACCAGCTTGATATTGGAGCCCCCTACGAGTTTGAACTGGTCACGATCCCGATTCGTGAACTCGACGATGAAGGGCTGGAACGCCTTTCCCGTGAGGGGCAACTTTATCTGACCTTGGTCGAAATGCAGACGATCCGATCCCACTTTGTTTCATTGGGGCGAGACCCTACCGACATTGAGTTGGAATCGGTGGCACAGACATGGTCAGAGCACTGCAGTCACAAAACTCTGGCAGGACGTATCCACTATCGTGGCCCCGGTCTTGACGAAGGTAGCCCGCTGGATGAACGTCAATATGAAAACATGCTCAAAGAGACAATCTTTGCTGCAACGCAATCGATTCGACACTCACTGGGTGACGACGATTGGTGCGTAAGTGTATTCAAAGATAATGCAGGCGTGGTGACATTTGATGATCAGTACCATGCGTGTTTCAAAGTTGAAACGCACAATCATCCGTCCGCCTTGGAGCCCTACGGGGGAGCCAATACAGGGATTGGTGGAGTGATCCGCGATCCAATGGGCACAGGAATGGGCGCCAAGCCTGTCTGCAATACTGACGTGTTCTGCTTCGCTCCGCCGGAAACTGATGTTGCATCGCTGCCCCCCGGAGTGCTTCACCCTCGAACGGTCATGAAAGGGGTGGTTTCGGGAGTCCGTGACTATGGAAACCGCATGGGGATCCCAACCGTCAACGGCGCGGTTTACTTTGATCGTCGCTATCTCGGTAATCCCTTGGTGTACTGCGGCAACGTGGGAATGATCCCCGTAGGAATGGAGGAGAAAGAGGTCAAAGCGGATGATTTGATCGTAGCACTTGGAGGCCGAACGGGGCGTGACGGAATTCACGGTGCAACATTTTCATCGGCAGAACTGACCAGCGAGTCCGAATCGCTTTCGGGAGGAGCTGTCCAAATCGGCAACGCGATCACCGAAAAGATGGTGTTGGATGTGTTGCTGCAGGCCCGCGACCGTGGCTTGTTCAATGCGGTGACCGACTGTGGTGCGGGAGGCTTCTCAAGCGCCGTCGGCGAGATGGGTGAAGAGGTTGGCGCGGAAGTGTGGCTGGAAAAAGCACCTCTGAAGTATGAGGGACTGAACTATACCGAGATCTGGATTTCGGAAGCGCAAGAACGCATGGTGCTGTCCGTCCCACCAGAAAGCTGGGATGAACTCAAAGACCTTTGCGAAAGCGAAGGAGTCGAGGCGGCAATCTTGGGACGCTTCGCACCTACTGGAAGACTACAACTTACCTATCACGGCCAGGTCGTCGGTGATATCTCAATGAGCTTTTTGCATGATGGGCGACCGCCTGTAGTGCGCGATGCCATCTATTCACCTTCACCGGTGGAACCCCTCGAAATACCTGAACTCTCGGCAGAAGAAAATCGCGAGTCCCTGTTGGCGGTCATGGGCAGTCTGAACGTCGCCAGCAAGGAATGGGTCATTCGACAATATGACCACGAGGTACAGGGTGGCAGTGTTGTAAAACCGCTGGTGGGTCCTCAATGCGATGGCCCAGGTGACGCCGCAGTGATCCGACCACTGCTGGAAAGTAAACGTGGACTGGTAATTTCCTGCGGGATGAATCCGCACTACGGTGATTTTGATACCTATCACATGGCCGCCTCGGCAATCGATGAAGCGATGAGGAATGCTGTGGCTGTGGGAGCCGACCCAACCAAAATCGCAATTCTTGACAACTTCTGCTGGGGATACACCGACCGGGCTGAAACCCTCGGCTCACTTGTGAGAGCAGCAATCGCTTGTCAGGACATGGCAATCACACTGGGCACCCCGTTTGTGAGTGGCAAAGATAGCCTGAATAATGAATTCAGCTTTGATAATGCCGATGGCCAACGTGAAACCATTTCAATTCCCCCGAGCCTGTTGATCAGTGCCATGGGGCAAATTGATGACGTTTCCAAATCCATCACCATGGACGCAAAAGCTGCTGAAAACATTGTTTTTCTTGCTGGGTCAACCAACAATGAGCTTGGTGGTTCACACTTGTCACTGGTTCGTGAGCTCAAGGGTGGTGAGGTGCCCCAAGTGAATTCGCTGATGGCAAAACAAACCTTCCTGCAGATTCACCAGGCAATTCAGAACCGTTGGATCCGTTCATGCCATGACTTGAGTGAAGGCGGTCTTGCCGTAGCTGCAGCTGAAATGGCAATGGCAGGGGGCCTGGGAATGGAAATTGACATTTCTCAGGTGGCAAACGACCTCAACGCTACGCAACTGCTATTCAGTGAATCCAATACGCGATTCCTAGTTGAGACGACTCCAGCGAATGCCGATGAATTTGAGCAATTGTTGCGATCTGCTGATGTCCCTGTTTGTCGCTTAGGTACAATCGAGCCGGGCAAACAGCTCATTGTCACCCGCAATCAGGATGTCGTGATGCAAGTTAACTTGGAAGACGCAAAAGCTGCTTGGAAAAAGCCGCTCGATTGGTCCTAAGCCCTTCCACAAGTCGTGCATCAAACTCGCAAGTATCCACCTCCCCTGAACACCAGCCATGATTTCAGCAGTCCAAGATGCGACCTGCACTGTCGTGATCTCGCGAGGCCAATCACGCAATCCTCAGAAGCGTGGACTCGAGCAAGGGATCGCAGACGAAATCGGCAAACTCGAGGGAGTGAACGTACTAACGATCCCTCACCTCTACGACTTACCCAAGACAAGCGATTCATACCAAACATTATCGCAGATCGAAGGCGACCTAATCGTTGTTTCTTGGATCTACTCCCGAGCCGCTCACTGGATCCTTGACCGCAACGGAATCCAAGGGCAGGTCGGGATTGTCGAAATTGGTAACCCCGAAGACGATGATCCGGAGGACGATGATCCGGAGGACATCGGATTAGAACAATCCGGCTCGACGGCAACCGATCAAGATTCCGAATCTGCTGAACCCGTGGTCGACCGTGTCACGGACTTGTACCCAAGACCAGATCGAAAAGTTCACTGTATCGACCTGAAGGTCGAAAATGATCCCCAAGCGTTCATCGCCGAAATCAAACGTATCCTTGGCGTGGACGTCAGTTCAGCAGAGAACTCGCTGCCAATTGTGGGCGGCCAACTTGTCCAAGTTGAGGAACAGACCTCAAGACGCTGGTATCCAGTAATCGATTTCAGCCGCTGCACAAACTGCATGGAGTGTGTCGACTTTTGCCTGTTTGGGGTCTACGGAGTCGATGGCACTGAGAATATTCTCGTCGAACAACCCGATAACTGCCGGAAGGGTTGCCCCGCATGCAGTCGCGTCTGCCCTGCAAATGCTATCATTTTCCCGCAGCACAAGGCTCCTGCGATCGCAGGTGCGGAGACGGAGGGTGATGAAGGCTTCAAAATCGACTTATCACAGTTGTTTGGTGCACCGAACAAAAGCGAGGACCCGATCGAGACCGCTGCGCGGGAGCGAGATGAGCAACTTTTGTTAGCAGGCCGTGACACAATTGGTATCGATGAACAGTTGAAGAAACGCCAAGCAGACCTTAGTTCTTCACCAAAAGATGGGCTGGATCGCTTGATTGATTCGCTTGATGATTTCGATCTTTAGTCTTTTGCTGAACTTTTTCGACACAGCAATCCGAGTTGTATGTTTTTTCAAGGTAAACTCCACGCCGCTGATGTCCGATAGCACATGTAGGTTTACTTACATAGGAGCTAGCTGTGCAGCAACGTCGATCCTCGCATATCTACCGTCGCTGCTGCTTAGCGGTCTTCATTGCGTCGGCCTCTACTTTTGTTGGTAACGCACCACTCAGTGCTGCTGAGCCACAAGTCCCACACCTGCTACGGATTCCTGCGGAGCGCACGGGCACAAATGTTCACAAGAATTCTCCTCTGAATTCCACTTTGAAGATCCGGATCGCTCGACGTCCTTGGTTGCTCGAAAAGCTTACGACACCAAGTCCCAAGCCATCCATCAAGATGACGCCTCCGAGACCGCCTGCTGCGATCTCCGACCCGCCATCGATGTCACTAGTTGTTCCCGAGAGCGGAAGCGGTTGGGTGACTCGCGGTCGCGTCAAGACTCAGGTACCGAACTATGCTGATCTGAAGCAGACCGATCCACCAGCGGTTTCAAGCGGAGGCGTGGATTCTGATCAACTGACACCACAAACCAAGCTGCAGAGTGTCACGAAGGAAGCACCTGGTTCAGCAAAAGCCAGTGCCTCAACGACGTCCAATAAGCGAACTGGTGGGTATGAAGCGACTGAAAATGGCGCGATAGATGCCTTGGACCAGGTGATTGAGACAGCTCAGCAATCAGGCGTTGCCAAGAAGTCCACGCTGGAATTCAAGGGAACAGAGTCCGACAAGAGCCAATCGCAGATCGGTAAGAAATCGACTGCGACACTCAACGGTGGTGCGGTGATTGTTGGTGACGGTGATGCATCAATAGCAGACAGTGCTGATGTTCGGCCCGAGGATTCCAAGGCCGCCCCTTCGCCGCAACTCGTTTCACCCGAGCAGGGCAATGCAACATCGGCAGATTCGGAGAAGGTTGCTGACGACTCGAAATCGGGTGGCGAAACAGTTGCCAGCACAGAAATGGCAACGAGCAAAGCTGACTCCAACGCTGCTGAGAGCGATCCAACAGCTGAATCGAAGGCAAACGATGTTGCGGCTGGCAGGCTTGAAAAGCAAGATACCGCCGGCCCCTCAGAAGCGGAGGAAGAAGCGTCTGAGCCAAGCAGCGACGGCGTGTCAAAGAAAAATGACGTCGTCGAAGTTCGCAAGCTGCGGCTACAGGCAGACGGAACTGTTTCAGACAAGTCGGGCTTGGCGGAGAGTGAGACGAAGTCACTGAAAGCAGAGGAAGAAGCGAAGAAGGAACCGGCATCACAGTTCGTTAGCAGCGATAACCCGCTTGCCACAAAGCTCGACTACACAGGTCGGCCTGCCGAGCCGATCAAATTGACGCGTTCGGTTTCACGAATGCGGAATACGATCAAACAGGGGCTGCTGTATCACTACGCCAGACCAGAAGCTGCCAACGAGCGAAGCAACTGGGGCATGTTGCACTCGATCATGGTATTTGGGGCGGATACCAAGATTCGTGTCAACAATCGCAAGCACAGTGCAATCGCTTGGATCGCTGGAAACAACGCATGCCGAGGGCAGCGTTTGCTGACAACTGAAAACGATGCCATTGCCGCTCGCAGCGGTGTGGGTCTGCAGGGTCACCAAGCCCAGTTCCTCGCGGTTTTCTCGCTCTGTGATGTGCCACTCGACTACCCCGTTTACGCCTCAAACGAGAAGTTTTCGATACGTGAGATGGTCGAGTCAGAGATGTTGGCTTGCCGTTCCGGGGAAGAACTGACCTTCTCGCTGATTGGTTTATCCCACTATCTCGATACTGACACCATTTGGCTCAATGCCGATGGCGAAACATGGAGTTTCGAGCGTTTGATTAAGGAAGAGCTTTCACAGCCCATTGTGGGGGCAGCTTGTGGGGGAACACACCGTCTGATGGGTTTTGCCCATGCTCTGAGGAAGCGACGTGCTGCTGGCAAGCCGATTACCGGCCAGTGGAAGCGAGCCGAGATCTTCATGAAGGATTTCGAGAAATACGCTTATCGGCTACAGAATCGTGATGGCTCAATGAGCACAGACTGGTTCGAGGGTCGTGAAGATAACGGTGATATGGATCGCAAGATTCAGACCACAGGTCATATGGTGGAGTGGTTACTCACAATCACTCCGGATGCCAAGCTTCAGGAACCACGTCTGGTCAATGCAGTGCGTTTTCTGGCCAATACCATCTACACCGAACGTGGACACGACTGGAAGATAGGTCCCAAAGGTCATGCATTGCGTTCTCTGGCGATGTATTACGAACGTGCTTACGGAGGCGACAAAGCATGGCAATCAAGTTCAATGGCAAAATCGGGCAGTCAATCCCGCCGTTGATCATCTTTTGCGTGGTTTGCCTGTCCGCGAAGCGTACCATCGACTAGAATATTGTCATCCTGTCCCGTTTCTTCCTAGGGCTCGGCTGTCGATGGCAACGCAACGACTGACCAAACACAACTCCGCCATGGTTTCCTCAGCCATAGCGCTGCTTCAGGCTCGGAATGCGGATGCGTTGCTGATTCTTCTGGACGGTTCGACTGACTGGAAGCGGATCGTCGAACTGACGGGCGAGATGAGCAAACCAGTGATTGTTGCTCTGGATTCTCAGGAAGACCTCGAAGGTGCCTCAGAAGCTGGCCTGAAAACCGTCGTACTCAATAAAGAAAAAGCTCCACTCCTGGAACGCCTACAGCATGCTTTACTGGAAGCTGCTGCGGACGAATTGATCCGCACCAACGGAGAAGTGGTAGCGGTATATCGTGGTTTTCAGCAGAATCGACTCGATTCCATCAGCCACTTGCAGCTCGATGAACGCATGCGGCGGTTGACCAGTCGTGACCTGCAGATGCTTGAGAGCCGTGTACCATTGCAAACCATCAAAGTGGTCGTCGACTTGGCTGCCCAGATTGGACGGGAAGGTCGTGAGGGCAAAGCCGTAGGCACCTTATTCGTGGTCGGTGATACCCGCAAGGTTTTGGAACATTCCAATGACAGTGGTGTCGATCCCTTTCGCGGATACAACAAGAAGCACCGAAACCTGCTGGATGCCCGTGTCCAGGAAGATGCCAAAGAAATCGCACAGCTGGACGGCGCATTTCTGATTGGCAGTGACGGGGTGATCGAACGCAGTCGGCAAATGCTGGAGGTCTCACACGAGGACCTGACCATGACGAAAGGCCTAGGTGCACGACACTGGGCAGCGGCAGCGATCACGCGAAAAACAAAAGCGATTTCCGTCGTTGTCAGCCAGTCCACGGGCACGGTCCGACTTTATCAAGACGGCAATCTGGTGATGCGAATTGAACCGATGGACAAAGCAGTGAAGTGGCAGGAATTCGCTTTTGAACCGCCTCCCACGCCGCCAGAAGCCTAGACCAGCTCAAGAGCACCTGCACCGCGATATTCTCACTGCACCGCGATATTCTCACTGCACCGCGATATTCTCACAGCACCGTTTCACGAGCAGCACGCTTCAGCTGAACTACCCTTCAGCTACAGGGCAGTTCCCAGCAACATCCGAGTCGCCAAGGCAATGTCGGGCTGTCTCATCAGCGACTCGCCCACGAGAATTCCCTTCACACCGCCTGCACCCAATGCTTGGACATCTTGATGGGTGCGAATTCCACTTTCCCCCACTAGCAGTCGATCTTCGGGAATTTCAGGACGAAGTGTCAGCGTGTGATCGAGAGATGTTTCGAACGTATGCAGGTTCCGATTATTGACGCCAACGAGCCTTGTACCTGTCGCGAGCACAGCGGGCAAATTCGCCGGATCAAACAATTCGATCAACGTATGCATTCCAAGTTCAATCGCCTGATCATGCAGGCTAAGCAGCTGATCAGGTGACAAACATTCGGCGATCAAAAGAACACAGTCTGCTCCAGCTGCCCGTGCTTGAAGCAATTGGTATCGATCGATAATAAAATCTTTGCGAAGAAGTGGCAGTTCCACCGCCTTCCGAATTTCGACGAGGTAATCGAGTGAGCCCTTGAAGAAGGTTGCATCGGTCAAAACGCTGATGCATGCTGCGCCAGCTTCCGCATAGCTACGGGCAATTTGAACGGGATCAAAGTCTTCACGAATCAAGCCCGCGGAGGGACTGGCACGCTTGACTTCAGCGATCAACTGAACCGCTGTCCCTGCCTCCAGAGCAGCGTGAAAGTCACGGCATGGAGGCAAATCGCGAACCAACGACTCGAGTACATCACCGGGCTGCTTGCCACGATCCGTCTCAATCGTCTTGCGAGTCTCTACGATAATCTGATCGAGAATCGTCATTAGTGCTTGAAGTGCCGTCTGCCGGTGAACACCATTGGCATGCCATGTTGGTTACAGGCGGCAATGACTTCATCATCACGTCGTGATCCACCTGGCTGAATGATGGCGACGACCCCAGCATCGGCGGCTGCCTCAATGGAATCGGGGAAGGGGAAGAAAGCATCGGAGGCGAGCACCGATCCGGGCGCCCGTTCTCCTGCTTTTTCAATTGCAATTTCAACACTATCGACGCGGCTCATTTGGCCAGCACCCACACCAATCAGGGAAGTATCTTTCCCCAGCACGATGGCATTACTCTTGACGTGCCGGACCATTTCCCATGCGAAGGAAACATCATCCCAGAGCTCATCTTCAATCTGCTCTTCCGTTACCGTTTTCCATTGCAGCGATGAGCTTGTCATCCGGTCGGCATCCTGCACCAACATACCTCCGCTAATGAATCGCCTTTGAATCGGCTGTGACGGTTCGTCCAATCTTCCAGCCTGCATCAGGCGAACATTTTCTCGCCAACGAGGTCGTGTGGTCAGCAAACCTACAGCCTGTGCTTCAAAGTCCGGGGCAACGATCGCCTCAATGAACAAACCGGGTTCGCACAGCAATTCAGCGGTTGCCGTGTCCACGGTACGGTTGAATCCAAGAACCGAACCAAAGGCACTCAGAGGATCGCCAGCAAGAGCTTTCCGGCAGGCATCGACAAGATTCTGATCGGTAGCAGCTCCACACGGATTGTTGTGCTTCATGACGGACACAGCGGGACCACCAAAACCACGAACAATCTCCAATGCTGAATCAAGATCCAGCAAATTGTTGTAAGACAGATCCTTGCCGCTAATCTGCCGGGCAGAAACGACATTGGCCGACCTGGCGTTGGGATCACTGTAAACGGCAGCCCGTTGGTGAGGGTTCTCACCGTAACGCAACTGCGTCTTTCGTTTCAATGAAAGGTGCAAACTGGCAGGGAACTCACCACCAATATTTTCACCACGCATGAAGTCAGCAATCGCACGATCGTAACCAGCTGTGTGATCAAAAGCATCAGCTGCCAATTGTTCACGGAGCGCGAAACTGGTTCCTCCGGTCGAGTCCAATTGCTCAAGTAATTCCCCGTACTGCTCGGGACTGGTGGCCACGGCAACGTCATTATGATTCTTGGCTGCAGCTCGGACGAGGCTTGGGCCGCCGATATCAATTTGTTCCACGCACTCGGCGCGAGTCGAACCAGCCCGCGAGGCAGTTGCAGCAAAGGGATACAGGTTCACCACCACCAGATCGAACGGCTCAATGTCATGATCGCTGATTGCATCCATGTGATCATCGCGATCTCGGATCGCAAGAATCCCACCGAAGATCTTGGGATGAAGCGTTTTGACCCTACCATCGAGCATTTCCGGAAACCCGGTGTACTCAGCAACGTCCAGCACATCAATGCCAGACTGTTCCAGGTGTTTACGAGTTCCGCCCGTGCTGTAAATACGGACTCCTGCTCGCTGCAAGCCTGCCGCCAGATCAGCAAGGCCCATTTTGTCGCTGACGCTAATCAGAGCGGTTCGAATTGGGACGACGTCGGACACGTTCGTAATCTGGGGTTGAAAGGAAGGATTAGCTAAAACCAGGCAGCAAACACCACTGAATACCACTCAAGCTTCCCTGCATCCACTCTTCATGGCGATTCAGTCTGAATCAGTACTTTTGCGTGAAGATCCATCGCCGCATCCTTGCTTTCATGGCAATGTTTTATGAGGTGGTGGACAATGGTCAAGCGGGGACAAGCCCGGAACCGTTGGCTCGGGCCTTTTTCACCTGTCACCAACCTGATAACCGCCAGAGTGAGAGTTCGTGACTTTACGGTGTCTGACGGCACAACGCCAAAATTCGGCTGGCTTTAGAGCCTCAGTTTCGCCCAAACGCCGGTTTCAAAAACTTAAGATGCACAGTAAAAAAAGTCGTTCGAATATCCCGGATATCACCATGAGAAACCTCACCAGCTCAATCAAGATGATCACATTGTTTGGAATACTCGTCCAACTGCTGGCGATCTATCCTTTGGATGATTCGACTGCCCAACCGCCATCGGACTTCTCAGAAAACTTTGACAATTTCGACCCAAGCCGTTTTCAGACAAAAATTCCGAACAGAAACAGTCGTATTCGAAACGGAGTTCTGTGGACGCGCGGGCAAAGCGGTGGCAAATATCCACCCATGATCCAGTTGGACCTCTACCCTCGTCAGGTTGAGGCCAAAGATCTGGAAATCTCTTTTCGCTTCCGCTTCTTGCAGCAAGACAGCTTGATCTGGTTTTTCATCGATGGCGATGATGGGTTTGGTAGTGTTGATCACATGTTGCGTGTCAAGCTCCATCCCACGGGTGTTCAGCTTCAGATCGACTACCACTCATTGGATCCCAATCACCCCGAACGTCAGAATAGAGACCGCCCAGCAGACCAAGTAAGCGGTGCGTTTCGGCTCAGCCAAAAGCTGCAAAAAGACATGGTCGAACTCCAACTCAATCAATGGCATGACGTGAGCGTGGCCTTCCGAAATCGCGAGGTGACGATTTCAGTCGATGGCAAAATGTGGAGCAAAACGTTACAGCACGCCTGCTTCGACACAAAAAAACGCAAGCTGCTGTGGATGCAAAAGGGTGGAGACCAAGGTATTGAGATCGATGATCTCAAAATCACCCGGGCGGTTGCCCCACGCTGACCACTGACTGCACCCCGGCAGACCCCCCGACCGCCGTGTCCAATTACCTACCGTGTCCAGATTCCAGACGCACAGGAATTCCTGCATCCCTCATGATCTGCTTTGTTTCTGAGATCGAGAACTGACCAAAGTGGAAGATACTGGCAGCTAAGGCTGCGTCAGCTTTTCCTTTTTGAATGGCGTCAACCAAATGGGCGGGACTGCCTGCCCCACCACTAGCCACCACCGGAATGGAAACAGCCTCACTCACAGCTGCTGTAACCGGCAGATCATAGCCATCACAGGTTCCATCGGCGTCCATACTGGTCAGCACAATTTCACCTGCCCCAAGAGCCTCGACTTCACGAGCCCATTCCACCGCCATCAACCCGGTGGGCTTCCGCCCACCATTGATGTGGACCTCCCAGACTTCTTCACCGTCTTTGACGACTCGCTTGGGGTCAATGTTGACCACAATGCATTGGCTTCCGAACCGATCGGCCGCTTTGCGAACAAATTCAGGATCTTTACATGCAGCAGAGTTGATCGAAACCTTGTCACATCCCGCAGACAACAGTGAGCGGACATCATCGATGGTTCGAACCCCGCCACCCACCGTCAGTGGCATGAAAACCTGTTCGGCAGTCCGTCTTACAACGTCAAGAATGATGTCACGTTTTTCATGACTCGCCGTGATATCAAGAAAGACAAGCTCATCGGCACCCTCATCCTCGTATCTGCGAGCGACCTGAACAGGGTCACCCGCATCTCTCAAATTGACAAAATTCGTACCTTTGACAACTCGGCCATCATGAACATCAAGACAGGGAATGACACGTGCAGCAAGCATGATTCTGATCTGGCTGTGGGGTAAATTGGATTAGCAAATGCAATGTTACGAGAGACGTGAACTGTTGGGTGCATGTTCAGACGCAACATTCGCCTCAGGTGCGAAGAATCTGTTCAGCCATCTGCTGGCATTGCCCATGATAACCTCCGCCAAACAGATTCAGATGGTTCAGCAAGTGGTAAAGAACATAAACATTGGCACGGCGCTGCCAACCGGCGGGCATGGGAAAGACTTGCTGATAACTATCGTAAAACGTGGCAGGGCATGCCCCAAACAGCATCAACATTCCAAATTCCGCCTCCCGGCAGCCATAATAAACGGCGGGATCAATCACCACAGGCCGGCCTTCAATATCGCAAAGGTAGTTTCCACTCCACAAGTCTCCGTGCAGCAGCGACGTACTCTCTGCGCGTCCATCCAACCACTGATCCAAGCCAGCAATGACCCTCTCGCAATCTCGACGCAGTGAATCGTCAATCCATTGCTGGTCGATTCCCCATCGAAGCTGAACACCAAGCCGATTTTCTGCCACAAAATCGATCCACCGATCCACCGAGCAATTGATCTGCTTGGCTGCCCCCAGAAAGTTATCACGATCCAGGCCAATACGAGTCCCTGAAGTGCATCGATGCATTTCTGCCAGGCGGGCTCCAAAATCACGAAAAAAGTTCTTTCCAGCAGGCTTTTGATCGATCCACTTCATAATCAGCCAAGCTTGATCACCCGAGACACCGAAGGTCTCGGGGCGTGGCGATTCGATGGCCTCAACCGCCGCCAAACGTGTCAGCCCATCGGCCTCGGCCTGAAAATTAATCAGAAAAGACTCGCGATTCGTTTTGGCAAACCACGTCTGCTGCTGCCCCTGAGCATCCTCGGTCACAACCTGACAACCTTCACTAATACATCCGCCAGTCACCCGCCGCTGATCAACGACATTCAAATCAGACGACACGAGGGTCGAGAAAGCTCTTTGCAAGTCGTCCATCAGCATCATGGGGTTCACAGTTCAGGACACACAAGCGACTACTTCATGTCATAGTCAGCCGGTTTCTTGCCTTTGATGTACTTTCCAAAACCGAACTTGGTAGGAACATACTCACCGACGAGGTCGACATTTGAATCTGGTTTGATTTTGTCTTCCATCCCGATACACCAGTAGGCAGCGTTGACCAACATTCTCCGAACACCTTCACTGGGAAGATCATCTGCGGAACCCATGGTTGTCGTGAAGGTCCGCCCATCTTTGTAAGATCTGGTCCAACCGATCGGCATCATGGGATCATTTTTCTTACCTTCGAGAGGCTTGTCGTCGGAGCTCATTCCAACAAGCACTTGCCCTTTAATCACGGTGTGGGCATCACCACTGAGTGGTAAGCGAATACCGTACACGTCAGTGGGTCCCCACACATCACCGTCCTTGATCCCGATCGCAATAGGATGCGATGCGTCAGCAACAATTCCGCGCGTCGATTGTCGACCATGCTGACCATGATGCGACACCCAAGTTTCACCAAAGATCTGTTTACCAAAACCACCTTTGTACTCAGGTTTACCATAGTTCCAACTGTATTTCGCGAACTTACGGTTGCCGGGAATATTGAAAGAATGCGTTGACGTGCGTAACGCCATCATGGGACGTCCAGCCTCGGCGTAGTCAACAATCTGCTTCATTTGGTCATCCTCAAGATTTCGGAATCTGAGCCCGAAAATCACCAAATCCGCATCAGCCAATGCTTCCAGGCCAGGAATATTGGTCACGTTCTCAGGATTAATCTCACCAGTTTCAGGATCGATCGCAAACAGAACGGTGCACTTAAAACCGTGATGCTTTGAGAGAATTTTTCCCAACTGTGGAAAAGCTTCTTCACTTCGATACTCATGATCGCCTGACACCAGCACAATGTGTTTGCCAGCACCTGCTCCTTCACCGCCCGGAAACTCCAACCAACGCTCATCCGCGAGAGCCACGGTTGCGAACAAAGACACCAAGACAGGGACGCAAAGACGAATCATGTGAGGTTCACTCATGAAAGAAAAAAGGGAAGGGGATTTGGGACAACAAAGCGAATAACGCTTGTTAGTGGCTGAGCAATTCTCACCCGCTGACCGCATGCCTCGATTGGCGATCAGGTCTTGTCATTGTCCGCAAATTCCGCGTTTTACTAGTCAGCATGGCCAATATACCGCAGAATCGAAGACTTTATGATAACTGCTCAATGCGGTTTACTCCAACGTTCCAAGGGTCCGAACGCTGAACAGCACGACCTTGCGGCTTCCGTCCCCAGCATGACTTGGCTGCGTCGAATCGCAAATCGCGACAATTTGTTATCTTGTAGGCGATAAATGAACTTGGCAACCATCCACCAAGGAGCCTCCCCACGTGTCGACCATGATCTCCGAAGCAGCCCAGTTACAACGCGCAACCGGGTGGGACCGAAAGCTGGCAAGAAGTCCCCAAGAGCGTGATCGACTCCGTAATTACATCGCCTTTCAGATGGCATCTGCGGGTCTATCAACGCCCGACGAAGCCAACAATTCTGACTCGATGGCCAGTTTCTCAACGGGGATCCTCAACAGCCTTCGAGAAAAGAACCGACTGCTATCCGAACATCGTGCACCGATCGACTCGCGGATCGAAACCTTTTTGCAGGAGTACTTTCGGGGCTGCACCATGGACAGCCCTTTGCGACTGCCCAGCCGCTCATTGACCCTTGACCGCCACGGAATGGCCAGGGAACTGAGCCTGCCTGTGAATGGACATTCGTTCCAGAATGAACTCGTCAACTCTTACCGCTGTTTGAACGGCGTTCTGAATAACCCACGTGCCGATCGTCGGACGACTGCAGGCACCTTCCACATCACTGAGGACGGGCTTTCCATTCCGAGAGACAAGCGAGCAGTACCACGCAATGCATTCGTAAATTTGTTCAAGGCAGCGATGCAGCCCCCGAAGGAGATGATGCTTCTGCCTTATACATCGGAATCTTCGAAACCTGCTGAGTCATGGGTTTCGCTGTTACTGAGACCTGCGGTCTGCCCGGAAGTGCCTGGCTATTGCGAAGCACAGTTCATGGAAACACGCTTCTTCGCACCTGGCAGCCTCGTCAGTAATCTGGATTTCGTCGAGTCGATTTTTGGTAACGCGGGTGACCCGCTTACTGCAGCGAACGATGCGGCACTCGATGTGAAATCGTGGAGTGGGCACACGGGTTGTGTGATTTTGGCACCACATCTTGTGCACTTGCGTAAGAAGGATTTGGGTCTACCACATTGGGATGATGCAACAGAGCGGCAACGCACGGACTCAATGTGTTGGAAAGACGAGTCAGAATGCTACAACGATGGCAGTGCTTTCAAACTCTCCTGCCGTGATGCTTCCGGTGTGATGGTCACCCTGATTGCCGACAACTACTACGGCTATTGCAAGAAGGAAGTCAAAACACAAATCAGCTTTGCAACGAATCTGATGGGCAACACTGAAGAAGAGCACGCAGGCGGAGCCTTGGCTTTCGCGTCCTACTCATTGGGAAGTGACTTTCTGGTCAACAGCAGACGCTACAACGGACGATCGTTCAAAACCATCGCCAAGGAATACGAATCGTTCATTGACGTTCATCCTGAGGGCTACGGAGTTGATCGCAAAGACCCCAGCGTGATCTACATACCTGAAGATGCTTACGCCACGTTGGAAGAACGCTGTGTTCGGTGGACACTGAACGGTGAAGAACAACATATTCCGTTAACTCCCAAAAACATTTACATCGCACCAAGCGGATACAAGATTCGTCTTGAAAAGCACCCCGCAGCTCCATCATGGCGTTTGATTGGTACCGCGGCTGAAGGAATCTTCTGCCACAAACCATGCACAGTCAGCGGCGGTGGCAAGAGCGAAATCAGTAAAAGTCTTCGAGACTACATGCTGTACGGTCCTATTTTTGTCGCTGACATTGATCGTGACTTTGAAAAGCTGGATGAGATTTTCAGCCGTTCTTACGAGAACCGCTGGCGGGATGACATGCTCGACAAACCTGATTACACCGATCGCCGAAGCCGTGGTGTATTGGACTCAACACGCAGTCTGGGCAGCATGATTCAACTGCTAACGCCGCAACCCAATTACAGCAGTGAATACACTGCATGGCTGGAAACCATTCCAGAGCACGTTTATGCCCTTGCCCTGATCATCAAAAGATTTGTTCAACCGGGGATGGAAAAGGACTGGAAACAGTACTTCGGCGTAGACATTGTAAATGGTTCACCAGGCCACGAGCTGAAAATCGGTGATCGAGCGCTGGTTGGAACCTACTTGCGAGTAGGCTTGGACGATCGCAGTTGGCGAACATTCAAGCTGCGCCAAGACTTTATCGCAGCTGCCAAAGTTCAACGAGAAGATGACATCAGCTGCAGCGTTGTCGTACCGGCCAACGACGTAGCGAACCTTGGCCCCGCAATTGCCCCAGCATTCAGCTACAAATTTGTCGAGAATTGTGAATATCGTTTATTTCAACGTCCCGATGATGCTGTCCACCGCGGGCTGGACAAGCAGACGGAGCTGGACCTTTCCCAACCAGGGAATTTCATTAGCAACTTCGAACCGCTTTCCACTCAGAAAGCGAGAGAGATCGTGGATGATGCTGTGGAGTTTGACAAGTTCAGTGGCCCCATGGAATCACTACTCGAAGAGGCGGCGCGACAAGCGGAAGGCTTTGTAGTCAGCACGGCTGACCCCAGAATTGTCAATGGATCGCGAACAAAGAATCCGCGTTATCTACAAGATCGGCCGGACATGGTGAACTCCCGCGATACTTACGTTGCAATGCGAGGCATGCAACTTAGCCGCTGCCTACCTGCAGACTCACCGGTGCTTGCGCCCGTGGGTGCCATTCTCAGTGGCCGACGGAATAATCCGCCGGATACCAAAACCGGAATCCGCTCACTCGCTGTTTATTCTCCATTGCATTATCAGGAACTCCCTGAATTGGTGATGGATTATGTTTGCTCACTGACAGGTAAAAGCCCCAGCACCACAGGTGCCGGAAGTGAAGGGGCACTGACCAAAGGTCCCTTCAACGCTCTGCTGCCATCAATTGATCTGAATGCAATCGTCACCTCGATGATCCTGACAGAATTAGGAGGCTTCAGTACACCTGCAGGTCACATCGGCCCCCGCTTTGAGGTTGGGCACGATATTTCTCTACTGATTCCCGAAGTCTGGTGCCGCATGGGGCCGGAGGAACGGGACCCCAAGAACCTGCTCAAAGCCGGAATGTTAGAGCCGATCAAGGATTTTGAATTCGAGGGCAAACAGATCCCCGCCAGTCGCCTCGGCTACCGCATCACACATAAGTTTGTGCGGCAATATCTTGGTCGTGTATTCGACAACCCGTCCAAGGTATTTACGGAGGATATTCTTAAGCCGGAACTACAGGACCTACCCTCCTTTGCAGATGGGATTCTCCACATCGCTGAAGCACAAAAGCGAGTCGCCATGAACTACATGCAGGATGGAGGTTATGAAAATGCCTGCCCACCGCTGAAAGCAGTGCTTGATATCATGGCCCACGGCAACCACAAAGGAAAACCAATCACTGACCCCGAGATCCGCCGACTGTTCTCGAGGGAAGAACTACTCAAAAGCGAATGGTATCGTCGACGGTTGGTCGCAAAACAGTTGCGTGACATCGAACACTGGAAAACTATGGAACGCAAGGTTCGCAATTATCTTGATGACCCCACTGAGCAGGATATCGTTCGTGATTTAAAACTCGAAGAACGACTTTCCTATGTTCAGAATCAACTTTCAAGCACCCAGTCACCAGACTACCAGGAAGCACTGGTTGGAACCTTGGGGGTCGATCCCATGCAACCCACTGCCGAAGAATAACCGCTGACGTCCGGTGATCTTGGGTCTCAATCAGTGGGGAATCGAAACGCACGACCGAGTGATTCATTCCCCACCAGCCAAACGGTTGCTTTCATCGAGTACTTGGCAGCAACGGGTGACGCGATCAATCACAATCTGCCAAACCGGATGACCATCCTTTTCGCTTGCTGGCTTCCCACCTAGCGGGCGAATCAAATCAAAATGGGACAGGTCAACCCTTACCAAATCGCTGGTTGCTCTCATCGCAGCGCTTTTTGCGGCAACGATTCCATCACCGCGCCCGTCAACCAATTCATCAAAGCCGCTCAGCAGTGGCTTGATACGCGGACGAATCAAACGAACAAAACCATCGCGACGTTCCAGTTGGCGGAAGGTTCGCTGAATTTTTTCCACCGTTGTGGCATCCACGGGACTCCCAACACCAATCACTGATGTGTAGCGAACGTTGGGGCGATTATCTCTTGCGTTGAGTTCTTCAAGGAATGCTGATCCCGGCGCTATGTCTCTTAACTCCGGACTCGAAGGTGTATGCAGGATCACATCATTCACATCTCCCACTCCAAACTCACCCTTTGCAAATAGATTCATCAACGGAGGCAACGTTGCCCAGGCAGATCCCCGATGCGGGGTTCCAATGGTGATCAAGCCAATGATCGCCTCATTTTCCAAAGCGGCATTATTGGTCCATTCACGAGCGATCAAACCACCCATCGAATGTCCCACAATTACCAAGTCATGCCGTCGGGGTGAGGGCCCAAGATGGGCCGCAATTTCTTTGGATACCTCACGCGCCAACATTGCAATCGGGCGTTGTGGCTCGTAGGAAATCGCTGCTGACCGGTAACCGCGGGAACGAAGATTCGCGCGCAGGCCATCAAAGCTTTCATGCGTACCATTCAAGCCATGCAAACAAAGCACCAAAGGTCGGCCATCAGCCCCCTCAAGCCAAGCTTCATCGTGATGAATCATGACTTGACTCGCCCGAGCATCATTATTTTCGAGCCGCAATAACGACGGATCACAACGAATCAGTAACCCGTTATGCTGTTCCTCGTTTTGCGTCACGGCAAAACTCAGTCGATTCCCCGCAGCCAAGTTGATCGCCAGCAACGAAAGTGAAACTGCTGGTGAATCCAACCTGATCTCACCCTCAGGCAACATTTCTGCAATGGACGCTTGATCAAGCTGCAAAGCTTTCGCGAGAGACGCGGAAACATGCTTCCAGCCAATTCGTCCATTCGTCGCCGGGATGATCAATTCAATCATGATGAAATTTGAAACCAGGAAGTGTTCGAAAGGCAAAACTCACGCGACTTGTTTCAACCACCTGAAGGCCTCACACCTGCCATGCGATGCAAAAACCCGATTCGTCATACCTCAATTCGACTTAATGTAGCCGTTGGCGATTGAAGGACCCAATCAAGCCCATCAACCAAGCCAGCCATCGGCGGAACAACGGTGACTCAACAGTATCCAGCGACTCCGATGGAAAACACAACTCAACTGTTTTACCTGCTGTTCTGAAACATTCCCGTGGGTTTGCACAGTACACAGGGCACAAAACCTGCGAACGGAGGTCGAAAATACCTGATTCCCTGTAAATTGAGGGAATGCGAGCGTCGAAGGATCGGGTTTCAACGATTCCCAAATCTCGCCATTGATCTATAATAAGACGCACGGAACAAGCCTCACTCCGTTGCCTGCTTGTCAGGTCCCGCCATTCCATCCTGCCAAACGGGAGTTTTCTCGAGTCGATGTCATTTCGTCTTGTACCTATCGGTCTCATGCTCTGTCTTCCGTTCCAAGCGTTGGCTGCGCCACCGTTGTCCGAGAAGACAAGCAGCTTTCTTCAGAATCATTGCTTCGACTGTCATGACGGGCCTGACGGAGAAGGTGGCTTTGACCTGAATTCGCTAAAGCAGGACCTTAAGAGCCCTGCATCTTTGGCAAAGTGGTCGCGAATGATCGACCGCATTAGCAGTCAGGAAATGCCCCCTGCCGACGCCGAGCAACCAGACCCTGCAGACGCACATAGCTTCGTACACGACACGGCTGACTGGATCACCGGTTTCCAAAAGGAAACCTTTTCCAAAGTTGGGCGGGTCCGTTCTCGACGCCTTACCAATCTACAACTGGAGCGAACACTACACGACCTTCTGGCAATTGATCTTCCGCTCGCAAATCAACTCACTGATGAATTACGGTCATCCGGCTTCAACAACCTTGCTGATGCTCAGTCGATGTCACATTTTCATCTTCAGTCACATCTGACGGTAATCGACACGGCGTTGGAATATGCCATCACAAAAATAGTAAAACGACCTACGCCAAGACCTCGAAACCTTAACGCCCAAAAACTGTGCCGAGTCAATCCAAAACGCCGTTGTCGCGAACCCGAAATATTGGATGGCAAGGCAGTGGTCTGGTCCAGCGGGGTGACGTTCCATGGTCGCCTTCCATCAACCACGGCCAATGAAAGTGGTTGGTATCGTTTTAGGATTACTGCGTCGTCCCTGAACGAACCGGAAACTCATGGCGTCTGGTGCTCCGTGCGGAGTGGGCGTTGCACCTCCGGTGCTCCGTTGCTGTCGTGGATTGGTGCTTTCGAGGCAGGCTCCACGGCACAGGAACGTGTCTTCGAAGCGTGGATTCCCAAGGGCCACATGCTTGAAATCCGCCCTGCTGATGCAACCATCAAACGTGGCCGTTTTCAGGGAGGACAAATCGGCACAGGTGAGGGCACACCACAAAATGTGCCCGGTTTGGCGATGCATTCCATTGTGATGGAAAGGATCTATCCAGCTGGCACTGCTGCTGCCACTCAACAACAACTGCTTGGTGAACTCGAGCCGGTAGTCGATCAACAGGAAATCCGCCTCAGTCAAAACAACACTCAAAAAGATCTGGAAAGGCAGATCATGGAATTCGCGAACCGAGCCTTTCGCCGTCCTGTGATGAAAACACAAATCCAGCCATTCCTGGATTTGGCGGGGGCAGGCTTGAATGCTGGAGAAGAACCCTTTGACATACTCATCGCCTGCTACCGCGGCATCCTGTGCTCACCCAGGTTCCTGTACTTTATCGAACCCGTTGGAAAACTAGATGACTTTGCAATCGCCAATCGTCTCAGTTACATGCTCACCAACAGCATGCCTGACGCAGAGCTGTTGAAAGTGGCCCGTGAGAAAAAACTCCATCACAAATCCGTTTTGCATGAGCAGACGGAGCGTCTCCTGAGGGAGCACGGTGAACTGGAGTTCCTTACCCACTTTGCCGACCAGTGGTTAGATTTAGTTGACATCGGCTTTACGGAACCGGATCGCAAGACGCACCGCGACTTTGATCCCATCGTGCAGAATTCCATGTTGGATGAGACGCGATACTTTCTGTACGACCTGTTGAAGCATGACGCAAGTGTTTCACGCCTTATCAGCGCGGAGCATACATTCACAAACAGTCGCCTCGCTCGCTACTACGGGATTGATGGCGTTGCAGGAGAGAAGATCCAGCGAATCGATCTGGAACGCAATTCGAATCGTGGTGGCTTACTAGCTCAGGGCGCCATTTTGAAGGTGACAGCAAACGGTACAAACACCTCTCCGGTGCTTCGCGGGGTTTGGGTTTCAGAACGCATTCTAGGGAAGCATATTCCACCTCCACCCGAAAATATTCCCGCCGTGGAACCTGATATCCGCGGAGCAAAAACGATCAGGGAGCAACTTCAAAAGCACGTGTCAGATGTATCCTGTGCCGCTTGCCATGCCCACATCGACCCACCGGGCTACGCGCTCGAAAATTTTGATGCTGCTGGTCGATGGCGAACCAACTATTCGACTTCGAAGCAGAAAAGGAAACCCGTTGAAATCGATGCAAGCTTCACCATGTCGGATGGCCAGAAATTCAGCAACTTCCGGCAATTTCGACAATTGATCGCCGACAATCCTGAACCACTCGCAAGAAACTTTTGCGAGAAATTAATGATCTATGGAACTGGATCTGATATTCAATTCGCTGATCGGCAGGAAATCAGCAAGATCGTGGAACAAACCGCCGATTCCGACTATGGGATGCGTTCACTTTTACACGCAACCATTGCCAGTGATATCTTCCTTTCGAAATAGAAAATCCAATCCACCCGACAGCTAGTATTTTCGTGTGTGTGAAATGAAATCCAACACTAACAGAACATCCTCATCCTCATCTGCTGCTGTCGGACGCTACCTCAAGCGTCGGACGATGCTTCGAGGCACGGGAGTTGCTATGAGTCTGCCGTGGTTGTCTGCCATGGAACCTTCAGTCGCCAAGACAAAGCCATCAAGCAGACCAAAGCGTTTTGTGGCCATGACACTTGGACTTGGCTTGGTGGCAGAGAACCTTGTCCCCTCCAACAGCGGTTTTGAGTACCAACCCTCCCGCTATCTGGAAGAACTGCAGAATCTGCGAGACCAAGTCACGGTCGTTTCTGGATCATCACATCCTGGTGTTACCGGAGGACACCGGGCAGAAGCAAGTATCCTTACCGCTTCGCCAATGGGATCGTCTGGACGCGCGAAGAATACGATTTCTGTGGATCAGATGATGGCACGTCATCTCGGTGATGCAACACGATTTCGTTCATTGGTTCTCAGCACAAGCGGCAGCACCAGTCCGTGCTATACCGAAAATGGTTCCATGATCCCACCCCAGGATCGTCCTTCTCGCCTGTTCAGTCGACTGTTCATTGACGACTCCAATCACGAACGTGAAAAGCAAGCTGCGCGTGTCAGACAGGGTCGCAGCATCATGGACATGGTGGGCGAAGATGCAAAGTCCTTGAGTCGTGAACTGGGGGCTGGTGATCGAGACAAGTTGGACGCTTACTTCACGAGTGTTCGTGACCTTGAAAAACGGCTGGAAGAGGCTGAACAGTGGGCAAAACGCCCCAAGCCCGTGGTCACGGAGCGAGCCCCCCGCGACATCAATGATCCAGGTGACCTCGTGGGTCGTCAGAAAACGATGTGTGATGTCATCAAATTGGCATTACAAACCGACTCAACACGTTTCATTTCGCTGCACATCCCCGGAGCAAGTGGATCAATACCAATCGCAGGAGTCGATGACAGCCACCACTCGCTTAGCCATCACGGCCGCGACGAAGAAAAGCTGGACCAACTCGCCTTGGTAGAAACGGCTGTCATCAATCAGTGGGGTGCATTCCTTGAGGACCTGCAGAGCGTCGAGGAATCGGAAGCAAACCTATTGGATCAGACATCCGTGTTACTCACGAGCAATCTGGGAAATGCATCCAACCACGACAATCGCAACATGCCAGTGCTACTATCGGGAGGAGGATTCCGGCACGGTCAGCACCTAGCATTTGACAAACGAAAGAACTATCCGCTTCCAAACCTTTACGTCTCACTGTTGCAACAAGTCGGGCTGGAAACAGACAGTTTTGCCAGCAGCACGGGAACCATGACTGGCCTGCAATCAAGCTGACCTGCGAATTAGTGACCTGAGTCAGCTAACTCAGGAAAAACGCCTTCATCGAGTTCCATACGCTGCACGATGGCCCGCAGGCGAATTTGAAAATCACTTTTGTAATTTGCAACCTGCTGTTCGGAGATCCCAAGTTGCTCGGCAACATCCTTGTTGTTTCTTCCCATCACGAAGAGCAACTCGATGACTTGCAGCTTGACCCAGGCACCAGTTTTTTTCCAACGATCGATCTGCTCAGCAATCGCATCACGCACGGCTTGTTCTTCGATAGCCTTCCGTTCCACGCTTCGTGCAATCGAACTGGCAACTCGATCGACTCCTACTGGCTCGATCTGGCCGGCAGTACTGCTGCGAGCATGCATTTGCAGGGAAGGTCGGCGTCCCTCACGTCGCAAATGATCTGTCAGCTTGTAAGCGCAAATCGAAAACAGATAACTTTCCAACGGACGGCTGCCATCATAGTTCGGCAAGCTGACCAGAAATCCGACAAATGCTTCCTGAACAATGTCTTCACTGCTGGCTCGATTCCTGATCCGACTATTTGTGAACGCCATCAGACGCCCTTCGTAACGATCAATCAGATTTTGCCACGCGTCAGAATCTCCCTCTCGAATGCGTTCGATGAGGTAGCGGTCAGCTTCCTGTTCCATGGATCGATTGGTATCAGATTTATTGGTGTCGGCCATATGTTCAAGCTAACCAGCATGGAGATAACTTCCCAGACCCATTCGCAGATTTCTTCGGTCAGCCCAAACAAACACTGGAAAACCGAACAATCATTCGAAAATGAGGCAATCGCAGTAAAACCGAACGAATGCGATAAAACAACCGACTCCACGTTTCTTCTCACCCACAGGCCGGGTTGCCAAATAATCAGGGCGATCCATCTCCCTGCCGGCAGACCAATCTCAAAGTGGAAAATCCAAGATTCGTCACCATTAATCGAGCCGCAATTACGACGTTTGCTACCCGATCGACTCGAGAGAACAGCTTGAAAAAAATGCATCCTCAGCTTCAGGAAAGCACAATTCTGAGAATCGACCTGACCCTCGATGACTCCTAAGAAAAGCTGCTTGCACCCAAAATCGACCCAAATCAATCGAAGTCTGTGTCTGAGCAATGCGTCTGAGATTGCTTCCCAAAATCTGTCTAACGGAACCTTGTGGCTACCTGATACAATCCTGCTGAGATTGCAGACCCGTTCACCAACCGCCACAGGCGGAGACACTCGCTCGATGCCCTCCGAAGATTCTTCAGCGACAAATGAAACACAGGTGCATGATGGGTATGACCTGGAGACAGGTCTTTTAGCCCGGCTACGTGAATGGATTGACCTTTTCCCGTGGCTTCGGCTCATCAGAGTTTTACGCGTGGTCGGATCACCTCCGTTGCTGGCGTCCGTTGGGCTGACACTTGCCGTTTGGAAAATTGGCATCACGCTACTGGCGTTGGATCAAAGCACCCCCGAAGTCGCGGAAATTGCGGCGACCGTAAATCACCAGGTCAATTTTTTCGCTGCCTTCCTTGGACACCTGAACCCGACTTCCGTGTTTCATGATGATCCAGAAATCGTGTGGTGGAAAACACTGCTGGGAATTGGCTGGTCTGTGTTTGTCTGGACACCAGTAGCGATTCTGCTATCCCGGCAAGGCGGACTCCTCACCGCGGGACGCTCACTGATGCCTTTGTCGGCTGCCCTTTCTCTTGCCTTGTCACGCACGCTTGCCGGCTGGCTTGCTGCCGTTGTTCCTTTGGGATGCATCGGTGTCTTTGCAGTGCTGATCATGATGATCGGATGGATCTCAGGATTGTTCGGTGACATCACTTGGCTCAACTCAATCTTGGCAGGCGTAACACTTCTGTTCGCTATCCCCTGTGGTTTACTGGCATTTGGTGCAAATGTGGCAATTCCACTGAGCTGGGGAGCCTTGGCCAACGAACGTGATCCAGACGCAATGGACTCGCTGAGTCGCGGTTACGAATACCTATTCCGTCGACCGCTTCACCTCGCCGCTTACTTGCTCATCAGTGCCATCATCGCAAGCATTGTTTCCATCTTGGCTGTCGGGGTCACAAGAACTGCGATCCAAATCAACAGCCAACTTCTGAAATTTGCTGATGCCGCCGATGGCATGGTTATCACAAGCACTGACTTGCTTGGCCATCTGCCCGTTGTTGTTTTGCTGACTGCAATCTGGAGTCTGCTCGGTGGTGTCTACCTACTGCTACGTTACGACGCGGGCGGTCAGGAAGTGGAAGACTTATGGCAAGCCGATGCATGCCCCAAACCACCACTCCCCAGTATTCCCAGCCAGTCCACTGATTCAACACCATGAGTAAGATGATTTTGGAATGAGAATCACATACTCAGGTATTCCATTGAATCCTTGGGATGGCGACACGAAGATCTTCGACACATGCTCCCTGCAGCAGCAGTCGGTCTGACCTAGCCACCCTGACCTGATTGCTACCAACGAAGGTCATTTTTCCGATCTCTAGTTTCGTGCAGACCAGCAATCCTGCAAGATAAATCATGATTTTGTGAACTCTGGTCCCCCAATCACCGCTGAGTCGCCGGTATTCTAGAAGCACACGGTCGGTGTTCCTGCATTTCATGTGTGCTCCATTCGACCTATCCAAGCACGCCCCACTGCTTACCGCTCACTGAAAACAGGTTCCGCCAAGATGATGACCGCGCTTTTCGTTCTGGCTTTTCTCACCATGTTGGCCATCTGTTTTGGTAACCGGAAAGTGGTCTTTCTGTTGTCGCTGGCTACCCTCACGGCAGGCATTTTCTGGTTCAACCACCACATTACCGACCCACTGAAGCTCAACTTTTGACAGCCATAAAAAACACAACTGGCGAGTGGATCCTGATGCTCTTGACCACCGGAATCTGCATTCCGTTGATCGGGGCCTATTGGATTCAATTTGTGGAGGGTGAGTTTCCCTGCCCCCTTTGTCTTTTACAACGACTGGCGATGCTTGGCGTTGCGATTGGCGCAATGATGAATCTTCGGTTCGGCGTACGCACATCCCATTATGCAGTTACGATCTTCAGTGCCATTTTCGGCGCGGCTGTCTCGGCACGTCAAATTTTACTGCACATCGCTCCAGGAAATCCGAATGGGCCTGGTTATGGCTCGCCTGTCTTCGGGTGGCACTTGTACACATGGGGACTGCTGATTTTCATGGCGACGATCGGAGTCGTGGGACTGATGATGCTTTATGAAAAACACTTTGACCTCAGCACTCCTGCATCGCCGCGTCCGATGAGCAAACCCGTCATGGCTGTATGTGCATTGGTCATCTTTCTTACTGCCGCCAACATCTTCACGACTTTTTTGATGTGCGGCCTAGCGCCCTGCCCCGACAGTCCTGAACAGTATCTCTTGCTGAGCAATGTTTAATCGAGATCTCCTACAGAATCTTGGCTAGTCGAACTTATGCGTGGGACCTGCGTGTCGAAACGAGTAAAAGCGGGTAAAATGAGTTGGGTTCCGAGCCCGCCAGTGAGCCAGTTGCTCGCGACGCCCCAATCCATGACAAAGACCGAGACAAACACCGACGACGAGGACCAACCATGAGAAATGAATCACACGAAATGGACGACGCAAAACTGGTCACGGTTGCCGAACGCGACATGGAAAGCACCGCCTTGATTCTTGTCTCTGTTCTCAAAGACGCGGGTATCCGGGCGATTGCGACGGGAGGCTTTACCGCAGGCTTTCAAGCAGAAGCACCCGGCGTGGTGAAAGTACAAACGTTTGAAGTGGATGCCGAGCGTGCACGACAAGTGATCTCGGAAATCAGGGAAATGCCTGACGATAGCTTCACAACCGAATAGGGCAACACTGGAAGGACGCAACAGCCCCAACTTCAACAGCCCCAACTTCAACAGCCCCAACTTCAACAGCCCCCACCTTCAACAGCCCCCACCTTCAACAGCCCCCACCTTCAACAGCCCCCACCTTCAACAGCCCTGCCGAGTGCGTCCAACAGGGTGGAAGCATTTGGAATCCAGTCAAAATCACGTGCGACACACACATGAATTCAGACCACATCAATTGCCGGTCCAATAGCGATAGGCTCGCATGGTTTGCCGAGCCGCCTCGTGCTGATCGGGATACGGAAACGCCTCAGCACAAAGATATCCTTGGTAATTGATTTTTCGTAAGGCATCGATAATTGGGCCATACTGCATATGCCCAAGCCCCACTGGCCTACGATTGCTATCGACAAAGTGAATATGCCCAACCCATTTCCCACCTTGCAATAGAGCTTTGGCGATATCAGCCTCTTCGATATTCATGTGGAACAGGTCGCATAACAGACGCACATTGTCAGTCGAAAGCGATTCCAGCATGCCAACACCATCTTCGACGGTGCAGCACTGGCGTGTTTCATAACGGTTCAACGGCTCGTAAATCAGCGGCACATCATACTTCGCCGCATGAGCACCACCATCTTCCAATGCCTCACACAAGTAGCCTCTGGCAGTATCGGAATCGCCTGTGTGCCCACTTGGACCTTGCATTGAACCGATGATTGCGGCAGCGTTGAATTGACCAGCACAATCGATAATACTTCGCACAAATGCGCGAGCTTGCTCTCTTTTCGCAGCATCAGGATCAGCCAATTGCAATCGGTGCTTCACCCAGCCAGCTCCCGTACCGAGAGCAGCTAACTTCAAATTGGCTGAATCCAACATCGAACGCAACGCGTCCGCATCAATCGCTTCCGGTCCCGGTGCGAAGATCTCAACAGCGTCGTACCCCAATTCAGCCGCAAAAGCAATCGATTGCTCGAGCCCATCCCAAAGCACAAATGGCCCGCCGCGCGCTTCCTCGACGAGACTGATAGTGATGCAAGATTTCATGGTGATTCCCAGTACCTGAAGAGTAAATCGAACTGAAATGATTACGCGCCGACATCGTTTCGATCCCGAACGAGTCTGGCATTAAAAATGAGCTAGTTTCTGTCTTGCCCGCTGGACCGCCGCGAATCTCTCGCTGTCGAGCACGGCTCAATGACATTCCTCGGAGGCATCATGCTGAATGCACCTTGCATGAACATGCCCGCATGCTGATTGCCATCAAGCCAACTGATCGCACTCAACTGTCGTTATTCTCGGGTCTTCCTTCGGCATAAACCCAGTTGTGAATTGGTTGAAGGATTTCCTTAACATCCGCAACAAGCTTTTCATCCATGGGCTCTTCAAGCCAATCACACCATTGCGAAACACGCTGGGGATTTGCAGAGCCTGTAACACAACTGGAAAACGCCGGATTGGCCACTGAATACTGCAGCGCCAATTTGGCGATGTCACTGCCTTGATCCGAGCAATACTTCGCGGCTTTGGCAGCTACCTCGCGAACCTCTGGAGTTGCCTTATGCCACTCAGGAAGTGCTGCATTGGTTAGCAGGCGTGCAGAAAATGGAGCTGCATTGATCAACCCAATGTTTTTCTTCTGGCACGGTTCGACAAGAGATAGTGCCATATCATTCTGCAGAGTGTAATGATTGTAAGAAAGGACAACGTCAAGATCGGCACGTTCCAGCATCTCAGTGAAAATCTTCATTGGATATCCACTAACTCCGATGAACCGCACCTTGCCTTTCTCCACCTCCTTCCGGAGTGCAGGAATCGTCTCTTGAACAATCTGATCCAGTTCAACAAATTCAATATCGTGACAAAACACGATGTCCAAATGATCAACTCGCATCCGTTCCAACGAAATATCAATACTTTCAGCGACACGCCGAGCGCTAAAATCAAAATGCTGTGGTGCATATCGCCCCAGCTTGGTGCTCAGAGTGTAAGAGTCTCTCGGAATTTCAGGTAACACCTGACCCAACATGACCTCACTCATGCCTCGCCCATAATAGGCGGCAGTGTCGATGTAATTCATGCCACGATCCAACGCCACTTTCACACATTGCAATGCTTCGCCAACGTCGATGCGACGAAACTCTGCACCCATGGACGAAGCACCAAATGAAAGCACGGAAAGGTCAAGGCCAGTGTCGGCCAGAGGTCGGGTTTCCATAGTCAGTCAGAACGAAGAATGAATGAGGCATTTACTGAAACACACTTGTTCCCAAAGTGGGATTGCAAGCTTACCAGAAATCAACGACCACACACCCCGACCTCTTGCTCGCACGCGCCATGATCGGACTGATTTTCACCTGTCGTGGTCGATTCCAAATCAGAACGATCAGCCGAGGGTGGCAAACCCCTAATTCCAACAACAATGTAAAATCGTCTGTGAATCAGCTATCATGCAGCGGGATCCAACCGCAGGTGTCAAAACACGCCATCGATCAATCCCAAATTACATTCAGCATGCCGATCAGCAGGCACTCACAGTCCGAATGCTTCCCACCACACAGTTCCCCAGCCAGCAACTGAGGCTATCCTCAGGGCTTCATCCTGCCCCCCGGCCGCCTGCGAGCAGTGCACTCCAGGTACGATGCCAATGTTTTCAATGTTAAGTTTTCCGGTGCCCGGACCTGAATTTCAATATCCAGCATTTCAGGACCTAAATCGAAGCCTTGCACCGACAGCATCAGAGGCTGCTCATGCTACAATCAATGATTGCACCGACTTCAAGCACTTCAGCCAAAACACGTTTAGATAACGAGCCATTCCTAATGCAGATCATATCTTTTTGTCGATCGACTCTTCTGCTGATAATTCTAGGCGCGCTGGGGCAACTGCAAACGCTGAGTGGGGACGAACCGGAACTGGCAAACACTCTGCTGCAGCAATCAGGATTCACCGGTGGTTTCATCGTCGAATTGGGTAGCAGTTCCGGCGATCTTGCAAAGGAACTTCGCCAAAACAAGGCGACACAAATTCACGGCCTTGTCCGCGAACCTGAAACGCTTTCAGCCATTCGCGAGAGTGTTCGAAAATCGAGCCAATACGGCGACATCGCATTTGATCATTTTTCTGGAAGCGTTCTCCCTTATACCGACAACCTGGTCAATCTATTGATCACCGAAGACCTAGGGGATGTACCACTGGATGAAGTGTTACGAGTCCTCGTTCCCAAGGGAGTTGCCATGATCAAATCTGGCGACAAGTGGGAGAGGACCGTCAAACCGCGTCCCGAGGACATCGATGAGTGGTCGCATTATCTACATGACGCAACCGGCAATTCAGTCGCCCACGACGACCAAGTCGCTCCGCCCCGACACCTTCAGTGGGTCGGCAGTCCTCGTTGGTCCCGCCACCATGATCGCATGGCAAGCATGAGTGCGTTAGTGTCCACCGGTGGACGCATGTTTTACATCATGGATGAAGGCAGTCGAATTTCCATTCAGTTGCCTCCCAAATGGAAACTGATTGCCCGCGATGCGTTCAATGGATCTGTACTGTGGAAACGTGAGATAGAAAATTGGCAAACCCATCTGTGGCCACTCAAGAGTGGGCCAACCCAGTTATCGCGACGCCTCGTCTCGTCCGAAAATACCGTTTTCACAACGCTCGGGTACAACGCACCCGTAACAGCGATCAATGCTGCGGACGGAAAAACCATCCGTGAATACAAAGGAAGCGATGCGACCGAAGAAATCATTCACACCAACGGAATGCTGTTCCTTGTGGTCCGAAAAGGTGAGGCAGAACTTCAGAACTATGTTCCACTGAATGGTCGAGTGGGTGACCAGGCAAAAGTTCGTTCCCTGTTTTGGAATGAAGAGCCTCGTGTCGTCATGGCTTTTGATGCGGAATCAGGCGAGCAACTTTGGGCGCGTCGCACGCGGATTTCACCTCTGACTTTGGCTGCCAATGGGTCACAACTGTACTTTCATGATGGCGAGCACGTGGTCGCCCTGAATCAGAAAAGCGGGGAACCAGCGTGGCAGACGGATCCATTGACAAGACGTCAGTCATTCACGTTCAACTTTGGACCACGACTGGTTTTGCACGAGGACGTCGTGCTGTACGCAGGTGGTGATGGCAACCTATCAAGCTTTGATGCCAAGAGCGGAGAAAAACTGTGGGGATCGAGTTTTCCAAACAGCGGTTACCAGTCTCCCCAAGACCTGATGGTTGTCAACGGTTTGGTTTGGCTGGCACCACTGACATCTGGAAAAGATTCCGGAGTCTATACAGGACGGAATCCACGGACAGGCAAAGTCGAAAAAGAGTTTGCTCCTGATGTTGACACTTATTGGTTCCATCATCGTTGTTACATCGCCAAAGCAACTGACAATTTCCTAATGCCATCCCGCACTGGAATTGAGTTCGTTGATCCCGATGCCGAACACTGGGACATCAATCACTGGGTCAGAGGTGGTTGCCTGTACGGCGTGATGCCGTGCAATGGTTTGACTTACGCCCCTCCGCACAATTGCGCTTGTTACCCGGAAGCAAAACTATTCGGGTTCAACGCCCTTGCAGCGCCCTCATCAACGCGTCCGGTTCCAGCCATCGTTCCCGAAGCAGGTCGACTTGAAACAGGGCCTGCCATGGAAACACCGCTGACAGTCATTGATGATGCACAAGCCAATAAAGACTGGCCCACTTATCGACATGACGCGACTCGCAGCGGGACCATGGGCGAACCGATCCGTGGAGAAGTGAAGACAAAATGGACTGCTGAATTGGGGGGGCGACTGACTGCTCCAGTCATTGCAGACGGCACTGTTTATGTAGCACAGATTGATCAACACACACTCGTTGCGCTCAATCACGCAGATGGCACCGAGCGTTGGACCTACACGATCGGTGCTCGAATTGACTCGCCACCCACGATTCACCGAGGTCGCGTTGTGTTTGGCGGAGCGGACGGTTGGGTTTACTGCCTGTCCACCGATGGTGAACTGGCTTGGCGATATCGGGCTGCCCCCTTGGATCGTCGCACCATGGCATTTGAGCAACTTGAATCACTATGGCCTGTGCACGGCAGTGTCCTGATTCACAATGACATCGTTCACTGCGTGGCAGGACGTTCCATTTTCCTCGACGGTGGACTTCGATTATTGCGTCTCGACCTTGCCACGGGAGAAAAACTGTCTGAGACACTGATGGATGAAAAGAATCCAGAGACAGGCAATAACATCCAGGAAAAATTGCAGGTGCTACAGATGCCAGTTGGCCTACCTGACATTCTTTCCACCGATGGCAAGCACATCTTCATGAAGTCGCAAAAATTTGACATGGAAGGCAACCGGCTTGAAATCGGTCCGAATTCAGGTGACTTTGCTGGTCAGGCATCCAAGCAGCGAGGCGAGGATGCCCATATTTTTGCTCCCATGGGCTTCCTGGATGAAACGTGGTTTCATCGTTCATACTGGGTGCTTGGGCAAAGTTTTGCGGGAGGGCATGGTGGCTACTATCAGGCGGGGCGATTTGCACCCTCCGGTCGTTTGCTTGTCAATGGCAACGGCTACGTGTTCGGCTATGGTCGAAAGCCTGAGTACCTGCGTTGGACGACCACTCTGGAGCATCAGTTGTTTGCAGCGGAGCCCAATCCTCCTGAGATACCCAAGAACTTTGGCAAGCGAAAAGCTGGCCCTGCTGGAACCTATACCCAATTCCAGAAAACACCCAGCCTCAACCCCGCGAATCAACCCATCACTGTGGAAGCATGGGTGACTTCCACGCGGCCACAGGGAGTTATCATCGCGCGTGGTGGCCCTGCCGATGGATTCGCTTTATCACTCAAGAACGGACGTCCGGCATTCCACATTCGATCCAATGACGAACTGACCACGGTCACGGCAAAAAAACGCATCGTCGGTGGCTGGCACCATGTCGTTGGCGTGCTCGATAAGGACAAAGGCATGAAGGTCTACGTTGACGGTGAACTATCTGGTGAGGGGGAAGCGAGCGGCTTGATCAAGACTGATCCGCTGCAAACCATGGAAATCGGAACCGACGGCGCATCGGCGGTGGGTGATTACAGCAACGCACAATTTACTGGGATCATTGACGAAGTCCGACTCTACTTCCTTGCGGCCAATGCTGAACAGATTGCCAAACGCCACCAGGATGGATCAGAGATTTCCAGCAATGCTGCTCTGGCGGTCAGTTTTGATGATGGCACGGCACGTGACTTGGGCTTGAATCGAAACGATGGCACTGTCGAAGGTGCAAAACTAGTCGACGGTAAAGTGGGAAAGGCTTTTCAGTATTCCGGTAAAAAGAAAGGTGGCAACGCAAACGCACCTGGCAACAGCCTCGTTGACCCCAAGTGGACGGAAGATGTCCCCATCTACGTGCGATCCATGCTACTTTCCGGCGGCAGACTATTCATTGTTGGGCCACCAGACATCATTGATGAAGAATCGACTTTTCAGAAATTGACTGAGAAGGATGAACAGGTGCAAAAACTGCTCGCCGAGCAGGATCAAGTGCTCAATGGAACCAAGGGATCGCTGCTTCTTTCGGTGAACATCGATACGGGCAAGATCGACGATCGCATCGAATTGACTTCGCTGCCAGCTTGGGACTCGCTCGCTGGTGCCGAAGGAAAGTTGTTTCTTTCGACGCTCGATGGTTCTGTCGTTTGCTTTGGAAGTGAGTCCGAGTGATCCGATGAATGAACGAGTCCCTTACCAAATGGTTACGTCGTTGGCGAAAGGACTGGTTGCAGTTTCCGTCATCCTGATGTCTGGTTCTGCTGCAGTCGCTTGCAACATTCCAGTATTTCGATACGCGTTGGAGCGTTGGCAACCTGATAACTGCGAATTGATTCTGTTTCACGAAGGTCCACTGACTGCAAATCAGCAGAAAATGCTGAACCAGTTGAAGGATCAACAAACAGCGAGAAGCAAAGACACATCCAGTTCACTGACGCTGAGCGATCTTACTTCGCCGACACCTGTGCACGGGAATTTGTGGAATTCAATCCGAACCACCAGCAATCGACAGATCACAGAACCCTACCTCGTGGTCCGCATGAAACTCGGAAAAGGCCAAATCGTTAACGGATGGCACGGCCCACTTTCCGATGCAGTCGAAGTGGGAATCGTGGATTCGCCCGCCAGACGCGAGCTGGCCAAAAGGTTGTTGTCAGGTCACTCGGTCGTCTGGGTTGTGGTCCGCGCGGACATGAAAACAAATCCTCTTCCCGCCAGTCAGGGGTTCAATGCAAAGGCTGACACTGCACTGAAATCAAGTTTCTCGTGGCTGTCCAATAATCTTGAACTGCCTGAAGGAATCGGACTGCCCGGATCCGAGTTGCACTCCGAAATTCCTCTTCTGCTGAAATTCAGCACCTTGGAGATCAGCCGTGAAGATGTGAGGGAGAGCTTTCTGATCAACTTGTTTTCTGAGTTACAGCCGGAAGCAACCCGCCGCGGTGAAGACTTGATCGTTCCAGTATTTGGACGTGGTCGTGCACTGGAGGTCATCCCGGCTTCGGTGCTGACGTCCCCACTAATCAAAGACCTGGCAGTTTTTCTGAGCGGTGCTTGTTCGTGTCAAGTTAAAGAGCAGAACCCTGGCTTTGATTTGCTGATGTCAGTTGACTGGAATACTAAGTTGTTTGGGAAAGGAAGTGCCCCACCGCCCGTGCGATCAGACCGAGATCGCTTCAAACAAAAACCGGAATTATTAACGATTCCATCTGGAAACTAACTTTTGCTGTGGAAGACACAAATTTTTTCCTGATGCAAACGCTGAAACGCAGGTAAGACATGAACAAAATGCTCGTAGTAATGCTGGGATCAGTCGTCGTACTCGGGGTGATGATCTGGATGTTGCAAAGCGGCTCCCAGCGGAAAAACTCGCCAGAATCTACAGAACCCCTGATGTTCTTCTGCGCTGCCAGCAATCGCGCGGTGATGGAAAAGATCGTTTCTGATTACAAGGAAGAATACGGCGGCGAAATCGATCTCCAGTACGGGGGCTCACAAACGCTATTGTCACAATTGGAGGTAACAGGCGCGGGGGATTTATACCTGCCTGCAGACGACAGTTATCTCAATACTGCAAAAGAGATGAACCTCATTTCGGAAGTGCTGCCCATCGCCAAAATGGAAGTCGTTGTGGCTGTACCGAAGGGTAATCCAAAATCGATTCAAAAACTGGAAGATCTGTTACGGGAAGATGTCAAGCTGGTTCAGGCTAACCCGGATGCCACTGCAGTCGGCAAAGTAACCAGACGAATGCTCAAGGAGTCAGGACAGTGGGATGCTCTCGACAAGAGCACCACCGCATATCGCACGACAGTGACAGAAGCCGCGAATGACCTACTTGTGGGAGCTGCAGATGCGGCAATCGTCTATGACGCTGTGTTACACACCTATCCTGACCTTGAGTTTGTAAAGCTACCGGAATTTGCCGCAGGGACATCGCTGGTCGCTTTGGGAGTTACCCAGCAAACCAAGCAACCCAGTGCAGCCTTACATTTTGCCCGCTATGTGACAGCGCGGGATCGTGGGCTCGCAAATTATGCCGAACATGGTTTTCAAGTTGAGAAAGGTGATATCTGGTCAGAAACCCCCGAACTCAATCTGTTTGCAGGCTCGATGCTCCGCCCCGCCATTGAAGATACAGTCAAACAATTCGAAGAGCGTGAAGGAGTTCGAGTGAATACTGTGTACAACGGCTGCGGCATTCTGGTTGCCCAAATGAAAGCTGGGCAAGTACCTGATGCCTACTTTGCCTGTGATACAGAATTCATGGAACAAGTACCCGACCTGTTCCCTGAACCGACCGATGTTTCGCAGAACGAATTGGTCATCATTGTCAAGAAAGGGAACCCCCGCGAGATTGCTGGGCTGCGAGACCTGACCAAAGAAGGATTGCGAGTGGGCATTGGCCATGAAAAGCAATGCGCGATGGGTTGGGTCACACAGAACACCTTTCGGGAGGGTGGTGTCCAACAAGAGGTGATGGAAAACGTCACCGTCCAAACCCCAACAGGTGATATGCTTGTCAACCAAATGCGAGCGGGATCACTCGACGCCGCTGTTGTTTATCTGAGCAACACTGCCGGTTCGGGTGATTTCCTTGATGCCGTCCGCATTCAGGGACTTGATTGCAGCGTCGCGACGCAGCCCTACGCAATCACACCTGACTCACCAAACGCCTTAACTGCCAGTCGACTGTTCCAGCAGATCTGCTCAACCGATTCTCAGGACAGCTTCATGGCTGAAGGATTTCGCTGGAAACTTGACACGGAGTCCAGCGCAGAAAATGAGTGACCCTAGCACCCACCGAACAGCTAAAACGAAAACCAAGCTTAGGCGACGATACTCTGACCTGCCCTTTTTTCTGGTCATGAGCGGCATTTCATCGTGCTTCATTTTGCTTATCGTCTTGCTGCTTGCCGCCGACCTGATGTTCACCTCATTTGAGGATTTCAGGGCTGCCGTGATGAAACCGGAGATACAGTCTGCATTTCGACTGACCATTCTTTCCTGCACGATCGCAGCGTTGCTGTCCATTTGGGTTGCCACACCTCTGGGATACCTGCTTTCGCGATACCGATTTCCGGGACGTCTGCTGATAGATACGATCGTAGACATCCCCATCGTGCTGCCCCCACTGGTATTAGGGCTCAGCCTTCTCATTCTTTTCCACCTTCCCTTCGGCAACTGGGAACTGGAGGCGTGGCTGCGTGACGATATTGGATTCCCCGTCACCTATCGTTGGCCAGCGGTGGTCCTTGCACAATTCAGTGTTTCCTGTGCCTTCGCTGTCCGAACGATGCGAGTCACTTTTGACCAGATCAACCCACGGGCGGAGGACGTTGCCCGCACACTGGGCTGTACTCGCGGGCAGGCATTCCTGCAAATTGCTTTGCCCCAATCGTGGCGGGGCATGATCGCAGCAACCACCATCGCGTGGGCCCGAGCCTTAGGAGAGTTTGGGCCGATTCTGGTATTCGCTGGGGCGACCCGGATGCGAACGGAAGTGCTATCAACAACTGTCTTCCTGGAACTCTCTATCGGTCAACTCAATGCCGCCGTCGCCGTCTCACTGCTAATGGTTGCGATGGCGGTTGTGGTACTCGTCGTCCTACGTGTACTGGGGACAGGATTGACGTCATGATTGAGTTCCAAAAAGTATGTATCAGGGCCGGTGACTTTCAATTGACGGATGTCTCGTTTGAGATCAGCAGCGGCCAGTACGCGGTCTTGATGGGTCGAACAGGGCGGGGCAAAACCACCATCCTGGAATCCCTTTGTGGGCTAAGACGCGTACAGAGTGGGAAAATCATGATCCGTGGGATGGATGTCACAGACTGGCCGCCCGGAGATCGGGAAATTGGCTATGTTCCGCAAGACCTTGCACTATTCCCCACCTTTTCGGTCGCTGAACATCTCAAATTCGCGTTGCGTTTGCGACGGTTTCACGCAACGCAAATTGAGCGTCGCGTGAATGAATTGGCAGAAATGCTGAGCATTACGCATCTGTTGAAACGACAGATCGAAGGACTTAGTGGGGGTGAGTCTCAGCGTGTTGCGCTTGGTCGCGCACTCTCTTTTCGTCCCACGGTGCTGCTACTTGATGAACCCCTGAGTGCACTGGATGCTGAAACGCGCGAAGAAATCCAGACGTTGCTGCGCACGCTAACTGACAACACCGGTGTCACAACGTTACACATCACCCACAACGCGGCCGAAGCAACCGCACTGGCCGACCGGCGTTTTCATATCGTGGACGGTCAAGTGACCGAAGAATCAGTGAAGCAAGTCGAACCGTCCAGCCAAGCAGATTCACCCGCAGGCTAACAGTCTTGGCAATCACTTCTTAACGGCTGCAGGTTCGGGCTTGTTCTCTGTGGCTGCCTTCTCTGTGGCTGCCTTCTCTGTGGCTGCCTTCTCTGTGGCGGCTTTCTCTGTGGCGGCTTTCTCTGTGGCGGCCTTCTCTGCGGCTTTCTTTGCTGCGGCTTTCTTCTCTGCAGCTTTCTTCTCTGCAGCTTTCTTCTCTGCAGCTTTCTTCTCTGCGGCTTTTTTCTCTGCAGCTTTTTTCTCTGCTTCCTTTTTAGCAGCGGCTTCCACTTCTTCTTTGGTGGAATGAATAGGGAAATTGCCTGTTGCCAAACCACGATCGACTAACCAGACATTTCGGAATCTCACGGGGTCACCGTGGTCCTGAAATTTTGTCGGCAGCAGGATTGGCTCTTCTTGCTCACCAGCACCCGTTTTATTGGGCAACTCAACATTGTCCTGCACTTTCACTCCGTTGATCCACGAGGTGAGGCGTGCGTTTCGAACTTTCGACCCATCAGCAGCCCATCGTGGTGCGGTGAATTGCACATCGTAGGTTTGCCAACTGAGAGGTGGGAGAGCCATATTCACATCCGGTTTTTTAAATCGGTACAGTGAGCCCAGACCATTGGAAAGTCGATCCAGCCCAAACGAATCGAGCACTTGGCACTCGTAACGACTTTGCAGATAAAGTCCACTGTTGCCACGACTCTGTCCCTCAGCCTTAGGCATATAGGGAATTCTGAATTCAACATGCAAATTAAAATCCTGGAACATGGGCTTCAAGTCGGCGCCCTGCATCAGAAGTCCATCTTTGGTCATTTGGGCATTGGTAAACTGATCAACATTTTTTCCATTGAACAAGACAATGGCATCTTCCGGGGGAAGAGATCCCATGCTGGGGCTCGAACGTTGCAAGCGATTCAACTTGCCAATCTTGTTGCCTTTTCGATCCACTAGCAGGCAGTGGTCCTTCTCAACAATCATGACCCACGGCCCACCTGAAAGGACCACAAAATCATCTGATCGTTGACCGATCATGCGGAACGCTTCTGGCTTATGTTTATCCTGTCCGGGCAAGCCCCCCAAGAATGATTGTGCATCAAACGATCCATCTCCGAGAGCCCGCAACTGTAAGCCCAGCTGTTCTTTCTCTCCATCGACGGGCGTGATCTCGCCAAGGAACTCACCCATCAAGGCGAAGTCCTTGTCCCCTTTAGGTGGCTCGGTGAAGGCTGGCCCCTTCGCGTTATCAGCCGCGATCAGGACAGAGGTGCAAGCAAACGCCAGAAAAATGGTGGTGAGCAGGTATCGCATGAGTGCAAAAGTCACAAGCAAGAGGATCCAAGGCGGGAAAGACGTCATCCATACTGTAGTTCACCTTCTGTCAAATGCCACTGGACGATGATCTGGAAGCCAAAACCGTGGATGTCTTAGACGGAAAATATGCTACGTTCCGTTCGATCATCGCCAGATTTACCCGCTATCATGGAGGGGCGGGCAGCTAGCCCGGCTTTCCATCTTCCCGCCCAAGCCTCATTCTCAGGTTCCGACGCGATGCAGCGACTGATTTTCAATCCGGCAGCACTGATCATCTTCCTGTCGATCACTTCATGGTCTCATGCCGCTGATCCGCCTCCAAACATTGTCTTCATTTTCACAGACGATCACTGCGAACAGGCACTCAGCGCTTACGACCCTTCTCGCATCACGACTCCCAATCTGGATCGCATAGCCAACGAAGGCATGCGTTTTGATCGATGCTATGTGACGAACTCAATCTGCGGTCCCAGCCGAGCGGTTATACAAACGGGCAAGTACAGCCACCTCAACGGCTTCATCCGCAATGGCAATCGCTTCAATGGAGATCAGCAGACGTTTCCCAAGCTTTTGCAGGCCCACGGCTACCAAACTGCCGTGGTCGGAAAATGGCATTTGGCTTCGACACCACAAGGCTACGACTACTACGATGTACTGAAGGGACAAGGGCCCTATTACAATCCACCGATGATTACTGCCGGTGAAGATGGTCAACCGGTCACTCGTAAACACGTTGGCTACACGACTGAAATCATCACAGACAAATTACTGGATTGGATGACGGAAAAGCGTGATCCAAACAAGCCATTCATGGTGATGTACCAGCATAAAGCGCCGCACCGGAACTGGATGCCTTCGCCAAAGTATCTGAATTGGCTGGATGATGTGACGCTACCCGAACCGGAAACCATGTACGACGACTACTCTGGCCGCACTCAGGCAGCCGGTCGGCAAACCATGACCATGCGCCAACATTTAAATCCAAGAGACCTGAAACTGCAGGGTCATGGCACCATGACCGCGGAACAGATCAAGGCCTGGGATGCCGCCTATGGCCCGAAGAATGCGGCGTTCGAAAAAACGCGTTCTACCATGTCAGACAAAGAGATTCTGCAGTGGAAGTACCAGCGGTACGCAAAAGACTACCTCCGTTGCGTCAAGAGTGTTGATGATGGCGTCGGCCAAGTGCTCGATTATCTGGACACAGC
>Ga0315322_10000221_pt1 | contig 40553 bp, 37 predicted proteins | sample M110021515metaG_FD_203461 | JGI IMG/M metagenome (GOLD analysis project Ga0315322, IMG submission 203461) | Ammonia-oxidizing marine archaeal communities from Monterey Bay, California, United States - M1 100m 21515 | ecosystem: Environmental > Aquatic > Marine > Intertidal zone | place: USA... | reverse complement strand
CAACTTCTACAGATCGTCGAAGGTTTTCACTCCTTTCGCTCGCTGAGAAGCCAAGATCCCGACTTATTCCAAGTCGCATGGCTTGTCCATCGAGAACCATAACGGCACGACCATCATCGAAGAGTTTGCGCTCAAGTGCCTGAGCGACTGTTGTCTTTCCTGAACCGGTGAGGCCTGTAATGAGGATAGTTACTGGATTTTGTCCAAAACGAGCCTGGCGTTCTTCAATGGTCACTTCACTGGAAGAGACCGTGAGGCCCTCAGTTGCTGGCTCATCATCCCAGTGGGCAGCGCCTTCTTCTGGTTCTCGATCAAGGATCATGCCTGCGCCGACAGTTCCGTTTGTCAGCCGGTCAATAATGATAAAGGATCCAGTTGTTCGATTACGTCGATATGAGTCATGAGCAATCGGAACAGCAAGAGTCACTCCGCAGCGACCAATCTCATTGAGTGCTAACGTCGGTGCAGGTTCGCGGTGAAGTGTATTGATATCGACTCGATACTTGATGGAACTTACTCGACCTGGTGTGACTTTTCCGGTCTGTTTGAAAAGATATTCTTTCCCTGGAATAAGTGACGTTTCATCCATCCAGACAAGCATTGCTTCAAATTTCTGATCAACCTTTGGGAGATTCCCTACTCGGACAATCATATCACCACGACTGGAGTCAATTTCATCTTCAAGCGTGAGGGTTACTGATTGAGGAGCAAATGCCTCATCACGTTCACCATCGAAAGTCACAATTGATTGAATACGACTCTTCTTGCGAGACGGTAAGGTAATAATTTCGTCACCCTTACGAATAATCCCTGATGCAACAGTCCCGGCAAAGCCACGAAAGTCAAGGTTTGGTCGTGTGACGTATTGCACAGGAAATCGAAAGTCCTCCATGTTGCGGTCAGAACCGATGTAGACCGTTTCAAGAAGATGCATGAGCGGTGGGCCCTCATGCCATGCCATCTTTTCACTGTTTGTCACGACATTGTCACCTTTGAGTGCAGAGATTGGCATGAAGTGCACATCAGGCAATTCAAGTCGCGCAGCAAAGTCAACATAGTCTCGACGAATGGATTCAAACGCATCCTGACTGTAGTCAACAATGTCCATTTTGTTGATTGCCACAATGATGTGTTTGATGCCAAGGAGCGACACAATAAAAGAGTGACGTTTGGTTTGTGGAAGAACGCCGTGACGCGCGTCGATTAAGATAATGGCAAGATCAGCAGTGGATGCACCGGTGGCCATATTTCGTGTGTACTGCTCATGGCCCGGTGTGTCAGCTATAATAAATTTGCGTTTTTCGGTTGAGAAATAACGGTATGCGACATCGATCGTAATTCCCTGTTGTCGCTCATCCTCAAGCCCATCAGTAAAGAGTGCTAGGTCGACTTCTTCACCAGTTGTTCCGTAACGAGTCGTATCCTTTTTTATAGCGGTAAGCTGATCTTCATAAATCATTTTGGATTCATAGAAGAGTCGACCGATGAGTGTGCTTTTACCGTCATCTACACTGCCGCAGGTAATGAACCGCAGAAGTTCTTTCTGCTCGTGTTGCGTAAGGTATTCGTCAATGTCGGTTGCAATAAGCGATGATTGGTGAGACATAGATTAAAAGTATCCCTCTCTCTTTTTCTTCTCCATTGAGCCGGCTTCATCGCTATCGATAAGCCTGCCTTGTCGCTCTGAGAATGTGGTCAGTAGCATCTCCTGAATGATCTCAGGAAGCGTAGTGGCTGTTGAGTCAACGGCGCCAGATAGTGGGTAGCAGCCAAGGGTACGAAAGCGAACTCTTCGCATTTCTGGTTTTTCATTTGGTTCCAATTGCATTCGATCGTCATCGACCATGATCATGACACCTTCTCGCCAGACAATGGGTCGTTCTTTTGCGAAGTAAAGCGGTACTATCGGTATCTGCTCAAGATGGATGTACTGCCATACATCGAGTTCAGTCCAGTTTGAAATTGGGAAGACTCGAATACTTTCGTTCTTCTTTACCTTTGTGTTGTAAAGATTCCATAATTCAGGTCGTTGGTTTTTGGGATCCCAGCGATGGAAATCATCACGGAAAGAAAAGACTCTTTCCTTGGCACGGCTCTTTTCTTCATCACGCCGAGCGCCCCCGAAGGCTGCATCAAAACGATGGGTATCAAGTGCTTGCCGTAAAGCCTGCGTCTTCATGATGTCAGTATGGACTTTACTGCCGTGCGTAAAAGGGTTGACTCCCTGTGCCCGACCTTCTTCATTGACATGAACAATGAGTTTGAATCCCAATTCTTTCGCAATGTAATTGTCCCGCAGCTGATACATCTCCTGGAACTTCCAGGTGGTGTCGACATGCATAAGCGGAAATGGTGGCTTGGCTGGATAGAACGCCTTCTCGGCTAATCGAACCATAACGGCCGAATCCTTGCCGATTGAGTAAAGCATGACAGGGTTGTCAAATTCAGCAGCGACTTCGCGAATGATGTGAATGCTTTCAGCTTCAAGTTGTCGCAAATGGGTAAGCGAGTAGGCGGTCATCGGTTCTCACGTTTGGGAAAACAAAGAATTTCTCGTACTGTAGGGGAAATTACGGAAACGAAGCAATTCCTCCTCGGCCCACAGTTCCAGGTTTCTTGCGGTATTTTTCAGGCATACTTTTGGAGATCGTGAACATAGGTAATTTAGTGGAATGTTCAACACCACGTTTGGAGCCTCTCTTATGAAAATAAACACACACATACCAAGCCAGATTTTTCAGCCAGAAGGATTCATGCGTGTCATTCTCTTTGCAGTCATTTCAACCATTCTTTGTGTGCAATCCAGCCAAGCAGCTGAACGAAACATCATTGTCTTTGTGACAGATGATGAATCGCCAACGTTGGGTTGTTACGGTGACCGTGTTGCGGTGACTCCGGCTATCGATTCCATGGCGGCGGATGGGGTTGTGTTCGACAACGCATTCGCAACAACAGCAAGTTGTTCAGCCAGCCGTTCAGTCATCCTCTCTGGATTACATAATCACACCAATGGTCAGTATGGGCACCAGCATGACTTCCATAAGTTTGCAAGTTGGTATGACGTTGTCAGCCTGTCACTTCCTCGAGCATTAGCACGAGCAGAGTACCGAACAGCGCGTATTGGGAAGTACCACGTGGCGCCGGAGGAGGTGTATCACTTCGAAACTGCACTCAAGGGAAACCCACGTAATGCAGTTCAGATGGCAGATGCTTCTGCTGAATTTATCAAGTCAAAAAGTGAGAAGCCGTTCTTTCTCTATTTTGCAACCAGTGATCCACATCGTGGGGGTGGGCGTGACGAAGACTCTTCCTTAGAACTGAAACCAGATCTTTTCGGAAATATAAAAAATCGAGGCAGTCATAAAGGAATTAAGGAAGTCTTTTTTGAATCTGAGGATATGCAGATTCCAGCTTTCTTACCCGATACGGTAGAAACTCGTAGCGAGCTTGCTCAGTACTACCAGTCGTGCGCTCGCATTGATCAAGGGCTTGCACGACTTGTTGAGATTTTGAAAGAAGCAAATCTCTTCGATAAAACACTCATTCTCTTTACCAGTGATCATGGCATGGCATTCTCTGGCGGAAAAACAACAGTCTATGAGCCTGGCCTTCGCGTTCCTTTTGTCGTTCGTGATCCGTATTCAAAAAATAGAGGAGTACGAACTCAGAGTATTGTCAATCACACAGACATCGCGCCGTCATTACTTGATTTCGCAGGTGAGCTTGACCATCAAAAGCAGCGTCCAAAGCACTGGGTGGCACCAAAAGAATACTGGAAAGATAAACCGTACGCGACGCATGAAAATCATGGTCCTCGAAAAGGTATTGAAACGTATCACGGACGATCATGGATTCCAATTCTGTCTGACACAGACATGACAATTCATGATGCACATTTTGCATCACATACATTCCATGAAATTCAGATGTATTATCCCATGAGAGCCATACGGGATCATGACTGGAAGCTCATCTGGAATATTGCACATCCACTTCCCTACCCTTTTGCTTCCGATCTTTGGGCCGCCAGTAGCTGGCAGTCTCAGTATCGGCGGAGCCTTGACGCTCCCTACGGAACAAAAACCGTCCAAGAATATATTCACCGTCCAAGGTTTGAGCTGTATCACATTGCAGAAGACCCAGAGGAGGCCGTGAATCTTGCTGATGATCCAAATCAGGCAGCAGTGCTTATTAGATACAAAGAAAAGCTCAAATCAATGCAACGGCAATTTGCAGATCCTTGGATCACAAAGTGGGATTACGAGTAGTCGTTATCTTCTCCACAGAAGTTGTAGGGAGAGGCCAAGGCCGGGGTCAAACTCTATGACATCAGTACGTCCAGAAGTGAAGCTTGTCCCTTGAAAAAGTTCGCGGTCAAAGAGGTAGGAGGCGAGGAACTCAAGGCTGAAGCCAGCTCCAATTTGTTGATCAAGCCCAATGCCGGCACGCTGGTCGAACACATAGAAACGTTCTTTTTCAATCAGCCGATCAGCCAAAAAATAAATTTGTGTATCTGTGCGATAGCCACCAAATAACCACAGTCTGTCGGCTAAACGTCGACGCACCATGGCATTTACATTTACGAGTGGAAAGTAGTTGAATGTAACTTCCCAGTCATCATTTGGACGCCATTCAATTCCAGCAGGCAAACCAATTTTAGCCTCAAGTGTCTCATCGGGCTTCCACACGTAAGCGATTCCTGGGAGGGGGTACGGCAACTGAGATGTTGGTGAATAGAAGAGACTAAAGCTCCAGTCGTCACGCTGGTTTCGTGCTGGTACGGTTGCAAAGAGAATTGACATGAGCGTCAGATCACGACCAGCATGAAAAGGTTTGTCACTCGCCGAACCAAAGAGGAACGTACCACCAATGGTACTGCCAGAGGCAAGAGGACGAATGTGAGTGACTCCGGTTTCAACCAGCCAGAATTGACTTGGCACAGGTTCCGCTGAATCAGGCAGGATTGCATTTGTTGCCAGCTCGAGTCGCCCAAACTTGGCAATCGCTAACCAGAGTGGTTTTCCTTCTTCTGGAATACCAAGAGGCATAGCCACCCGGGCAAACTGTGCATTCATTTGCAGGTTTGCTGGTTGATTGACAACAGGTGTGTTTGGCGCCCAGAAACCACCCATGCTCAAAGGAGCACCCCGGCCAAAGCTAGGCTTCTGCCGTCGACTGGACCCTGGCTCAATCGGGTCCAGATCAGCAATCGGTTCGCTGGCGAATGTATCCTGCTCAAGATTAAAGTCGACCGGTGGGAGGAGATCAATTCCTTGACTGGCATCCCGATACGGCGTCCATTGATTTGCCGTATTGTTCAAAGATGTTTCATATGGTGCTGAATCAACAGGTTGCACCCAAACAACTTCTTGTGCCGAAATCGTGCTCGCCATGAGGCAGCACCAGAATGAGATCTGAAGACGCGAATGATGGGGTAACACGGTAAAACCACAGGTAGGTCATGGAATGTGAGTGAGACCTTAGCGAGCCTGTCAATGGCGTGCAATTCCGGAACATCTGCAAAGAAAGTAGGTGCGTACGGCCGTAATCGAGAAATTGAGCCTTTGGAACATCACTCTGTTGCGTTCTCATATACATTGTTTTCAGCAACACTAAGCGGAAGCAGGAATAGAGACTCGTAGAAAAAGTACTTAGAGTTTGGAGTTGGAAGCATGTCAAAACTTTTTGATCTCGATGAATTTGTTCAGAAGGCAATTCATCACCGTGCCTCTGATATACATTTTCAGACTGGTGATGAACCCCAATTTCGAATCGATGGTGCTATTCGACAGATTAACTTGCCAAAGGTTTCATCCCAGCAGATTGAAGATCTCAAGAGTCTCCTTCTCGATGATCGTTCCTCGAGGCAACTTGACGAGCATGGGGCTGTTGATCGTGGCTACCAGGTAAAAGGAACTGGGGCCAAAAAAGCCTGCCGTCTTCGGGCAAGTTTTGCAAAGTGCCTTGAGGGCTTTAAGGTGGTCTGTCGAATTGTTCCTGAGGATATTCCAACAGTCAAAGGATTTGGAATGCCTGAGATTTTCGAAAAAATATCTCTCGAAAACACTGGTATGGTTATCGTTTCAGGTGTAACTGGTAGCGGGAAGTCGACAACCATTGCTGCAATGATTGATTACATTAATCAGAATCAACAAAAGCATATTCTGACACTCGAAGATCCGATTGAGTTTGTCCACACACCACACCACTCAGTCTTTACACACCGTGAAAAAAATGCTCATTTCGATTCATTCTCAGATGGCTTGCGGACGGCACTACGGCAAGATCCCGATGTAATTCTTGTTGGAGAAATGCGAGACACAGAAACGATTCAGGCGGCCATGCAGGCTGCCGAAACTGGACACCTCGTATTCGCAACAGTTCATTCCGCTAGTGTCGCAGATATTCCAGAGCGAATTATTTCTACGTTTCCAGAAGACGAGCAGGATCAAGTTCGTTCACAAATAGCGAATGTCTCAAATAGTTTTATTGCGCAGTCTCTTGTCGGCAAAAAAAGTAAAGGCAGTGCCGCAGCATTTGAAATACTCCGCTTGAATAATGCTGCTCGTAATCTCATACGTGAACATAAAAGTTTTCAATTGGACTCAATCATGCAAACTCAGCGGCGAGAAGGCATGGTGACACTTACCCAGTCTTTTATTGACCTTTATGCAAAAGAAGTTATTTCTGCTGACGTGTTACTAGCCCATGCGCCAGATGTATTACGCGCGGAAACGTATATAAAAGAAAATCCACAGCCTGCGTAGAGATTGATGTTCCGTCACAGATCTACACAACAACTCAGGGAGGAAGTGGCCATATGGATAACCATAAGAGACGCCAATTCATAGCCAGTGGTTTTTTTGTTGGATTTGCCAGTTGGTTGTATCCGTCTCGTACAGTGGCAGAGGATCAGACGACTCCTCATGAAATTGAAGGACCTTTTTATCCAATCCTGCCACAAAAAGACAAAGATTTTGACCTAAGGCACGTCACAGGACATGGAGGTCCTGCGAAAGGAAAAGATATATGGATTACGGGAGAGGTTTATGATTCCGCAGGGAATCCAGTGGAGGATGCAACGGTTGAAATCTGGCAGGCAAACGCCGAAGGTCGTTACAACCATCCACATGATCCAAACCCTGCTCCACGTGATCAGGATTTTCAAGGATGGGCTATCGTGCCGAGTGGCACGGCAGGCGGGTTTCGTTTCCACACGGTCATGCCTGGTAGCTATCCTGCCGGACCTGGCTGGGAACGCCCACCTCATATCCATTTCAAGGTGATGAAGCGAGGCTTTGTTGAACTGATAACACAGATGTATTTCCCGGGTCACCCGCTCAATGAAACAGATCGTTTGCTTCAGCGTAAAACAGATGCAGAACAGAAATTGATGATTGCAGAAGTCCTCCGAGAGCGGGACAGTGACTTTCGCTATCGCATTGTTCTTGAAAGGGCATAGATAGACGCGTCAAAGCATCCATGTGGTATCAAGTAGCTCTTGTGTGGTGGGAATCATTAGGCAAAAAAGAATTTGGAGAATGATGGTATGGGAATTCAGAGTGGAGTGATCGGTTTTGGTGTAATGATTTCCTCGCTGGTTCTTGCATCCGGAGACAAGCCGGTCCAGCCTCTTGCAGTGAAAGGTCCACTTGCAATAAAAATACGTGGGAATGTACTCATGCCATATTCAGCAGACTCTAAGGAGGAGGTTGCGAAACTGCTGGGCCCGAAACAAGCAGAAAATATTGAAAAGCAAATGAGTTTTGATACGCACAGAGTCCTTCTGTTTCAGTGGGCAGGATCAGGGCAAGATGCATTAGTCAGTACCATTCATGATGGATTGGTGACGTTTCAATACACGCGTGGCAGAACACGGGATCTTCGTCAACATCTCCTAGCCTTTTCCGTAGATAGGAAAATGGTTTGGGAAGTAACAGAGTCAGGCAAGACTGGCTTATAAGTCCAGGAGGATAGGGCCGACTCAGGAAGTTCTCAGCTTTTCCGCCTGACGCCGAATCTTTTTGAGTTCACTTGTGTCCTTGCGTCCAAGATTCCGCAACTGCATTGACATCCGCGGATTCTTTTTCAAGAGCTTCTCGTGGCGGGCAAGAAAATCCCAGTACAGTGTCGTAAAGGGACAGGCTTCAGGGCCATGGGCCACTTTTGGTTTGTACCGACATGTCTTACACGCATTACTCATCCGATCAATGTAAGCCCCTGTTGCGCAGTAAGGCTTTGAAGCCATAACACCACCGTCAGCAAACTGACTCATACCAATCGTATTTGGCAGCTCCACCCACTCGACCGCATCAACATAGACGGCAAGATACCATTTATGGATGTCTTCTGGTTTGACTCCATACATCATTGCAAACAGACCCGTGACCATGAGACGTTGAATATGATGTGCGTATCCGTACTCGAGCGTCTGCCCAAGTGCATCTTTCAAGCAATTCATATCTGTCTCACCGGTCCAATAAAAGCCTGGCAATGGCTGATCTGCTCCGAGTGTATTTCGTTGTGCATATTCCGGCATGAATCGCCAATAGATACCACGAACATATTCTCGCCAGCCGAGAATCTGTCGTATGAATCCCTCAGCGGCTGCTAACGGAGCAGACCCTTCTCGGTATGCATTTTCAGCAGCAGCAATAACATCACGGGGGTCAAGAAGTTTTAGGTTCAGAGCTACTGAAAGACGTGAGTGATAGAGCCATGGTTCACCCGTCCATATTGCATCTTGATAGGCTCCAAAATTCGAAAGCCGATAAGTAATAAAATCTCGAAGTGCGGCACGTGCATCCTTTTTTGTAACAGGCCAATCAAATTGTTCAAGTGAACCGGGATGTTTCTGAAATCGCTTTGATACAAGATCAATAACGGTACGGGTTAACGCATCTGGTTTGAATCGTCTTGGCGGCCTAAGTTTGTCTGGTCCAGATTTCCCAAAACTTCCGCGATTGTCTGCGTCATAATTCCACTGCCCGCCTGCTGGTTCACCATTGTCCATTAAGACGTTAAAGCGTTCGCGCAGTGGACGATAGAAAAATTCAAGTCGTAGCTGTTTTCGCCCTGATGCATGTTCAGAAAAATCATCAACTGTGGTAAAGAAGTGACGATCAAGACGTACCTCCAATGGGATGCCTGCATTTTTCGCAGCCTCTTCCAATGCCGCTCGAACTCGCCACTCACCTGGCTCAACACAAATGAGGCGATCTGGTATCTCCCCTTTTTGTTTGAATCGACTCAGACTTGCTTTGAGTGCCGCAGCAAGCGACATCGGTTCTTGAGATTTCTTTTTTTCATTTATTTCCCGATAGTCAACCGTGAATCCATCATTTATCAAGTGGTCCCGGAAATGCCTCATCGCTGAAAGAAAAAGGACAATCCGAGCCTTATGTGTCCAGACATGCGTCGATTCTTCAGCCACTTCCGCCATCCAAATGACGTCTTGATTCGTATCAAAGTCATCAAACACGGCACTTGATTGATCGAGCTGATCACCCAGAACAAGAACAAGATTTCGACACATGGTGAGGTGACCTTCGGAAGAGGGAAAATGCCAAGTGAAAGTGCTTGAGAAAAGCGGTTTCTAACAAATTAAGGCTTTTTTTACGCATTTTTCAAAACATCGGTTAGTAATTCGTGGATTATGCGGTTTTAAACGATAGCAGGTTTCGTAATGCCGACAGTCCCGCTTGGGACGCGTGAGAAAGGAACTAATTGTGATTGCCCTCGCCGATCCAAATCGTCAAATCCCAAACTCTCCAAAACTATCTCAGAGAAATTCGAGAATTCCCTCGAAATCGAGTGAGCCAAAAAAGATCATCGGCCTCTCACCCTCTGAGAAACGAAGAAAAACAATCCTTTCGAAAAAGAGGGCAGCACTTTTTGACAGAGACATTGAATACATCGGGGGAGATGTTTTTCTCGAGAAGGATGCAGAGCTACTCGCCAACTCACCGCCAGCCGATGCAAAAATCCCACTAGAAGGCTTTTCTTCGGATAAGAAGTCCGCCTCGAGTCGTTCTCTCTCACCATACCTGGCCAGTTTGTACCAAACGCGGTTACTGTCGAAAGATGAGGAGCAATTCTATTTCCGCAGAATGAACTGGTTGAAATTTCAGGCACTGCAAAAGCGAAGTCGTCTTGATCCAAAACGAGCGACAATGAAGCAGATGAAGCAAATCGAGGGCATTCTTGCAGAGGCGGAGACGGTGAAGGCAATTCTTATCACGTCCAACCTTCGTTTGGTTGTCTCGATCGCTAAGAAATTTAACGAACCGAGCCACTCTTTCGATGAGCTTATCAGCGAAGGAAATGTTGCCTTGATGCGTTCAGTTGAAAAGTTCAATTTCGCTCTGGGCAATCGATTCAGTACCTATGCGACCTACGCTATCCAGAGACACTTCTTCCGAATTTCTTATAAAAGCCGCCAGTACCGCAATCGTTTTGCCTCTGATGATGAGCCTGTAAAGGATCGGGCGGAGGAAGTATCGGATCACGAATCATGTTCTCCTGATCAGGTCCGTTATCTCAAGACACTCTTCTCGAAGTTCCTGCATTCTCTCGAGACCCGTGAGCAGCAGATTGTTCTTGCTCGTTTTGGCTTCGATGGTGATAAGCCGAAAACATTTCGGCAACTCGGGACAGAAATGGGGGTCTGCAAAGAAAGAATCCGTCAAATACAAACTCGGGCTATTGCGAAGTTACGAACTATGGCCGAAGAAGCAAATCTTGAACGGACTATCGGCGACTGGCTGTAAACTGAAGTCTTCAACTGCAATCAACCCTTGTTGGAGTACATCACGTGCAGAAAGTTTTAATCATTGGTGCTGGTGGAATCGGATCAGCTGTGGCGAGTGATGTTGTGGCTTCCGGAGGAAAAGTCTTTCTTGCTGGTCGTAATGCAACAAGCCTTCAAGAACTCGCTTCGGAGTTGAACTGTGAGTGGGAAACCCTTGAAGCAACAGATGCGGCATCATTTGACGCATGTGGTGATAAAGCGGCAGAGAATTTGGAAGGATTAACGGGTGTCGTTAATTGCGTCGGATCAATTCTTTTAAAACCAGGACATCTCACGAGTTCAGATGAATGGCATGAAACAATCGCAGCAAATTTAACAACCGCGTTTCACTGCGTTCGCACTGCTGGCCGACTTCTACGAAGTTCAGGCGGATCAGTTGTTCTGCTATCTAGTGCTGCCGGCAGGATAGGCCTTGCGAATCATGAGGCAGTTGCCGCGGCAAAAGCGGGTGTCATAGGGCTTACGCGCTCAGCAGCTGCGACGTATGCACGGGCTAAGATACGGTTTAATTGTGTGGCGCCTGGTCTTGTTCGAACTCCTTTGGCTGCAGGCCTCTTATCAAGTGAGCTTGCCGAAAAAGCTTCCGTCTCGATGCATCCCCTCGGACGGATCGGTGAACCAGAAGATGTTTCGAGCGCGGTTTGCTGGTTCCTTGATCCAAAAAATTCTTGGGTAACAGGCCAGATTTTGGGAGTCGATGGAGGCCTTGCTGATATAAAGGTTAAGAACTAACTCGGCATTCGCTCTGCTTGTTCCCCCGAATCGTTCTGCCACATGTACAATACATGTGTTCCCGAAACAGCCAGTGCCCAAAGAAATCAAATGGCCACTCCTAGTGAATTACCTACTGTAGATTCTCATTCGCCACTCGATGTGATTCATCATGTTGCGATTGCCGTCAGTAATGTCACAAAGGCAGTCGACTGGTACACGAAACACTTTCGCTGCGATATTGAATATCAGGACGAGACCTGGGCACTTCTTGAATTTGGAAACACTCGGCTGGCACTCGTGATTCCAGATCAGCACCCGCCACATATTGGTTTTATCCATCCGCAGGCGGAAGCCTTCGGTGAACTAAAAGCACATCGAGATGGCACGCGGAGTTGCTACGTTGCTGACCCTGCTGGAAACGCCGTTGAAGTGCTTGCTCCGATTGGAACATGATGAAAAGTGTCATTCCGGGTGCTCGAGCTCTCCTCCTTCAGGTACTTGCAACCAGTTTCATGACTGGTCTCATCTGGTTTGTTCAGGTTGTGCATTATCCTTTGATGGAAGGGTGGCCTCACGATGAGTTTGGCAGGTGGGAAGTGGCCCATCGTGACCGCACTGGGCCAGTGGTTATTCCTCCCATGCTAATTGAAGGTATTGTTGCTGTCTGGTTACTTGTGCATCGGCCGCGGGGTGTTCGTCCACTTTTCCCTATCGTTGGCATGACGGCTCTTTTGGGCATTTGGGCAAGCACATTTTTTCTTCAAGTGCCTTGTCATCTGCAGCTTTCAACCGGCTGGGATGCTCAAACTCTCCGTTTTCTCGTCAATTCAAACTGGATACGGACTATCCTCTGGTCATTCAGAATGGCCCTTTCTGTGGGTATGTTGTGGCAGTTCTGGTTGGCATATAAGCCAGATTTGGCCGACCTTGCGTCCCTCCAGCAGGACTCCTAATCTCCCAAACCACAGCCGCTTGGTGGTTCTTTTGTTATGTGTTTGGTCAGGGAGGTTGTTTGATGTCTGAGTCTCTTTCTATGCTTGCGAAGCTGGTCGAAGGTCAACTTGTCATACCCGATGCGCTCGACTTTCAAGAGCACATAGCGGCAGCGTCGACTTTGGAGACGGCGACCACAGACGCCATAACACTCGTTGACTCTGCTGAGCGATTGCCGAGTTTAGCCAAAAGCCAAGCAGCGGCTGCTATTGTTCCAGTAGGTACTGGGACGCAGGATCGACCAACGATTGAGGTTGAAGATGTTCATAAAGCCTTTGCAACAATTATTCAACATTTTCGTCCTCCGCGTGCTCGACACCGTCAAGGTGTGAGTCCTCAAGCAGTCATAGATCCCTCGGCCCGACTTGCTGGTGATGTTGAAGTCCATCCTTTGGCTCTCATAGGTCAAGATGTTGAACTTGCGAAAGGAGTTGTTATTCATGCAGGAGCTCGAATTGGTGCGGGCTGCCGAATTGGTGCCGGAACAACGGTCTTTGCAAATGCAGTTCTTTATGAGGATACCCTTGTTGGTCGAGACTGTCTTATTCATGCCAATGCCGTTTTGGGGGCGTTTGGATTTGGGTATAAGCCAGACGCAAAAGGTCTAGAGCTTTCCGCTCAACTTGGCTGGGTTGAATTAGGCGATCATGTTGAAGTTGGTGCTGGAACAACTATCGATCGTGGAACATACGGGCCAACAGTAATTGGTAGTGGCACAAAAATAGATAATCTGGTCATGATTGCTCATAACTGCCGAGTTGGTCGCCATAATATGATTTGCTCTCAAGTAGGTGTGGCAGGAAGTACAACGACTGGTGAATGGGTGATCATGGCAGGTCAATGTGGTCTGCGTGATCATATTCACATTGGTGATGGCGCAGTACTTGGTGCACGATCAGGCGTCTCCAATGATGTTCCACCAAAGCAAACGGTACTTGGTGAACCGGCTATTGATCTGAGACAACGTAAGCTGCAACTTGCATCAATGTCGAAGCTTCCTGAGATGAGAAAGCAAGTAAAGCACCTACTGAAACGAGTTGAAGAATTGGAACAGACGTCTCAATTGGCAACAAAAGAGTCTTCCTCGAAAGCGGCCTAGGATCTAATTGGAGAGGAACAAGTGTCCTCAATGTGTATTTTGAAATCGCTAGATAAAGAGTAGTTGATAGCACAATGAAAGCCTTGTCCGGGGACGTGAACGAACTGCCATCACTCGACGGAGAACTGGTCGGTATTCTTGCTGGCTGGGGACGGTTTCCAATTGCTACCGCTGAAGCGATCCAACGGCGTGGTGGACGAGTTGCGATTTTAACGATCCGGTATCATGCAGAAGAATCACTTGAAGAAATAGCGGATGTCTATGGCGAAGTAGGCGTTGCTGAAATTGGAAAAGCCATCGACTTCTTTCATCAGAATGGCGTGCGTCGAGCGACGATGGCCGGAAAAATTCATAAGAAGCAACTGTTTCGTCGATTCGGATGGATTCGACATCTTCCCGACTGGCAAGGGCTCAAGACATTCTGGCCACATTTTGTAACTCGTAGCAAAGACAACCGTGACGATGCGCTTCTTGGAGCGATTGCCGTAGCCTTTGAGAAGTCAGAAATTCGTATTTGTCCAGCAACAGATTTTGCTCCTGAACTTTTGGCAACTGAAGGTGTGCTAGCGGGCAAGCCACTCTCAAAACGTCGGATGGCTGATGTGGTTTTTGGCTGGCGGCTTGCGAAAGAACTTGGACGTCTTGATATCGGCCAGACAGTAGTCGTAAAGAACCAGGCTCCAATGGCACTTGAAGCAATTGAGGGTACTGATGAGTGCATTCGGCGGGCAGGTCGGCTTTGCCGTTCTGGTGGCATGACCGTAGTGAAGGTTGCAAAGCCTCAGCAAGATGAACGGTTTGACATGCCTACGATTGGTATCGGGACGCTTCAATCAATTCGAGCGTCAGGAGGCAAGGTGCTTGTGATCGAGGCCGGTAAGACAATCCTTGTCGATCGGGAGCAGATCACTGCGTATGCGAGTCGTTGTGGTATTTCAATTGTGAGTTGTTACGACGTTGCTGGAGTACCATTGTTGGAAAAACCCCGCTATCGCGTTGCCTGACTATATCGCTTTTCACTCTATTGCCTGTAGACTTCGTAGATGTCTCATTCACTGGCCTTTCATGTGCGAATAGCTTTTCAAACAGTCATTTGTGCAGTCTGTCTTTGTGCTCCATTACAGTCTGCGGATGATGTATCTCCTTCAAAAAAATCAGAACGTCCGTCGCGACGTCCACTGACTATTGATCTCAGGATTGATCGTTCTGTTGAAATTCCACCGCCTCGAAAACGATATATGGGTCGGGAGATCGCCCAGACGATGCATTACACGGGAGCCCCATGGCTTGTTCGGGAAAGCCGCCAACGGGAAGAAGATTGCCGGCTGCTTCTTGAAGCACTTCAAATCCAGCCAGGTCAAACCATCTGTGATCTTGGGTGTGGAAATGGGTTTTATACGCTCGAACTTGCGCGACGTGTTGGCCCTGAAGGAACAGTGTATGCAGTTGATATCCAGCCTCAAATGCTTCGACTTCTCGTTGCACGAGCGAGGCAGGAAAAGCTCTTTAATGTCAAACCAATTCTGGGGACATTTATTGACCCGCGTTTGCCCAAGGGAGACGTCGATCTCGTATTTTGTGTTGATGTCTACCACGAGTTCTCCCATCCCGAGATGATGCTCAATCGTATCCGGGAGAGCCTTTCTGATGGTGGTCAAATTGTTTTAGCAGAGTTTCGTGGGGAAGACGCTACGGTACCAATTAAGCCGCTCCACAAGATGACAAAGTTACAAGTCAAAAAAGAACTTGAGCCAAATGGTTTTATTCTCGAACGTGAATTCGATGAGTTGCCATGGCAGCACCTCATGTTTTTTGGCATCCAGAACAAAGAGTAAAGCCGACTACTTCTGATGTATTTGGCAGCTTGTCGTATCACATCGCCCAGCAATCCAGAGCCTTCGTTTGGCGACATATGCATACAGCCAATTCCAAAGCGGCAGTGACCCTGGAATGTGTAGAAGAAGAGCGAGCGGCCAAAGGAGTGGTAGTTTACGAGATAGATAGCGAACAGCAGTTGCACCACCACGAGCATTTCCATGCGTGTCGATTACGAACATCTGTTCTTGGAGTTGTTCAATCGAAAGTTCGGGGAAATCATTGGCCACACTCGGCTCATGGAGCGATGTGTAAATAAAACGTTGTCGTAAATCGAGCCGGCGGAGGATTGCAATCTGGCGTTGGCAAAAACGGCACTCACCATCGAAGAGAATAGTGTCTCGGTCCGGATGATTTTTGGTACGAATCATAGTACACGAGAGACATTCAGGGGCTTTGCATGCAGCCTGCTTGAGAAGCCTGACAGCGGGCTTATTCCTTGATCAAACCACTAGGAAGTGTACACAAATTTAAAATTGTGATGGCTCCACCAGAAATGAGTAGCCACGGTGCCCATTCAGGTGCTGTGATCGAACGACCCATGCCACCTGCTAGTGGTACAACAACGGCAGAATCGATGAATAGCAGTTCAATGCCTAGCAGCGTAGCGAATATTCCAATCGCAAGAAATATACTTTTCCACATAATGGTGCCTGAAACCGGAATCTAACTCCTGCGCGATGAGCCCCTCGCTATCGCCTCTGTAGAAACATCGACGTACTCGGGAACCTAGCTAGAGAAGCCACTCACCTCGGGCAACCTAGAACGACTGTGATGATAATTCAGGGAGCAGGACTATTGATTTGCAGCATCAGCTGGCGGTTCGTTCTCTCTGTCAGGTGGTGCTTGTAACGTACCAGCGCGACGTTCGGCTGTCGTACCCGGTACGAGTTGCGGCTTCCCGTTTGTTGTTTCAATAATATCCTGGAGGTCACTACCATCAATTACTTCAGCCTCGATCAAGCGACTTGTAATCGATTCAAGTGATGTGCGGCGGGTTTGGAGAATCTGACGGACCTGAACAATCGACGTGTCAATTATGCGGCGGACCTCTTCATCGATTTCGCGAGCTGTCTCTTCGCTATGGCTGCGAGTCGCGCCAAAGTCCGCGCCTCCACCAGTAAGAAATGGTGACCGTTGGCTTTCACGATAGTTTACTCTGCCGAGTTGACTCATGCCGTAGTCCATCACCATTGAGCGTGCAATTTCACTCGCTCGCTCTAAGTCGTTTTGGGCTCCTGTTGAGATGTCGTCATAAATCATTTCTTCTGCAATCGTGCCAGCGAGGAGAACATGAATTCTGCTTTCAAGTTCACTTTGTGTGAGGAGATACCGATCATCTTCTGGCCGCTGCATGGTGTAGCCTAAAGCGGCGAGGCCACGGGGTATGATTGACACCTTATGTATGGGATCGGTATTCGGAAGAGAATATGCAACTAAGGCGTGTGCTGCTTCGTGATACGCCACTCGTTTCTTTTCATCTTCGTGGATCACTCGCTTCTTTTTTTCAAGGCCTGCAGTGCCACGTTCAACAGCCTCGTTGAACTCCACCATCCCCACAGATTTCTTGTTGTTTCGAGCAGCCAGCAAAGCGGCCTCATTCACAAGATTGGCAAGGTCTGCACCACAAAACCCCGAGGTAATTCGTGCCACCTGCTCAATATTCACTTTAGGATCAAGTTTCACATTGAGGACATGCACCTTGAGAATAGCCTCACGTCCACGGACATCAGGTCGGTCGACGAGAACATGCCGATCAAATCTGCCTGGTCGGAGGAGGGCCGGATCAAGTGTTTCCGGTCGGTTCGTAGCTGCCATCACAATGACGCCGGAGTTGCTACCAAACCCATCCATTTCAACAAGCAACGCATTGAGCGTCTGCTCCCTCTCATCATGACCGCCAACCACACTTGAACCTCGGGTTTTCCCCAAAGCATCGAGCTCGTCAATAAAAATGATGCACGGGCTTTTTTGTGCGGCCTGTTGAAACATGTCACGGACACGGGCAGCTCCGACACCAACAAACATTTCAACAAAGTCACTCCCAGAAAGTCCAAAGAAGGGAACACCAGCTTCACCCGCAATCGCTTTTGCGAGAAGGGTCTTTCCTGTCCCAGGAGGTCCTACTAATAAAACACCCTTCGGAATGTGGCCACCAAGAACCTGATATTTTTCAGGGCTTCGAAGAAACTCAACCACTTCGCGAAGTTCATCAACGGCTTCGTCTATTCCAGCGACGTCATCAAAACTGATTCCGAGATCTTCTTGGGCATACATTTTTCCTCGACTGCGACCAAATGCCATTGGGCTTCCAGCTCCTCCAAGGCGACGCACCATGAGAAAGAATCCCAACGCCAGTAAACCGGTCAACACCAACATTGGCATATAGTTTCGCCAAGGACTCGGCGGATCTTCATACCGATAATCAACTTTATTGAGATCGAGTATCTTCGACAGCTGTCCCTCCGAGTTCTCACTTGGGAGTTTCGCAGTCCGAAATCGCAGCTGTTCACCTTGGGCGTTACCACCAGCCGTTAATCGGCCGTCATCAATAGGTCGCAGTCCACCTCGTCCATTACCTCCTGGCAAAGGAACTTTTCGCAGTGTTCCAGTCACCTCAAATGCACCGATGACTACATCATCGATCGAGCAGAATCGTGAAACCAGTGGAGATCCTTTTGCTGTTTCGCCTGTAATAACCTCTACGAATCGTGGCGAGCCTGACTGATCTTCTTCCTCACCCGCAGCCCGAATAAGTCGCTCCAGGTCGGTGTAGCTCAATTGAACTTCCTGGCCATTGCTGAAGAGGCTTGCTGCAAAAAGACCAGCGACTGCCACGGCAATCAGGGACCAGATGAGATTTGAGCCACCGAAAGCCTGCTTTCGATCACCAGAACGCCGTCCAGGATCTTTTTCATTATTTTTTTGATTCATAGACGAAATGTCGCAATCGTTTCTTTATTTTGAGAGGCAGCACCGCAATCCCTCTATCGTAGGCTCGAAAGAAGCCTGCGACAAATGACGTGCATGGCATCCGGCGACCGGAGTGCGTAAACTAGATTTCGTCGTATTTTGACATGTTTTCATAGTTTTCCAGATTGACCCGTCCATGATGTTACCCGACCGCACTGTGGCTTCTGCCACTTCAATGGCCGTTTCGGGTGCGGAAGTGGTGCGTGAGCAATCGACTGATCTTCAAATGTCCTCAGATACCGTTCCTCTTCGTGTTGCGGTTCTGGGTTCAACCGGAAGTATTGGTAAGAATACCCTTGAGGTTATTGCTGCCTCCAAAGGTCGTTTCAAGGTGCATCTGCTGTGTGGTCACCGCAGCATTGATGTTCTGGTTGAACAGGCTCAAGCATGTCGGCCTCGCTGGGTCGTAGTGACCGATGCGACTGCTGCTGAATCACTTGGACCGGGTGCATTCCCAAAAGGAACAGAACTCGTCGTTGGTCCAGAACGTCTTGAAGAACTACTCGTTGCTCCAGAAGTTGACCGTGTTGTTTCAGCTATTGTTGGGGCTGCTGGTTTGCGCAGTACGTGGTCAGCACTCGCTGCTGGGAAGACGGTAGCGCTTGCCAATAAAGAAACGCTGGTGACAGCCGGGCCTTTAGTAACACAGTTGGCAGCACGTTCTGGTGCTACGATTGTGCCGGTCGATAGTGAGCATTCTGCGATCCATCAGGCGTTACGGAGTGGACGTCGTCATGAATTGCAGCGAGTCGTGCTGACTGCCAGCGGTGGGCCTTTCCGAACTCATACCAAAGAGCAGATATCCGAGGTAACGCCAGAGCAAGCGCTCAAGCACCCAACCTGGTCAATGGGGCCGAAGATTACCATTGATTCGGCAACGATGATGAACAAGGCACTTGAATTGATTGAGGCCCGCTGGCTCTTCAATCTCCGAGCGGACCAGTTGGGTGTCGTTGTCCATCCGCAATCAATTATTCATTCTTTTGTTGAATTTATTGATGGTTCAGTCATTGCCCAGATTGGGCCACCAGACATGAAACTTCCGATCCAGTATGCACTTGCGTATCCAGAAAGGTACGATGGTCCGGCTCGGCGGTTCGATTTTGGTGTTGCTCAGCAACTAGAATTGAGCCCCCCCGACCTCGAACGTTTTCCAGCAGTTCGTCTCGGCTATGATGTTGCGGCTCGGGGTGGTACTGCTGGTGTGGTTTTGAATGCTGTAAACGAGGAGGCAGTCCAGGCTTTCCTCAATGGAGTGGTAAAGTTTCCACAGATTGCTGAATTGTGTGAGCGAGCAGTGTCGGAACATCCATTTATTGGTGACCCGACACTCGAAGACATACTCAGGCTTGATGCCTGGGCCAGAAAGGAAGTCCAAACGTGGATGTGTTGATGTCGCTGAGTGCTGTCATTTCACCTAGTGGGATGATAGGAATGTGGATTCTTCAGCCAGCAAGCTGGCTTGTGATTTTGCAGGTTGCAATTGGTCTTGGCTTTGTCATTTTTGTCCATGAACTCGGACACTTTCTGGTTGCGAAAGCCTGTGGGGTCAAGTGTGAGAAGTTTTATATCGGCTTTGATATTAACGGTTGGAATCTCGGCAAGTTTACATGGGGTGAGACTGAGTATGGCATCGGTATTCTACCTCTTGGAGGATACGTCAAGATGCTTGGGCAGGATGACAATCCCGCGGCCGCAGCTCGTGAAGCCCAGCGGGCGAAAGATATTATTGAGTCAGGTGATTTGCCACCAGAGCCAACTTCTGATCCACACCCTGCATGGGACCCGCGAAGTTATCCTGCCCAGTCGGTACCTGAAAGAATGGCAATCATTTCGGCTGGCGTAATCATGAATGTGATCTTTGCCGTCCTACTTGCAGCGTGGGCGTTTGGTCTTGGTGTACAAGAGCTGACTTGTGAAGTCTCAAGTGTTCGACCTGGTGGAGCAGCGTGGCGAGCTGGATTACGTACCGGTGATGAGATTGTTGCCATAGGATCAAAAACTGAACCAGTCTTTACCGATCTGCAGAAAGGTGTGACGCTGGGTGATCCGGCGAAAGGAATAGATTTCACAGTACGTCGGCCCACTGATGGGAGTGAGCGGACGCTGACGCTGCACCCAGATACAGACCTGGGAATTCCGACAGTCGGCGTGACAAGTCCATTTTCAGTAACGTTGCCCGAGAGCTTGGAACCCGGGCTTCCTGGGGCTGCTTCACAAGCGAATCCTGCTTTTGAACCAGGAGATACCATCACGGCAGTCGATGGAAAAGCTATCTCAAGCTATGCCGAACTGATTGCCTCTCTTGCTGGTAAGGCAGAGGCTTCCATTTCAATTTCGGTGCAGCGTCAAGATAAGAATCTATCTATTTCAGTCCCTGCTCAGCCTCGACGTGAAACTGGTTTGGTGATGGTGCCAGGGTTGATTGCGAGTGTTCAAGCGGATTCTCCGGCATCTGCAGCCAAGCTGAAAGCAGGGGACAGAATTGTTTCTATTGATGGTGAATCATTAGGCAATCCTTTGACGATCGATAACCGACTCAGGAAGCGATCAGGTGAGGTCGTCTTGTTGGGCGTTCTTCGTACCGATGCAGTTCATAATGCTTCTGGTGAACTAGTTACTGAAACAATCGAAGTCACGCCACGAGACGTTACATGGATCGAGCAGGCACGATGGCCCCAAAGTCCGGTAGCTGTTTCAAGTCTCGGTATTGCCTTTAATATCGGGTCCGAGATTGCAAAGGTCATGCCTGGCTCACCAGCTGCTCGGGCAGGTATTAAAGATGGTGAGTTTGTGACTCGAGCACGATTTGCAAAAAAAGATGAACCTATTGATGAAGATGACCCGGGAGTTGAATTATCAGAAGAATCACAGAGCTGGCCATTTGTCATGGCGATGGTTCAGCAGTCACCAAAAGATACACGTCTGCAATTAACAGTGAAGTCATCAGATGGGCTCGCCAGAGATGTTGAACTGAATCCAATTGATTCAGCCGTTGATTTTGTTATTGATCGCGGACTGGTATTCCGCCCGGTGTACCGTCTTGTGAAAGCTCGTTCCATCGGTGCTGCGTTGACACAAGGTCTTTCCAAAACCGGTGAAGATCTGTCGATGGTGTATCGATTCTTGCAGAAGATTACGAGTAATCAGATTAGCCCTCGCCTTCTTGGTGGACCAATTGAAATTGCGAAACAGGCCGGAAAGTCTGCTGAGGAAGGTCTCGGTCGATTATTACTGTTCCTGACGATGTTGAGTGCAAATCTTGCCGTCATCAATTTCTTACCCATACCAGTTCTCGATGGTGGTCATATGGTCTTCCTGATGTACGAACTTGTTCGCGGCAAACCGCCAAGTGAAAACGTTGTGGCGGCCCTGTCGTACATTGGATTAGTCCTCTTGCTCTCACTCATGCTCTTTGTCTTTGGGCTCGACCTCGGTCTGATTGCTCGACGGTAAACAGCTTTTGTGTCTGACACGTGCGGTTTTTGCCCCCATTCCATGAGCTAAAAAGGTTTTCCCATACCCGGGTGAACTGGCGGCGTCTATTGTTGTTGAAGTTCGAAATCGTCGGAGTTCATCATGACAGTCGCAATTTCCCCAAGTCTCCCACATGACCTTTTCACCGGTGTCGACACCGTTGTATTCGACGTTGTAGGGACACTTTTGGAACCAGCACCATCAGTTTCAGAGGCATATAAGAACTCCTCTGAGAAGCTTGGAGTGACGCTCTCGTCAAGTGAAATATCCAAGCGATTTTCTATCGCATGGGAAAAGCAGGAATCTCTGGATGCTCAAAATAAACCGGCCTTTTCAACAAGTAGAAGCCGGGAGTACGAACGATGGCAGCAGATAGTCTGTGATGTCTTTGAAGACTCACCGGCTGCAGGCAAAATTTTTGAAGACTTGTGGATTCATTTTGGTAAGCCTTCTTCGTGGCAACCGGTTGAGCAGGGTTGTCGTCTTCTTGAGACTGTTCGCGAGTCCGGAATTGATGTGGCAGTAGCCAGCAATTTTGATGAACGATTGCTTTCTCTTGCAAAACATATCGAACCTCTTATTAGCATTGAGAAAATTTTTGCATCATCCGAACTTGGTTGGAGGAAACCGGCTCCACAATTCTTTCAGGCAGTGGAGTCACGACTGCAGAAAGAGCCTGATCAACTTCTTCTTGTAGGAGATGATCCTCGGCTGGATATAGCCGCTGCCAATGCCGCTGGATGGAAAAGTATGCGGATTGGGTAACTATATTTTCACTGAATGCTTTTGAGATTGCATAGAAAATCCAAAACAGTCATCGATGGAAAAGCATTGTCGAAGTGAAAACAGACAAGGTATGTAATTTTTGCTGCGATCGATTGATCCTGCCCTAGAGGGACTGATAAACACCTTAAATCGGCGGTCTGATTCTCTACGGCCGACAATGGCAGTTTTATGCCGTTGAATATTCCATTTCGTAGACGTGACAGAAGTCCCTATGACTTTTCCGATTAGGTGGAGTTTAAGAAATAAGCTTTTTTAAGGCTTTGCCAACATCTGTTTATGCCGAAGATACCATTTAAATCAGTCGTCTGCTTTTTTCAGAATCTTCGGTCTTAATTTCTGGGTGGAGAAATATGGTTTACACAGATTCAAATACTGGCAATGTCAACTCGCTTGGAACGAATCAGGTGTTCAAGCAATGCCGGCTTATCCTTTTTTGTGTACTGTGTCTGCTGGGACTTACGGCCATCAATTCTGTACAAGCAGCGAATGACTGCGACTCGTTTCTCTCATGCTGCGATACTGGTAAAAACTGTCGACAGTTTTATCTTGGTGGAATTGTTGGTGCAGACTTTGGCACACTCAACAAAGAAGAGGGTGTTGCAACTGTTGTGCCAAATCAATCTCTCTTTACCGGTGGTGGCACGATAGGGATGCGATCTCTTCGTGACAATGGAGCGTGGCGTTTCGAGTTTGAAGGGCGAGGACGGGAACAAATTCAAGATAGGGTTATCGATCCAAGTGTTGGAGATGCCGACGTTACCACTGCTGCTCGTGATGGCTGGTCAACAATGGTCAATATCTGGCGAGATTACAACGTCATGGGAGATGTTGACATCTATGCAGGTGGCGGCATTGGTGCTGGTGGCTACCGATCAGTTTTCAACGCCACGCAAGTAGGATCCCCTGCTATTGCCAGTAACGAAAACGTCTCAAACTTTGCTTGGCAAGCCGGTGGTGGGCTGATTTATAATGCATCAAATCATATAGCCGTTGATCTGGGATATCGATTTTTTTCAATCAATGAAATGACGGCTAATGGATTTTCCTTTATCGATGCAAGATCTTTCTCATATGCAACAAACTATGCAGCTAGCGAATTGCTTCTGACAGTACGAATATATGAGCCATTCCGTCGTTGGCGTTAAGCCGATGATTGAGAACGAAGGCGGGAGGTCACTGCACAAACGTGTGGTGACCACACCAGTAGAAGATGGCTTTTTCAAAATAACTACCAGCGACGGCATGTCCTGAAAGAAAGACAGCGAGAAGAGAGCTGACCGACTCCCTACTGCCGTTCTGCACCGGTTTCGAGAACCGCCATAAATGCCTTCTGAGGAATATCAACTGAGCCGATACTCTTCATCCGCTTTTTGCCCTCTTTTTGTTTGGCCCAGAGCTTTTTCTTTCGAGAGATATCGCCGCCATAACACTTTGCTGTGACATTCTTGCGTAGAGCAGAAATTGTTTCTCGTGCAATTATCTTTGTACCGATTGCAGCCTGTAAGGCGACTTCAAACATGTGGCGATCAATCTCACCACGCAGTTTCTTGACAATGGCCCGACCCCGCCGATCGGCATCTCTGCGGTCACAGATAATCGAAAGCGCATCTACCTTTTTACCGCCAACAAGAATATCAAGTCGGGCAAGATCAGCAGGAAAGTATCCCTGTAACTCATAGTCCAGTGTGCCGTATCCACGGGTCACGCTCTTAATTTTGTCATGGAGATCGTAGATCACTTCACCAAGAGGAAGATCAAATGAAAGCATGGCTCGCGTTGGGGAAAGGTATTCTGTTTTCAGGAATACTCCACGCCGGTCACTGCACAGTTGCATGACAGGACCAATAAACTCTACCGGGACAAGAAAATTACACCGGACAATTGGCTGACGAAACTCTTCAATTTGTCCTGTGTCAGGAACATCTTGAGGATTCCTTATTTCAAGAGTCTCACCGTTCTTTAAAAGAAGCTGATACGTCACGTTGGGTGCAGTCTGAACGAGGTCCAGGTCTGCTTCCTGCTCAAGTCGTTGCTGGATGATCTCCATATGCAAAAGGCCAAGGAAACCACAGCGGAAACCAAAGCCAAGTGCCTCGCTACTCTCAGGCTGAAACTCAAACGAAGGGTCATTGATAGCCAGCCGTTCAAGGGACTCCCGCAACTCCTCAAAGTTTTCACCTTCAGACGGGTAGAGTCCACAGTAGACCATTCGCTGCGGCGGTTTGTAGCCAGCAACGGCAGGCGCTCCGTCCTTGCCTGGGACGGTCAGTGTGTCACCGATATGCACATGCTCCACATCTTTGATATTACAGACCAGATACCCCACCTGACCGGCGGCAAGTTGGTCACATGATCGTCGCTGAGGGACAAACTGTCCAAGATCAAGGACTTCGTGGGTGACACCGGTTTTCAGAAAGCGAATCTTTTGGCCCTTTGTCACAGTGCCATCAATGATTCGGACATAGGTGATGACACCGCGATAGCTGTCATAGTGACTGTCAAAAATCAGTGCCTGTAATACTTTTTCTGGATCACCCTGTGGCGGTGGTATCCGATCAATGATCGCAGCTAACAGGTCGTCGATGCCGATGCCAGTTTTCGCGCTGGCTCGAATGACTTCTTCAGGTTCAATGGCGAGTGATTGCTCCATCTCGAGAAGGACTTCATCAACCCGTGCATGAACAAGATCAACCTTGTTAATAACAGGCACAATTTCAAGATCTTCATTGATGGCGGCATAGGCGTTGGCAACCGTCTGAGCCTCCACACCTTGAAAAGCATCAACAAGCAAAACAGCTCCCTCACAACAAGCGAGAGAACGTGAAACCTCGTAGTGGAAGTCGACGTGGCCTGGCGTATCAATCAGGTTGAGTTCGTATAACTCTCCATTATGACGGTATTCCATACGAACGGCTCGAGCTTTGATGGTGATACCCCGCTGCCGCTCAAGCTCCATGTCGTCGAGCATTTGTGTCTTCAGCTGACGTTTTTCAACCGTGCCAGTGTTTTCCAGCAATCGGTCGGCCAGCGTACTTTTGCCGTGATCGATGTGGGCAACGATTGAAAAGTTGCGAATATGCTTGCAGTCGAACGGCATTCAGGAAATCTTTCCGTGAGATGATGAGGGTGTCTAGGCGTGCGTGTGAGAATGCTGCTGTTTCCAGGCGAGTCGACCGAGTCCGGCTGCACCAATAGAGCCTGCATCACCACCAAGCGTAGCGAATCGAAGGGCTGTTTTTTTTGCGAGTGTTGGAAATGTACGGCGGCGGACGGACGTGTCGATACGGTTAAGAAATGCTTGTCCAACGGGGTGTTTCTCCCGGCCGAACGTCATTGCTCCACCTAGGATGATAGCTGATGGATCAATAGTATGCATGAGTGTCACAATTCCGATAGCAAGCCAATCAGCCGTCTCCCTGACGAGGCCCATTGCCAGTTGATCTCCTTGTTCAGCATGATTCCCTATCAGGATGGGTGTTAAGGGTTCTCCCTGATTGACAGCATCTGCCAGAGTTCCGGTACCACCATTACGAATCCGTTCAGAGGCTATTGCTTTGAGTGCCGTGGCACTTGCATAGGCTTCAAGATGACCTGGTTGCCCGCATGGGCACATGCGAGCAGAAGGTGAGGAGTCGACAATAATGTGCCCACACTCTGCCCCGTGGCTGTGTGCCCCTTCAATAGTCATATCACCAATGATGATGCCACCACCAACTCCTGTACCAAGCGTCAGGAGAATGAGGCTCGTGTCATCTCGTCCGGAACCCACCCAGAATTCTCCGTATGCAGCCGCGGTTGCATCATTTGCATACGTGACGGTATGGCCACAATGCTCTGCGACACGATCACGCACTGGAAAATTCTCCCAACCAGGAAGATTGCCGGGTTTGAGTAAAACGCCGGTTGAGAGATCCTGCGGGCCTGGAGTGCCGAGACCAACAGCCGCTATGTCAGAGCGAGCAAGACCAACACAACGTGCCAGAAGCTCAACAGAATGTCCCATTCGGACGGCAGCATCATCGGGCCCGTTTTGGACATTGGTTGGTTCGGTATGAAATGCCACCAAGTGGCCATGGTCATCAACCAGCGCTGCTTTAATATTGGTGCCGCCTAGATCAATTCCGACAAACAAAGGGCCGGATACATCGGCATCCGGTAGGAGCAGGTGCGGTGATTTAGTTACTGGCATCAGAGGGAGGTTCTTTGGGTTGACTTTTGTCAGCAGCTTCGGATTCTATTGAGCCAGTTGGCTGCTTGTCTGATTGAGAGACTGATTTTTCTGCGGCTTCTATTTCTCGATCAGCGGCAGCCTTTGCTGCATCAGCTGATTGCCGGGCAGCGCGAGCTTTACCAACTTCTTTTTCAGCAGTACTAGGTTTTACTGCCCCATCATTTTTATTGAGATCAAGAATTTCAATAGTCTCAATTTCAATAACTTCACTCGGAGGTGGCTCCTTTGAAGAGCATCCAAGAAACCACGTACCTAGGCTTAGGAAACAAATTATATAGACGGCTTTCATTTGATAGTTCTTTAGTCGTTTCATGATGATATTCCTCATAAAGGACAGAGAAGCATTCCTTGAGATCGTTACATATTGATTCACTATCTTCAAATCAAAGTATGCGGTAGCTAAACCGCTGCTTCAATGACTTGTGCTGTGACAAGCCATTGAAGTTCCCCAGGCTGACTGAGCCCATTATCCAGACAGATTGACGCAATGGCACCTTTTTGCATGCGAATAGAAGCGTTGCCGTCTCCAATCGCCTTTGCAACCAGTCGGCCAACGCATGGAGCATGCCCTACCCATGCGACCTTGGCCACGTTTTCTTCAGCCGTCCACTCAACAATTTCTTGCCAATTTGACCCGGGAGCAAGCGAGTCATGAATTTCGAGGCGGGGAGTTTTGAGCACATCGACCATGATTTCTGCTGTCTCACGGGTTCGAACCAACGGACTTGTAACGATCAGGTCAACCTCCAGTCCAAATGCTTGCATGAAGCGAATGAACTGTTCGAATCGTTTACGTCCTTTTTTAGTTAGCCGACGGTCATAATCGTCTTGGTCGAGGCCGCATTCTTCGGCCCACGCATGACGAATAATATAGAGCTGTGTTGGGAACATGTGCATAAAAATATTGTGAATACCTTCTCGTTCTTGAGCAAGTCAGGATTTTCTCCATAGGACGTCATCGCTGATACTCATGCGGTGACGATCTTTTTCTGTCTCGTGCCACCAGCGTCGGGCATCGACTGGATAGCCAGCCGTTGGATGGAGTGATGGTATGTGATCTCTCCAAAAGCTATTAAACACATCCATTGCGAGCTCACGTGTGTATTTCGCTGTCATACTTGCAACGGCGACAGGCAATTGAGACTCACCTCCCACAGTAAAATGAATGAAGGTTGGGTGTTCGCCATCATGAATATGGTAATGAGAGTAGCGAGTTGTTTCTGATAGTGGCTCAACACGAGCCGCATCAAAGCAGTGTGAAACAACGCCTGCATACCGCTTGCGGCCACCATGCCGATCGCACCAGATAACAGCAGGCATATGAGGGTGCTGGTTGCGAAGATCAAAGGCAAGTTGCAGGGATGCTTGTGACAGGATGTCCGATTTGTTCATTCCAGTGTCGAGTGCAGCATTAAAAGCCTCTGGAAATATCCATCGACACGCCAGGCCTGTAAGCCGAATGGCATGGGTTCGCAATTGTCCGGCTGCCTGGTCAGACTGTTCGATAGCATGTGGTACTTTCGTTGCAAGCGGCAGTGTCACTGCATTGAGTTTTTTCCAGCAGCCGAGTTCGGCATCATCAGGTGATTGCAGTGCGAGTAGCGAGAGAAGGCGATCACTGGTTTCGGGCAGTGTGTTTGTCGCTATTTGAACCGCCGCGAACACGCCTCGCTCTAATGGTTCAAGTGTTTCGGACTTTGTACTTTTCCGACTGAATATTTTTTTTGAATCACCCCAAGGTGGTCCTCGTCCTGCACGATAGTCATCATGAATATCATTTTGTAATTCAATAAACTGTTCCGCTGCCTTTGTGGATATATGATCACTTTGTAGTTCATTTATCTGCCATGATGAGCCACCGATAACAAGTGGGCCAAGGTTCGGTCCATACCCCGCTTCATCAATGCCAATTACCAAAGTCATGAGTCCACACCTGTCGGAGGCTTTGGTGTGCCGTTTGGAAATTGTCGACAATACTCATAGATGGCGACAGCAGTTGATGTTGCTGCGTTCAGGCTGTGGGGTAGTCCTGCCATTGGAATTTCCGCAACACGATCGAGTCGGCTGAGGATCTCTGGGTCGATGCCAAGCCGCTCATTCCCGATGACAAGGACAGTCTTGCTTACAAACGGAAATGAAAAGAGGCATTCAGAACGCGTTGACTGTTCAAGACCAACCAGTTCCCAGCCAGAAAGTCTCAATTTATCAAGGACTGGTGCGAGGCTTCGATGAACTTCGATTGAAATTTCCTGCGACGCTTCCCGAGCAATTTTCTCATCGAGCTTGCTGGAACCGCAGGTAATTAAATGACGGATGCCAAAACATCCACAGGTTCGTACGATGTTAGACAGATTCACTTTGCTACGAAAAGCAGGGCAGGCTACAACCAGCTCTCGAGGACCAGCCAAGTGATGTGGCGGTCGATGTCGAATATGTTCAAACGAGAGTCCAGTAGGCGATGACATGATCTGTAGCATGACACGAAACACACAATTTCTAAAGCGGCTCATGTTGTTTGTCGGTGTAATTTTGATTGCTGGCTGTGAACGGTCTTACGACAAATCAGCTAATCCTGCCCCGCAGACCGTTGTTCAACAGCCGGTCAGTGTTCCTGTGTCCGTTGCCGTTGTTGATCATTCTGCAATAGTGAAGCGGATTGAGTCACATCGTGGACAGGTCGTTGTCCTCGACTGCTGGAGCACATCATGTCCACCCTGTGTTAAGGAATTTCCGGGTCTTGTCGACCTTAAAAATGACTATGGTGACACAGTGGCCTGTCTTTCACTTTCCTTCGACTATGAAGGGTTTGGTGTTCCTGAAGACGTGCTCCCACCGGTGAAAACATTTTTAGAGCAGGTTTCAGCGGGTGATATTGAGAACCTCCTCAATCGTGATGAGGCAGATGCCTTGTATAAGAAAATGAACATTACGAGTGTCCCCGTTGTGATGGTGTGGGATCGTAATGGTACGCTGATACAACAGTTTGACGATGAGTATGCCAGCGAAAAACTCGGAAGATCTTTTACCTATGATGACGTACGCCGAGCGGTTGATCAGGCACTCAGTTCCCAGTCGAAGGAATAATGCACGATGGTAGATACGAAAAACAAAAAGAAGCAGCCAGTGTCACCAGGTCTTGCAGATGAAACGGCTGATGGGCCAACACAACAAGATGTTGTTCGTGGTCCTCTAGGATTTGGAAGAGAAACAGTCGAGTCTCTTGTCATTGCATTTACACTGGCTCTTCTATTCCGTGCATTTGAGGCAGAAGCGTTCGTCATCCCAACAGGCTCCATGGCTCCAACGCTCATGGGTCGACATAAGGATCTTGATTGCAGTGAGTGTGATTTTAATTTTCAGGCTGGAGCCAGTCGAGAAGAAGATGATCAATCACACACCCTGCGAACCGAATTAGGTCGAGTGAATCGGGAGATTGAGCGGCTACGACGGTTGGCTGCCGATTCGTCCGCAGGGGTTCAGCAGCGAGACGTGGCGCAGCAACAAGTTACTGACCTTGAGGCGCCGGGTGGAAAATTGTCAGTGCTTCAAATGCGACTCGCCGGCAAGATGATTGCCTCAGCGACCTGCCCAAATTGTGGAAACGTGATGAAGTTGATTGAGGGTGAGGGGCCTAGCGTTACGTATGATGCTCGCTATCCCTCATATAACGGAGATCGAATTCTTGTTGATAAATTTGCGTATGACTTTCGAGAGCCAAACCGCTGGGATGTCATAGTCTTCAAGTATCCTGAAGGAGCAAATACAAACTACATCAAGCGACTTGTCGGTTTGCCAAATGAATTGGTGAGTATTGCTGGAGGAGACATCTGGACAAGTCGTGATGGGCAGCCATCCACGATTGCTCGGAAACCACCGCATGTGATGCAGGCCATGCTGCAGGTTGTTCACGACAGTAACTTTCCGGCCTCTTTTATGCAGACAGAAGGGTGGCCTTCCGCCTGGACCGACTGGGCAGATACGAGTGTATGGAAGTCGGAAAAGAACCGTCGGCAATTTACAGCAACATGTTCTGCAGGACAGTCGGCAAGCCTTCGGTATCAGCGATTCAATCCGACGTCAGATGATTGGAAAGAGGTCCGTCTCGGGATGGGCGTTCGGAAAGGCGTTACACCCGAGCTCATCAAAGACTTTCAGGCTTATAACGCGATCAGTCAGGGGGGTCATTGGGTAGGTGATCTTGCTGTGGAATGTACTCTTGAAAGTAAGTCCGACAGTGGTCTCATCGTACTTGATCTCGTTGATGGTGGGCAGCAGCATTTTTGTTCAATTGACTTGGCCGACGGTACGGCAAACCTGGTAGCTGCAAGTGGTGTCACAGCAGTAGCGACAACTCCAATTCGTGGCAAGGGTTCGTGGGAAGTAATGTTCACAAATGTGGATGATGAGTTGAGACTTTTTGTTGATAAAAAACTTATGCCAACAGCTACACCAGTTGCCTGGGGTTCAGAGATTAAAAAGGAGTCGACCCGTGATCCGATTCTCGAAGTTGTTCAGCCCGGGTCCACTGTGCCATCAGATCTTGCACCTGCTGGTATTACAGTAAAGGCAGAAGATGAACCTGTTGCTGTCGTAGTCTCCTCAATCAAAATTCTGCGGGATATTTTCTATATCGGTGCTGTTGGTTTTGGTCGCCGAGGTGAAATACGGGATGAACCCATTCTCGAATTTCCGCTTGAGGCAGATCAGTTCTTTGTGTTGGGAGATAACTCGGCTGCCAGTAAAGATGGGCGACTCTGGATTGACGTCCATTATGTTGATCGGCGACTGCTTCTGGGCCGGGCAATATCGATTGTTTGGCCGCATATGGTGCCCGCATCCCGGCACGTGACGGTCACCCTCCCTGTACTTGGCGAGTTGCGATTGCCCTCGTGGCCAAACTTCGCGAGGATGAAGTTTATTCGGTAGGTCAGGTAGCGTGCTTCCCAGATGGACACGAAGTGAAATCAAGGACAGATCATGTCACTGCTAAAAGCTGAAGGACTTGTAAAGGTTTATGGACGTCGTCGCGTCGTCGATGGTGTGTCCTTTGAAGTTCAGCAGGGTGAAATTGTTGGTCTTCTTGGTCCCAATGGTGCGGGAAAAACAACAAGTTTTCGTATGACGTGTGGGCTCGTTATCCCAAATGGTGGCCGTGTGCTGTTGGATGACAAAGAGATTACAAAGTGGCCGATGTTTAAGCGGTCGCGAGATGGTGGTATGGGGTATCTTGCTCAGGAGCAGAGTGTTTTTCGCAAGCTCACTGTCCAACAAAATCTTTTGGCAATTATGGAACTCATTGGCATGCCGCCCAAAGAACGCCGTCGCCGAAGTGAAGAGTTAATGGAGCAGTTTGACATCACACGGATTCGGAAGTCGAAAGCACATTACATTTCAGGTGGTGAAAAGAGACGGCTTGAAATTGCTCGTTGTCTTGTCACCGAGCCCCGGATTATTCTGCTCGATGAGCCGTTTACTGGTATCGACCCAGTGACAATCCATTCGATTCAAAAAATTATCATGGGCTTACGCGATGATGGCATTTCGATCCTGATTACTGATCACCGCGAACGTGAAACATTGGCGATCACGGATCGTAGCTATATCGTGCGGGCCGGAAAAATTCTCTGTCATGGCACGGCGGAAGAAGTATTGAACAATCCGGATGCCAAAAAGTACTACTTCGGTGAAACGCCACCCGGGAATCCCCTGGATTCAACCGAAGCGGCATAGCAAATCTTTTGATTTGACTGTACAGCTGATTTGATTGCACGGTGTTTCGCATCAGGTTTGTTTTCTGGCCACATGCAAACGCGTGCAGTGCGGTTTTCGTACCAAGAAGAAAACTTTTTATGCCAAAACAACTTGTTTTGAAGAAAAACGCTTGATCTGTTGAGACAGTTTTTTCAAGATCATATTTCATTCTTGCGTATTTTTTTGGGGAACTTTAAAGGGGACGTGGAATTATGAACACAAATTATCGCAGGGGTTTTACCCTGATAGAACTGCTTGTAGTCATTGCAATTATCGGTGTTCTTGTTGGGCTCCTTCTTCCTGCTGTTCAGCAGGCGCGTGAAGCGGCACGCCGTGTGTCATGTTCGAACAATCTCAAGCAGCACGGTCTTGCGCTTCATAATTATTACGACGCGAATAAAACTTTTCCTTCGTACATGTTCGACGGAAATCCACAAACAGGAGAGCGGAGCGTTGACATTGGAAATGGTACAGGTCATCGATCGCCAGCATGGAACATGTGGCTTGGACACAGTTTATGGACACAGCTATTGCCATGGCTTGAAGAGACGACGACATACGATGCAATGGATTTGAATAAATGGTCTACCGCGGGAGTGAATGGATCGGCTGCGATTCGCCGAAAATTTATTACGGCATTTATCTGTCCATCAGATTTACCGTACGGAGATCCTCGATTCGGTGGAATCAATTATGTCGCCAACGCAGGTTCAACAGTCAATATTTATCGGAACGATGGTCCTCCTGGTAATAGGAATGGCCCAAACGGTTTATGGCCCGCAACAGCGGGTCCCTATGATGGACCAATTATGAAGTACAACACAACGACGTTCGAAGAGATAACCGATGGAACTTCAAACACGATTCTTTTATCCGAGAGTCTCAAAGGTGATAACGATGATACGCTGCTAAATCTTGAACGAGATACAACAGCTCAGATATCTTTGGTGGGTAGTGCGAACTTTCCAACAGCTGCAAATCTTGAAACCATGGGTCAGGCAGCTGATGCCGGCGCGTTGACGTGGCATCGAAGTAATGCTGGTCGAGATTGGCAGCGAGGTATACCAACAAAGTCAGCATTTAATACAGTCGCACCGCCTAACTGGAAACATGTGTCTTTTGCGACGGGTGGACGATACGGTGATTCAGCAGACCGGAATGGTGTGTACCCCGCTCGAAGCAAGCACCCTGGTGTGGTGAACACAGTGACCGCTGATGGTGCCACGCATACAGTGAGCAACACTATCGACCTCACAACGTGGCAGAATCTTGGTGCCCGTCAGGATGGGAACGTAGCCAAGCTTCCTTAGAATTATTTTGTGGGGTGGTGGAACATAAGTCCCTGATGCAACTTTTGGAGAAATAGATGCGCAAAGAAATAGCATGCCTCGTACTCGGATTGAGCCTGTTCGTTGGATGTGGGGGTGGTGAAAAAGTGATTCGTGTCACCCCTCCTTCAATTACGAATCAACTTCGAGATGTTCTTGAGCAAATCGCCGATGCTGGAATGATTGACAGTTCGATCGAGTATGCCAAAGAACTTGTTGACAAGGTTGTGGCAGCTGATCCAGGTAAAGCAGGGTTGGAACAATCAGTAAATGAGCTTGAGCGTGCTCAAGGGAAAAAAGCAATCTCAAAAAAAGTTGAAGAGATGCTAAACATTCTTGAGTAGTTAGGAACTCGCGGCGTAGAGCTACTCTACCGATGGTGTACCAAGAAAATAGTTGTTTAAAAATTCACGTCGGTCAGTTTCGCAGCGTGCGTATTCAACCATAGCAAGTAGTTTCTGCTGGTCTCGCCGAAGTTTTTCAGCGAGGGATGGTTCATTTGTAAGAGACTCTGGAAGTCCTCCATAGTGTGAAATCTGTTTTTCTGTACCGGCGATCTGCTTGCTGAATTCAATGGCCCCAAACCGCTCGAGCATGAGGAGGGCACTCTCAAGACGTCGGTCATGGCGTGCCTGTCGGCCAAGAATTTTTTCATTCAGCCACTCGATGCCAAACGCATTCACCTTTTCAAGATCATGTTCGAGTACATGATCGATCTGACGGTAGAAGTCAGCATTCGGATTTGCCCAACGGATGAATTCCATGAGCATAGGAAGATCATTTTGGTCGTAGAGGAGAGTGCATTGTGACGGGAATCCATCCCTACCGGCACGACCAATTTCCTGATAGTAGCTTTCGAGTGAGCCAGGAACCTCTGCATGAGTGACTGTGCGAATGTTGGCTTTATCGATCCCCATCCCAAAAGCATTCGTAGCGAGAACAATTGGCTCTTTGCCACGAAGAAAGCATTCTTGCATTCTCTTGCGATCGACTGGTCGTAGGTTTCCATGGTAACAGCCATGAGGAATACCCTCTTCCTCAAGGAGATGGCTAAACCGTTCAAGTGTTTTGATGAGCGTGAAGTAGATAATGTGGCCGCCATCACCAACCTGAAACTTTTTGAGAATGTGAAGAAGGTGCTGCAACTTATCATCTTCGCCCCAGACCTCTTCAACGAGAAGAGCAAGGTTCGGCCGTTCAATGCCTTCATGAAAAACCTGCACGTCAGCCTCTCCAAGGCCTAGCTGATGGACAATGTCCTGCTGTACCTCATGTGTTGCCGTAGCCGTGAGTGCGAGTGTGGTGGGATAACCAAGAAATTCACGAATTTCACCCACTCGCGTATAGTCTGGTCGAAAATCATGCCCCCATTGGCTTACGCAGTGTGCCTCATCGATAGCAAGTAACGTCACCTTGCGGCCACTTAACACATGACGAAAATCAGATTTCTGAAATCGCTCCGGTGTGACATAGAGCAATCGATATGAGCTATTTTCGATTCCACGATAGCGAGCTATCCGTGCTTCTTTGGTGAGAGAGGAGTTGATAAACGTGGCATCGATGCCACGAGCATTGAGAGCATCAACCTGATCTTTCATCAGTGCGATGAGTGGACTGAGTACGACCGTCAGGCCGCCCTGCACGAGCGCAGGTACCTGATAACAGAGGCTTTTCCCACCGCCTGTTGGCATAAGAACAAGACTGTGCTTCCCAGCGAGTGTCCGTTCAATAATCGCTTGCTGCGTACCACGAAATGATTGATAGCCGAAGGTTTCTTTTAAAACGTCTTGGGCTGTTGGTGTGTTATGCATTCAGTTGGAGTGGCTGTAAAAGGACATTGTCGAGCAAACGTATCTGTCGTGGTACGGAGAACGTTTTGAATCATTGGAGGTCAACGCATGACTCTCACTAATACAGTCATTCAGTTGATGCTCGCAAAGCCCGCTTTGCGTAATTCTTCAACTTTGACTTACTTGGCTGTTTTGGATCGAGTACCTCAGGATAGCTGCGTAGAAAGTTGTTTTCATCAATGACGTTGAGATAGTAATGCGTTGTGCCTTTTGGGAGTTGTGCAATCACTGAGCCATCATTCAGGAGTGTAGCCGGTCCCCTGAACCACTCTTCATATTTCTCTCCACCATTTTTTGAGTAAATCAAATCGGCATGTACTACCTCGGCCCCGTTATTTTTCAATTGAAATTCAACACGATCTCCACGTTGCGTATGGGAGATAATTGTCGGAGTCTTGGTTTTTGAGGCCGGTGCCCTCTCTCCATGGGGGTTGTAGTAAGGGTAACTGGCGTTCATTTCAGACAGCATAGTAGTTAACCGCTCATTCATGATGGCTGCTTTTTCAGGCATCGTGGAAACAAGATTTTGCTTCTCTTCAATATCGATGCGATTTTTCTTCTCTCGATCTGTTTCATAAAGTTGGTATAGCTCAAGGGGTATATTCTTCGGATTGTTGACATGGTCATAGTTGCGAATGAGTTTGTAGTCACCAATTCGAATAGTACTCTCGAGTGCAGCGCTATTCGGAAAATGCCAGACCATGGTGTCTCGGATGGCGCCATCACTTTCACGAATGAGTGTAGGGTCAGTTGGATCTTGCTTGAGGCATGCAGCGAGATCACAGCCATCGAGATGTGTGCCATCAGGGGGTGATATTCCGGTCAGGGATAAAATTGTTGGGTAGAAGTCGAGGCCATTCACCATGACGTCTGACTCAACGCCTCGCTGTATGCCTGGACCGGTGATGATCAGCGGAACACGAGTGCCACCTTCCATGAGCGAAATTTTTCCTCGATCCAGCGGGTAGTTGTCAGTGATAACCTGTGTAGGGCTTCCCTCCATGCCACCGTTGTCAGATGTAAAAATCACATAGGTGTTCTCTATAAGCGCGTGCCCAGGCCAGCGTGGATCCTCAGTATTTTCAAGAGATGAAATGAGTGTGCCCACGTAATGGTCGAGTTGTTCGACCATCGCACAGTAGAAGGGATTTGTCTGACCTGTGCCGCGCCATTTCTGGTTCGGGTTTTCAGGAAGTGTCACACCAAGTTTCTGTACATATTTCGATAGAAGATTCTTGCTTCGAGTCTGAATCGGTGTGTGCACAAGCCAGGTTGCGTAATACAAGAAAAAAGGATTTTCTTTTTGATCGGAAATAAATGTGATGGCATCTTCAGTAGTCTGATCTCGCGGAAATCCTTGAGCATCCAAACGATAGGCATCGTCAATCCTTCTCGTAGCAAAATCACTCATGCGATCTGGTTTCATGGCACGACTGACACCGAGATCGTGTTGTGTCCAATCGAATCCAACATCGTGTGGCTGTGGGAATGCATTGTGATTGATAGCGACATGCCATTTTCCAGAATGTCCAGTGACGTATCCAGCGTCAGAGAGAGCACGGGCGATGGTGTACGTGTCTTCCGGCATGCGACCGCTAAACCATGGGGGCATCATTGTCCAGGCACGAAGGTGGTGTGGTGCAGGAGGCGCTCCACCAACAACATGCGTCCTCTGAGCTCGTGCTGGATGAATCCCACTTAAAATTGCACAGCGTGTTGGTGCACAGGTTGGGGCGGGTGAATACGCTTGCCAGAACTTGACCCCCTTTTTTGCAAGAGCGTCAATATTTGGCGTCTCCATGGGACTGGGCTTGTCAATGTCATAACAGGTGACATCTTGCCATCCGAGATCATCGGCAAGAATCAGAACGATGTTCGGAGCCGGTGCAGTGTGTTGCGGATGTGATGAAGCAATGCCGCTAAAAATAACGGTAGCAGCTAGAGCGCAGAAGAGCATTCTTATTTTTGTCATTATGAAATTAAAAGGTTTAGGAAGCGCGCGTTCTGCGATCCATGTGGCTGAATTGTTGTATATTGCAAAAACTTTGATACCAATCGAGAAGAATCCAATAAAAAATAAGAACTCGAAGGCATTCAAGCCAAGAGATCAACTGACTGAGTTGCATGGAGTCCTGTGACATCTGAACTCGAGAGAATAAACTATAAAGGAAGCGTTGAATGTATAAAGTCGTGATGCCTGTTGCTTTCTGTTTTGTCACAGTCTTGGCCGGTGTTGCAACAGTTGAAGCTGGTCAACGGTACGAACTGTCTCAGCGAGCAAGTGAGATTGATGCAGCTGCACAAGAGCATCCAGAGTTAGGATTTGTTTTCTCAGACCCGAAGACAGGGAAGCCTGCTGATATAGAGCATGCCATTGTTGATACCCGCGTGCCCTCAAAGCGTCGGCTCGTTATCTGGTTGATGGCATATAGCCCGGAACTTTTTGACCGGCTTGCAGGATATGGTCTTCATGGAATTCAAGTTCATTACGCGAACCGCTGGTTTGGAACGGTGCCTCCTGAAGTTCGTGATGCGGGGGGTGTCCTTGGTCCGATCCGACTTGAGGCAGCAACTGGCGAGGACTATAGCCCCCTTGTCAGTATTCCCAAGCCTGATGGAATGAAGGAACGTGCACGACAGTTTCTCCGGTGGCTACAAAAAGAAAATCCACAGGGAAGGTGGGGACAATTCCTCACAAACGACCAGAGTGATCTGCGGTGGGACAAGGTAATCATGGCAGGGAGTTCTCATGGTTCAACGACGGCAGCACGATTCTCAATGCACCAGTCTGTAGATCGTGTTGTGATGTTTTGTGGACCTCGTGACAACACAGAAACCTGGCAGGGCGGTCGCTCTGCCACACCGCCACACCGCTTCTTCGGTTTTACTCATGTGCTTGATAAAGGATGGCAGGAAGATCATTACTGTCGATCCTGGCAACTACTCAAATTGAATCAGTGTGGTGATGTCGTCAATGTCGAAAAGTCATCTCCACCGTATGAAAACACTCGACGACTCATCACAGACTGTGACCTCAAAGGCAATGTGCGACAAGCTCACTCCGGCGTTGTGCCAAAGCAGAGCGCTTTTCGAAATGATGCAGGAACATTTCGTCACGAAGCAGTATGGAAATATCTTTTTCTTCATCCCATCGAAAAGATTGGTGAAGCCGTCAGTCCTGACACTGATTGTGAAATGAAGCCGTAATTGCTTTAAAAACATTTAGGCTTGTTGTTGAGACGTCAGAATCTTCTATGCACTAGGTTAACAGGCTACGCCGTAATACGGTTATTGGCCGAAGCCGAGTTTTGGTGGCTTCATGCTTCGAAGTGTCAGGACGGCACCCACTGACATGAGGGCAAGTCCAAGCCATCTGGGTGGAGAGACAACCTTTCGGCTTGCGGTACCCTGCCAGGCATTTGGAGTGATTGTTTCCTCAGGAGTGATCTGAGCCGCTACCACCTGGCTTGAAAAGTCACTTAACGTAAAAGATTCAACCATCCGAAGTTGGATGCCAATAAAAAATACGATAAGACCGACGAGTAGTATTGTGTGACGTCTCACAGGAATTGTTCCACGAGTGGTGGGGAGTGGGGCCCTTGCATTAAGTGAGATCGACCCGAGTTATTTCCTGATTCAATCCAGACTGCAGATTGACGGTTATGACGGTTGATACGGATGCAACAAAAAGGATCAGGATGGCAGATCCGTCGGCGTCTGCTTAGAACTGGACCAGCAGAAAAGGCAATGAGTCAGTCAGCTGTGATTGCCACAGCAGAGGCTTGCCCCATCGTGCTGAAATTAACTGCAATCGCTGTATTTGGCCGCCCTGTCATCGGCTTTTCATGGATGACGTTGATGGGGCATGCCGGGTCAGGAGTCTCATAGTTGCGTGTTGGAGGAATCGTTCCAGATTCAACTGCAAGCACGCTGGCTGCTAATTCAAGAAGGCCACTGCCGGCACCTGCATGGCCGAAGTTCCCCTTTGGTGCCGTCACAGGCGTGTCACCAACGACAGCGGCAATAGCTTGCGCTTCAGCAGTATCCATAGGTCCGGTACTCAGACCGTGCGCGTTAATGTGACCAAGTGTCTTGGTATCAAGGCCGGCTTGTTTCAGCACAGTCCGCAACGCCATTTCAACGCCGCGTCCCGTTGGAAGACTCTCTTGTTTTCTCGGTTCACAGCATGCAGCTGTTGCAAGAATTCGACTACGAATATGTGCACCTCGCTTCTCAGCGTGCTCTCGTGATTCGAGAACAAGAACAGCAGCACCCTCTCCATTGACAAGCCCATCTCGATGAAGGTCAAAGGGCCGGCATGCCGATTCAAAGTCCTCGCTCCGTTTCGAGAGCGATGCATTTCCTCGTGCTACCAACGCTGTTGGATGCAATCGACTTCCAGTACCACCGGCAAGCATGACGTCAGCCCAGCCGCGCCGTATGACAGTCGCTGCTTCAGATACAGCCAGTAAACTTGAAACATCCCCCAAGACAATTGTGTTATTTGGACCGCGAGCATCTTGTGCAATAGCGATATGCGAAGCCGTCATATTCGGCAGGTGCTTGAGTAGCCAGAGTGGTTGTAATTCCTCTTGTATCGCTTCAGCCCACTGGTCATAAGAAAATGTATCAGATGCAGTTTTGGCACGGCGATAGGTCGTTTCAA